>Ga0315287_10001780_pt1 | contig 20124 bp, 20 predicted proteins | sample YL17G11_0_MG_FD_205037 | JGI IMG/M metagenome (GOLD analysis project Ga0315287, IMG submission 205037) | Sediment microbial communities from Yellowstone Lake, YNP, Wyoming, USA - YL17G11_0 | ecosystem: Environmental > Aquatic > Freshwater > Lake > Sediment | place: USA: Wyoming | collected...
GCGAGCCGGGAAGCAGGGGCCCCGTGCGCGGGTAGCGCATGGGGATGCGACCAGGCGAGTCGACGCAGGCGGCCGACGACTCGGCGCGGCGAACTGCGGCGCAGGTGCGGAGGTCGCGGCGCGGGCGGTTCCTTCCGAACAAGGAGTCAGGCAATGACACTAGTGATCTTATTGCAATTCGTCGTCGTGCTCGCCGCGATCTGGATGGGCGCTCGCTACAGCGGCGTCGGCCTCGGTTTGTGGGGTGCGGTCGGGCTGCTGGTGCTGGTGGTGGCGTTCGGGGTCAACCCGACCTCGCCGCCGATCGACGTGATGCTGATCATCCTGGCGGTGATCATGGCCGCCTCGGTCATGGACGCCGCCGGCGGCATCGACTTCCTGGTCCGGATCGCCGAGCGCATCATCCGCGCCAATCCCAAGTACGTGACGATCGTCGCGCCGCTCACCACGTGGAGCTTCACGTTCGTCGCCGGCACCGGGCACATCGTCTATCCGCTGCTGCCCGTGATCTACGAGACGGCGCATCAGAGCGGCATCCGTCCGGAGCGGCCGATGGCGGTGGCCACGATCGCGTCGCAGCAGGCGATCACGGCGAGCCCGGTCGCGGCGGCCACCGCAGCGATGATCGGCCTCTTCGCCGAGAAAGGCATCACCGATTGGGGTCTGCCGCAGATCCTGATGATCTGCGTGCCGGCGACGCTCACCGGCGTGGTCGCGGCCGCGATCGTCTCGATGTTCATCGGCAAGGATTTGAAGGACGACCCGGAATACCAGGCGCGCCTTGCGGCCGGAGCGGTCCCGGCGCCGAAGTCCGCGGCCGAGCGGCCGCCGCTGAAGCCCGCCGCCAAGGCCTCGGCGTTCATTTTCCTCGGGGGTGTTGCGCTGGTGGTGCTGTTCGGATTCTTCCCTGAACTGCGCAAGCTGCCCGGAGCCAAGAGCCCGCTGGCGATGCCCATCGTCATCGAGATCGTGATGATGTCCGTAGCGGCGGCGATGCTGCTGGTGACGAAGGTCAATGTCGACGAGATCCCGAAAACGTCGACGCTGCGCGCGGGCGTGGTTGCCGTGATCGGCATCTTCGGTCTCGCCTGGCTCGGCGACAGCTTCATCGCCGCGAACAAGGACGTGATCGTGCCGGCGATCGGCAAGTGGGCGGAAGCGGCACCGTGGACGTTCGCGTTCGGCCTCTTCTTCGCGTCGGTGCTGCTCTACAGCCAGGCCGCGACGACCCGCGCGCTGATGCCGCTGGGGATCGCGCTCGGCATTCCACCGCAATTCCTGATCGCAATGTTCCCGTCGGTCAACGGCTACTTCTTCATTCCGACCTACGGCTCGCTGATCGCGGCGATCAACTTCGACCTTTCGGGCACGACCAAGATCGGCAAGTACGTGCTCAACCACTCGTTCATGATTCCGGGCGTCGTGGCGACGGCGGTGGCGGTCACCACCGGGCTGTTCCTCGCGCGGATCATGTTCTGAGCGTGCGCCGGGCGGCGGCGCGGCCACCGCCCGGGATGTCTCGCCAGGAGGCGACCATTCGGATTCTGGCGTTCGAGTGCAGCGATCGCCCGGGCCCCAGCCGCCCGCAGCATTCCCGTCCCACCGAACCGCGCCTGCAAGGGGCCAACTCGCATAGAATCACAGGTCGCTCGGTGCGCCGGGCGGGATCGCGTGCCGACTGCGGCGTCCGCCGGCGCGGTCGATCACATGCCACGGAGGACGGCGATGAGCCGGGTGACGATCTTCGCCAAGGGCAACCTGGATGTTCGCGACTCGCTGCACGTGCTGCGCGTCGGAGGCGAGGTGCACTGGAACGGCATCAACGAAGTCCTGCGTGGGCTCGGGTCCTCGGCCGTCGTGCGCGTGCGCCACGAGACCTGGACGCGCTCCGATGCGCTGCTCGCCGCGGAGGGAAGCGTGCCGGCCGACCTTGCTACGCGCGATCTGCCGCTTGGCGCGCACGCCGCGGCGGCGCAGTTCAGCGATGCCATCTTCGGCGCTGACGCCGACGCCTACGTTCTGTCGATCCAGCCCGACATCGCGGTTCCGCTGGTCCGCCACCGGCGGGAAGGCTACCTGCTGCATCCGGCCGACTGGCCGTCATGGTCCGCTGCCGACCGGCTCTGGCTGCAGACGGAGTTCTCGCCTGTCGCCGCGCTCGACGCCGACACCTCGATGCGCAACCTGGAGCACATCGTCACCCGCATCCGCGCGCGCTCGGAAGCGCCGATCCTCGTCTGCAACGTGTCCACGGTCGTGCCCGGCGAGTTCGTCCATGTGCACGCCGGACTGGGCGAGATCCTGTCGACGCGGATCCGGCGCTTCAACCTCGGTCTCGTCGACCTCTCGCAGCGCGCCGGCATCTCGATCGTCGATATCGACGCGATCGTCGCGCGCGCGGGCGCCGATCGGCTGAAGCTGGACGCGTTCCATCTGAACGCCGAAGGCTGCCGGCTCGTCGCGCAGGAAGTCGTGCGGGTGCTCGATGAATACGACTGCTTCGCGGCGGCGGGGGCGCGGCGATGAGGATGAGCGTCATCGTGCGCTCGAAAGACGAGGCCGACCGCCTGCGGCTTGCGCTCGCCTCGCTCGAGCGCCAGAGCACGCCCGCGGAAGTAATCGTTGTCGACGACGGGTCCACCGACCACACGCCCGAGGTGCTCGCGGCAGCGGCGAGGCGCATGCCGCTCACCGCCGTCACCCACGCCCTCGCGCGCGGGCGCTCCGGGGCGGCGAATGCGGGCGCACAGGCAGCGACCGGCGACGTCCTCGTGTTCATGGATGGCGACACGCTTGCCGGCCCGGACCTGGTTGCGCGCCACGCCGCGCTGCACGCCACCGGGATCGCCCGCGTCGGTCGTGGCGAGACGTTCCACCTGCGCTGCACACGGTCCATGCTCGACCCGGAGACCGGCACCCCGCGGCCCGGCGAAGAAGCACACCTCGCGCGACTCGCGCCGGATGAACTCGCGCGCTCGACGGTCCGGCGCGCCGAAATCGTCGGCGATTTCGCCGCCATCGTGCGCCGCGCGGAACCGGGCATCTACCCGGGCGCCGGCCCGCGCAGGCTCCACGAACTGGAGATCGACGCGCTGCGCCGCCATCCCGACTGCGGCGTGCTGTGGGCCGCCGCCTCTGGCTCCAACCTGTCGGTGCGGCGCGACGCGTTCCTGCGGTGCGGCGGCTTCGACGAGTCGATCGACATCAACGAGCATCGCGAGCTCGCGCTGCGCCTGTTCGAGGCTGGCGCGCGGATGGCGATCGTCGATGGCGCACACACATTTCATCTCACGCACCGCGCAGGTTGGCGCAATCCGCTCGTCGACACGCATTGGGAAGAGCGCTTCTACCGCGCTCATCCGCGGCTCGAGGTGAAGCTCCTCGCAGTATTCTGGGCCGGGCTGACGCCGCGCGCCGACTTTCCGCCCGAGGCACGCATTGCCTCGCTGCCCGAACTCGAGGCCGCTGCCCGTGGCGGGTCGGACGTCGACTGGGATGCGGTACGCCGCCACATCGGCTTGCCGACGCTCGACCCGGCGATCGCATCTCGGAGCGGGCTAAGCGCCGGGCCGGCCTCCCAGCCGGTGTCCACGCCATGACGTCACCACGTGCATTGCGCATCGACGCGATTGTCGCGGACAACGAGCGGTCCGCGCTCGTCGCCGCGTCCGAGCAGCTCGGCGAGAGCCTTGGTGCCGCAACGGGACAGCCATGGCATATCGATTTGCGCTTTCGCGGCGACCTGATGGCGGTCGACGTGCTCGCCCCGCCGTCGATTGTCGTGGCATCGCTGCTTCCGGAACTCGCGCGCGGCGACGAGCCGCTCGCGGCGATCGAAGCCCGCTGGCGCGCCGGCCTGGCCACGCTCGTGCAGGACCCCGGGCCGGCGGTCCTGCTGTGCACGATCTTCCGCCACGTTGCAGCCGCACCGGGCGACGCGCGCACACGCATGATCGAGCGAATCCGTCGCCTCGACCGGATGGCGATCGACCTGTCGCATGACGCCGGCGTCGGCATCGCCGACGTCGATCGCACGTTCGCCCACCTGGGCGCGCGGTATCTCGCCACCGACTACCGGATGATCGGGGCGCTTGCTGCCGAAGTGGCCGCATGGACGCTCGTGACCGCAATGCTGGCGCGCGGGCTCGACGACGTGATCGCGCCCGACGTCCAGGAAGCCGCACTGCGCTTCCAGGGGCCGCTGTGGGAAATCGACCGCCTGCTGCGGCGCCGTTTGCCGCGGGCCGCGTGACCCCATGGATGCGGACGCAATCGGCCTCCTGCGGTCGATGCTGCTGATCCGCGCGTTCGAGGACGCGCTGATGCGGCGGCCGGATCACGGCTTCCAGTTGCTCTCCGCCGGCCAGGAAGCGGTCGCTGTCGGCGTATGCGCTGCGCTCACGGCGGACGATCAGCTGCTCACGAGCGGACGCTCGATCGGTCCGGCGCTCGCGCGCGGCCTCGACCCCGGTGCGGTGATGGCCGAACTCCTCGGCCGCGCGAGCGGCCCCAACCGCGGGCGCGGCGGGCGCGGGCACATCGCCGATCCCGACGCCGGCTTCTTCGGCGCGCACGCGGTCGTGGGTGGCAACCTCACCATCGCTGCAGGCGTGGCACTTGCGCTGCAGTTGAGCGGCCGGCCGGGCATTGCGGTGTGCGTCTTCGGCGATGGTGCCTGCGGTTCGGGTGCGCTGCACGAGACGCTCAACATCGCCGCGCTTTGGAAGCTGCCGCTCGTCCTCGTCTGCGACAACAACGGCTATTCGATCGCCACACAGCAGGCGGCGGCGCTTGCGCCGTCGCGGCTCGCCGACCTCGCTGCGCCGTTTCGCATCCCCGCCTCGACGATCGACGGCATGGACGTGCTCGCAGTGCGCGATGCGGCGCGGGCCGCCGCCCAGCGCGCGCGCTTGGGCGAGGGTCCGTCATTCGTCGAATGTCTGTCCGGCCGCTTCTCGACCCACTCGACCGCCACGCGCGAGACGCGAGCGCCGGACGAGCTCGCCACGCTCAAGGCGCGCTGCCCGATCCGCCGCCTCGCCACGCGCCTCGAGGCACTGGGCACGCTGACGGCGGACGCGCGCTCATGTCTCGATGGCGAAGTCGCCGACTCGGTTGCAGCCGCCATCGCATTCGCGGATGCCGCGCCGTATCCCGATCCTGACGAGTTGCTGCGCGATGTCGTCTGACGTTCCGGGCACCGTCAAGCTCTTCTTTCGCGAGGCGATCGCGCGCGCGCTGCGCGAGGAGATGGCACACGATGCGCGCGTCATCGTTCTGGGCCAGGACGTCGGGCGCTTCGGCGGCGCCTATCGCGAGTTCGACGGCCTCTACGCCGCGTTCGGCGGGGCGCGCGTGCGCGACACGCCGGTGGCCGAGGCCTCGATCATCGGGCTGGGTGTCGGCGCCGCCGCAGCCGGCCTGCATCCGCTGGTCAGCATCACCTACATGGATTTCCTGATGCTCGGGCTCGACCCGCTGGTCAACTATGGCGCGAAGGTCCGCTTCAAGACCGGTGGTCGGCTCGCCGCGCCGCTGGTGGTGAAGACGACGGCCGGCGCCAAGGGGCAAGGCGTCGCGCACTCGCAATGCCTCGAGCCATGGTTGATGAACGTGCCGGGTCTCAAGGTGGTCGCGCCGTCGAACGCCGCCGACGCCTACGGCCTGCTGAAGGCCGCGCTGCGCGACGATGGCCCGGTCGTCTTCGTCGATCACAAGCGGCTGTTCCCGACCGCGGGCGAGGTGCCGCGCGGCGAGACGATCGTGCCGATCGGCCGCGCTGCGGTTCGCCGTCGCGGCAGCGATGTCACGATCGTGACGCACGGCTACATGTGCCGCACCGCGGACGCGGCCGCAGACCGCCTCGCCGAGAATGGCGTCGCCTGCGAGATCGTCGACCTGCGCTCGCTCGCGCCACTCGACGCCGAGACCGTTTGCGAATCGGTCGCGCGTACCGGCGCGCTGGTCACGCTCGAGGAAGGGCCGACCGCGTGCGGCGTGGGTGCCGAAGTCGCATGCCGCGTGCACGAGGCGCTTGGCGTGCGCCGCATCGCGCGCGTGGGCGCGGCGCCCGCACCGGTGTCGTCGAACCCGGTCCTCGAGGCCGCCTGCCTGCCCGATGCGGCGCGTGTCGTTGCCGCGGTGCGCCGGTTGTTGCTATCCTGAACCGTCGCCGTCGCTTAAGGGCATCGCGAATGATCTCCAAGCTGGCCGTGCCCGGACCGATCGAGGATGTCGAGGAGTTGCGCGTGCTCGCGTGGCATGGCGCGCCTGGCACTGCATTCGCCCCGGGCGCGCTGATCGTCGAGCTCGAGACGCACAAGGCGGTGGTCGAGGTTCGGGCCGCGCGTCCGGGCATCCTGCGCGCAATCCTGTGCGAACCGGGAAGCTGGGAGAAGGTCGGGAACGCGCTCGCGCTGTTCAGCGACGACCCTGACGAAACGCTGCCCGGATCGGCCGCCGCGCTGCCGCCATGGATCGTCGAGTTCGCGGTCACGTAGCGCCGCGCGCCTGAAATCCTGGCACGCCGCGGTCGCGCAGGATGCGCAGGATCTCGGCGCGCACGGCCGCTTCCATCGTTCCGCTGGGGTGCATGCCGTCCGGCAGATGGCGCGACGCGCCCAGCTCGGCCGCCAGCGCATCCACGTCGACGATGTCGATTCCGCATTCGCGCGCGAGGTCGTGCAGCATCAGGTTCCGGTCCTTGTTGCGCACGCTGCCCAGCGTGTCGCCAAGCGGAGCGTCGAATGCCGCGTAGTCGTTGACGCCCTCGTGGCCGAAAGTCGACATCGCATTCAGCATCAGGCACCGCGCGCCACGCTCGCGCAGCAGGTCGACGAGCGCACGACAGTCGCGCCGGCTGTCCTCGAGCGTGCGTCGCACCGGCTCGAAGTCGGTCTGCAGCCAGGCGCGGATCGCGGGCCCGGCCTCGGCGATGCGAAAGTCGTGGCAATGCAGCGCATAGCCCAGCCGACGATGCCGGAGCAGCGACGCGGGCTCGGCGTTGAGCGACAGCACGACCGCATCGGGCGGTCCGGCCTGCTGCAGCCCGCCGCGCGTGAGCAGGTCGCAGCGATCGTCGAGCGGCGTGCGACGCAGCGCGGACATGAGCGCGCCGGCGAAGATCCAGTCGTGCGGCGTCGGCGCGATCGATCCGGCGGCGAGCGTGCGCGCGAAATCGGCGGCGATCGCGTCGGATTGCGCCGGTGTGCGCGCGTGCTGCTCGAGCACGACCGCGGCGCAGGGCGCCAGCACGTCGTCCGGCACGTGGACCACGTGTGCCGGGCCGTCGACGGCCTCGAACCACTCGACGAACGCGCGCCGCTCGCCGCGCATGACGCCGAGCAACTCGCAGATGCCGAGACCGAGCAGCGTGCCGTGGCGGCCTTTGCCTTCGCCCCACCACGCCCGGCTGCGATCGTGCCATCCGGTGAGCAGGCCGGAGCGATCCTCGGCGAGTTCGGTCGCGCGGCGACCCGCGACCATCAGGAGCTGTGTCGTTTCGCCGTCTGCGTCGCAGACTGGCGCGGGCTCGCCCGGGCGGCGCTGGACATGGCCGAAAACGAGATCCGGCGTCCAGAATTCATAGTACGGATGCTGATCGAGGAAGCCCCCATGCGACGGGCTGCTGTCGCGATGGAGGCGTCCGCCGACGCGCGGAGCGAACGCGACCTGAAAGTCGCGCCGTTCCTCCGCAAAGGGCCGCGCCGCGGTCCCCGACGCGGCCGGCGACAGGCGGACATTGCAATACGCGAGCACCTCGCCGGCGCGACACACGTAGCCGTCACCGCGCAGCCAGCGCAGGCCCGAGCGATGCACATTGAACCCGGGCACGTGCATCGCTCCCATCCGCAGGGGAAAGGGGCTCAACGCGATTCCCCCGGCCAGCCTTCCGCCGGCGCGAGAATGCCGGCGATGGCGACGCGCACCGACCGCGAGGGCGTGACGTCGAGCGGCTCGTGCGCGTCGGTCGTGAACCAGGCGATCGTTGCGCCGACCGCGATCGTGTCGCCGCGCGCGACCTGCAATCGACGCAGCCAGACCCGATCGCGCACCGCGAGGCGGAAGTGGGAGACTGGCGGACAATCCTGCGCCGCGATCGCGGAGAGGTCGATCGTGAGGTCGATGAACTTCGACCCGGTGCCCAGCGCGGCGCCCACGTCGGCATGGACTGCCTCGATCCGCGCCGACGTCATGTATTCGTTGATGCGGGGTAGCGAAAGCGTCAGGAGCACGGCACGGTCATTGACGGGGGATCCGGACGCGCACGGCAACGCGGGACCTTCCGCGCGTTGCGTCATCGACCGTTGCCCGAACCGCTGCGGCCAGTTTGGCCGCCAGCTATCAAGCAAACTTGCGGTATACGGTACTAGGTTAGCATAAGCCAATGTACGCGCCCCAGCCGCCATGGACGCACGCCGAGGCGCGCTATCGCGTCGTCGGGGAGTCGCGCATCATCGAGATGCTGCTGCTCCAGGGCTGGGCGTTCGAAGTGCGCAACGGCGAACGCGCTGCCGCACAGCGCGAGGCCGCCGGCGCCCTCGCCCACTGGGTGCGGCTTGGCCTGCGCTTTGCGACGGCATCCGACGGTTGGCGACTCTACGACCCGGCCGAGGTCGTCAACTTCTTCAAGTGGGCCGGCCTCAATCGCGGCGACCCGTTCTACGTGGAGCGTTTCATCGCGCAGGGCCACGCGATGGTGCTTGACTTCCATGGCGCGGGCGCGAGCGTCGCCTCGCCGCCGTCGCCGGCGGCGCTTGGTCCCCGGCGCTTGCGCGTCACGTTGCGGCGCGAATTCGACCTGCGCGGGGCGGCCCGCGGGGCGCGCGTGCTGCTGCGCCTGCCGACGCCGCTCGAGGACGATGCGGCAACGGATATCGCGCTGCGGTTCCTGGTCCCGCCCGAGATCATTGCCGACGTCGCGCGGGCACCGGGCCGGCTCGACGCTCGGCTCGCGGCGCCGGGTGCGCCGACGCTGACGCTCGGTGTCGAGGCCACGTTCACCGCGCGCCCGACCGCGCCAGGAGCTTCGCCGGCGCCGCTCGCCGCGGTCGACCGCGAGCTCTACACGCGAGTCGGCGAGGGCCTGTTGCGGATCAGCCGGCGCGTCGCGTCGCTGGCGGCCGCGCTGGGTGGGTCGGAGCAGGCGCCCGCGGTGCTCGTGCGCCGGTTCTGGGACTTCATCGCCGACGAGATCGCGATCGGCGCCGTCCACTACGATGAACTCGACGCCGCGGCGCCGCTCGACCTCGTCCTCGAACGGCGGCTGGCTGACTGCCAACTCGCGTCCGCGCTGCTCGCCGCGCTGTGTCGCGCGCGCGGCGTCCCGGCGCGCGTCGTCAGCGGCTATCTCGTCTATCCGGTCAGCCCGGGGTACCATTTCTGGGCCGAGGTGTGGCTGCCCGACCGCGGCTGGACGCCGTTCGACTCGATGGCGATCGACCATTCCGCGCGGGGGCGGGATCCCGCATGGCGCGACTACTTCTTCGGCTGCCTCGATTACCGGATGAAGACGCAGTGCCTGCCGCGCGTGTTCAATCTCGCCCCGAGCGTACGCTTTCCGCCGGCCTGGCATGTGCTGGTTCGCCCCGAGGGGGCCGGCACCGAGATCGGCACTTTTGCGAACGATACGGGCGCTCTCGTCTATCGCGACTGGGTCGAGATCGCGGACGCCGACGCCGCGCCCAGCGTGAACGCCACGCCGTTGTAGCCGTGCACTGCAACCTCACCGGGGCCGAAGTCGAACGGCGCGAGTCCGGCGCGCAGCTGCGCCTCGCGCCGCCGCAGCAGGCCGGATGACACGGACAGCTCGCGCGCAAGCATCCGATGATGATCGTCGGGCCACGTATTGGCGCCGTGGCTCACGTAGACGAACAGATGCGGCGCGCCCGCGAACGCGTGCAGGCCGCCCGCGCGCGCGAGCTGTGCCGCCACCACCGAATCCTCGCCGAGCCGCGACTCGGGCCCGCTTTCGGGATAACGAATCGGCGCCGCGCGGCGGCACGTCAGCGAGCCCGGCATTGCCTTGGCCGCGGTCGCGCGGAAGTTGATGCAATGCAGGGCTCGTGTCGCGGGAAAATACTGGATGATCTCCTCGAGGCACGATCCTTCCGCGCCTGACGCGACGAGCGCGGCCAGCTGCCGCTCCACGCGCTGCGGATGATGCAGGTCGTCGTCGTCCCACTGGCAGACGAACTCGCCGCGCGCGCTATCGAGGCTCACGTTGCGCAGCGCGCCGAGCGAGCACTGGCCCGCCCGCTCGACGACTCGGATGTCGTCGCGGCCCAGCAGCGCGAGGTGCGCGCGCGCGGCGGCGCGCACCTCGGCCGCCCCTTGGTTGAGGACGATCACCAGTTCGCGGTTCGGGTGCGTCTGGCGGCAGTAAGCATCGACGCTGCGCAGGAAGAAGGGCCAGCGCTGCGGTACCGGCAGCGACACCATGAGGCAGCTGACCTTGCGGTCCCGCAGCGATGCCGCGACGGCCGGATGCGCTTCGTCGGTCATCGCGAACCGCCGCACCCCTGCGCGGTCGGTCCTGCAGAATACGGCCGCGGTGCCGCCTTCCCTCGCGTGCTGTTGGGCAAGGTGTTGAAGGAGAATGCCGGGCCGGCGCGTCGCTCCGGCGGGTAGCGCGTATTGACGAAAAGCACTTTCACGGGGTGGCGGGGCGGTCAGTGAGTCACGGCCGGCCGGACGTTCGAGGACGCCGCCACGTAGACCGATCGGTACCGGCGGAGAATCTCCGTGGGTGTGAAGGCAGACCGTGCCAAGTCCATGGCGTTGGCCTTCATGTTGTCGACGAGCTGCGGATCGTCGAGCAGCGTGGCGATCACACCGGCCAATGCACCGTCGTGGCCGGGGTCGAACACCAGGCCGGTCCGGCCCGCTTCGATGCCCTCCGGTATGCCTCCGCGCGCCGATCCCACGACGGGCACCGCGTGCGCATAGGCCTCGAAGGTCACCCGGGGAAACGGGTCCTCCCACAACGACGGCACCACGAGCACGTCGATTTGCGACAGCAGGTCGGTCGGGTTGACGAAGCCGAGGAAGCGGATGCGGGGGTCGACATAGCGGGTCTTGAGCATCGACTCGTAGGCGGGGTCGCCGCACCCACCGAGCACGAGGGCCCAGTCGCGCTCCCGGAGCTCGGTGGTCAGCGTCTGGAGGAGCAGGTCGATCCCCTTCAAGGCATCGAGCCGCCCAAGGTAGCCCAGCCGAAGCGGCTTGCCGGTGGTTGCGGACGGAGTGACGGGCCCCGGCGGCTCGTAGGCGTCGTGGATTACCTGCCGGACCGGCACGTCCTGGAACAGGCCCCAGCGGCAGTGCAGGTCCAGCATGTACTGGCTGATGCCCACCACGGCACTTACGCGCTCTGCAAAGAAGCGCTGGACGCCGGTGGCCTCGCGGCAATCCGGGCATTGCGTCCTGCACGGCTTGCCGTCCCGCATGAGCGAGCCCTCGTGGCAAAGCAGGAAATAGGCGAGCAGGGTGTGGACGAGGGGGGTCCGCCGCTCTTCCGCCAGCGTCGCCAGCCTGCCCAAGGGGAAGTCACGCGGGAAGATGGTGTGGATGACGTCGGGACGGTAGAAGTCCAGGCCATTGACCAGGATCTCCAGGAGCTGCCGCGCGGGGGCCTGCATCCCGATTCGCAACAGATTGACCCCTTCGAGGACCTCCTGGTAGACACCGGGCCGGTCGGTCCGGCAGATCACCGTCGCACGGTCCCCGTCGCGGACCAGCTGCTCCGCCAGATATTGGGTCGTGAATGCGGGGCCGGCGATGCCCTCAGGCGTGTAGCGGGCGTTGACGAAGAGGACGTGCATGGTCCGGTGCTGTGTTCGCTGGTGTGGTCGGGGGCCGCTCGGAGTAGCCCGCTGAGGTTGCGGGCGGCGTCGATGTCGATGGCAGCCGCAACAAAATATCTCGGCACGCCCCGTACCGCATTATCGCACTCGTGCAGATCACGACGGAGCGGTCAGAAATCCAGGGCAGCCGTGATTCCGAGAAGCGGCGCCGTGTGGTAGTCGGATGACGTGGTCGCGTTGCCGGCCGCGTTGGTCACCTCGAGCCGGCCGCCGACGACGGCGCCGGCATACAAATCGATCCTGCCCTTCGGGCCGAGCTTGCGCGACAGCCGCGCGAACAGCGGAATGCCCCGATTCTGGCCGATGCCGTCGGGGACCGGACCGTCGTCGCGCAGCCGGAACCGGTATTCGCGATACGTGCCGCCGCCGGCCAGTTCCCAGTTGGCGTCGATCGCGTACGCGAGTTCAAGGCCCGCACCGCCGGCAGGGCCCGCCTGCAGCGGATTGCTCAACCGCCACTTGTCGTCGATCTGCCAACTGACGATCACGAAGGGAAACACCTTGGTCTCGTCGATCTGCCGGAACACGCCGGCCCCGAGGCCCAGGACCAGCGTCGGCGAGAACACCTTGGTGACGCCGATGACCCCCCCGTAATTCTTCGCGCTGCCGGCGCTGGCCCCCGATTCGTAGTCCCATTCGATTTGCGGCGCTACGAAGAAGGCAAGGTCCGACGCATGCTGGTACGCGAGGTTGAGTCCCACCGAAGGCCGGTTGATTTCGCCCCACGGAGCGGCGCCGCCGAGGGCACTGGGTGTCGAGAATTTCCAGCTTTCGAAGTCGTACCGCAACGAAAGACCGGCCGAGAACTGGCGTGCCAACTGCCACGTCACGCTGCCGGCGACCAGCCCGCCCGCCCAGCGGAAGCTCCCCCCGTCGCTAAGATCGGTATCGAGCTGGCTGATGCCCGTCACCGACGCCGAGCCGGTCACTTCACCGGGCTTGTGCTCCTGTGCGGCGACGCGTCCGGGCGAGGCTGCTGCGGCCAGCGCGAGCGCCAGCGCGGCGAGGCCTGCGCTGCCGGCAAGGCTTTGCCGGCGGTCGGCATCGCCGCCCGGGCAATCGTGAACTCCGAGGGTCATTCGTGCGTCTGGCTGCATCGGTGTCTCCCATTGGGGAGTGCATGATAATTCAACTGCGCCTCGGCGCCGATTGACCGGGACCGTTCAACCCGGAATGCACCCCGCCTCGTCCGGTCCGCGCCGGTGCGGTATCTCTTCGGCATGATGTTCCCGGACTTGATGCGCGTCCTCCGGCCCGAAGTTGTCGAGTCGCCGTTCCGGACCTTCGATGAGGACACGATGTAGGCGGCCGTCCCGGTGGCAAGCAGGGTGCCGTCAGCGCCCAGGAACTCCATGCGGGTGGACGCGACGCGCGAGCCGATGCGCGTCACTTCGGCGCGCAGCTCGAAATGCTCGCTGATGCCCGGCCGCAGAAAGTCGATCCGCTTAACGGGACGCGCCCTTGGGGGGTGAATTTCTATCCACCGGGTCTTTGCGGTCTGCCCATGCCGGTTGCCTCTTCGGCTTATGAACCGGCAGTCGCGCCGAACTCCACCGCCCACACATCCAGGCCCTGCGGCGTCTTGCCCTGGTAGTGGTAGCCCTGGCGCTCGAACTCACGTTTCATTCCGGGGCGCATCAGTTTGGGATTCTCCGTGACGATCAACAGGCCCGCCACGGGGCCCTGCGGGTGCGCGAAGTCCCGCAGGGTATCCCGCGTCACGTTGGTTACCTTCGACATCAGGTAAGGCACGCGGTCGCGTGGACGGATAAACATGCGGTAGGCGTAGAAGATTCGCCCGTCTCCCACTCGCGTCAAGCCAACGGTGGATAGCCCCGCCAGCTCGCCTTCCCCATTGCGCACCATGACCGCGACTTCATGGCTGCGGCGGGCGCGCTCATTCGGGTCCGACACGGCCTTGTGCTCAAGCCAGAAAGCCATGATCTCGCGGCGTTGGTCTTCGCTGGTGCAGAGGTAGACGTTTTCCAGGACGTGGTCCCTGAAGCGGAGCTTCATGATAGCGGGCGGGCTACTTCGAAGCCTTCGGCGGGCAGTGGGTATCGCAGGTCGTCTGCATCTGCCGCAGCTCGAGCACGCCGTAGAACACGGTAATCGCCATGGCGACAACCAGGAGCCCGACGAGCGTCTTTTCCACGCCGAACGCGCCCTGGCGGTTGGCGACATAGCTGGCGATGATCAGGCCCAGAACGCCGATGTTGAGGCCACCGACGATGGCGGCGGCGCTGGCCAGCATCAGCAGTTCCACCGTGATGCCAAAGCCCGCCGGTTCGCCCGTCTTGAGCAGCAGCAGGGCCAGGAAACCCCGGGGGGTAGAACATCACGCGCACCAGTCGCGCCCAAACCCGGGCGTCGCGTTCCGGCGGCAGGATGGGCAGCGCGAGTCCGTCGGTTCCGGTTGTTGGCCTTTCTTTCGACATTTCAGCGTCCTCGAGGGGCAAGCGACTTGCGATCGATTTGTACGCTAACACAGCCTCGCTGTTCCGGAAAAGAGCGGCAAGTCGCAACACTTCGATCGTGACCTGCGCATGCAGCGAGCGCCCGGTCCTCGCCGCACGGCGACGTTCGCGATCAGGCTCCGCTCCGAAGAACCTGCGCAGGGCCTCCCTAGCGTTTCTGGCGCCGCGTGTCCTTGGGCAGGACCTGGCGGAGCAGCTCCTCACAGGTTCCGGGCGACATGTAGCGCGGCACCGGATAGTTGGTGTCGGCCTCCCAGCACGCGGCCTTGGCCAACTCGGGAATATCCGCTTCGCGCAGCGCATCCAGATGACGCGGGATGCCGAGATCCCGGCTCAGCGCGTCGATCGAGTCCAGAAACTTCTTCGCCCGAACGGCCGCCCGCTCCCCTTCGTTTCCCGCCTTGGCGCGAACCGCCAGGACGGCCAGCTTCTTGATGATGGCCGGACTCAGGAACTTCAGCACGTGCGGCAACATGATCGCGTTGGCCAAGCCGTGCGGGGTATGGTACTTGCCACCCAATTGATGCGCGATGGCGTGGACATAACCCACATTGGCCCGCGTGAACGCCAGGCCGGCGTAGGTCGAAGCCAGCGCCATCTGCTCGCGTGCCGCGAGGTTCTTGCCGTTCCTGTAAGCGATGCGCAGGTTGTCATAGATCATGCCGACGGCCGCAAGCGCCATGCGATCGGTGTAGCCGGTTGACCAGTTGCCGATGAACGCTTCGATGGCGTGGGTCAACGCGTCCATGCCGGTGGCCGCTGTCACATGGCGCGGCAACCCGGTCATCAACGAGGGATCGAGCGCCGCCATTGCCGGCACGAGGCGCGTGTCGGCGATCACCAGTTTCCGGTTGGTTTTCGGGTCCGAAACCACGGCAGCCACGGTCACCTCGGACCCGGTACCTGCGGTGGTCGGCACCGCATAGAGGGGCACCGGGTGGCGCAAGCCCTTGAAGTACCCGACCAACTGCCGCGGAGGCTTCTTGTTGGCGACCGCCAGCGCGATGGTCTTCGCCGCGTCCATCGGCGAGCCGCCGCCGAACGCCACGATGGCGTCGCAACCCTCCTTCCTGTAGAACGCGATGCCTTGCTCGATCAACGGGATCGGGGCATCGGGCGTGATCGCGTCGAAGATGACATGCGCGGTGCCGCCCTCGGACAACGCTTTGGTCAGCGCGTCCGGCAGGCCCATCTCGGCAACGACGCGGTCCGTCACGATCAGGATCTTCTTGTGGCCGAAGCCGCAGAGCGCCTGCCCCAACCGTCGACTGGCCCCCGGGCCGACCAGCAGCATCGGCTGTGGAATCGGCAACAACCCCGTCACGACCCCTGCCGCACGCATCGCCGTCGATAGCCCGACGGAGCGCACCACGTCACCAACAATACTCGGCATCTCGATCATCATCGTCCCCGTATACCCGGCTTCACACTTGTCAGATTGCACCAAACCGACCCGCCGGACCAGCAGTCTGCCGAGAAGATTCGTCGACTAATTGATCTCGCGCAGATTTGGGGGGCGCGGGGGCCGGGGCGGCCCCGTACAATTTGCATCAACGGCATCGTCCGTTTCGCGAGGATGGAATGAAAACAGTGGTCGGCATCAGCCTGGGTGCAGGCGATCAGGATTTCGAGTTCAGCGCCAGATTCCTGAGGCATCGATTCAACGTTCGGCGCCTCGGCACGAATGGCAGCACCGCAGGAGCCGTGAAACTGCTGAAGCACTGGGAGCAACATGCCGACGCCATCGGTCTGGGCGTGGTGAGAGACAGCTACACCGTCGGCTCGCGGCGTTATGTCGAAAAGGACAGCGCGCGGATGATCGGTGCGGTGACGCGCGTTCCCATCACGACCGGGGGCCGGTTGAACGACATCCTGCAGGAATGGGCGTTGCGCCACGTCCAGATCAAGCTGGGCGACTATTTCAACAACGCCAAGGTCCTGTTTTTTTCGGGGATGACCAACTACAAGCTGGCGTTGGCCCTGTCGGAGTACACGCAGAATCTCGAGTTCGCCGACCCCCTGCTGCAACTCGGCGTGCCCAAGATGCTGACCTCGCTGGATGCGCTGGAGCTCTACACCAGCGGCGCGCACTACGTGCCGGACTGGGCTCCGTCCGGCATCATGTCGTCGGCCCCGGTCAAGGAATGGACGAAATTCGTGCTGCGCAGGGCCATGGAGGAGGCGACCGTCATCGTCGCGCCGGTGCACGAATTGGACCGCTTCGGCGCCGAAGAACTCTCCGGCAAGACCATCATCACGTCGACCGTCAACGACGGGCGGATCGCGCAATTCAGGAAGAAGGGCGTCAACATGGTGGTCGACGGCGCACCCAACCTGTTCGACCATGTGCTGAGCCCCAGTCTCCTCGATGCGATGATCATCACCGCAACGGAAAAGGCTCCGGACGAGCTCCTCGAGGACGACTATCTGGAGATCATCACCAATCTCCGGCTGGAGCCGCGCGTCATCTATCCCAACGGCTTCAAGCGGATCAATCGGTTCGCCTTCGTCATCCATCCGCTGTCGCAGGAATATTTCAAGAACGTGAAGCCCATCGAGCTGCTCTCGCAGGTGTCGCCGCCCATCTTCATGGACACGCTGGAGAAGGTGATGGCGTACGCGCCTCCCTTCGTCTATTCGAAGGTCACGGGCATCAGGTCGCCCAACGGTGTCGAAACAGAAGGCTGGCTGATTTCCGTGGGCGGGACGCCCAGGGAAATCATGAGCCACAGCCCCGAGTTCACCTATCGCCGCTTGCTGGACGCGGCCCGGATGGCCAAGAGCCTCGGAGCGCAGATCATGGGCCTGGGGGCATTCACCAAGGTGGTCGGCGATGCCGGGCTCACCGTGGCCAGGCGCGCACCGCTACCCATCACCACCGGCAACAGCTACAGCGCATCCGGTGCGCTGTGGGCCGCGCACGACGCCTTGCTTCGGCTGGGTCTGGTGCACGTGCCGGCGCGCGGACAGAAGGTGCGGTTCAAGGCGATGGTCGTGGGCGCCACCGGGGCCATCGGCTCGGTGTGCGCGCGCATGCTGGCGACGGTCGCCGAAGAGGCCTACCTGGTGTCCCCCGAAACCGCCAAGCTGCTCTCGCTCAAGGAGTCGATCCTGAAGGAGACGCCCGACGCCAAGTTGTTCCTGTCTTCGCGCGCCGACAAGGACATCGCCGACATGGACATGATCGTGACCGCAACCTCGGGAGCGGGCAAGAAGGTCCTCGACATCATGCAGGTCAAGCCCGGATGCGTGATCACCGACGTGGCCCGTCCGCTCGATCTGCCCCCTAGCGAAGTTGCCAAGCGCCCCGACGTGCTGGTGATCGAATCCGGTGAGATCCTGCTGCCCGGACGCGTGTCGATGAAAAACATCGGTTTGCCCAGGAACGTGGTTTATGCCTGTCTCGCCGAAACCATCGTCCTCGCGCTGGAGGGGCGATTCGAGAACTTCACCGTCGGCCGCAACATTGAATGGGAGAAGGTACGGGAGATCTATCGTCTCGGCCGGAAGCACGGCATGAAGCTGGCGGCCATTTCCGGGGTCAATGGACCATTCTCCGATGCGGACATTCGCCGGGTGCGCGAACTGGCGCTAGCCGCGCGCACCAAAGGCGCGTCGAACGCGAAGAATGCGAGGCTCCCGAAGCAGCGCACCGTCACCCTGCTTTCCCCTGGCCGAGCCAAAACCCGAAATGCCGCCACCCGCAGCAGCGAATGATCTCAGGCAGAAATCGGTAATCACGGCGGGCGAGCGAGGCCGCTCAGCGAACCATTTCGCCGGAACCCCGGCAGCTTGACGGAGCCTACGTGTGGCCCTTGCGATCGTCCCCCTTGAAGGGACTTGGCCGATGGCGCTCCAGCCAGTCATTCACTGGCTTGGACATGTTGCCACCAAGAAACCACGCCGCCTCAAACGCGACCAGGGAAAACTTCTCTCCGCGAATCCTGCCGAACTGCGCTGCCATGTTCGCTTCGGGTTCGTTCGACGAAAATGCGATCGCGCTGGTGTGTTCTCCGAACCCCATCAGGGTGAAATCGTTCTTCGACAGAGCGGAGACCGTATTCTTGGCTTCAGCCACCAGCTGACTGCTCTCTTTGAGCGTCGAGTAAAACATCTGAACGACGTAAAGCGGCACGGGCTCCTCCTCACAATGTGACCGGAGATGATACAGGTGAAGTGCAGAACAGGGCCGGTTCCTGGAAGCACATCGGCGAGGGCCTGTATGCGGCACCGTGCGACGCGTGATGCAAACCGGCCGGCGGCGTAGCATGAGCATCGTCCAGCGAGCGCAGGGTTCAAGGCGCCTGGTCGACGCACGCGGCCGCTAGCGAGGTGCGCTTCGACGTCGTCGTCGTAGGGGGAGGCGCCGCCGGCATGATGTGCGCGGCCGAAGCGGGACGGCGAGGTCGCCGGGTCCTGCTGATCGAGCACGCCGCGAAAATCGGCGAGCGCATTCGCATCTCGGGCGGCGGCCGCTGCAACTTCACCAACCGCGACGCGGGCCCGGCGAATTACCTGTCGCAGAACCCGGACTTCTGTCGCTCGGCGCTCGCCCGGTTCAGCGCGCGTGACTTCATCGCGCGGATCGAGAAGCGGGGCATCCGCTATCACGAGAAGACGCTCGGCCAGCTTTTCTGCGACGAGTCATCGCAGCAGGTGATCGACCTCCTCGTCGATGCAGTCGACGATGCCGGCGTGCAGTGGGCGCATCCGTGCGTGGTGCATCGCGTCGCGACACTGCCGGCGACCGGCGGTCGGCCGACGGGCGTTGCAGCGCTTCATGATCGCCCGGACGTCGATGCGGCGAGCGCCGACGCGGCAGCAGGGCGCGGCGACGATCGGTTCGAGCTCCACACCGACCACGGCACCTTCCGCTGCCGGTCGGTGGTGGTCGCCACCGGCGGCATCGCCGTGCCGAAGCTCGGCGCAAGTCCGTTCGGCTATCGCCTGGCGGAACAGTTCGGCTTGCGCATCGTCCCGCCCCGACCGGGACTCGTTCCGCTGGCGCTCGCGCCGGAGACGCTGACGACGCTTGCCCCGATCTCCGGTGTCTCGTTCGAGGCCGAAACGGCGCTCGCTGCGCGGCGGGACGCTCGCCCCGCGGCGAGCGGTTCGCAATCGACTCCCGACAATCCGCGGTTTCGTGAAAAGGTGCTGGTGACGCACCGCGGGTTATCGGGCCCCGCGATCCTGCAGATCTCGAACTACTGGCAGATGCGGGGATACGGGCGCGCGTCGGGCGCGAAACGCGACGTGAGCATCGATCTCTTTCCGGGGGACGATGCCGCCGCATGGCTCGCGCATCGTGCGCGATCCCGGGCGCTGCTGTCGAATCTCCTCGCCGAACGGCTGCCGCGCAGCTTCGCGCACGGTTGGTGCGCACTGCACGGCTGGGACAACACCACGGCGGAGCTCGGCGGCACTTCGCGCGAGCGCGTCGCCGCAGCCTTGCATGGGTGGACGATCTCCCCGTCGGGAACGCTCGGCTTTGGCAAGGCGGAGGTCACGCTCGGTGGCGTCGACACCGGGGAGCTGTCGTCGAAGACCATGGAAACGCGCCGCGTTCCGGGCCTGTTTTTCGTCGGCGAAGTGGTCGACGTCACCGGCTGGCTCGGCGGGTACAACTTCCAGTGGGCGTGGTCGTCCGGGTGGGTGGCGGGGCAGTTTGCCTAGGAGCCTGTCGGACTTAGGATGATTCGGCTGCAACGGTGGGAGAGCGGTCCATATTTCGCCGCTTTCTCCTTACCTATTCCCGATAGGTGCGTCAAAATCGTCAAAATCTG
>Ga0315287_10001781_pt1 | contig 20122 bp, 29 predicted proteins | sample YL17G11_0_MG_FD_205037 | JGI IMG/M metagenome (GOLD analysis project Ga0315287, IMG submission 205037) | Sediment microbial communities from Yellowstone Lake, YNP, Wyoming, USA - YL17G11_0 | ecosystem: Environmental > Aquatic > Freshwater > Lake > Sediment | place: USA: Wyoming | collected...
AACACCAAAACTCCAGCTGGAATTTTCCCGCTCAAAATGGATCCGGATGATTACTTTCAGCTCGGAGTTGCAATCATCCGTGAAAGCGGACAGGTGTACGACTTTTCAGAACCGGACGTGGCGGACGTGGCAGCGCGGACAGTAACGGGGGGAGATGGGCTTCCCGTGGAAGCGATGGAGCCCGTGGAACTCATAAGTACCGGAAAGGCCGGTTGACTCCATTTTAGATCTGTGCCAATTTCATGGCATGAAACAGCACATTTCGCCAGAACGTTTCCATCGTTTCTTCCGCGCCAAGGGCCAGTCGAACGTCGTTCTTGAGCAGCGGTATCTGAGATTCTTGCCAGCAAAACAGCAACAGGCATTGTTAGAGATCGTGCTGAAGATCCGCAACGCGTTCGATCCTGACATCGCCAGACAGGCAATGGAAAAGGTTGGTCCACTGAACATGCTTCAGCGGATGTGCAGCGATGGATACCTTGTCCTATCCGTGGATGGTGTTTGCAGGATGTCCATTGACGAGATGGCGGCCCTGCAACACATCGTGGAGTTGTACAAGGACGAACGGATGTGCCGGGGGGCTACGGCCGTTGAGGAAAAGTGCAAATGCAATGGGAAGCCCGGTTGCAGACTGTGTCGTGGGTCTGGCAAGTTTCTGGTCTACGATGAGATGACAGATCGCGAGCGGACGTTGGCAGATGGCAGGGCATGACGAGGCGATGACGGCCCTCCAGTGCCGTGCACATGCCGCCGGAGTTCACTACCTGGGCTCAGATCCGGCACAACTTAGCCGGATCTTGTCCGGTCTGGAAATGGCCAGGAAGGGCAAGCCGACCTGTTTTCTGCGCAGCTACAGCCCCACAGATCGGTTGTGCAAGGGCTGTGACCTGCGTGGTCCCTGTGGCGACAAGATGATCTTTCCACGATTCATGCTTGCCCCGTTCGAGATCCGGGAGTGTTTCCTCGTTGATTGCGACGGAGACCTGATAATCCCTCTTTACAACGACGGTGGCGAGGTGGTTGACCTCGCCTGTTCCACGCCCGGCTGTCCGGCCATCCTGTCCAGGATCCCCCATGAGCGAAGGTGAGATCTGCAGTGCGGCCCTCCAGATGCTGGTCGACGAGATCGAGCGGGCCTGTTCCAGGCCGTCGGCTGTGGGACCGATGCGAGCCGAGCCGTCCCCTCGGAGGTTGATCTGGACCTCCATGTCCGTTGCCACGAGCCGAGGCCCCATGCGCCTAGTGGCCGTTCCAGACGACGAGGAACTGAAAACCAGGCTCTACCTGCTGGCCAACATGCACAACGTGACGTTCGTGGACGGTAGCGCGAAATGACCCAGATCGAGTTCGATGTTGTCCCGGAGCTTGTCGAGAACGCTGAAGTGGTCGGCTACCTGGACGCCAAGATCGAACAGGTGAGACAGATGGTGGCTGATAGGCCGAGGCCTCCCCTGTCTGACAATCTGAGTCGGTATGAAGTGGAGCAGTGGTGCCGACGGTTTCTGTCGCGGTACGCCAAGGTGGTCGGGAACCTCGAGGCGGCGGTGGCGTTCCACGTGATCACTCCGGCCTATGCGAAGCAACTGGAAACCAGACTGAAGTGCCTTCTCCAGTATCATATTGGAGTGGTGATGATCGGGAGATAAAGATGAGCAAACGAACGAGATGGTACAGGTTGACAGCCTACACCGACGGAGAGAAGGTGGCCGAATGCGGCGACAGACCTGTCATGCTGCGCTCGAGGTTTTTCGACGCGGACGGAGAACAACTCCTGATGGCTGTCCGGTTGGACATTGACGACATGCCGCACCACGCGCTTGGAGCCCTGATCAAGACACTGACCTTGGCGGAACTGAGTCCGATCCTTGTATTCGGTCCCCATGCCGATCTGGTGCGGTTGGAGGAGTTGTCAGAGCTTGAGGCCAGGAACCAGGAAGATCAGTACAACAAGGCCAAGGACGATGTCAGAGAACCAGAACAACAACTCCAACAACTCATCGAGCCAGCTTCAGAACTGCCAAAAAACGGGCCAATTGTGCAATGAGGCTGACGGGGCTTGCGACTGCGAGCCATGCCAAAAACACCGAGAGAGCGTTCAGATTTTGGCATGGATGCACGAACAACAAGCGGCCTATGACACGCGCCTGGAGATGTTGAGTCGCAAGCATCGTCACATACCGCGATCGGCGATTTTCTACGCTGACACGACGCAGCTGTACGCCTGGACGGCAGAAGACATGCTGTTTCGGATTTGCAAGGCTCTCGAAATCTCTCCGATGCATGTCCGGATTAAGCTGTTTCCTCCACCAAAGGAGCCGCAGATCAACGTTCAGATCTCCAAGGGCTGGGTCAGGTCCAGGTTCGGTGGCGTCACCGTTCCGGAAAACGAGTTGCGAGGGATGGTTGACACGCATGTTCGGGCCATCGTGGCCATGGAAACAGATAAGTTCATGAAACGCTGGGAGGGCATCGCCAGGGGCTTGCAACGTGTCACGCACTGATCCCCCTCCGGAAACGGTAGAACTGGCCGAGCAGCTGGGAGACCAGCTGGCCGACGAGCAACTGGCATTGCAGCGTCGTGTTCCTACGGGAGAGCGAGACGCCGCGATCATGCGGGCCCAGATCGCCTATCTGACCGATCATGCAGGGCGGCCGGCGGAGTACTTCTATCCACTCGTCGCAGATGTGATCTCCAAACAAGACTATCTGCGTCTGACGATCGAGCGCATGTGGGTCAGGCAACGCGAAAAGATGTTTGCTATTGCCCAGCAAACACTACTTGCGCGCCTCACAGATCACCTCATCACCGAGCGCATGCGGGAACTCGAGGAGTTGACGACCCTGCGACATGACTTGCTAGATCTGGCCATGCCGATGAGGACCGAAATCATACAGGACGGGGAAGTGGTCAAGGTTCGCCGCGACTGGAAGGTCGAGCCCAAAAGTCTCGAGGGGGTTATCAGAGCGTTCCGTGATATCACCGTGCTTTTGGACGAAACACGCAACGCCCTGCATGCTGTTGTCGGCCAGGCCGTTCCACGGCTCGACGCCAAATCAGATACAGAGGACGGTCCGCTAGAATACGAGGAAGCCGTGGAGGCTGTCAGGCAGGTTCTGGAACTGAAGATCCGTCAGCAACACGAAGGTTAGACGTGTGGAGGGTGATACAGATCTACAGACTACCTCTGCGTCGCGGTGCAATTCCATATGGCTGGTGTTGTACGAGCCACGATTGGATGACCGAGACCTTCATGCCGCTTAGTGAATACACATGTGGCATGTGGCATAGAGACAACGACCAAGCGGTACGGCATGCGAAGTACCACAACGATCAACTTGACACAATAGCACTCCAACAAGAGGAAGGGTTGCGCGCTGCAAAACGCGGACGTGGGCATTTTTTTGTGCAAGACAGGGACATGCTATTGCGCCTTTCTGCAACATGGCTCAGGGTTCGAGAATCCGAATTGAACTGCATAGGTGCCCTATCCCTCCGGGGGATGGTTGAGTTGTCACCAAATGGCAATGTGGCGCGTCTGACAACGCTCGGTTTATCGATCAGGGACTGTTTGATAGTTCGGCACTGCAAGAATGGTGGACAAGATGAAGGTAACAATTCTGACTAGGGAAGGATCTTTCGGCATCCTTGCTCAACGCCTAAAGAAACTCCTTCCGTTCGATGTCGCTGTAGCGGATTGGCAGAAGCTGACAACGTCAGGACCGGTTGCCGATGTGGTGATCGTGTTGTGGTGGCGGGCTATCGAAAAGAGTCTTCCACGGATCCCGAAACGCTGTGGTGCTATTGGAGCCGTGTTTGACAGCTGGAGTTGGAAGATAACAGCAGAAGCGTCTGAAGCATTTCGCAGGGCAATGAATCACGTGGACATGCTGGTAGTCGGAACAGAACAGATTGCGTCAGAGTTGCGACATCATATCGGCAGTCTCCCCCCTCTGTTTATCTGTGAGACTGGTGCAGATCTGGAAACTTTTCAGCCGACAGCTTTCCCGGCGGAGTTCCGCGCCGGCTGGTGCGGCAACAGCCTTGCCTCTGACAGGAATCTGGATCTGAAAGGGGTTGGAATCGTCAAGGAAGCGTGTTCCATGGCCGGGATCCCACTTCGGCTTGCGGATATTTCAGGAGAGCAGGGGCCCCACCTGAATCACGATCAAATGGCCGATTGGTACAGGGACAGCAGCTGTCTCGTGATTGCCAGCCAGGCGGAGGGAACACCAAGACCCCTTCTGGAGTCGTTGGCGTGCGGTAGACCGGTTGTCACAACACGCGTTGGGCTCGCCGGTCGCTTGATCCATCACGGAATCAACGGTTGCATCGTTGATCGCTCGGCAGACTCGGTGGCAGCGGGTCTGCGATACATTCGCAAGCTGGTCAGCCTGCATCCGGATCGCGTGCAAGCTTCCGCACGTCTATCAGTCACCACCTGGCCCGAGTCGACGATGTGCGCCAAGTGGACAGAGGCAATCCGCACCCTAGACGGCACGCCGGAGAACGCGTGGTGGAAAAATGGCAATGTGCCAGCTCCAAGGGCGAGCAGGGCAGACGTCAGACCCCCCAGTGCGCTCAGTCGTGCCGACGTCGAGCACATGGAGTTGCGCGGCAACCCGTGTGAGCCATCGGTATTGCAGCCAATGATCGACGCGCTGGAAAGGGCGGGGGGGTTGTCAGACGCGAATTACAGACCACTCATCGTGATACCATCCACTTACAGATTCGCATGCCGCACCATGTATCTACTCGAACATATGGTGAAGGACTTCCGTTTCGTTGTAGGCAATGAAAAAAGGGGAGATCTCGCCTGGTGCTTCTATCCGTTCGGTGACGCCAAACACGCCAGAACCAGCGGCATGAGGTATTTATTAACAATGCGGGGGCAATTCTGGCACATGACGCCGGAGATGATCAAACTTGCCATCTCATCCTATGAACACGCAACGTACATCACAGCCCTGAGCCAGAGCCTGTACAGGGATCTCACCACTCTCTACCCGCAATTGACTCCGATCCATCATTCGATCATACACAACGGCTCATTTATCGAGGACGTCCAAAAAGCATCTGCGCCAGCAGTGCGCCACAGGCGGCCGATTTTTCTATGCGTGACGAATTTGACTTTCCCCGGAAAACGAGAAGCAGCGGAAGAAATGGCGCTGGAACTGGATAGGCAACGATTTCCAGGAACATTCTTGATCGTCTCCCAAACTCCGCCTCGCGGTACAACCGTTCGCCTTGGACGATGTGGCGTTTACGACGGATTCGCTGACAATAGGTTCGGCCTGTACAAGAGTGCAGATCTGTTTTTGTATCCGAGCAAAATCGACGGTCAGCCAACGACCGTGATCGAGGCGATGTCTGCCCGGGTGCCTGTGATCGCCAGTCGGGCGGCACACTCCGGCATTGACGAGTTCATCGCGCACGGGGAAATGGGTCTACTGTACGACACGGCAGAGGAGGGAGCGGCCCTGGCCATGGCCTCGCTCGTGAGACCGCAACGCTACAACCAGATGGCCTCGCTTGCCCAGAAGTGGGTCGAACACAACTGCAGCTGGACAAAAGCTGCACAGGCCTATACAAAGATTTTGAATGGCATACTTGAAGGCAAAGCCGTGGGTTGATAACGACATCAGGCGCCAGGCGCCAGTGGACGCTGAGGGCATTGATCTGATCCGTTGGTTCTTTCGCGTGCCTTCTCGGCGATCGAAAACGTGGACCTCCAAAGACATGGCGATCACAATCAGCGTCCCGATCGGGATCTGCAACGCTGCTTTTCGAGATGCCGTGACCCATGGATTGGTCCGTTTCTGTGGCAACGGATGGGAATGGGTAGATGACAAGAAATCCAAATAGAACAATGAGCCGTGATGATCTGCTCGAAGATCGGGGCATGGTCGAAGCAGTGCACGAGCTTGTGAACGTCGGAAAATGGTTGCTCAAGAAAGGTGGGAAGTTTTCTTCCTGGGTTGGGACGCTGACCCAGGATCATGTTCCATCCACGGTTTTGAACAAGGGGCCGGCCTACGAAGCGCTCCCGGGGTGGCCCTGGGACGAAGACATCCCATGGTTCACGCTGTGGGAGTATTCCTGGGTTCTTCGTCACCTGAAGGAGTGGACCGACAAGCCGATTCACATCCTGTCGCTCGGTGGCAACGCCTGTTTGCTCGACGTGACACTGCTCGCCCGGGGACACACCGTGACCCTGATCGATCGCCGGGGATTGTCGGTACAGCAGCAGCAGGTCAACGCCCGCCTGATGGGAGCGACTGCCAGGCTCTCGGCTCACGTTGGAGCCATGGAAGATGTTATTCCACGGCTCGCGATGGCGTCCGTGTTTACGGCCATGACGTCAACGAACGTGTTGTTTCTGGCCGGGTCAGCTGCTCGGCAGGCTGTCTCCGAACAAATGCAAGAGTTGATCGTACCGGCCGGGCGGGCCTTCGTGACGTTCGACTACTTGAACCCAAATCCCGTTCGATACCTGGACGATCCATTGACCTACTTTTCCTGGCCCGGCTTTCATCCGCTCCCGTACTCGAGCAACATCCCCGAGGCCAATCTCGAAAAAGGTGATCTCGAAAAAGGTATCGAAAGGGCACGCCAACCCGGTCCGGGGGCTTCATTTTTTGACAACGGCGAGAGATACCACCTGTATTATCCGGAACCTGCGAAGGGATTGTACACGGCCGGTGGCCTGATTCAGGAACGGGATCGGTTCTAGTGGTGGCCGAATCCGCCGAGTAGAGGGGTACACTGACGGGCCAGGCTTCGCAGCTCGTCTGGGCTGAGGTCTGGTTGCAAACGTTGCAGGGACTCGAAGATCTGCGCCGCCGCCAAATCGAGATCCGTCCGTGGGTTTTTTGGTCGCAAATACACTTCGAATCCAGCCTCGATCAACGTTTGTAGCGCTTTCTGTGGTTTGATTAACGTCCCTCAATTTCAATGTAGCTATGGCCACAATTCTGTCAAGTTTCCCCTGAACGTGCTTTCCGAGCAATCACGAGGTTTTGGCTGGCGGTTTTGGCGTAACCGTAGATAATGCTTGGTGAACAGTGCTTCACAACGATCAATTCAACCAGGCCTTTTTTCGCAAGCCTGCGAAGATCGCTGGTCACCTGAGCTGGCTGTGACGACAGGCCAACACGCTTCGAGATCCAGGCGGAGGTACACCATGATCTACCCAACTCTGACAGGATCCTGGTCTGACGTTCCACGCAAGGGATGTCTGTCGAGATCATCTTTCAGCCTCCAATCGCAGCTTGGCAGAACCAACGTAGCCCGGATCCTTCTCTACTCCCACGGCATGCATCCCGAGACGTTTGCACGCGACGAGAGTTGATCCAACCCCGCAGAACGGATCGAGGACGCGGGTGTGCTCGCACGCATGTCGTTTTAGGAATCGTTCTAGCAACCACAGGGGCTTCTGTGTAGGGTGATCGAGCCGTTCGTTGCCCCCACAGATCGGCCCCTCGATCACATTGCGAACCTCTGCCGCTCCGGAGTTATCCCAGGGGACGAAATGGTATCCTGCGCCCTTCGTCGCCCAGACGATCGCCTCGCAGGCACTCAGGTACGTAGGGCGGTGTACCGTACCGGGATTCGATTTTGTCCAGACGATCGCGCCGTGCCAGGTGAGCCCGAGGCCCTCCATGACGGTCTTGTAATCTCCGATCGCCTCAAGGGGGCAGAAGGCCAGGATCTGTCCAGCTCTGGCAAGGATCGGTTCGGCCTTCACGACCCAGCCGACGTCCAGCTTGTCCCATGCCCCAAAATCGGTTTTGATGCTCCCTCGACGCGCATGGCTGATTAATGATTGGCGACCACTCTCGTATGGCGGATCGGTCAGGATGAGATCGAAGCTACCGGGAGCTGTTGTCGCAAAGAACTTCCGGTTGTTCTCGAGTCGCAACACCACGCGCCCCACGTCAGCGGAGGGAGTATCGCCGGCGGACTTCTTCGCCCGCTCCTGTGCTCGCTCCTGTAGCTGTTTCTTCTTCTTCCCCACTCGCACCTTGTGCAACGCCTCGCGGACGGCCTTCAGTCGCTCACGCGCCGGGAACTGGCAGATCTGTTGTTTCTCGGATTTGGGAAGGCTTGAGAGTTGGAGCAACTCCTCGATTTTTGTTTCGCCGACGCCGAGTTTTTTTGCTGCAACTGCGCGAAATCTTTCGGCCGGTGGCTTGTCGGACTTTGACAAGCTATCGGCCTTGGGTCGCCCCCTGCCCGTTGCACCAATAGCGGTTTCCGGATGTTCCCGCTCGTATATTTCCTTTCGCCTTGCCAGGCCCTCGGCGACCTCCAGCGGATCAAAATCCTGACGAGCAAGGTTCTCCTGTAGCTGAACGTCCAGCTGGTGCCCCTCGTCCTCCGGGGTTATCACCGTCGCCAAAACATTGACCTTGAGGGCCTTGCATGCCTGCAACCGTCGCATGCCGGCCACGAGTTCGTATCTCCCCTTTTCTATCTCCCGGACGGCGATGGGGTGGATCTGCCCAGTGTCGCTGACCGAATCGATTATCTGTTTCAGGTCCCCCCTTGCCGCACGCACCCTCCAGCCGACCTTGACATGTGACGGATCCAATCGAAGCACATCTTTCTCGGTAGACAGATCGCGCATGGCTGTTTTTGTAGCGCACACCGGGCGTTTCGTCAATTGCGCATTTCGATGAAACGTGGTATCGGGGTGCAATGCGAATCGGCGTGCTCGAATGGGATATCAGCCAGATGGGCGGTCGCCATCGTGAAATGATGTTTTTCGCCGATTACCTGATCTCCCGGGGGCATCAGGTCAGACTCTACTCGAATTTCCTTTCTCCTACGGCGCAATGGAACACGGGCACATTTTTGGATTGGTTTCATTTTCAACATTTGCACTATGAGCACTGCTCTGTGGACTTTGGTCTCAAGCGGTGGATGCGTGACGTTCCCCGGGAGTGGCACGACCTGGACGTGTTGATTGGTTCCTATGGCACGTGGGGACATCTGCAGCGCCTCTTGCCGCATACCAGGGTGATAACCTGGGTGATCCATCCTGCTCAGGCTCGACCAGAGCAAAACGTCAGGGTGTGGACGAACAGTCAAACCAGCCTCGCCAGGCTCAAGGCTTCACCGACCTGGACCAACGCTGACATCAGGACCGTTCCGTCTCCTGTTGATTACGGCCTATTTCGCAAGTGGTCCAGGCCCAAGGATCAGCGACAACTCGATGTGGTGGTGATCGGGTCCTTGTTGCGAGACAAGCGTCTTGTGGAAGCGTTCGAAGCGTGCCGATCGATCGGTTGCACGTCGGAATTTTTCTGCACCACATGGCCGGCTGCGTCGACAGAGAACAAAGAAATCAGAGAAAAGTTGGACGATATGGGCGTGAAGTACTCGCTTAACGTGTCGTCGGAAATCGTCGCAAAAGCCCTGGGAGACGCCCATGTTTACCTGTCGATGTCCGTCGCTGAGAGTTGCAGTCTCGCCGTCCATGAGGCAATGAACGCTGGGGCTGCCGTGGTCTCGAGAAACGCGGGATCGGTAGTCGAGCAAACCGGAGCCTTGGGCTACGTGTTCGAAGATCCATCGCTGGTGCAACGCATGCTCGAAAAGGCTCTGGGCGATTCGATTGTCGGATGCTCCATGGCACGTGGCATGCTGTTCGATCGCCAGGTTGTGGGCCATGTCACCGACGATGAGCTGAGGCGATGAACGACGTTACATTGTGCATGCTGGTATCGTCCAGGCAACCACGGATCGTGCAAGCCTCGCTGAGTTCCGCCATGCGATACGTTTCCCCGGGGCGGGTGGTGCTCGGCTTGTCAAAGGCGTGGCGTGCCAACTCGGGTGCGCTAAGGCGAGGCGTGGGGAGGGTTCCATGCGATATCCTGCCCGGAGCTGACTCACGTGCCGAGATAGCTAGCGCACGACAGCGCATGTATGATTCCGTCAAGACAGAATGGATCGTCAATATTGACGACGACGATGGCATTCTTGGACGATTGCCGCTGGAATTGGTACCCGCCGACGTCGCATGCGTTCACTCTGACGTCCTGGCGGTATGCTCTGTAACTACTGGAGATCATTCCCCCGGTGATGCGTTTCTAAGGTTCGGAAAGGCAGTGTTGGAACCGCGAGATTGTCACCAATTCATTGGTTCATACTACGCCTATAGAACATCAGCATGGAAGCAGGTCTCTGGACTCATTACGTGTACAGAATTCGAGGAGTGGATTGTTCTCTGGAACATGCTAAAGCGTGGCTGGAAAGACTGTCACATACCGATGGTGTTACAATGGCAACGCTTGAGAGATTACATTTCCCAGGTTGCCGAATATCGCAAGCGCGGAATAGAGTGGAAAACCACCGAGCAAGGATTGGAGAAACAATGGACGAACAAACACGCGATCAACGCTGGTGGCAAAACTGGGACGATCGCGACAAGCGAGAGCGCGTCGAAGCCTTCTGGAGGCACTGTCCGGACCAAATCGCTGAGCGAAAACAGTGGTATAAACTCCTAGGAGAGGCTGTTCGTAACACGTTTGGCACCACAGTGCCGATCCGCGTATTGGATTTTGGTTGTGGAACAGGAGAGGATCAGCCGTTCATCTCGGACCTGTGCAAAACGTATTACGGAGTCGACGTCACACCGGAGATGCTGCAGGTAGCGAAGACCAAGCATCCCGGTATCGCAGTTGACTATGACGATATATTGGCGTCCAGGTTCGGGGATCGGGCCTGGCCCCTCGTCATCTGCAATGCCGTTTTGCCCCACTTGCCGCTGGAGATGATCCCCCAGGCGATATCGGAGTTGTGGAGGATCACGCAACGACTGCTAGTTGTCAGGGTGTTTGGTGTTGGCAGGGCCGGCGATGAGTGCGAAAAGAAAACACTCGACGGGTTTCTCTACAACTGGTTGCCAGCGTCGAAATGGACGGAACTTTTGACTGTCGAGGGGGCAACTTTGACGGCATCGCTCAGTACCACGCCCCCAACGCAAGGATCAATGGTTCTATGCTTATCAAGAACATCGTAGACGATCTGCCAGATTCCGTGATCCGGTTGCTACTCGACGAAGATCCGGAAATCGGCAAGATCGCGAACGGGTATTTCCTGCGTCGCACGCTTGGCGATCCGGCCATATCCATGGACTGGAGGAGGACGCTCGAATACCTCGACAACACCGTTCCACGCACGAGCCGGATCGTGGATATCGGCTGTGGACCAGGAACGTTTCTTCTCTACCTTAGGATCTTGGGGTTTCAACGGATCGTCGGTATCGACCACGACCACAACAAGATCAGATGGACGGCTAGGATGCTGTCTCGAGTCGCGGGATCCACCGATTACTCACTACTCTGCGGCCACGCGACGGAACCATTGTTGAGGTTGGCGGCCGTGCATGCCGTGACGGCGTTCGGATGGGCATTCGAAGATCCGGACTACGTTCCGATGTTGTTGGGGGTTGCCGCGCCGACCGTGATCTTCTCGTTGCCCACGAAGAAACAGGCGGAGCCGGGGACCACGCGTTGCGACTGGCCCACTGCCAAACTTGAAGAACTCGTCTCCCACTCTGCCAGGAAGCTCACGACGTGGATAGATGGCACCGTCGCCACACATGTTTGCGTTCGACTGTGATCGATACGCCTTCACCATAGATCGCCGGGGGCTGTTTCAACTATCCACGGCATGGGGCGGTGTGCTGCTCGATCGCGGAGGGATGCATGAGCGGTTGGACATACACTCCGGAGCCAGAACCATTCGCGAGCAATGGCAGAGAGATCTCGTTCACTGGCTCCAGATTGGACCGGCAATCATTGAGCAGCAGACGGAGCGAGAGGTGGTCGTGTCTGGCCTGTTGTCGTGCTCTGGGCGGCTGGGCGGAATGTCGTTTCGATCGCATTTTGTCTGCTATCAGCGAGCGATCCTGATGCGTGTCCACCGACGATACACGATCGGTTGCAATCGAGTGGCGGACGATTCTCTTTGCTTCCTGGCGCCACCGAAACGAACTCAGACTTTCCACTGTCGAGTAGATGGGAGATATCTGACACGGGTGGCAGTTGGCGTCTGGGGGGAGTACTCGCCGGACATAATCCCGGTTGCAACTCCAGTTACAGATCCGAAGGGTGGGCGCGTGACGAAACGTGGCTGGGCGGGGATGTTCGGCGAGGGTGGGGTGGGTGTCATCGTGTGCGAGTACTCTCCGGGAATGGATGGACTGTGGCGGTGCACCAGGCCCCCCATTCTACCCGAGAAAAAATTCGACGAGGTGGAGTTTCAGTGGCAGCTCGACGGACCGCGCACCAGAGGGCAAGTGCAAACGGGGACGTTTTTGATTGTGCCGGCCAAGAGGGCCGATGATGTTGATGAGCTGTTTCGAGAAATAGGAGAACGAGGTGGACAAGATTTTGATCGTTTGGGCTGACGGACACAAAGAGCACGTTGCCGCACCATTGTTCGATCCACAGGAAGAGGAACGTATCGAATACTGCGGTCATACGCTCGTGAGGTGCATGGACAGCCAGGAGGGCGGGTACTTCTACAAGGAGATCACGGATGAACATTCTGATTCTGGGGATTGATGGATTTCTCGGCTGGCCCCTGGCCCTGCATATGAAAGCTCGCGGACACGAGTTGATGGGGATCGACAACGGATCTCGACGCCAGTTGGTCCGCGAGATGGGTGGTGATTCCGCGTTTGATCTGCCGATACTGAAAGAACGCGCCAGCGAATTGGGGATACCAGTCCACTGGGCAACCGTTGGTGGTGGCAATCAAAACACGGATCGGACCGGGACGATAACCGAGTACGCTATCAATGCGTGTCGACCGGACGTGATCGTTAACCTAGCCCAGCAACCGTCGGCTCCATATTCGATGCGCGGATGTCAAGAATCCCAGCAAACGCTACTCTCCAACGTGTCGAGCATGCTCGAGGTGCTGTGGGTAATGAGAGATCATGCGCCAGATGCTCACCTGGTATCGCTCGGGACGCTTGGCGAATATGGAAATCCATCAGTCGACATCCCGGAAGGATGGTTTGATCTCCAGTTCCGTGGACGCGTCACAAGAGCGCAGTTTCCGCGTTCTCCGGGGAGCGTCTACCATGCCACGAAGGTCATGTCGTCGACGCTGGCAGAATTCGCCTGTCGCTGTTGGAAACTGACGATCACAGACATCATGCAGGGTGTTGTCTACGGCACTCGCACGCCCGAAATGGGAGATCCGCCGAAACCAGAGCTTCGAACTAGGTTCGACTTCGACGGTTGTTTTGGGACCGCGATCAACCGTTACTGCGCCCAGGCCGTTCTTGGCCTGGCAATCACTCCCTACGGAGCAGGTGGGCAAACCCGTGGCTTTCTGCCGCTTGCCGATTCGATCCAATGCATTCGGTTGCTGATCGAGAACGCGCCAAAGGCAGGTGAGTATCGCGTGGTCAACCAGCTCGAGGAATGCTGGGCCGTGAACGATTTGGCCCTGACGGTGGCGCGGATAGCAAAAGGGATGGGGATAGCAACGAACGTGGAGAGCGTGACAAACCCTCGAATAGAATCGGAAGACCACTACTACAACCCGGACCACACGACCTTGCTAGGCCTGGGGTACGAGCCGACAGGAAACCTGGAATCGGTGGTGGCGCACATGATCGAGGATCTGTTGCCTCAGAGGGAGCGTATGCGAGCGTATGCGGGGGCGATGGCGCCGACGATCAACTGGCGGCAAGCTGGGTGATCCGGACCGCTTTTGGGAGCATCTCCTCGAGACTGCACACCAACGTGATCCCGTCGCCGTCCGGTCGAACCCTGAACTTGTTTCGTGGTGCTGGTTTCACGTCCCTTTTTGCCTTGTTTTCCGTCGCTACGATCACTCCCGTTCGATCACGGTAGGCGGCCGGGATCCAGATCCGGACCTTGGTCCCGATGTCGACGGGGTGGCCGTGCCACTGTTCCCTGACCTTCAGACGCATGTTTGGTCGAGCCATTTCGTTTCTCCTTGAGGTTTCGTCAAAACTGTGTTTGGTAGAATTAAAACCACAACGAGAGAATGTCAATGGCTTTCTTGGTAACCGGGGCGGCCGGTTTTATCGGTTCCCATCTCGTTCGGATCTTGGATTCGCAGAAACGGCAACCGATAGCGCTCGACCGTGATCCGCTCGAGGATCATATCGGCGTGCCGATGCTCGACGATCTGTCCGTCACGTCTTCTTCGCGTATCGTCCACTACCTGAAACGCTTCACGCCGATCGAGGGAATTTTCCACCTTGCCGCAACGGCCGGTATCGGAGCTGCTCCACGCGCTTTGCTCGAGGATAACCTGGTCGCATTGCAGGCGGTAATCGATGTAGCCTCGGAGTTGTGTTGTCCGCTGGTGTTCTCCAGCTCCTGTGCGGTGTACTCGGCGGCTGGGTTTGGCGCTAGATCTGGATGGTCGCTGTATGGCGCCACGAAGCTCGTCGGCGAACAGATGATCGAGGCCAGACTCGACCGGTACCGGATCTGTCGGCTGTCGAACGTCTACGGACCAATGAAACGGCCCAAGGCCGTGATCGGGCGATGGGTCGCCGCAGCTCAGAAAGGCGATCCGCTCGAGGTGGTACAGCCCGGGCATCAGGAACGAGACTTCGTATACGTGGCCGACGTGTGTCGTGGTCTCATTGCAGCCATGGAGCGGCCGGGGAAGGCAATCGTGGATCTTTGCACTGGCGTTCGAACACCGATCAACATGCTGGCGCGGATGTTTTCTGAGAGATGGAAGACGGCCACGTTCAGCTACGTTTCCGGAAACCCCGGAATCGCGACGCCGCAGGGCTCGCCCGAGGCTGCACAGACAGAACTCGGCTGGCAACCTGCCATCCCCCTCGACGCGGGTCTCGATTCTCTAGTCTCCTCCTAACGTTCACGGCACACAAAAAAGACGTTGACAAAACACACGGAGTGTGCGAGTATAAGATATGACCAACACGAAGACCGCGACCGACTGGCTCCCCGCTTCCGAGGCCGAGAACTTCTCCCCGGACCTCTTTCAGCACATCTGGAACGATGATTACTCGATGTTTCGAGCCCTTCCGCTGCGCTGGACGGACGATGCCAGCTACGCGTCGTTTCAGGCCGCCGATTGCTCGACGGATGCCGATGCTTGAAGCGGTCAATCCCAACGCGGAAGCTCTGGCCATCTTGCGGCGAGAACTGACGAGCCGCTCTGGCGCATCTGCTGAACAACGGACTGTGTGCAGTGGTGTGCGAGGCGTCCATGCCGGACGTTCATCTTCCGGCATTGCGGATAGCGATTCAACTGTTACGCGAGACCATCAGACAGGTGCTGGCCCATGATTAAGCGCGGATACGTGGACAAGGTTTCGGCGACGGAGACCACGAAATGGTCTCGACCGTGGAACCTTTTCGTCATTACCCCGCTCGGGCCCGTCTGGCTCGGGCGGTACACGACGGAGCAGGGCGCCAGGGCAGCGGCGAAGCGGCGCGGGATCAAGCTCCCAGCTCCAAAGCATCGTGCACGGAGGCTCCCATGAAACCAAAGCCGATCAAACGAATCTGTGGTTGTGCAACGTGGAAGTTGGCGCCGGGCATTGTTCTGATGGCGCGGATCTAGGGCGGGGGTGGCCTTTGCGGTCATGTCCGCTGGACCGTGACGATGGTGGAGCGCGACATCACGATCGGCGTGACTCGTGGTCAGGCCAAGGAACTTTTGATGGGGGTCGAGCAATGAGGCCAAGAGTGTTTCGCAAGATGGCGTGCCGTGGGACTCCGGAGCCCCTCCTGTCATTGGCGGAAACCAGGACGAAGGGGCGGGCCAGCTGGACGCTCAAGGAGGACATCGAGCTGGTGGCGATGGCGCACGCCGTTTCCGCGCCTGGGCGATGTGTGTCCGTTACCTGGGTGCTGGTGCTCAGGCCCTGCATCGATCGGATCGTCGTGCCCGTGACCAACTCCCAGGCGGTTCTGCTCCTCGCCGGATCGGGTCTGATCTATGGTGACAGCGAGTGTCCCTACTGCGGATTGGTTCACCCCGAGCCCGGGCCGTACGGTCGTCGAGAACGGTTGGCCGGACTATGAGCCGTATTGACATCCCATACAACAACGAGAAGACGCGAGCGAGGAACATTCACCGGCCAGTTCCGGCCGAGTGGCTGGCGGAGTGGAAGGCATACCCACAAGACGATAGGTGGAGGGGTGGGGCGGAGTGTCTGTTCTGTCGGTCGCTGATCCGCGACGCCCGGGCGGCGATCCACGTCCATCTGGCAACGACGGGCGAGCTGGTGACCGAAGACGAACAGCTCACCGAGGACGAGGACCAAGGATTTTTCCCCATCGGTCCGGAATGCTCCCGCAAGGTGCCGCGAGCCTATCGGTTCAAGTGCCCCCTTTAACGCTTGCCAGACGTCTTTTTTGTGTTGACAAAATGCACACCGTGTGTCAATATAAAGCATGGCTCAAAAACTCACGAAAACTCAACAAAAAGCGCTGATACAGATTCGGGAGACCGGAATCAATGGGGCAGGGATGGGGACCGTGGGGGCACTGGAACGCCTGGCGGTGTTCGATTTGTGCCGCGCCCTCGCCCTTGGCGGAGAGGGCGTCCGGTGTTGCGCGGATCCGCACGTACGTGGCGGACGGTGCGAAAACTGTGGGGAGTGGATCGAGGACATGGGGGAGGCTCTCTGATGGCACGCATGAACTGGAAGTCCGGCCCTTGCGCCAAGTGTGGCCAGATGGTGGCCGAGAAGGCCGGGATCTTGACTGGACCGCCCTGGCAAGTCTGGCACAAGGATTGTTGCGAGGTGCAGGAGGCTCCCCCGGCAATCCAGCTGGCACTCGAGGGCGACCTTGTCCGGCTGACACTGAAGGGGTTCCTGGGCAGCGAACTATTCGCCAGCTACCGCGATGCCACCAAGGGCATCGCCAAATACGACGCCGCGACCAAGACCAACACCGTCCTGGTCCAAAAAGTGGCCGAGTGCCTTCGGAGGCTGCAGGCGGCCGGGCTGGCTGTCGTGGCCTCGCCGGAGGTCCTCCGGGTCGCGGCGGGTCAGCTCGAGGAGCGCAAAGCCGTGGTCGAGCAAGCCATCCAGCGGACAAGCGAGGCTGACGCACGGCTCGCCGAACGCGGGCTGGCTCTCTACCCGTACCAGAAACTCGGCGTGGCATGGCTGGCAGAGCGGACGTCGGCGCTGCTGTGCGATGCAATGGGTTGCATTGATGGTGACGCAATCGTGCACGTTAACCGAGCCAAACGCGGATTCCAAATCAAACTGGCCGAGCTTTTTGAAAGATACAACGGAAAACTTGGTCACTGGGATTTGTCTATAAAAACTAACATTCGCGCGTTGTGTGGCTGCGAATTGCACCAACATCCCATTGGAGCCGTGCTAGATAAGGGTACACGATCGGTTGTGCTGGTGACATTGTCTTCTGGGAAGCGGCTACGCTTAACCCCAGATCATGAACTCATGTTGGCCGATGGTGCATGGATCGCCGCCAAAAATCTACATATCGGAGATTCTATTTTCACAAACGGAACTGCCGCATGTCTGGACTGTGGATCGACAATAGATGTCGCGACAACAAGCCGTGCGAAGTTCCGTGGTTTTTGTCGGGCATGCATTTATCGAAAGCTTAGAAAAAACGCCATGCCGCGAAACGGACAAGCTCTCGACAAGGGTGGATACGTGAGGATCCATGGTCACTACGATCATCCACGATCAAATAAGCATGGACAGGTATTGGAACATCATCTCGTAATGGAAGCCCATCTTGGACGACTTTTGGCGGATAACGAGATCGTACATCACATAAACGGAATCAAAAACGATAACAATCTAGAAAATCTGCTGTTATTAAAACGCGGCGAACACATGGCGCATCATGGGCGGGTTGGAGGATATCGCAGGCTCGATGGGTCGACGGGTGGAAAGGGCGGAGTTGTGCGATTCATTCCCGTTGCCGATGACGTGGTGTCTGTCGAAAACGACGGCGAGGCGCATGTGTATGACGTGGTCTGCGAAGATCCGCATAGAAACTTTATCGCTAACGGAATCGTAGTCCACAATTGCGGAAAAACGGTTCAGGCCCTGTTAGCTTCTCCGATCAACGCTCCGATTCTCGTTATCTGTCCGGCGGTCGCAAAGGGTGTGTGGCTGCGCGAGGTGGAGAAGTGGCGCCCGGACCTGACAGCCACAGCTCTCAAGGGGCGTGGATCGTTTCGCTGGCCTACCGTCGGCGAGATCGTGATTTTGAATTACGACATCTTGCCGGCTGCTCCTCCGGCCAATGCTCCGGCTGACCTCGTTCTGATTTGCGACGAGGCTCACGCGCTGAAGAATGCCAAGGCCCAGCGGACAGCCCGTGCTCGGGCCATCGCCAAGCTGGCCTCGAGACGTTGGCAGCTGACCGGCACGCCGATCCTCAATCGCCCCCCGGAGCTGTGGGCCCTGCTCGTGGCGGCGAGGCTCGAGAAGCAAACGTTTGGCAGCTGGCCCAGGTTCGCCGAGATGATGGGTGGGGCACAGGTGCCACAGAGGATCAAGGGCGGACGCCGGATCATGGTGTGGCAGTGGGGCGGTCGCCGCGATCCGTCCGTGCCGAAGCTGCTCGAGGCGGCCATGCTGCGTCGGCTCAAAGAGGACGTGTTGCCCGATCTGCCGACCCGCACCTACCAGGAGATCGTGGTCAACGGTCTCGACAAGGAGACGCGGAAGCTCGCCGACGCGGCCCTGGTGGCCCTCGAGGCAGCGGGCGTGGACTGGCAGGCGGAGGCAAAGAGGGCGGAGGAGACCAAGGTTTCCGGGGCGGCCTTCGAGTGTACGTCGGCGGCTCGAAAAGCCCTGGCGGTCTGCAAGATCCCGGCGATGCTCGAGATGGTCGAGCAATACGAGGAGGGCGAGGAGCCGCTTTTGGTTTTTTCGGCCCACCGTGCACCGATCGACGTGTTGAAGGGGCGGCCGGGGTGGAGGGTGATCACGGGGGACACGTCGCCCGAGGATCGAACCCAGATCGAGAACGAGTTCCAGGCCGGCCAGCTCAAGGGGATCGGGGCGACCATCCAAGCGGGCGGCGTGGCCATCACCCTGACCCGTGGTAGCCACCAGATCTGGGTCGACCGGCTCTGGACGCCGGCCCTGAACGCCCAGGCCGAGGACCGGCAGATCCGCATCGGTCAGACGCGTGGCGTGCTGATCATCCACCTCGTTGCCGAGCACGCGTTGGACAAGAAGGTGGATAGCATGCTGGCGGCCAAGCAGCGCCTGATCTCCGAGACCGTGGACCGTGTGGCCGTGGCTGCTCCAGCCGGCCAGGGAGCCGAGCTAGACCTCGAGGCCATGGCCCGAGAGAGCGCAGAGCTTGCAGCGCTCCTGACAGCGGCTGCAGACTCCGAGAAGCGCCTGAACCAGATGGTTCCCGAGATGGACCAGGCCCAAAGGGTCCGGGACAGGGCGGCGAAACTCGGGATCGTCATCGACGCCCAGGGGAACTTCACCATTTCCGACCGCCGTGGTCCGCAGACCCCAGTAGAGCACTGGGTGGAGCAGGGGATCCGGACGCTCTGCGCCTACGATCCGGACGGTGCGCGTGTCTTGAATGACTGTGGCTGGTCCAAGGCGGATGTGGGGATCGGCCACAGCCTGGGGGCCCGCTTGGACGGGGGACTTACGGACGCAGAGTGGAAGATGGCCCCGGCGCTGGTCGCCAAGTACCACCGACAGATCGGAGAGAGGCCATGACGCTGCTGGATGTGTTGCGTCGGCTGGCCCTGTACACCGGCGCAGCTGTAAACGACGACGAGCAAAAGGCGGCACTGGAGTTGAGCAGGATGGGACTGATCCATCTGGCAACGCACGATGACGAGGGAATGGAGAGCTGGTATGCGACCGTGACGCCAAACGGACATCGATACCTTGACGACGACGAGAGATGGCGAGACGGGGCTAGTTTGGCTCGACAAACACAAATGAGGCGTTGACGTAACGCCTGGTGTGTGCGAGGAGAAATAGCCATGCAACAAATCGAAATCAACATGACCGTCGAACGAAACGTCGACGGAGTCTATACGATCTACGACCTCAGGATCCCGGTGGAGGTCGAGGGCCCGGGCGGAGACGACAAGAGCGAACCCAGG
>Ga0315287_10001782_pt1 | contig 20121 bp, 13 predicted proteins | sample YL17G11_0_MG_FD_205037 | JGI IMG/M metagenome (GOLD analysis project Ga0315287, IMG submission 205037) | Sediment microbial communities from Yellowstone Lake, YNP, Wyoming, USA - YL17G11_0 | ecosystem: Environmental > Aquatic > Freshwater > Lake > Sediment | place: USA: Wyoming | collected...
ACTCGAAACGCGCGCCCGGGCGCGAGCGCCGGTGCGCCACACGCACCGGCACCGTCCGGCGCGGCGAGCGCGCACTTTGTTGTCGAGGCGGCGCCCCCTCCTGAAGCGCCGCCCTTCCTTTGCCCCACGAACCCCCCACCCCCCGAATCCCCGTGCCGCCGCCACCCTAGCGCGCCACCCGCCGGTGCATGACGTCTGTCACGCGCCAGTGGGCGGCGCCCGGCGCGGCCAGGCCATGCCTTCTTTTTTCCCGCGCGCGCCGCGTGCAACGCGGCACACACGACCGGCGCCAGTCACAAAGAGAACGAGAGCCCCACACGCCACCATCTCACCCCTTTCACGAGATCGAGCCGCCGGCGAGCGTGGCACAGGTGACTGCGCCCGCCGCCGTCACCAGCTCCACGCCCTCCCACGTCGCCACCCGCCCCGCCGTCGTCGCCAGCTTGGGCTGCACGCCCTCCCAGATCTTCTTCTTGGCCACCTGGTTGGCGGTGGCCGGCGCGGGCGCGGCGTCGGCGTCGACGCCCGCCAACAGCACGCGGTCCCCCGGCGCCGCCCCCGCCGGCGGGTCAAGCGGCTCCACCGCGGTGTGGTCCGCGTTGGACGCGCACAGGAGCATGCCGTCCGACTTGACGCCCCGCATGTTGCGCGGCTTGAGGTTGCAGAGCGCGACGACAGACCGCCCCTCGAGCGTTTCCTTGTCCACGAACTTGACCAGGCCCGACACGATGGTGCGGGGGCCGGTCGCCTCCCCGAGGTCGACCTGTTCGACGTAGAGACTGTGCAAAGAGAGGAGGGGAAGGGACAGAAAAGGTGAGCGTGTGCGCGCCGCCTCGAGCACCCGCTCCCGCCCCCGATTGGCCCACCCCACCCTCCCACTCTCACCCGTCGGCGTCGGGGTGCACCTCGACGGACAGGATCTTGCCCACGCGCACGTCGAGCTTGAGAAAGGCGGGGCCGTCATCGGCAGGGGACGCGTCCGCGGCCGGCGCGGCCGCCGCGGGCGCGGCAGCCGCTTCCGTCGGCGGCGCGGCGTCCGACATGGCGCGGACGGGGGTGGGGAGGCGGTGGAGAGCGCGGGCGGGCGCGGGCGACTGCCGGGGCTTGAGCAGGGACGCGGCGACGAACGCGGCGCGAGCGCGCGCGGGCGCGAAAGACATGCAGCGGGCAGGGGCCGGGCGGAGAGGGCGGGCGCGTCGGTTTTGGGGTGGCGGCAGTGGCGACGGCCGCACACCTAGCCGCGATCCGCGCCGGCTCCCCAATGGCGCCCACGCTAGCGGCCCGCCCCGGCGACGCCCAGGCGCTCAAGGCGGCCATCGCGGCGGCGGCCGCGGGGGTGGCGCTGGACACGCGTGCGCGCGACGGCGCTGGCATCGCGCTCGACGTGGATGGCGCCACGCTCGTCGAGCCCAACGTGATTGCCGCGTTCCTTGGTGAGGAAAGGGAGGGAGGGAGGGGCGGTGGGTCCGGCGCCCGGGGCGCGTCGCCGACGCCCGCCCTCCCTCCAGCCGGCGCCGCCCTCGCGCCCACCACCTCCCCTCCTCTCCACGACGCCTGGCTCGAGTGGGATGAGCGCGTGCTGCGCCCCGCGGTGCTGGGCGGCGGCGCGGCCGCGGTGGCGGCCGCAGCCGCGACGCTCGCGGCCGCGGTCGACGGCGGCGCCCCCTTCCTCGGCGGCGGCCGGGCGCCCGCCCTGGCGGACGTGTGCGTCTTCTGCACTCTGCTTCCGCTGAAGGGCGAGGTGGGGGAAGGGAGGATGCGGCGGTGGTCGAGAGGTGGAGCGGGCTGCCCGCCGACCCGCTCCCGTCTCCTCCCCAGCCCTCCCTCCCCGCCCCCGTCACCGCCTACCTCGCCCGCGTCGCTGCCGACCCCACCGTCGCCGCCGCGGTCGCCGCCCTCCCCCCCGGCGCCCCCGCCGCGCTCGCCGCCGCCGACGGCGCCGCCGCCGTTGCGGCCCGCCCCCCCCTCCCTCGCCCCGGCGTCCGCAACATCCTCATCACCTCCGCCCTGCCCTACGTCAACAATGTGCCCCATTTGGGCAACATCATCGGCTGCGTGCTGTCCGCAGACTGCTACGCGCGGTTTGCGCGCGCGCGCGGCCACAACGCCGTCTTCGTCTGCGGCACCGACGAGTACGGCACGGCGACGGAGACAAAGGCTCTGGAAGAAGGGACGACGCCGGGCGCGGTTTGCGACAAGTACCACCGGGTGCATCGAGGTGTGTATGACTGGTTTCGCATCGCGACAGACCGTTTCGGCCGCACCCCCACCTGGCACCAGACCGCCATCGCGCAATCCTTGTTTGCCGATTTGGAGGCTGCCGGCGTCGTGGCCGAGGCCGACGTGGACCAGCTCTACTCTGAAGCCGCGGGCAAATTCCTCGCCGACCGTTTCGTGGAAGGCACCTGCCCCCGCTGCGGATACGCCGACGCCCGGGGCGACCAGTGCGACGGGTGCGGGGCCCTGCTCAACCCGACCGAGCTGGTGGCGCCGCGGTGCAAGGTGACGGGCACGACGCCCGTCGTGCGGTCGACGCGGCACGCGTTCCTCGACCTCCCCGCGCTCACCCCGGACCTGGCGGCCTACCACGCCGCCGCGTCCGCCCACGGCGGCTGGTCGGCCAACTGCGTCGCCACGACCGGGGCCTGGATGCGCGACGGCCTCAAACCGCGGTGCATCACGCGCGACTTGCGCTGGGGGACGCCGGTGCCGCGCGCCGGCTTGCGGGACAAGGTGTTTTACGTCTGGTTTGACGCGCCGATCGGCTACATCTCCATCACGGCGGGCGCGACGCCGGCGTGGGAGGAGTGGTGGCGGCCGCGCGCGGGGACGGACGTCGAGCTCATCCAGTTCATGGGCAAAGACAACGTGCCCTTCCACACCGTCATCTTTCCCGCGACCCTGCTGGCGGCCAACCGGGCGGCGGCGGCCCGGGTGGAGAAGGAGAGAAAGGACGGTGGAGGGAGCGCGGCGACCGCGCTGTCCTCTGCTGCTCCTTCTTCCCGCCCGTGGACGCTCATGCGGTCCATCTCCGTCACCGAGTACCTCAACTTTGAAGGCGGCAAATTCTCCAAATCGCGCGGGACGGGCGTGTTCGGCGACGACGCGGCGGCCGCGGGGCTCGACGCCGACGTCTGGCGCTACTACCTGCTCGCGTCCCGCCCCGAGTCCGCCGACACCGATTTCAAGTGGGCCGACCTGGCGGCGCGCACAAACAGCGAGCTGCTGGCCAACCTGGGCAATTTCTGCCACAGGGCGCTGAGCTTTGCGGCGGCGCGGCTCGGGGGCGTCGTGCCCGCGCCGGCGGCGCCCGGCGGGGCCGCCGCGGCCGCGGCCGCCGCCCTCACCGCGGCCGTCGCGCCACTCCTGGACGACTACGTGACCGCCATGGAGGCCGCCAAGCTGCGGGCCGGCGCGGCGGCGGTCCTCCGCATGTCCGCCGCGGGCAACAAGTTTCTGCAAGACGCCAAACCGTGGGACGTCCTCAAAACAGACCCCGCGGCGGCGGGCGGCCTGCTGCGCGCCGCGCTGGGGCTGGTGGCGCTGCTGGTGGGCGTCGCCGCCCCTTTCGTGCCGGCGTCGGCCGAGCGGCTCGCGGCGCAGGTCGGGCTCGGGGCAGAGGCGACGACCGCCCCGCTCTCGGATGCCGCCCTCGCTGTCGCCAAAGCCGACCTGGGGGCGCTGCTCACCACGGGCGCGCCCCTGGGCACGCCTGAAGTGTTGTTTCGGGGGATTGCCGAGGAAGAGATTGAGGCGCTGCGCGCAAAGTTTGGCGGCGGCGCGCAGGCCGCCGCCGCGCCCGGCGCCGCGTCCGCGCCGGCCGCGGCCGCGCCCAAAGCCGCCGCCAAGGCCAAGGCCAAGGCCGGCAAGCCGGCCGGCGCCACCCCCGCTGCCGACGCGCCGCCGTCGCTCGGCCGCCTCGACCTGCGCGTCGGCCGCGTCCTGGACGCGAAACAACACCCCGACGCCGACTCGCTCTTTGTGGAGACGGTCGACCTGGGGGGCGGCGACATGCGCACGGTGTGCTCGGGGCTCGTGGGCAAGGTGCCTCTGTCGTCTCTGTCCGGCGCGCTCGTCGTCTGCGTCTGCAACCTCAAGCCCGTCGCCATGCGCGGCGTGCCGTCCCAGGCCATGGTGCTGGCCGCGACGTCCGAGGACGGGGCGACGGTCGCGCTCGTGGCGCCGCCGCCGGGCGCCGTGCCCGGCGCGCGCGTCGGCGCGGCCGGCTTCCCGGGGCCGCCCGACGGTGAGGTCAACCTCAAAAAGTCCAAGCTCTGGCCCGCGGTCGCGGCGGATTTGGCCACGGACGATGCGGGGGCGGTGACGTACAAGGGGGTGGCGGTGGAGGTGGACGGCGGCGGCGCGTGCACGGCCGTGCCGCGCGCGCGCGTCGGGTGAAGAGAAAGGCGCGCCGGTTTCTGCAGTGTTCCCCTCCCCGCTCACCCTCACACCCGCACCCGCCGCTTCTTGCGCGCCGCCAGCCGCGCGGCTGCCGCCTCAAAGTCGGCGTCCGACGGCTCTTCATCCTCCTTGCTGCCGCGGCCGCCGCGCGGCGCGTGCTTGCCCGGCTTGGCGCCCGCGCGCGCCTCGATGCCCGCGATCACGCCCGCGAGGCCGGCGCCCGCCTTGGCACGCGCGGCAATGAGGGCCAGGGGGCCGGAGGCGGCGGCTGCAGGTCGGCACGCGCGCGGCGCGAGCGGGTGTGCCGGCGCGGGCACGCCGTCGACCTTCTTCGCCGCCCACGCGTCAAACACCTTGCTCGCCGCCACCTTGCCCTCCTTGACCGCGGCCCGCACCGCGCCCGCAAACCGGTGCGCGTCCCGGGCGGGGTCGGAGCACGGCAGCCAGTCAAAGACGGCGTCCATGTCCCCTTTAAACCGCGCGTGCAGCTCCAGCAGCTCCCCCTCCTCCTCGGCCGACCCCCGAAACGCGTCTTCGTACGCGTCCAGGTCGGCCTCCTCCACCTTTTTATACATGGAGCGGAAGAACGAGTAGAGCCCGTCGAAGCTTTCGCCCGCCAAGTCCTCGGCGTCGGCCAGGCACCCCGTCCGGTCGTACGCTTGCCGCTTGGCGGGGTCGGCCAGGACGGCGTAGACGCGCTGGAGGGCTTGGAATTTGGAGGCCGCGGTCTGGAGAGGAGGGACGAGAAGGGGGTCGGCCGAGCGCGCGCGCGCCGCGGGTGCCACCATCCTCCCTCCTCCCTTCCCGCACCTCGTCCCCCGGATTCTTGTCGGGGTGGCACTGCACCGCGAGGCGGAGGTAGGCCTTGCGCACTTCGGCCTGGGGAGGGGGGTGGGGGGCGGATGGGATGGCGCGCGGCGAGCGTGGGCGCGCGCTCCGCCTTCACCGGGCCGCGCCTCCGCCGCACCTGGGGCGCGTCCTTGGCGACGCCCAGCACCTGGCGGATGGAGGGTGGAGGGTCGGCGTGCGCGCCGCGCGCGCCACGAGCCCGCCTCGCCCGCCTCGGCGCCGCACCTCGTACAGGCACTTTTCCTTTTTGCCCATGGCGGGCGAGCGGCGAGGGGCGGGCGAGGGGAGGAGACTGTGGTCAGCCACAACGCCGCTCTCTCTCTCTCTCTCTCACTCGTGCAGCGCCACCGTCGGCCCGCACCCCTCTTCCGCCCGCACCGGCATCCCCCGCACGTCGCCCACGAGCAGGGCGGTGACGATAGAGCCGGCGGGGATGGAGCCGCTGCCGCGAGGGATTTCCAAAAGCGCGTTGGCCCCCCGCGCCGACGCGAGCCGGGACGAGATCTGGTTGCCCGTCCGGGTCGCGCGCCAGCCGCCGCCGGCCGCGGGATTCCCGGGGTCGGCCGCGGCCCAGCGGGCGACCGCGCGGCAGTACTCGGGGCGGGCCGGATCGAGCGGCGCCGCCTCCTCTAGCGTCACGTGCACCCTCCTCGGCAGCGCCTCCTCTTTCGTCCGCCCCGACAGGACGGCGATGGCGGGGCCGACGGTAAGCGAAAACGTGACCGCCGCGGAGGCGGGGTTGCCGGGGAGGCCGAAAACGAGCATGGGAGGGCCGCCGCCGTCCCGCGGCAGCGTCGCAAACGTGAGCGGTTTGCCAGGCTTCATCAGGACCTGAAGGAGGAGGGTGGCGGGAGCGTGTGGGCGTGCGCGCGCGACCCGCCCTCGACACCTCCCTCTCTCCTCGTCTCGCCTTGCCAAAGTGGACCTCGCCCAACGCCTCCAGCACGGGCTTGACGTAGTCTTTGTCCCCCATGGACACGCCGCCCGAGGTGAGCAGGATGTGCGCGCCCGCCGCGAGCGCGGCCCGCACCGCCGCGTCGACCGCGGCGCGGTCGTCGCCCGCGATGCCGCAGTCGAGCACGGCCGCGCCGGCGGCAGCGGCGGCGGCGAGGAGCATGGGGCGGTTGGCGTCCCGGATCTGGGAGAGGGGAGAAGAAGAAAAGAGAGGGGTCGGCGGTCGAGCGCGCGCGCGCGGGGCGACCGCGCCCCTCACCCTCTCCCTCCTCCTACCTGCCCATCCTTGACGTCGACCGTCCCCGCGTCCACCACTTCGTCCCCCGTGGACAGGACTGCGACGAGGGGTGCGCGCACGACGGAGAGGGAAGCGACGCCGACGGTCGCTGCGAGGCCGACCTCGGCCGGTCCCACGACGTCGCCGACGGCGAGGACGGTCTCACCGGGGGCGACGTCGGACCCGGGCGCGCGCACGTCGGCGCCGGGGGACGGGGCGGCCACCAAAATCTCGACGCGGCGCCCGCCGCCCTCCCCCCCGTCCACCACCCGCGTGTCCTCCACCTGCACCACCGCGTCCGCGCCGGCGGGCAACGGCGCGCCCGTGGAGATGTAGGCGACCGAGGCGGGGGGCAACGGAGGGGGGACAGCACCGGCCAGCGCGTCGAACGCGACAGGAAACACGCCCGCGCCGTCCCCTGCCCGCACCGCGTACCCGTCCTTGATGGATGCCGCGAATGGCGGGAGCGGGCGCGCCGCGACGACGGGCGCGGCGAGCACGCGGCCGACCGCGGCCGTCGCTGGCAGCGTCTCGGCCCCAAGCGCCTCCACCGCCGCCAGCACGATGGCTTGCGCCTCGGACACGGGCAGCAGGCGGTAGCCGGCCGCGGGCGTCGCGGGGCCGGCCGGCATCGGGGATAGGGTGGGAGGTTAGGGGCGGAGTGGCGTCGCGTGCACGCGAGGTGCGAGGTACGCGGGCGCCGGGAGCCGGTGAGAGGAGGCGGGAGGGGCCGCCGCGCGTGTGTGCTTTGTTCTGGGCGGGGGCGGCGCGGCGTTGCACCGCGGTTTGCCCGCTCGCCCCCCTCCCCTCCCTCGCCGGCACGGAAAACAATGCACAACGCTGGGCGGGCGCCCCCCTGTCGGGAGGCGCCGCCTGGAAACGAAAGGCCGGGCGCGCGCGCGCGCAGTCGGTCGCCGGGGCGGGGTTTGCGCGCCACCCGCACAGCGGCGGCCCCGGCGCCGCGGGCGCGTAGCTCGTGAAAGCACGACTCAAGCGTGCGGATGGTGGTCGTGGCCCCAAGTCCTCCGCGTCTCACTCGGGCGGCTGTGCGGGCGCGCAGCCGCCCGACCCCGCGCTCGGCGTCGCCTCGTCGCCCGTGTCCGCGCTCAAGTCAACGACCACGACCGTCACATTGTCGCGCGACCCGCGGTCGACGGCGGCCCGGGTGAGCACGGTCGCCGCGATGCGGGCGGCCGACGCGCGGCTCGCGCCGCGCGCGCGCGCGCGCGCAAGGCAGCGGCGCGCCAGGGTGACGGCTTCCGCGTTGGACAGCACGTCCCACAGGCCGTCCGAGGCGAGCAGGAGCAGTTCGTCGTCGGGGCGGCGGCCGAGGATGGTCACCTCCGGCCGGGCGATGACAAACGGGCGCAAGCAGTGGTCGCCGATCGCGCGCGACACCGCCAGCACGCCCATGACGCGCACCCCGTTCCAAAACAGGATCTGGCCGCCCGCGGCTTCCACGCGCGCGGTCTCGTCCTCGCGCGCGGCCTTGTGGTCGTCGGTGAGGGGGACCGCGGCCCCGCCCCGGCACAGCACGGCGCGCGAGTCGCCGCAGTTGGCGACGTAGAGCTGGCGGGAGCCGACAAGGGCGACGACGGCCGTGGTGCCGACGAGGGACGCGGCGTCACCGTCGGCCGCAGCGAACTCGGCGTCGGCGCGCGTAAAGGCGTCGGTCAGCGCGTTTTCGAACGACGCCGCGGAGCAAGCGGCCGGCGCGGCCGGCGGCGGCGGCGGCGTGACCGGCGCGGGCGCGGGCGGCGCGGCGCGCGGTGCGCGCGGCGGCGGCCGCGGCGGCCGCGGCGCGCCCGCACGCGCCGCGCCGCGCGCGAGCTCGTCATACAGGGCCGCGGATTCGGCGTCGGACTCGGCGTCGGATTCGGCCGCCGCGGCCGCGGCTGCCGCGGCTAAATCGCCCGAGCCCGCGAGCGGGAGGAGCGGCCGCCCGTGCGGCCCGACCGCGGCCCCGACCGCGGCCGGCGTCGGCGGCGCCGACGCCACCGCCGCGGCTGCCACCCCTTCATCCGAGCCCGAGCCACCACTCCGCTCCTCGCCGCGCGCGGCGGCCGAGAGCGCGTCGGCGATGTGGCGGTGGAGCGTCTGCGCGCAGTGGAGCGCGGCTTCCGCGCCGCCGTGCCCGTCAAACACGCCGAAAAAGTGCAGCGTCTCCATGTAGGGCGGCGGCGAGTCGGGGTGAGGGGTGCCGGGGGGGTGGGCGCCGTTGGCGCGCCCGCCGCCCGACCCCTCGCCCGACCCGGACGGACTCCCGGGCGCCGACCGCACGTGGGCCGCCACCCGGGGGGGGAGCACGTCGCCGCCGGCGTGCGGGACCGGGACTTCCAGGAGAAAGGGGACGGCCGTGTACGCGTCCTCCATGCGCGGGCGCCGCCCGCAAATGGCCTTGGCGCCGTGGGGGGGGCACCCGTGGCCCCGATCGGCGGCTGAGGGGGAGCCGGAGTCGGTGGCGCGGGTCGGGGAGGGGGCGGACGGTGGCGGGTCGTCGGGCGCGACGCGCAGCGCGCCGAGCCGCGCCGCGACGTCGGCTATAGGGGAGGGGGGTGGGGGGGTCGTCGGGGGCCGCCCCGCCTCCCACGCGCCCGGGCGTCACGCCTGGATGGCCGCAGCGGGCGCCGGGCGAGGCGGCGGGCGCTGGGGCCGCGTGGCGCGGGATGCCCGCGGGCCACGCGCTTGCGCCCGCTCGGTGTCCCTCGCCCGCCCCGCCTCCCCACCTGGCGCCGCCGGCGGCGCCTCCTGCATGGCGCGGTGTGTCGCGCGCGGCGCGAGGCGGGGCGTCTGCGGAATCGGGGCAGGGGCGCGTCGGATGAGCGCGCGCGCGGGGCTGGGGGAAGGGCGGGCGCGCGCGCGCTCGCGCCCGTCGTCAGGGGCACGCGCGCCGTCGCCACGCGCGCGGCGCGGGCGCGAAAAGCGCCGCGCGGCCGCGTGGGCACCCGCGCTCTCGCGCCTTCCCGGCGGGGGCCGCCCGCGCACCTCGCGCTGCGCGGCGCCGGGCGCTCGCTCGGTCAGCGCGCCATGCGGGGCGCTGCCGATGGGCGGTGGGCGCGGGCGCGGGGGGCGCTGGTGTGCGGGGACACAGGGCACCACTCTCGCCGAGCGGGTCGCCCGCATGCGGCGGGCGCTGCGTTGAGCCGCCGCTCTCCGCCATGGACGTGGACGCCGTCGAGGTGGGAGACGACGCGCTGCACCCCCTGGGCTGGCTGCTGCTGGCGCTCGCGCCGGCGGGGGCGGCCCCCCCCGCCGTGCCTCCCGCCGGCGCGCCGCCCGTCTTCCTCGCGCTGCGCGCGGGGCGCACCGTGCTCGTCAGCGATTGCGGGTGAGGAGAGAGGGGGAGGGAGAGGGGGTTGCGGGGTGCTTCCGTTCTCGCCGGCCAGGCCGACGCCCTCCCCCTCCCAGCGCGCTCGCGCTGACCGACCCGCCGCCGCCGACGAGCGGTCGCCCCCTCCCCTCGCTCCTGGCGGCCGCCGGCAAGCTGGCGGCGCGGACGGCGCTCGCGGCGAGAGGGACGGTGGTCGGCGCGGTCCCCTCCCCGACCGCTGGCGCCCCTCCCCTGACCGCCGTGCGCCTGGACCTCTTCCTGCCCGACGCCGACTGGGGCGCCGGCGGCGGCGAGCGCGCCGCGTGGCCGCCGTCGCGCGACGCGGCGCTCGTCTTCTCCTGGCTCCGCCCGCCCGCCGAGGCGGCGGGGGAGCCGTTTGCCCCCGACGGCTGGCCTCCTTCCACCCCTTTCTGCCTGGCCGCCGCGTTCGACGGCCTCCCCCCCCGCTCCGGCGCCCCGCCGCCGCGCCGCGCCGGCCCGCCGCCGCCGCGCGCGTCGTTGCTCGGCCTGCCGCCCGAGCTGTTGCGCATGGTGACCCCACGGCTGGACCCGCGGTCGCTGGCGGTCGCCGCGTGCGCGTGCGGCGCTCTGCGCGACGCCGCGCGCGGCGCGGTGCCGGGCCTGAAGCTCACCCTCTTCCCCCACCAGCGCACCGCCCTGACCTGGATGGCGGCCCGGGAAAGGGATGGCGAGGCGGGGTGGGAGGGCGAGTCTGGCGCGCCGGGGTGGGCGCCGCTCGCCGGGCCGGCCGGCACTCGCCCTCTCCACGCCTGCGCCGCCGACGGCGCCCTGTCCCCCGCCCCCCCTGCCGCGGCCCGCGGCTGCCGGGGCGGGCTGCTGTGCGACGAGCCGGGGCTCGGCAAAACGATAACCGTGCTGTCGCTCGTCCTCCAAGCGCGCGGCGCGGCGCCGGCGCCGCCCGCCGGCTCCCGCGTCGTGCATACCCCCGCCGGCACCCTGTACCACGAACCGCCCGACGAGGGCGGCGGCGCGCCGTGCGGCGACCCCGGGCGGGCGGGCGCGCGGCGGGCCGGCGGCCCGCCGCGCCGCGCGGCGGCCGCGGCCGCCGTCGCCGGCCGGCGCGCGTCGGCCGAGGACGCCGCGCTCGTGCGGGCGCGGGCGGCGGTCGCGGCGGCGGCGGCGAGCGCGGAGGGTGTGCGCCAAGGGCGCGCGGCGGTGAGGAGGCTGGTGCCGGCGGCGGCCGACGCGCCCGAGACCGGCTCGGGAGACAACGACGACGACGACGATGACGACGACGCGACCCCGACAACGACCACCTGGGCCGCGTGCGACGCGTGCGGCGCGTGGCGCCGCCTGCCCGCGCGCGTCCCCGCGCCCGACGCTGGCTCGCCCTGGACCTGCGCCATGCAACCGGACGCAGAGGATGCGGCGTTGGGGTGCAGCGCCCCTGCGGACGCGGCGGCCTTTGACGACGCGACGACGGCGCGCGCGGGGTGGGCGACGCCCGGCGCGGCGCCCGACGCCGCCAACGCCGACTTCTGGGCGTCCGCCCTCGCCGCCGAGCCCCGCCTGCAAGACTGGCCGTCGGCCGCGTGGTGGCTGGCGACGGCGCCGGCGGCCGCGCTCTCGTCCGTCGCCGGCGCGCGCGTGCCGCGCGAGCACCGGCGGCCCGCCGCGTGGGCGGCCTTCCTCGAGGCCGCCGGCCTGGAGCCGACGCCCGGCGACGGCGGCGCGTCGTGGCGCGTGCCCGCGGCGGCCGCGGGCCTCGTCCCCGACGCGGGCGCGCTGCGCGCCGCGCTGGCGCGCGCGCCCGCCGCCTCTGCCTCTGCCGCCGCCGCCGACCCGTTCTACGTCTCGCCCGCCACCCTGCTCATCGTGCCGCCCTCCATTGAGGCGCACTGGGCCGAGCAGGTGGCGCTGCACGTGGCGGCGGGGGCGTTGAGGGTGGCCGTCCTGTCCGACGTGAAGACCGCGGCCGGCGCGCCGCCGCCCTCCTCCCGCCGCCGCCTCACGGCCGCCGATCTGGCCTGGAATCACGATCTCGTCATCACCACCTTCCCCCGCCTGTCGGCCGAGTGGGGCCGCCGCCGCGACCCGCGTGCGGCGCCCCTCTTGCGCGTCCACTGGCACCGCGTCGTCGTCGACGAGGGCCACCTCCTGTCCATCGCGGGGGCGGGGCTGACGGCCAAGATGCAGATGGCGTGCGCGCTGCGGGCGGGGCGGCGGTGGGTGGTCACGGGGACGCCGGCGCCGGGCGCCGTCGCCGCCGCCGGCGCCGCGAGCGCCGGCTCCCGTTCCTCCCCCCCCGGCGGCGCCGCGTCGCGCCTCCACCCCCTGCTCGCCTTTCTCGGGCACGACCCGCTGTCGGCCAAGCCCGCGTTCGACGCCGCGCTGGGGCGGCCGCTCGACGCGGGCGCGCGCGCTGCCGGGGCGACCCTCGCCTCCCTCCTCGACGCCCTCGCCATCCGCGCGTCCAAGGCCGACCTCGCCTCCATCCCTGCGCTGGTGCGGGTGACGACCCGCGTCTCGTTCCGGCGCGCGCACGCCGTGAGCTACAACGCGCTGGTCGAATCGGTCCACCGCTCGCTCCTCTTGGCCGACTGGGGCGACCCCGACCACAAGGAGTCGCTGCTCCACCCCAAGAACGCGCGCTGGGCGCGGGAAGTTGTGGCGAATTTGCGCGCGGCGTGCTGCGTCGCGGGTGCGACGGCGCTCGCGCCAAAGGAGGAAGACGTGCGCGAAACGCTCGAACTCCTGGCCGACCGCCACGGCCACCCCCAGCCGGCCGCCCCGGGCGCCGGCCCGCCCTGGCTCCCCGCCGACCACCCGCTGGCGCGCGTCGAGGCCGGCCTGCGCGCCGGCGCGGCGTGCGGCGCGTGCGGCGCGCGCTGCGCGCTCCCCCTCGCGGAACCGTGCGCCTGCCTCGTCTGCGTCGAGTGCGCGGCCGGGAGCCGGGAAAAGTGTGCGGCGTGTGGGGCGCCGCACCGCATGCACGGCGTCGCCCACCCGGAGCGCGCGGCGACCAACGCGCGGCCAAAGTGGGCCGTCCCCTTTGAAGCCATCGAGTGGCAGCCCGCCGCCGCGCAGGCGGGCGCGGCGGGCGCGTCGGGCGGGCACTGGGCGCCGACGTGGGCGACGACGCGGTCGTCCAAAGTGGCGCGGCTGCTCGCGTCGCTCGCGGAAGCCGGCGCGGCGCCGCCCGCCGACCGCCCGGGCGGCCCGCCCGGTCCGCCCCCCCCGGGGTGGACGCCAACCTGCAAAGCCATCGTGTTCACCGCCTTTTGGCCGCACACGCTCCTTGTCGGCCGCGCGCTCGACCGCGCGCGCGTCGGCTGCGTCGTGCTCCAGGGGCGCATGGGGCCCGGGCCGCGCGCGGCGGCCGTGGATGAGTTTCGGCACGACGACATGGCCGCGGTGCTGATCATGGACGCGTCTGGCGCGGTGGGCCTCGACTTGTCATTCGCGTCGCGCGTCTACCTCATGGAGCCCGTGCCCGACCCCGCGCTCGAGGCTCAAGTCGTGGCGCGCGCGCACCGCATGGGGGCGCGGCGGCGGGTGGTGGTGGAAGCGCTGGTGATGGCGGGGACGGCGGAGGAAGCGCTGCTCGCGGCGCGCGGGGCCGGCGGGGCCGGCGAGGGCGGCCCCGCCGACGACGACGCGTCCTCCTCCGCGGGCACGCTGCGGCGGCGCGTGCTGTCCACGCTGCGCCCGGTGCCCGTCCCTTCACCGGCGGGGTCGGACGCGGACGACGACGACGCGGCGTGGGGGCGCGACCCGTTTTCGCCGGCTGCGACCGAAGCGGCGCGCCCGCTGGCGAGTGGTGGGCCGGATGGCGGGTGGGCGGCGGGCGCCGGGTGGGGCGACGGCGGCGGCGAGGGCGCCGGCCTCGACTTGGGCGCCACCTGGCCCTCGTCCTCCTCTCCTCCCCCCGACCGCGCGCCCACCGCGGGCTCGGCCGCGCCCGAGCCTACGCGTGAGCGCGGCGGCGGCGTGGGCGGCGAGCGGCCGGCCAAAGCGCGCCGCGTCGTGCGGTTTGCGTGAATTGTTTTGGGGGGCGGGGCCGTGCTTTGCGCAGTGTGTGATTCCGTGTGCCATCCTTTCACTCGCTCGGCGAGCGGGGCCGGCCGGCCGCGCCTCTCTCTCTCTCTCTCTGCCGGCGGCGCCGCGCGGCCGCCACACAGACGCCCCCTCCCGCCGTTACGGCCACGCCATGGCCGCCCCGCCGGCCGTGGCCGTGCTGGCCGCCCGGCTGGCGTGCCCCCGGGAGCGGGACGCGGTGGCGCTCGACCTGCAGGCGCGCGTGGGATGGGGCGCGCCGCGCGACGGCGGCGCCGTCGGCGCGGGCGCGGTCCGCCGATGCCCGCCCTCACACAGAACGACTGCAATGAGATCAACCTGGCGACCCTGGCCGCGTGCTGCGCTGATTCGGACGCAGAGGTGCGCCATGGGGATGGTTTGGGGGGCGCCACCTCCCCGCGCCTGCCTCGGTGCGCCCTCCGCGACCGTCGTGCGATACCCACACACCTCTAACTCCATCCCCAGGTGGCAGCCGCCGCCCTCGAGACGGTGCGCGAGCTCGCGTCGGCCGCGCCCGCGGCTGCGGCCTGCCTGCTCACGCGCGCCCTGGCGCCCGCGGTGGCCGGTACAGCCGGGGGGGACACGAGGCCGTGCGTCGTGGACGCGCGCGCGCGCGCCGCGCGCGCGCTGCGCGACCTGGCGGTCGACGCGGGCCTCGCTCCGCCGCCGCGCGCGGCGGCGGTCGCGCTCGACAGCGGCGTCACTCCGAGGCGGTCGACGCTTCTTCACGACACGCCGCGCCGGCGGACGTTGCTGCCGGCGGCAGCGCCTGCGCGCGCCCCGACTCTCGGCGCGCTGCTCGCGCGCCTGACCGCCGCGTCCGCCGTTGTCGCGGGCGGCGCCTCCGTCGACTGGCGCGACCGGGTCGCGGCCCTGGCCGACATCGAGGCCTTGGCCAGGGGGGCGCACGCGGGCGATGAGCGGGCGAGCGTCGCCGACGCCGCGCGTTCCGCCGCGCCCGCGCTCGCCGCCGCCGCGGTCGACCTCCGGTCCGCCGTCGCCCGCCAAGCATGCGCCTGCATTGTCGGCCTGGCCGAATCCGTGGGGCCGGCCCTCGCCCCCGCCGCCGACGCTCTGGCCCCCGCCCTGTTAAAGGGCGCCGCCGCGCCGTCGGGCGTCGCGGCGGCCGCGGCGGGCGACGCGCTCACCGCCATCCTGCTGGACGTGCGCCCACCCAGGCTGCCGGCGCGCCTGGCGGCCGAGGTGCGGGGCGGTCGGTCGGCGTCGGGGCGCCGCGTCGCGGCGGCGGCGGCGGTCGCCGCCGCGTGGCGCTGGCCCGAGGCGGCCGCGGCTCGCGCGGCGCCCTCGTTTCACGCCATCGTCGCCTGCGCGCCCAACGACGCCGACGCGCGGGTGAGGGCGTCGGGACGGGAGCTAGCGGCAGCGTTGAGCGCGGGGGCGAGCGGCGCGCGCGAGCCTCCTCCTCCGCCGTCGCCGCCGCACGCGCTGCCCACGCGGCCGACCCGCCGGCCCCGCATCGTCGAGCCCTCGTCCATCCCCGTGCCTGGGCGCCTGGTTGGGCACGGCTCGTCGTCGTCGTCCGCGGCCGCGACGCCGGTCGGCACGGCCACGCTCTCGTTCGTGCGCCCCGCCTGGCCCGCCGCCGCCGCGCCGACCGGGCGGCCGTCCTCGCAGACGATGCAGTGGGCGCGCGCCAGCGTCGGCGGCGTCCCGGCGGCCGCCGCTGCGGGCGCCGCTGCCGCGGCGGCCGCGCGCACGCCGCGCCCGTCGGCCGTCACCGTCTTTGCCCCCCGCGACTCGCTCGCGCACGCCACCGCGACCGCCACCGCCGCTGCAGCCCGCCCAGGCCCCGACGGGTGGCGCGCGAGAGAGGCCGCGCTGGCGGGTCTCACTGAAGCGCTGCGCGCCCGCCGCCCGTCTGCGACAGACGCCAGCGAAGCGTCGTCCGACGCCCTGGCCGACCTGCTCTGCGTCAGCGCGGCCGACACGCACGCCCGCGTCGCCGAAGCCGGCCTGCGCGCGGCGGCCGCGGCGGCGGCCACGGCGCCAGCCGCGCTCGCGCCGCACGCCGACCGCGTCGCCGCGGCCCTGCTGGCGCGAGCGGCGGATTCCAAAGACTCGCTGCGCCGCGCCGCGGGCGCCGCCCTGGACGCGCTCGCCGGCGCGCTCGACGGCGACGCGCTGCTCGCCGCGGTCTCAGCCGCGGTTGCCGCCGCGCGCACGCCGCGCGCGCGGGCGGCCGCGTTTGATTACGTGGCCGCCGCCGCCGACGTGGGCGCGCTCGCGGGCGCGACCGGCACGGCGGGGCTCAAATCGCTGGTGTCGCGCGCGGCAGCTGCCGCCGCGGCCGAGCCCGCGGGCGCCGTCGCTGCGGCCGCCACGCGCGCGCTCGTCGCGCTCGCCACCCACGTCGACGTGGGCGCGCTCGATGCGCACGCTGCGCGGTGCCCACCGGGCGAGCGGGTGGCGCTCGCGGCGGTCGTGCGCGGGTTCAGGGTCGAGGTGGCGGCGGCGGCCGCGGCGGCGACGCCCCGGCCGCGCCCGCGCGCCGCCACCTCCCTCATCTCGCCCCCACTCCCTTACCCTCCGTCGCTGACGGCCAGCGAGGGGAGCGAGGAAGAGTACGCGTTTGAGTCTGTGCCGCCCGCCGACCCTGCCACCCTGCCCCTGGCCCGCCTCGCGCTGTCTACCGACGACGGCGACGACGCCGACGCAGTCACCTCCTCTCTGCAAGCCGCCCTGAACGCGCTGGCCGACGGGCCGCCGGCGGCGGCCGAGGCCGCGCTCGCCGCGCTCGCGCGCGGCGCGGCGGCGCTCGCGCCGTCGGCCTGGGACCCGCACGCGCCCGCCGTCGCGGCGGCGGCCGCGCGCGCCCTCGCCGCGTCCCCCTGCCCCCTCGCCCGCGCCGCGGCCGCCGCCGCGCTGCGCGACGGCGCGCTGCACCAGCCCGCGTGCCTCCCCGCGACACTGTCCCTGATCCTCCCCGCCCTCGCCACCGCGGCGGGCGTCGACGACGACGCGCGCGTGCGGCGCGGCGCGCGCGACGCGCTGGACGCGGTGTGCGGGCGCGCGGCGCCCGTGCCGCTCGCCTCGGCGCTCGCCTCCGCGCTCGCCAAAGCCGACGACACCGACCTCGGCACTCCGGCCGCCGCCGTCGCTGCCCTGCGCTCCGGCGGCGCCGCCCTGGCCGCCCTCCCGCCCGCGGTCGCCCTGGACGCGGCGCGCCGCGGCGGCCTGCTCGACGCCGCGGCGCGCGCGTCGCGCGCCGCCGCGCCGGCCGTCCGCCACGCCGCTGTCGCCGCGCTCGCGGCCCTCTGGGCCGGCGCCGACGCGGCCGGGCGCGCGTCCATCCAAGGCAGGCTGGGTGCAGGGGCGGTGGAGCTCGTGCGGCTGTACGCGGCGAGAGGAGGCGGCGGAGGGTAGAGAGAGCGAGAGAGGGGCGTCGCAGCGGCGCGCTGTGACACGCGCGACCGTCCGCGGCGCCCCACCGCCCTCCACGTCCACCCCTCCTCTCACGCGGCGGGCGACCGGGGCACGCCGAGGTCGAGCAGCTTGCCAAACGCGGCCGCAAAGTCGGCCGCAAAAGCGGCCTCGTCCTTCGCGTAGGCCGCGACCCACTTTTTAAACTTGCGGTCCCAAATGAGGGCCTGCGAGGGAGGAGGGTGCGGGGATTGGTGAGCGGCGTGGCGAGGCACGACCCAACACGGCGACCCACGCCGCCGCCCCCCCCTCCCTCTCTCGCACCATGTCCGTCGGCAGCATCATGAGCGTGCCCGACTTGTCCTCGTACTGCAGGGGGCCGTCCCACTTTTTCTTGGTCCACGTGTTGTTCAGCAGCTCCTGAGAGGCGGCGGGCGGGGCGGGGGGGGGGGGGGGTCGGCCCGGGCGCGCTCCCGGGGCCACCGCCCGCGCCCTCCCCCCCCCCCCCCCCCACCTGGAAGTAGAGCGAGGAGAACGTGGTCGGCGCGTTGGTCCAGGGCCCGACGAAGCCCGACCGGTCGCCGTGGCAGCGGCCGAGCGTGTGCGCGCCGGAGAGCGCGACGATCTCGCGGTCGTCAAACCCCATGCGGTAGAAGATGTCGCGCACGTGGCCGGCGCCGAGGGCCGCGTCGGGGAGGCGGCCGTCGGGGGGGCAGGAGGAGCCGTCGGGGGCGTCGGAGCGGCCGGGCGCCCACGGGATTGTGGGGCCGCCCATCTCCTCGATGGCGACGACGCCGGCGAGCGTGTACAGGTCGGCGTAGGAGATGGACGGGAACTGCGCCTTGACCGGGTCGAGGAGGGAGCGCGCGACGGCGAGCCCCGCGTTGGCGCCGTGCCCCGCCTCGGGCGCGAACCGCATCGTCGCCCCGTTGGACCCGCCGGTGCCCGTCTTCTTGTCGTACGTGCCGGCGCAGTGCCAGGCGAGGCGGACGAGGACTGGGGGGTGGGGGGTGGGTGGGAGGGGGGCCCGGCGCGCGCGCGCGCGCGCGACCCTCTCCCGCCTCGCCTCCCCCCTCACCCGGCCCGTAGCTGCCGTCGTCGTAGTCGTCCGCGTCCAGGCGGTCGGCGATGGCGGCGCGCACGGCCTTGTAGTCGACGGGGCCGGAGGCCTGACGAGGAGAGGGACGGGAGGGGATGGGGGCGGGGATGGGGCGGCGACGACCGCGGCGGCAACCGCGCCCGCGGCGGCGCGCGGGGGCGGCCGACCCCGGCCGCCGCCCAAGCCGGGGACGCGCGGTCGTGGCTCGCTGTCGCGGGGGCGCGCGGGCGCGCCCGCGCCCTCCCGGCCCGGGCGCGCGCCGCCGCGCGCGCGCCCCCAACGGCTCCTCCCCGCCTCCTCTCACCTTGCCCCCGGGCACCGCCCCCAGGAAGTCGTCCAGGAGGCCATTCTCTTTCGCGTACCACAGGCCGGCGCCGCCGGCGAGCAGGACGAGCGGCCACGCCGCGCGCTCGGCCTCGCGGCCGGCGGCGGGCGCGGCCGCGCGCGTCACCAGGGGGGCGACGCGGCGAAAGGCGACGCGAAACATGCGAGGTGGTGAGGGGGAGGAAGATGGGGGAGTGTGGAGTGTGCGGCGCGGCATCGGCCGCGGCGTCCCCACTCCCAATGCGGGCCGCCCTCGGCGCGGGCGCTCGCGCCTGGCGCGGCGCGGCGCTCGCGAGCGCGCGAAAAGCCGCGTCGGCCGCGGGCGAGGCGGGAGGGCTGACCGTCGGGTGAGCGCGTCAACGGCGGGGCTGCCGGCCGGCCCCGGCCCGGGCGCGGGCGCACGCTCGGGTCGGGAGACGATGAAGCAGCGCGCGCCGACGCGGGCGCGCCCCTCGACCCCTCAGAGAGACGCTCGCGACGACGCGCGCGTTCTCCGCCGCCGACGTCGCGGCCTTCCTCGCCCTCTCCGGCGACGCCAACCCCATCCACGAAACCGGGAGACATGGTGGCGGTGACGGCGACACGCGTCCTTTGCTGCCGGGTCTTCTCACCGCCTCTCTTTTCCCGGGCCTCGTCGGCACCGCCGCCCCCGGCTCCGTGTACGCCTCCCAAACGCTGCGCTTCATCGCGCCCGCCCCTATAAACGTTCCTGTGACAGCGACCGCGGTCGTGGAGGCCGTGGCGCCGCTCCCGCCGCGCGGGCCGGCGCGCACGTTCGCCGCGCGCGCCACGCTGCGCACGCGGGCGTGGGCGGGGGGGGTGATGGTCGTGGATGGGACCGCGGTCGCGCTGCTGCCGCGGGAGAGGGGAGGATGGGGGTAGAGGAGGCGCGACTGCAAGGCGTGAGCGCGTCACGGCAGGCACACTCTCCCTTCCACAACCCTTTTCACCGCCCCGCGGCGGCATGGCCGCGGACGCCTCTCCCGCGCTGCACGCCCGGCGCTGACGCCCTCTTCTCTCGGCGATGCGGCGTTCGGCGGTCGCCGTGGCCCGCCTGGCGCGCCGCCGCCTCGCGCCGCCCGGCTGTGCGGGCGCCTGGAGCGGCTGTGATCGCGACGCCGACTGGCGGCGCGAGGGCGGGCGGGCGGCGGCGCCAATCCCCACGGCGGGCGCCGCTTTTCGCGCCCCATCCTGCCCCGCCCTCCGCGGCTTTGCGGCCAACGCGGCGCCAGGAAAGGGTACCGACCCTCCGGCGGGCCTGGCCAAAGCTAAGCCCCCCATCCCCTCTCCTCCCGACCTGCCGACCGACGCCGAGATCCTTCGCACCCTCGCCGCCGCCGTCCTGGGCCGCGACAATGCCGACCTGCGCTGGCGCGTCGGCGTCGCGGTGGCGCTGCTCGTCGCCGCCAAAGGGATCGGGGTCGGGGTCCCGTTTTTGTTCAAAGGCGCGGTTGACGCGCTCGCCGC
>Ga0315287_10001783_pt1 | contig 20118 bp, 18 predicted proteins | sample YL17G11_0_MG_FD_205037 | JGI IMG/M metagenome (GOLD analysis project Ga0315287, IMG submission 205037) | Sediment microbial communities from Yellowstone Lake, YNP, Wyoming, USA - YL17G11_0 | ecosystem: Environmental > Aquatic > Freshwater > Lake > Sediment | place: USA: Wyoming | collected...
GCCGGAGCGGGGCGAGGAGACGGCGTTATTGTTCGCGGGAAGACTCAATGCGACCCAAGTGGTCCAATTGACGGACTCCAGCGCATTTCTAGCTGCTGATGTGAGTTTACGACACGGTTTAACAGTGGCCGATGCGATCGTGTACGCGACGGCAAAAGATCAGGAGGCTGAGGTAAACACAGGCGACGCGGATCTGAAGGATTTGCCGGGAGTGGTCTACGTCAAGTAGCTGTACAGGACAGTTCACTCTTTCAGAGTCAACAGAGACTCTTGACCCATTCCCGCCACCTGACGCCCGAGAAGACCGCGGGTCTTATGCGGTTCCGTATAAGACCCCACTGGCAACGGAGGCCAAGACGAATCCCTGAGAACTATCAGTATTTTCCAATCCAGAAATGAGTTTGAACGAAGGTCGGCGAATCTGAGTCTCTGCCCTCTGTTCTGAGTCGGTCGGGTTGATCCATGCACGTGCTGCCGTGCCGGTTTCGTTCATGCCTGCTTCCTGTTTGCAGCCGCGATGGTCTGGAACAGCGTTCTTCTCGCGTGGTTCAGGGCCAAGGCCGCCTCATTGTCGCGCATCCTGGCTGCCCGGACATCCAGTTGCTCCACGGTGATGCCGAGTTTGAGATACTGACTGGCATCGGGTACGGATTTCAACTTCTCATATGGCGTCTTCATGTCCTTATACCGATAGCGTTTGCGCTCCTTTCCTTTGGCGTCCGTGACCGTCTCCGGGAAGAAGCACGGGTGGTGGAAATTGACATAGGGGTTCAGGAAGTCCGCACAGAACGCGTTGACCTGTTCGGCAAACTGTTGCGGGATATGCGCGTAGCCCAGGTGCTTACGCACCACCGCGCCGTTTTTGGACGCCGCCAAGGCGTTATCGTTGGACTGCCGAGGGCGGGACTTGGTGAACTCGATGCGCAGCTTCTCCAACAACGTGGCGACCTGGTAATTGATGTACTCCGAGCCATTATCGGCATGGAATCCCAGGATGACAAACGGGAATCCCTCCAACAACTGCCGGATGACCGGCAGCAGATACGCCTCGCTGATCTTCTCGCAGGGCGCGACGAGTTGGAACTGGGTCATGCTATCCACCGCATTGATATGATACACCCCCGTCACCCCGTCTTGGTCACCCTGATGCACGCTGTCGATGCGGATATAGCCTGGCGAGCCGTTGGGTTGCGGGGCGCGGCGCGGGCCGATGGGCACGCCCGTTGGCCGCATCTTGGCCCAGTGCCGCCGCGTGCGCTGGTATGGTGTCCCTCGGCGTAGATTGTACAGAGGGGACACCGAGATCCCCGCCCGCCGTTCAAACCGCGCATCCCCAACGAGCAGGAGGGCGCGTGCCATCAGCTTCTTGGTGGCCGGGCCAGACACGGTGCCATGCAGTGCATCCATGTCGGCCAGCGCGGCCACATCCGTGGCGGTGAAACGGCGGAGGAAGCCGTGCTGGGGTGGGCGGTGCCGGTGCGCCAGCGTCCCGCCCTGGCGATATTGCCGCGCCAGCCGGGTCACCTGCTGACGTGACAGCCCGGTCATGCGCTCCAAATAGCGGAGCAGCACGCCCTTGGCTGCGCGCCCGTGGCGGGCATAGTCAAACCGTGTGAGCACACGCTCGATAAACCGGTGCCGTTCCGTCTTGGGGACGCGGAAGGCGCCTTCCGCGGTCCCGTCCAGAAAGGCCTTGACCTGCGCCAAGGTGTGTAGCCGTGCTTCTTCCATGTCGATCACCATGCCTCGCATCATGACCGATCCAGAACGTCAGCCGCTCAGACTCATTGCTCATTGGAAATACGCTTCGCCTTTAGACTCACTTTGTATTGGGAGAGGCTCAGAATTGACTTTATCTCCCCGCGCCATTACGCTACCTCCTCTCGCTCCGGAGCGTAGAAGAAGGGGGAGTTATCTTATGGAACGTGAACCGACCACGCGCTCACCCCTCGCTGGCAAGAAGATCGGCGTACTCGTCGAAAATAAATTTATCCCGGAGGAAATCAGCGCTTACCAAACGGGATTTGCGATGCTCGGCGCGGAAGTAGAGTTCCTCTCCCGCATCTGGTTCGGCGATTACAAACCGCAATCGGCGACATTCTACAGCGACGTGGACCCGCTCGATAGCCAGCCCTGGGAATCTCCGCAGATCCTGAAGGTTTCGCGCGATATCTCCACCGTGAAGCCCAGCGATTATGCGGCCGTGATCATGTCGGCGAACTATACGGCCGTGCGACTGCGCTATTCCACTGAACCCGAAAAGCTCGACCCGCGCGCGCTGGTGCAATCCTCTCCCGCCGTCGCGTGGTTCGCCGAGGCAATGAAGAACCCCCGCGTCATTAAGGGCGCCCTCTGCCACGGCCTCTGGATCCTCACGCCGAATCCGAATCTACTCAAAGGGCGCAAAGTCGTGTGCCATCTGGTAGTACTAGCGGACATTCTGAACTGCGGCGCCGACGCGGTGGTCAACCCCAAAGTCGTCGTCGACGGCGACCTTGTAACCGGATTCAGTAAACACGAAGTCCTCCCATTCATACAGGCCATAGCGCAGCAGATCCTAAACTTACCGTAGGAGATCATAATGCCGGAAACACAACTGAAAAAGAGACTCCTGTTTGTTCTCTCCGAATGGGGATTCTGGGGCGAAGAGTTAATCGGCCCCTACGAAGTGCTGAGCGCCGCCGGGTACTCGATCGAATTTGCCACGCCCCACGGCAAGCGGCCTATGGCCCTGCCTCCCAGCATGGACCCCGCGTATGAGGACCCGCCGCTCGGCAAGTCCGTCACCTCGGCCGAGATGGCGGAGAAGGTCAAAAAGATCAACGATCCCGCGAACCCCACGCTCTCGAATCCTCTCAGCCTCGCGGCGTTGTTTCCGGAACGCCCCTACTGGACCGAAAAGGAAAAACTGGTATACGAGGGCGTGCAGATCTCTTCGCCCCTGGGCAAGTGGGAAGCCTATTACAAACTACGCGGGCAGGCCCAGGCCGCGGCCACTTCGCGCTACGACGCCATCGTTCTAGTGGGCGGCAGCGGCCCCATGGTCGACATGGTGAACAACTACCGCGTCCACGACCTAATTCTCGGCTTCAAAGAAAAGAACATGCCGGTGGCCGCCGAATGCTACGGCGTTGCATGCCTCGCGCAGGCGCGCAATTTTGACGACGCGAAGAGCATCATCTGGGGCAAGCACGTCACCGGACATGCCAAGGAATACGATTACAAAGACCTCACCGGAGTCCTCGACCCCGAAACCGGCCAGGTGTTAACGCGCGCATCCGGCAACTGGGTCAATCTTGGTCCGCCGTTTTACACTCTCGAATACATGCTTCGCGATGCCACCGGACCCAATGGCGGCTTCCATGGCAACGTCGGACACCCGACCTCGGTCATTGTCGATTATCCATTCGTCACTGGAAGGTCCACGCCGGACTCTTACCTGACGGGCGAAATGCTGCGCAACGTACTCGAACAGGGCCTAACCCGGTACGGCTGGTAGTCCATGCGCGACGGTCGCCAGGCAGTCGTCGAACAGTTGCTCGCTGATGAGGTGCGTTACATGTTCGGGAATCCCGGCACGGTGGAACAGGGCTTCCTCGACGCGATTCGGAGCTACGCCGGCAGGATCGATTACGTCTTCGCCCTGCAGGAGTCGATCGCCGTTGCCGCCGCCGATGGATACGCGCGGTCGTCCGGCAAGCTCGGCGTTATTCAGTTGCACAGTGGCGTCGGCCTGGGCAACGGAATCGGCAATCTCTACCAGGCTTTTCGCGGGCATTCGCCGCTGCTCGTCATTGCCGGCGATGCGGGCGTGCAGTATGACGCGATGGATGCGCAGATGGCTTCGGACCTTGTCGCCATAGCGAAACCGGTCACGAAGTACGCCGCGCGCGCGACGCATAAGGACTCGGTGCTGCGCGTATTGCGCCGCGCTGTCAAGATGGCTTTGACGCCGCCTTACGGACCCGTGTTCGTCAACCTCCCGATGGATGTCCTCGACGCGCCGAATGATGAAGAGGTACGTCCGTCGTGCCATCCGGTGACCCGGTCAGGCCCGCCCGATGACGTGGTCAAACAGATTGCGGAAGCGCTGCGTGGCGCGTCCAGGCCGATGATCGTGATGGGCGACGGTATCGCGTGTTCGGGCGCACAGGCGGAACTGGATTACGTCGCCAACCTGCTGGGCGCTGAAGTCTGGGGCGCGAATTCGTCCGAAGTTAACATGAACATGGCGTCGCCGCTCTATGGCGGTTTGCTCGGGCACATGTTCGGTTTCGACAGCGCGGCACACATCAGGACTGCCGACGCAGTGCTGATCTGTGGAACCTACGTCTTCCCGGAGGTGTTCCCCAACCTCAAAGACACCGACGAGTTTCAGCCCACAGCCCGCATTATCCATATCGATCTCGACGCTTACGAGATCGCGAAGAATTACCGCGTCGACATCGGCGTGGTGGCTGATCCAAAGGAAAGCCTCGGGCGGCTTGCCACGGCGCTCAACGCCACTATGACGCCGAAAGAACGGAGCGCGGCCAATGCGCGCACAGAGGCCATCGGTAAGCGCAAACAGGACGCACTGCAGGCCGCGAAGGACAAAGACACCGCGCACCAAAACGATGAGCCGCCGCCCATGGGCATCTTCGCGCGTGAACTGGCGAAGCATCTCCCGGCGGGCGCGATGGTCTTCGACGAGGCGCTCACGTCTTCGCCCGATCTGACCCGCTACATCGTCGCGGAAGCGCCTGGCACGTACTTTCAGACTCGCGGCGGTTCGCTCGGTTTGGGTATCCCAGGCGCCATCGGTATGAAGCTCGCGCACCCCGACCGCACGGTCTTCGGATTCACCGGCGATGGCGGCAGCCTGTACACGATTCAATCGCTGTGGACGGCGGCGCACCACAGCGTCGGGGCGAAGTTCGTCGTTTGCAACAACAACAGCTACCGGCTGCTCAAGTGGAACCTCGACGAGTACCGCAAGGAAAGAAACGATCCGCGCACCGGCTATCCCGAATCGTTTGACATCCACAATCCGAAAATCGAATTCACGTCCGTGGCCAAGGCCTTCGGCGTGGCGGCGGAACGCGTCGAGACGGCCGCGCAGATCCCCGGAGCGCTCGCACGCGCGCTCGCCGACGACAAGCCGTATCTCATCGATCTGGCGGTGGGGCGCTGATGTCAAACGAACCTTTAATCCACCAGTACATCTTTGCGGCCCCTAAGCCTGGGTTAAGCGCCGAGGCGTTTCAGAGCTACTGGGTGAACTTTCACGCGGTCGATCTCGCGGCGAAGATCCCGCAGATCAAGCGCTATCTTGTCGCGACGCGCGAGATGGTGGATGCTCCAAGGCAGATGGCATTCTTCGAGGGTATCGCCGAGATCTGGCTGCAGAACGATGAAGAACAGATCGCGTCCATGCAGACGCCCGAGTTCCTGCACGGCGCGCGCGAAGACGAACCGCGCTGGGCCGCGTTCTGGCAGACTTTCGTGCTCGATACCGAATCGCAGGTGCTGAAAGAGGCCGAAGCTGTGCGCGAGTTCGTAAACGCGTACATACTCGTCAAGCGCAAGCCTCTCATGGATCTCGATGAATTCGCGACGGCATTTAAGAAGCACGCGTCCGAGGCGGCGGCGAATCCGGCCATGCGGCGCTGCACCATCGGGCTGGCACGCAAGGGACTCTACGGTTTCGGTGAGCCGCGTTTCGATGCCATCGAAGTGTGGTCGTTCGATGCGGCGGTGGAAGCGGGCGAGGCGTTCGCCGGTGCGCGGGAATGGCCGTTCGCCGATGAAAGATACGTCTTCGGGATGGTGGCAAGGGAACACTGGGTGATAGGGCCTGGGAGCCGCTGAGGCGGCAAAAGGAGTGAATCGGCATGTTGTCTTATGTCCAGATGAAAGGGAGCAAGGTCTTCCCGGGAGGATTAACACTGTGAAATCCGTAAACGCCCGCGAGACGGCCGAACGCTGGTTTGGTGGGCTGACGAGTGGCGACATTAATACCGCCATATCTTGTCTTGACGACAAAGTCGAATGGATCAATTACAAGATTGAGGCCGGGTACAACGACTTGATGCCCTGGATCGGAACCTACCACGGCGTCGAGGCGGTGATGAACTCGTTCCGGATCTTCACCAGCCTGGTACAGGTGAACAAGGAGGAACTGATCAAGCTCGTGGTGGATGGGGATGAAGCGGCCGGCGTGATTCACGAGGTTTCGCTGGTGAAGGAGACGGGGCTCGAATTTGAGATCGAGTTCATCCAATGGCTGACCATTCGCGACGGCAAGATCGTTCGTTGGAAGTCGTATACAGACCCGTCTCCGATTATTCGCGCCCTGAAGCCGCTGGCTGTCAAGTCGATAGCTGATTTTGCGAAGGCCAAGGCAGGATTGAAGAATTCTGCCAGTTGACTGCAATCTGGAGAAGAATAATGCCCAACTCGATACTTCAAGCCGTTTTCGCAAACGACGCCGACGCAGTCCGCAGGGAACTGGAACAGGGGGCCGACCCGAATATAAGAGACGAGCAGAGCGGACTTACAGCCGTGATGATTGCCGCGGGCCGAGCCCAGCCCGAAATTCTGAAGGCGCTTGCGGATGCCGGGGGCGACGTCCATGCGGTCGATTCCAGGGCCGGAGCTACGGCTCTGCACAAGGCGTGCCAAGGGGGAAAACTTGAGTGCGCCAGGATTCTTGTGGAAGCGGGAGCCTTTGTCGACGCCCAGTGTGTGGCCAACGGCCATACGGCGCTCATGGAAGCGATCTGGTTCAAGCACGAGGAGATCGTTCAGTACCTCCTCGACCAGGGCGTCGGCCTCAAAATCAACACGCACTATGGCTTCACACTGGATGAACATATCGATTACGAAGAAAACGTGAATCGATCGGTACCCGCCGAATTGGCGAAAGTCCAGGCGGCGCGGAGAGCGGTCGAGCAGCGCCTGGCGCGTGATCGGGACAGCGTCGTGGCCCAGCGGTTAATGGCGGCGACCGTGGCAGGGGATGTTGATAAAGTACGCGAACTACTTGAAGCCGGTGCGAGTCCGGATGAACGTTTTCCAATAATGAATGGTTTCAACGACGCTCACACGCCGCTCCACGTCGCCAGCCGCGATGGTCACAAGGATATCGTGGTTCAGCTGCTCAAACATGGTGCCAATATCAACGCCATGGAGCCGACCTTCGGAGCGGTTCCGCTGCACAAGGCCGTTTACAACGGGCACGCGAAAATAACCGAAATTCTGATCAAAGCCCCGGGTGTGGATCTCGATTTTCAAGGAGCTACCAACGGCTACACGCCGCTCCTGGACGCCCTCTGGCACGGGTTTGACAAATGTGCCATGCCACTCATCGAAGCGGGAGCGCGGCTCGATCTCACGGGCCACGACGGCAAGGATTCGCTACGCCTCGCCGAAGAGGTTTTCGGCCCTGGACACGGGGTCGTGGAGACGATTCGCGGCCGACTGGCGGTGGGCTGAAGTTTCAGGAAGAGAGGGAAAGATGCTTTTTTATATACAGATGAAGTGGGAGCCCCGGGGTCTGAGTTTCGACGAATTAATGGAGGCTGAGTTGGCCGAGACGCAGAATGCCGCGGCAAATCCGCCCGTGGGAATGACGGTTATTGGCATCTGGAAAGTGGCAAGCCAGCACCGGGTCATCGTAGTGGTGGATGTCGAATCGGCCGAGGCGCTCGATAAGCACACCATGTTCGTCTTACCGATGCGCGGGCATCTCGAATTTGAACAGGTGTGGGCGCTCTGCGACTACGGAAAGTTCGCGGGCAATCTGACAAAGTACGTCCAGGATTCGGCGGGGAGCAACCAAAAGGCTTAAAACGATGTCATCTCTTGCTCCACGGAGACTAGTTGCAATCAGGTCTCGTGATGGTGTGTCCCGCATCTTAAGCGACGGGTTACCCGCCTACATCTTTTCTCCGCCGGGTGCGCCGGGAATCACTATTGCCGAACTGTGGCACGGGAAGGGGGTCCCGAAGATTTCCGAGCTGGTCGACCCCGATCTCGAGTCACAACCGGCGATCCTGCCCGACGCAGGAGGCATGCGATTCCGGCTTGTCATGCACGCGCCGGGCGACAGGATGGCAATGCACGCCACAGATACCGTGGACGTTGTGGTCGTCCTTTCCGGCGAATTGTGCCTTGAGGTTGAGGGATCTGAGGTCGTGACTTTGACGCCGGGCGACAGCGTCGTTCAATTGGGCGCCCGGCACGCCTGGGAGAACCGCGGATTAGAACCTTGCATAGCGGCGGTCTTTCTAATCGGGGCGGAACCTTGACGGAGTGAGCAGCCCGCGATGGCAAAATGCACGCAGGGGATGAAGGACGAAGAAGGCAGCATGAGTATCGGCGTTGGGTTTGTTTACCTTGCGGGTGGGATTGGCAGGGCCGTCCCAAAGGTCTTTTTTAGCGGCAGCCCGGATCACACGATCATACAGGAATTGCGCACGCGCGGGAGCGCTTCAGGCTGACAAAATGCTAAAAACAGTCAGGTTCACCTATCATACCGGCATCGCCCGGAGCATCTTCGATAACCCGGTGCTCGCAGGCAGTTGGGATGCCGCGGGCAGGTACTCCGGACAATGGTCCGAAGTCGAGATGGAGAAGATCGATGGACCTGACGGATGTCCTTCGTTTACCGCCACTGTCGTGATTGAGAGCGACGATCCGCACCAGACTTTCTATTGGGGCGTGAAGGTGGACGGCCTTGGGGGAAAGCGCTTATGGGCGATCGCGACGGAGGAAAAAGACCCGGCCACCGACAGCCGCCGGAGAAGCTTCACGCTCGACGCGGGCGACCAGGTCTATTACCTAAATCACTCGCGCCGCCTTGGTGCGCAGAAGCATGGTTCCGGCATCCGGTTCTCCGTGTGGGCACCCAACGCGCAGAAGGTAGAAGTCTGCATGGCCAATCTGTGGCAGCAGGGTCAGGATCCGCACGCGCATTCTCTCATCGATCCTGCCCATACCCCGGCAGTCACGTCGTCGAACCGATACACCATCTGCGGCGGCTACATTGCGGGTATCTCGAATGCTGGCGCGTACGAGACATGGGGACCGTTTCGGATGCATAAAGACGACCATGGCGTTTGGTGGACCGACCCGCACGATCCTAGGCTCGCCGATTTCCGCAAGTTCGACCATGTCCCCTACATGTTCCGGGTCACCAGGGACAACGGCAGCGAGGCCTACCGTACCGACATCTATTCGCGCTGTCAGATCGGGTACGGCGCGCAGAAACCAGACGGCCCCTATTCTGGATTGACGCTGGATCTCGACGGCACCGTGAGCTGTTCGGTGGTGGTGGATCCGGGCCTGGTGAGCACGGAATTCTGTCCGTCCGAGTGGCCCGAAACGAAATGGACCGAACAGGAGGAGTTCTTCCGGCAGATACCGCCGCATCCCGGGCTCGAGAACCTGAGCCTGCGCGACCTGGTGATTTACGAATTGCACGTTGGCGCGCTGGGGTTCCACCGGGGAGCCAAGAAACCGGGAACGCTCGAAGACGTTCTCGGGTTTCTCGATTACCTCGAAGCCCTCGGAGTCAACGCGGTGGAACTGCTGCCGCTCTCCGAGTTCGGCGGCGGCGGCTCCGGATGGGGTTACGCGACCTCGCATTACTACGCGATCGAATACAGCGGAGGCGGCCGCGATCAGTACAAATGGTTCATCCGCGAATGCCACAAGCGCGGTATCGCGGTGATCCTCGACGTGGTTTACAACCATTACAGCCACGACGCCGAACGCGCCGAATGGATGTACGACACCGGCTCCGACCAACACAACGCGTACTACTGGTACGAAGGCACGTCTGGCGACCACCGCTTCAGTCAGGACGGCTATCTAGACAACCTTTCATCCGGCTGGGCGCCGCGCTACTGGGAAGAAATCATCCGCAACATGTTCGTCAGCAGCGCCATAGCGCTCGCGATCGAGTTCAATGTCGACGGCTTCCGGGTGGACCAGACCACTTCAATCCGCGCTTACAACTCGCTCCACGCGAACGGCCACGCGGTGCCCAATGCCAACGACTTCGGCGCCAAGCTGATCCGCGAGTTAACGCGGTCATTGCGCTTCGTGCGTCCCAACGTGAAGCTGATGGCGGAAGACCACGGCGGCTGGGACGGCACCACGCGCTCGTCCGACCAGGGCGGCCTGGGTTTCGACGCCACCTGGTACGCCGATTTCTATCACCACCTGATCGGTGATACCGACAAAGGCAGCGACTACGCCAAGCTCATCAAGACCGCCGGCTTAGGCGACGACCAGCCGCTCGCGATGGACTACTTCGCGGGCGCGCTGCAGGCGACCAACGGCGGCAACAAGATCGTCTACAACGAGTCGCACGACGAGGCGGGCAACGGCCCGCTAACGGACCGCACCATCAATGTCGCGGTCAACGGCGCGCCCCTGATCGGCGACACGCGACGCTATGCCGAAGCGCGTTGCCGCTTCGCCGCCGGAGTCACGATGCTCTCCGCGGGTGTCCCCATGTTTCTCTTCGGCGAAGAGGCGGGCGCGCAGAAAAAGTTCCTCTATAACCACGTGCTCGAAAACCGCGAGGATTTCAAGGCACTTCGCCACACCTCGGGCAGATTCCTGTTCGAATACTACAGCCAGATGATCCGCCTGCGTCTCGCGCATGGCGGTCTGAAGAGCCCTTACATCGACGTGCCGTTCGTTCACAACGTGCACAGGCTGATCCTGTTTCACCGCTGGGGCGAGGGCGAAGACTTCATCGTCGTGGCGAGTCTCAACAATCAACCGTTTAACAATCCAGGCTATCTGTTCCGCGCGGACCGCATTCCGGGCGGACGCTGGCGCGAGATCTTCAACAGCGACGCGGCCGAATTCGGCGGCGACAACGTGGGCAATCTCGGCCGCACCATCGACAACTCTCCCGGCCTGTTCGAATGCGTGGTACCAGCCAACGGACTAATCGTATTTCAACGCGAGGCGTAGACGAATATGAACCAACTGAATGGCCTTACCGTACAGCTTCCGATCATGGGGCATGTGATCGGCAAGAACCTTCCACAGCGCACGTTTACCGTGAAAACCCGCGGCGGCGCCACCTTCGACGTGCTGATTAAGCCGACCACCTGGTTCGACACCGTGACGAATCTCGACCGCATGAACCGCCAACGGCTTCCGGTGGGATACCAGACGCCTCCGCAGACTGCCGGTGACGCGCCAGGCCCACTTGAGACCAATATCGCCGAGGGCGATCTGATCGGCGTGGAAGGAGTGCAGTACGTTTCCGGCGGCACGCTTCGCTATGAAGCGATGACCATCCACCTGCTGAAATCGCACAAAGGCTACTATCTGTTCGAGCACACGCATTGGTGGCAGGGCCAGATCGAAGCCATGGCAAACAAGTGGCTCGACGTGCTGTTCGGCGAGAAGCGAACTTACTCGCTCGACGATTTCTCCGCCTTGTACCGCACCACGCTTTCCACCGAAGGCGCGCCCACTACAGACGACACGCAGGAAATGGCCACGCTTTCGCGCCTGATTTACGGCCTCTCCTCGGCCTACCTTCTGGGCGGCGACGAGCGGTACTTCCTGGCGGCCAAAGCGGGCGTCGAGTACCAGCGCGAGGCCTTCCGCAGCTACAGCGCCGACGGGCGTTTCTGTTTCTGGCTGCACGCCCGCAAGCGCGACCGCCACGGTACTTACGACGTGCTGCAGTGCCTGTTCGACGACGATCTCAATACGCTTCCGCTCTACGAACAGATCTACGCTTTGGCCGGCCTCGCGCAGTATTATCGCATCACCAACGACCGTGAAACGCTCGTGGACATTCACCACACTTTGCGCACCATGGACGCCCTATATGCCGACCGGCGCGAGGATCCCACGCGGCACGACGGCTTCTTCTCGCACATTGACGCCGTCACGTTCCGGTGGGACAGCTCCGAACTCGATGACCGCCAAAACCGCGCCCGCAAGAACTGGAACTCGGTGGGCGACCATCTGCCCGCCTATCTGATCAACCTCATCCTTTCGCTGGACCCTTTGCCGCAGGTTGCCGACGACCCGTCGGGCGAGCACAAGAAGTTCCTGGAGGGAATGCTCGACCTCTGCGTTGAGATTCTGGAGGTCACCTCAACCCTGATCGCGGACAAGTTTCCCGAGCCCGGATGCGATTACGTGAACGAGCGCTTCGACCGCGACTGGAACCGCGTGCAGAACTGGCGCTGGCAGCAGAACCGCGGCATCGTCGGCCACAATCTGAAGATCGCTTGGAACCTCACACGCGTGGCGAATTACTGGCGGGCCAAAGACGATACCGCGAAGGCGGACAAGCTATTCACGGTGGCGCGCGATATCGGAGCGAAGATGTCGCGGCTCGGAATCGATCAGGTCCGCAGCGGCGTCTTCGATGCGATGGAACGCAAGCCCGCGGCCGCGCCCGACGTCCCCATTCAGTTCGCATGGGTGAATACGAAAGACTTCTGGCAGCAGGAACAGGGCATTCTGGCGTATCTCATTATGTTCGGGCATCTCGAAGACCCGACGAAGGAAGAAGGTCCGGAGTTCCTGGAACTGGCCCGCGAACTGAGTGCGTTCTGGAACCTCTATTTCCTCGACCGCGAGCGCAACGGAATCTTTTTCCGCGTGAGCGACAACGGCGTCCCGGTGCTCAGCTCGACATATGGCGACAAGGGCGGGCACTCGATCTCCGGCTATCACGCGTTCGAACTCGATTACCTCGCACACGTTTACCAGCTGGCATACGTACCGCGGCAGCAACAGCAGCATACGACGTTCTGCCTGCACTTCCGCCCGAGTGGAAGAAGCGGCCTTTCGTCGATCAACGTGCTGCCAGATTTCGTGGGCAAAGACGCGCTCAAAATCTCCAGCATCGAGATCGACGGCGTACCGCGGAAACTCGACGGAGACAGCGTAAATTTCCAGATCCCGCTTAGGCCCGACGATCTGGACCGCCACGTTAAAGTATTCTTGTGCCAGAGCGATGTAGCGCACGGGCGTCTGAAGGCTCACGGCATCAAGAACGACCACCTGGCATGATTCTCATTCTGGCGGAAGACGGAACCGAGCCCGCGGCGCAGGCCCTCGCCGCAGCGCTGACGGCTGAATACAGCCTGGCGAACACGCCGGAGCCTGTGCCGTCCGGCGCCGTGTGGGACAGGAGCGTCGAATGGGATGACCTGCTCCTGGTCGTTTACAAGTCCGGCACGCCGCCGCCCTCCGCCGCGCAATATATTCAGGCCTATCGCGATGCGCACAAGACGGGCGGTGGCATCATACCGGTTGCCGCAAACCCGGCATGTCCCGTCCCGCCGAATCCGATTTCGGGAATCAAAGCGGCGCTTTGGGATGGCTCGCCGGAGCGCACGGCGCGTATCGTCAAGTCGGCCGGCGTTTTTCTAGGGCTGGCGCTACGGCCGGGCAGCCAGCGCATATTTGTGTCGTACCGGGCCAGCGACGGCACGGCGCTCGCGAAGGCGATCTGCAACCGCCTGCAATTCGAAGGCTTCGACCCGTGGCTCGACGTAGCGAAAGAGAACATTGCCGAAGGCGACGACGTTCAGGAAGATATCCGTCGCGGCATCGATACGGCGGCGATGATTTTGCTGGTGGACACCCCCGACGCTCCGGCATCGAAGTGGGTCTCGATCGAGATCGACATGGCGATTGCGCAACTGGTTCCCGTGCTGCCGGTCGTCATAGGCGATGAACGCACGTCGCGGTTCATTCAGCTGCAGTCGCTGCGCCGTCAGGTGGTGGTTGGGCAGAACGGGCCAGGCGCCCAACCATTGAGCGACGCGGAGTGGGACGAGGTGCTAAGCGAGGTGGAAGAACTGCTGCTTTCCGTCTACCGCCGCCGCCTGAAAATCCTCTCGCGGGCGCAATCCGCGTTCGAAGAAAACGGATTCCAGTGGCATGTCCTCGACGAAAGACTGCGGATGTACAGAGCAGATAAGAACACGGCGCTGATGGCTAAGGTGGTCACCTTGTCGCACTGCTTGGTTCACGACATCACCTACCTGCCCGCCCTCAAGGCGTACTGGAGTTACCTGAAAACCTACACCGATCTTGCGACCGTCAACCAGAAGCTGTGCATCTATGACCGCGACCGCGTGCTCAGCGAGGCCGAGATGGAAACGCTCGCAAACAATCTTCCCGAAATGAATGCAATCCTGGCGCACTACAACGAACTGGAACTGCTGTTAGCGTCAAACTTCACGGCGCTGAGAAAATGACGACGCAACTGAAGGCAATGCTCGCTCCCCGTCCGCTCCTCGACGGGCTGCGCGTCGGCATTTCGGGCGCCGTTCCGGAGCGCCAGTACTGGGGCGAAGTCGGCGACCTCGACCGGCTGATTCTTACGTTCGTTGCGCAGCTTTCGGCGCTAATCGTTCGCTACGGCGGCGAGGTGGTGCATGGCAGCCAGCCGCTACTCGCGCCGATTGTGGCTGAGCAGGCGCGGCGGCAATCGCGGAAAGGCACCCCGTCACTGAAGCTGTTCGCATCCCAGGTATTTGGCCACATTCCCGAAGTGACGCTGCGCGCCGCGCTCATGGCGGATGCCGCTGTGGTTCTGACCGCGCAGGTGGGCAAAGGAGGTTCGAGCGATCCGGAGACGCGCAACAACAGCTTGACTGCCATGCGCCTCGCGATGACGCAGGATATCGACGTTCTGGTAGCGGTCGGCGGCAAACTCCACGCCGACACCGGCTTCAATCCAGGCGTGCTCGAGGAACTGGCGCATGCCCGCTGGCACAGCGTTCCCTGCTTCGTGGTCGGAGCCTTCAGCGGGGCGGTGGGCAGACTGGAACACCCCATTCTTGAGGAACTGAGCACCGGCAACCTACTGAGCACCGAGACCGTGCCGGCGATCAGCATGGCGACGTGGACGGACACGATGGACGCCTATGTGGGAAAACTGCTGGTCCATCTTGCACGCCACAGAGATCAGTTCGTCAGGCACAGACCGTTTGAAAACAGCTCGTCCACATTCCTGTTCTCGATGGAGACGGCGGTGACAGAGAAATTTAAGGCTGGCGCTGGCGTCATGACCGTTGATCCGAAAACGGTCGATGCGTGGTCGGCGCGGTTCACAGAACTGATGCAGAGCGTCAAAAAAAGGGATACCGAGCACGCGCGGAAGCTTTTGAGTACCAAGGGTATCTGAAAAAGGCGCAAATGGCTTCGAGACGAGTGCGTGTCATGATCTCCAGCCGGTGTCTGGATAAGATCCGCACGGCGAACGGCAATTCCATCGACGTCTCGGCATTGCGGATCCGAACAAAGGGTGTGATCGAAGCCTTTAAGCTGTTCGAGCGGGATACCTTCGAATGCTGGGTCCACGAAGACGAGCCCACGCTCGATGGTGGCGCCGATATATGGGACCACTGTCTCGACGCGGTCCGGCGCTGCGATATCCTGCTGGTGCTCGACAACGGCAATGCGGGCTGGGCCAAAGGCACGGAGCAGATCGGGATCTGCCATGCCGAGCTTGCCGAGGCCCTGCGTACCAATGCCGCCAAAGTTCGCGTGGTCGATATTCAGAATGCTGCGGCGAGTAAGCTTTCGGGAAGCAAAGAGCGCAACCGGCGCTTTGCGGAATACATGGAGCGGCAGGAACTGGGCAAACGGCTCGCCACGAACGACGACGAGGCGCTGCGGTTCATGCTGGACGCCCTGCAGGATGCGGTCGCGGCCATGGTGCATCTGGGCGTCAACAACAGGCGAAGCTGGGACACCGGCGCTCCGCTCGACTGGAGCCGCCTCGATTACGCGCGGCGCAAGTCCGCGATGGAAAACGTTCTGCAGGCGAGCCTGAAGTCGGAGGGCGCCGAAGACATGGGTGCGGCGTGTATCCATCAGATTGAGAACGAGCAGGTATATTTTTCTGCCATGCCGTGCCTGCCGCGATGACGGTCGCCTCCGCGCGGGAGATGGATGGCCGTCCTTTCCTGCGTGACCATGAACTAGTCGGAAAGATGGGGGACCACATCCAGGGACCAGTGCACGTGATTGCATGTCATAAAGGCGTCACGGAAAATCAGGCGGTCGGCCTGTTGGGATTTCCTGATGCTACCATCGTCACGCCGGCCCTCCGATCGAGGGGCATACTGACATTGTCTATAGCCTATCGTTTCAGCCACCATACGGTTCAATGCTAGCATCGGCGGGCGGAGATAGGTTCGTATATCTATGGGACCTAGCACAACGTCATCCCCTTGGGGAGCCATTTTACGGCGTTGTCAGCTTTAAGGAAAATTCTGTTTTCTCCCCTATGGCTAACAGTCCAAATAATCCGCTAGTGAAGCCGTCCACCCCGATGGATCCTACGATCCGTGACATGGACGTGGTGAGGCCACACATAGCGGACGATGCGGGGCGACAAGCGAGACGTGGAAGGTCAATGACGGTTAGCCCAGAAGGAAAGATTGAGGCGGTTGCCAATTTGGATCACACTATTGATATCGTGGATATTGCAACCAGTACGATTCTCGGCGAACCCCTCCGAGGGCACACCGATATTATCAGAAGTCTGGTTTTCAGTCCTGATTGTATGACGCTCGCTTCGGCAGGTAACGATATGGTCGTCATCCTGTGGGATATCGCTACGCAACAGCTGCTGGGCAAGCCGTTTAAGGCCCACGGTTCCGTTGTAGTCAGCTTAGCGTTCAGCGAAGACGGAAGGACACTCAGATCGCGCAGTGAGGATGGTCAGACCATTGCTTGGGATTTTGATTTTGCATCGTGGAGAGCACATGCTTGCACGATTGCAGGTTGCAACCTCACGCATAAGGAGTGGAGGCAGTACCTTAGCGACGAGGTTTACCGCTAAACCTGTGAGAATTTTGCCAGCCCAAACGACCCCGAGCCCAGGGCCAGAAGTTGGTAGTGGCCGATGCTGCTCAATAATTGAAGATTATAGCCCAGGGTTCTGAGCAACTGGTAGCGGCGCACGGCGTGTAAACTGCATTAGGTGCGTAGGAGTTGACAACGGCCGAGGGAAGCAATATAGCCACCACTCAAAAGGGGTAGCGCATGAAAGGAATCGCGCCTGAATCCTGCCGCCGACCAGCCGGGAGTTTTTGTACTACCTACCATGTGAGTCCTCAGCTCGCTGAAGCACACTGCGAATCTTGTTCCACGAGCAAGATGTGGATGTATACCATCGTATTTCTCAGAGAAACGAGGCTTAGTGGGAAGGGCCGACAATGTCTAAGGAGACTTGCTGTTTCGCAAGATGGGGCAATGTAGATAGACCGTGAAAAGGTGTCTGTCAAATCCGGGCCACCTCAACATGGCCCCATCCATTCTCAGTTCCGCTTCGGGGCACCGGTTCATTCAAGAGCCGCTTTGCCGATCGCGCACGATACCTGGCATCCTGAAGATGCGATGCCTGGCCGCAGCGACGGAAATCATTAATCCCCAGTCCTTCCATTTCCCCTGCCGCCGCGTGTACTCGACGATCTCGCGGACCTGACGCACATCTGCCGCTGCCTCGGGCGTCATATGCGGACAACAGGAAAGCAGAAATCGGACGTTGAGAGGAGTTTCTGGATCTTCGCGCAACTGCCGCACCACGCTCGGATCCGCGATGCAGATGACGGCGGGAGACATTTCCAAATGCCATCGGTATACGACCGTCTGGATCTCACGTAGAACAACCTGGCCGCTCTTGATCCCCGGCGAGACGATGATGAAAAAGTGAGTGCATTGCATGAGGGCCAAGGCGATTTGCTCCCGCCACGCGGCGTAAGGGTCCAAAATGGCACGCTTGTCGCGAAACGATAGGGTGCCAGCGGCTGCTAGCGTGCCATCAAGCCGCTCCGCTATCTTGAGCTGTTCCTCGTCGCTCCATACATAGCTGATGAAAACGAAGTCGTGTGGCGTAGACCAGGGGCGTAACGAATTTTCGGCAGCAATGCGCTGAAGGAACGCGAATCGCCGCAGCTCGTTTTTTTGCTCCACGGTGAAAGAAGTAAGAGCCCCTTCTTCGACGCCAAGATTGAATGGCATCCCGTAGGTACCCACCTGGCGATAGTGCTGCCCGATGCGATCGAGATGCCGTGTAGTCAGGCCGTGAAGGCGTATCGCCTCCCTATCAGCCGCATGCCACGTGGCGGCGAGAATCGTGGGTGCGAGCGCGCCGGCGGCGAATGCCGCCAGCCATGCGAAGGCGTACTGCCATGAGAACGTCATCGCACCAACAGTGGCTACTATGGCGACAACTATTAGCGGGGCGAACGTGGTAATCAAGTTGGATACCCGCACGGCCAGCCACGACGTCATTGCGGCCTGGAGGTGGGCGTGATCGCACGTTGTTTCGTTTGCCGGCGGATCAGGAATTTCTCCGGCCGCTAACCGGCCAAGCCGAGCGACTTGCCTTCTTATGCACACAGTGTCGATCACCGCCTGCAAGGCAACTCCAGCTAAGAAAGGGTACAAGAACCAGTTGCCATCTCCGGTAAAAATCGTGACGGCCGCGCCACTAGTTGCCCCGACGTATGCCAGCGGGCCAAGCGGCATTACGGGTTGTAGCCAACGCCGAGGGCTGGGCGATGCGGGCCACCTCCAGCACCGCCCGGGCCATGGCCAAAGATCAAGTGGACTTATGCGGCTCATGCCCAGGCCAACGACGTAGAAACATACTGCGACAAGCACGGCTGTGAGCGTTGCGCCCGCCTGCATGTATAGAAGAAAGGTAAGTGTAGCCGGAAGAACCAGCCTGAGTTTGTAGAGATGCCCCAACTGCGCGAGCGCGAGTGCGACTGCCGTGCCCAGGATGAGCACCATTCCCCGGCCAAAAAGCTCCTTAAACGTCGGGATGCTTATCGTGAAGCTGCGCCTTAAGTCATCGAGCACAACCGCGAGCTCAGCCTCCGTTCGCAGCATGACGTTTTCGTAGATCGGGGCGAGATCCGGGAAACGGGATTTGACTTCTTGCGGGGTAGTACCACGGCAGATGTAGTAGTGCCGGAAATCCACCATCGACGTGCCGCCTCCGGCAGCTACCAGCGCTTCACGCAGGGCGGCATCCACAAGTAGCGCCTCAGACAAAAGGACGACCATGTCGCCCGGAAGGATCGTTGCCGATTGGCCAACGACTGGTATTTGTCTGCGTTCTCGGTATTGCGCGAGCAGTTTGTCTGCCGCCAGCAGCACCGGCTTGGCTGGCAGATCGTGGAGGCCGGCGGCTACGGTATCAGCAAACAGGTGGTCCGACGTGTCGGCACTATGGAGGATATAGATGTCTGGCACAATTGTTGTCTCGCCGGACATTTCTTCAGCCGCTGATTAGCGTCAGGACGAAGGCGGCCACGGCCTGACGGGCGGTCCGCAGTTCCTCACTGACGACGGAGAAAAATAGGCGCGGTCGGTTCATACGAGGTCAGTCTCTGCGGTTGTTACGTTTCACTATCCGGGGGTCCTTCAGGAGATAGCAAAAGTTCTGTGAGGAGAAAACGTTGATTGCCAAATAGCCAACAATAGGTGTTCATCATCGTGGCTTCGTGCGGAGAGGAATGGGCACCAAAAAAGGATAGAATGACAATCCCTCCGTGAGGCCAAATCTAAACTCACTGGGATGATGGGTCAACGCAACCGTTACTTGGCTGTAGATAGCACATCATCTGTCCGGTTTAGAGTGGCGCCTCAAGGAGGGCCACTATGACACGGGCAGGGGTACTACAGGAAGTGAGACCGATGCGGTTTGACAAGCTGTATGAGCGGCGACAACGACGGACACTCACGATGGCGGAGGCGGGCGAGATGCTGGGCGTGATAAAATAAATGTTTTGCCGCTGGAGTGGCCGATATGACGCGGAGGGGGCCGAAGGGTTACAGGATCGGCGGATTGGCCGAGCCTCGGCCCGGGCCGTGCCGGTCGATGACGGGGTGATTTGTGGTGGGCCGTGTAGGGGCCGAACCTACGGCCCGCTGTTTAAGCAGGGGATTTGGGGTCAAGCAGGGGATTTGGGGTCAGGCATAAGTATTGACTTATGAGGCCTACGGGGGAAACAAAGAAACCAGTTCGCGGCGCGTGGCGGGGAGCTGGTTCATCTGGTTTCTTCGGTCTGTCTCGTGTGTGCAGTTCGACGAACGAGAGAGACCAGA
>Ga0315287_10001784_pt1 | contig 20117 bp, 17 predicted proteins | sample YL17G11_0_MG_FD_205037 | JGI IMG/M metagenome (GOLD analysis project Ga0315287, IMG submission 205037) | Sediment microbial communities from Yellowstone Lake, YNP, Wyoming, USA - YL17G11_0 | ecosystem: Environmental > Aquatic > Freshwater > Lake > Sediment | place: USA: Wyoming | collected...
CGGTCAACATGAGCGACCGGGAGACCGGGACGCCCTCGAACCGGCGCTGGCGCCTCGTGTACCACTACCTCCGCCTGCTGGTGGTCCTGCTCGCCTCCGCCCCCCGCCGGGCCGTCGTGCGAGAGGCGAAGGCATGAGTGTTCGGGCCCAGCTCCTGGTCATGGCCGTCGTGGCCTTCGCCCTCCTGTTCATCCTGCGCCTGGTGCGGCGACGCAAGCTCCAGGGCAAGTACGCCCTGCTCTGGGTCGGCGTCGGCCTCTTCCTCTTCGCCTTCGCCCTCGTCCCCGACGTCCTCGTGCCCATCGCCGACTGGGTGGGGGTCGCCTACGAGCCGGCCGTCTTCTTCCTGGCCGCCATCGCGTTCCTCTTCCTGATGGTCGTGCACTTCTCCTTCGAGCTGTCCCGCTCCGAGGAACGCACGAGGACCCTGGCCGAGGAGGTCGCCCTCCTCAAGGCCCGCATGGACAAGTCCGACCCACCCCCCGACCGCACCCCCACCGCGCCGGTGGACGACGTCCCGGAGGACTGATTCGAAGGTGCTCCGCGGCGCCGCGGAACGGCACGGCTCAGCGGACGCTCCCGATCGTCGGAACCGGAGTCGCTGAGCGCGGCGAAGCCACTCAGAGGTCGCGGCTCTTGGCGGTGACGATGAGGCCGTCGGCGACGAAGGGGGCCCACAGGCCACCGATGGTGCGCTCCAGCCAGAGGACGAAGCGACCGGCCAGGCCCAGTACCCGCTGACGGAGGTCGGAGCCGGGAGCCGCTTTCACGGCAGGCACGAAGGTGGCGGTGGCCACCACCTCCCAGCCGTGGCGGCCCATGAGGTTGGAGAGCGTGCGCCAGCTGAAGAGGATGACGTGGTCGGGGTGGTTGATCTCGGCCCCGGCCATGGCCGCGAAGCCGTTGAGCAGGCCGGAGGCGTTCGGCGTGGTCAGGATCAGGGTGCCGCCCGGCGCCAGGAGCCGGTGCAGGCCGTCGAGGAACGAGCCCGGGTCGTCGAGGTGCTCGATGACCTCGCCGGCCACAACCACCTCCGCGGCCTCGATGCCGAGGGCGTCGATCTGGTCGGGGTCCCGACAGTCGGCCACGTAGGCCTCGTAGCCCTGCTCGGTGGCCATCGCCACACCGGCCTCGTCCAGGTCGATGCCGACCAGGCTGGTCGCCGTGTCGGCCAGGTGGGCGTGGAGCCAGGTGCCGGCTTCGGCCTGCATCTGCTGGTAGCCGGCGTCCACGAACCCGACGTGGATCACCCGTCGGCCGCGGACCTGGTCGGCCACGTGGGGGATGCGCTTCACCAGCTGCGCCTTCGGCAGCCGGTGCACCATCTCGAGCTGGGCCTCGTCGGACGCGGACACGGCATCGCACGCTAGCGGCGGCGCTCCGGCTCTCGTGAGGGTCAGGCCCCTCCCCGGCTGCGCAGCGGAGCGGAGCAGCCAGGAGGAACAGCAGCATCGGCGGCGCCGGAGTTGGTGAGCGAAGCGAGGCCACTCGGGTGTCGCGGGGCGAAGCGAGGCCACTCGGGTGTCGCGGGGCGAAGCGAGGCGACGCAGATGGAGAGGTAGCGTGTCGAACCGCTCGTCGTGATGGCTCCTCGCACCTCCCCGACCCTGACGCGCCTGCGTAACAGCGTCCCCCTGCTGTTGCTGGCGGTGGTCACCTACCTGCCCCTGGTCTTCACCCAGCCGGGTCAGGTCGGCGCGGACACGAAGACCTATCTCTACCTCGACCCGGGCCGCCTCCTGCGGGACGCCGCCTTCCTCTGGGACCCGGGTGTGGGCCTCGGCGGGGTGACCCACCAGGTCATCGGCTACCTCTGGCCGATGGGGCCCTTCTACTGGTTCTTCGACACCGCGGGCGTCCCCGACTGGATGGCCCAGCGCCTCTGGCTGGCAAGCGTGATGTTCGCCGCGGGTGCCGGTGTCCTCTACCTGCTGCGGACGCTGGGCTGGCCCGACCGGCAGGCCGAGGAGGTCGAGGACGGGGCCGACGCCCCCACCGCCACGGGCCTCTGGTGGGACGCGGGCATGGTCGTGGCCGCCCTGGCCTACGCCCTGAGCCCCTACGTCCTGGACTACGCCGCCCGTATCTCGGTGATCCTCCTGCCGTGGGCGGGCCTGCCCTGGCTGATCGCCTTCCTGGCCCGCGGCCTACGGGTCGGCGGTTGGCGCTACCCGGCGGCCTTCGCCCTGGTGACGCTGACCATCAGCAGCACCAACCTGACCTCGGTGGTCCTGGTCGGCATCGGCCCGATCCTGTGGGTCGTCTTCGCGGTGTGGGTCGAGCGCGACGTGCCCCTGCGCCAGGCCCTGGGGGCCATCTGGCGCACCGGCGTCCTGACCGTCGGCGTGTCCCTCTGGTGGTTCGTGGGCCTGCTCGTCGAAGGTCGCTACGGGATCCCCATCGTCCGGTACACCGAGACCTACCAGGCCGTGGCCGTGGCCTCCACGACGCCCGAGGTCATCCGGGGGCTCGGCTACTGGTTCTTCTACGGCAACGACAAGCTCGGCCAGTGGATCATCCCGAGCATCCACTACATGCGCTACGGCATCCCGCTGTCGTTCGCCCTGCCCGTCTTCGCCTTCCTGTCCGGTGCCCTCACCCGCTTCCGCCACCGTCTCTTCTTCGTGACCCTGATCGTGATCGGGGCGGTCGTGGCGGTCGGCGGCCATCCCTATGACGATCCGTCACCCGTCGGAGGCCTCCTCGTGGCCTGGACGAAGACCGACCTGGGCCTCGCCTTCCGCAGCACGGCGCGGGCCCTGCCCCTGCTCGTGCTCGGCACCTCCGTCCTGTTGGGGACGGGGGTGGTGGCCCTCGGGCGCCGGCTCCCGCGGCTGGCCACGCCCATCGGCGGGTTGGCCGTGATCCTGGTCATCGTCAACCTCCCGGCGCCCTGGGTCGGCCAGATGGTGGACCGGAACCTGCGTCGCGACGAGGCCTTGCCCGACTACTGGGTCGACGCCGCCGCCCATCTCGACGCCCGCGACGACGGCACCCGGGTCCTGGAGCTGCCCGGCACCGATTTCGCCGCGTACCGCTGGGGCAACACGGTCGACCCGATCACCCCGGGCCTGATGGACCGTCCCTACGTCGCCCGCGAGCTCGTCCCGTTGGGCACACCGGTGTCGGCCAACCTGGTCAACGCCGTCGACCGGCCGCTGCAGGAGGGCACCTTCGATCCCGATGCCCTCGCGCCCCTCGCCCGACTCATCGGCGCCGGTGACATCGTGCTGCGCTCGGACCTGGAGTACGAGCGGTTCCGCACCCCGCGGCCCGAGACCACCTGGGCCCTGCTCCGCTCGGTCCCCGGGCTGGGCGAGCCGGTGGCCTTCGGCGAGCCGGTGGAGAACCAGCCCCGGGCCCGGCTTCCGCTGCTGGACGAGATCGAGTTGGCCACCGACCAGGGCCTCGAGGACCCGCCACCGGTGGCCGTCTTCCCGGTCGACGATGCCGCGCCGATCGTACGGGCCCTGCCCGCCGAGCACCCGATCGTGGTGTCCGGCGACGGCGACGGGCTGGTGGCAGCCACCGGGGCGGGCGTGATCGACCCCGACCGGGCCATCCTCTACAGCGCCGGCCTCGTCGATGAGGACGACCCGGCCATGCTCGACACCGTCCTCGAGCAGGGGGCTGACGTCGTCATCACCGACTCCAACCGCCGTCGGGCCCGGCGCTGGGGGGCGATCCGGGAGAACGAGGGGTACACCGAGATGGCCGGTGAGGAGGGCCTGGAGTACGACGTGGGCGACGCCCGCCTCGACATCTTCCCCACCGCCACCGACGACAGCTTCACCGTCGCCGTCCAGCGGGGCGGCGCCACCGTCCAGGCCAGCGCGTACGGCAACCCCGTCAGCTACACGCCCGGTGACCGGGCCTTCTTCGCCATGGACGGGGACCCCCGCACGGCCTGGAAGGTCGGGGCCTTCAGCGAGGTCGAGGGTCAGTACCTGCGCATCACCACCGATGAACCGGTGACCACCGACCACCTCGGCCTCACCCAGCCCCTCTCCCCCGACATCAACCGGTGGATCACCGCGGTCGAGCTGCGCTTCGACGGTGGTGACCCTGTGCGGGTCGATCTCACGGAGGCGTCACGGACCCGGCCCGGCCAGGTCGTCGAGTTCCCTGAGCGCACGTTCCGCCGCCTGGACGTCGAGATCGTGGGCGACACGGTCGGCTTCCGCCCCAAGCTGTCCGGCGTCAGCGCCGTCGGCTTCTCCGAAGTGGACCTCGAGGGCCTGCAGCTCGAGGAGCTCATGCGGCCGCCGGTGGACCTCGTCGAGGCGGTCGACGGCGACCTGACCGACCATCGCCTCACCTACGTGCTGCAGCGCCAGCGCACCAACCCGGCCGAGCCGGTCCGGGTGGACGAGGAGCCCGGCATGTGGCGCCTGCTCGACGTCCCCGGGGACCGGGAGTTCGAGCTGGACGGCGAGGCCCGCATCTCGGCCCAGGCCCCGGACCCCCTGGTGGACCGTCTGCTCGGCCTGCCCGGGGCGCGGGGCGGCGGGCTCACCGCCCGCTCCTCGGCCCACCTGGCCGGCTCGTTGGCCGCCCGGGCCTCGTCCGCCGTCGACGGCGACCCGACCACCGCCTGGACGACTCCCTTCAACGCCCTGATGGGCCAGTACGCCGAGATCGTGCTCCCCGAGGCCCGGACCGTGGACCACCTCGACCTGCAGGTTGTGGCCGACGGGCGCCACTCGGTACCCACCCGCATCCGCCTGACGGCGGGCGACGAGGTGCGGGAGTTGACGGTGCCGGCCCTCGACGCGGGCGCTGAGCCGGGGGCGGTGACCGAGGTCCCCCTCGACTTCGAACCGGTCGAAGGCGACACCTTCCGACTCACCGTGCTCGAGGCCCGGCGGGCCACGACCATCGACTGGTACAGCGGCGGCCCGGCGGTCCTGCCGGTGGCCATCGCCGAGATGGGCCTCCCCGGTGTGGTGCGGGCCGCACCCCCTGCCGAGATCGGCGATCGGTGCCACGAGGGCCTTCTCACGGTGGACGGCGAGGCCGTCCCGATCCGCCTCGCGGGCACGACGGCGGAGGCCGAGGCCCGCCTGCCGCTGAGCATCGAGGCCTGCGACGGTCCCGTGGCGGCCTCGGGGTCGACCGATCTCGTCGCCACCGAGGGCCGGGACTCGGGCGTCGACCTGGACGCCGTGGTGCTCTCGTCCGGCCCGGACGGCGCCGCGGCGGCCCCGGGGGTCACGGGCACGGTGACGCCGCCACCGGCGCTCGAGCTCGAGACCCCCCGCCTGCTCGAGTACCAGGCCCGGGCCGACACCGACGAGCCGTTCTGGTTGGCCGTGGGTCAGAGCTACGCGCCGGAGTGGGCTGCCGCCGTCGACGGCGGGGAGGTCCTGGGCCACGAGATCGTGTCCGGCTTCGCCAATGGCTGGTACGTCCAGCCCGACGGTGACGGCCCGGTGACCGTCACCGTCACCTGGCCCCCGCAGCGGCCCGTTTGGCTGGCGATCGGTGTCTCCCTGGTGGCCCTCCTGCTCTGCGTGGGCGCCCTGGTGTTCGACCGGCGACGACCCAAGAGACCGGCTCTCGACCGGGCCCCGGCGATCACCCTCCTCTGGCCCCCGGCCCCCGAGCGCCACCTCCTCGCCGGTCGCCCCGCAGCACTGGCCGTCGCCGGGGCGGCGGTCGCGGGCTGGCTCCTGGCCACCCCGCCCGTGGCCTTGGCCCTCGCCGTGGCCATGGCCGCGTCGCTGCGCTGGCGTTGGGGCTCGCTCTCGGTCCGCCTGGGCGCCGTGCTGGTGGTCCTGGGGGCCAGCCTCTACATCTTCGCCAAGCAGGCGACCGACCACCTGCCCCCCGACTTCGGCTGGCCCGGGAACTTCGACGCCGCCCATTGGGTCACAATGGGTGCCGTGCTGGCCCTGGGCGTGGACGCTGTGGCCGAGCTGGTCCGGAACCACCGGCGGGCCGGTTCATGAGACGGATCGCGATCGTCGTCGGGGCCCTCGTGGTCGTCGTGGTGCTGGCCGAGCTCGGGGCCCGGGCCTTCGGGCCCTATCTGCCCGAGCCGTTGCTCTGGACCGACGACACCACCACGGTCAAGGTCGCCCAGCTCGACGCCCGGGACTGCGTGGACCTGGTCTTCGCCGGCAACTCGATGACCCGGGACGGGCTCGACCCGGTGGTGTTCGGCGAGGCCGACCCGCAGGACCGGAGCACCTACAACGCCGCCCTCGACGCCGCCACCCCGGCCCTGCTCGAGCGTTGGGTCCTCGACGAGGTCGACCCCCGGGTCGACCCCGATGGCGTGGTCCTCGGGCTCTCCAGCTTCGACCTCAACGACCGGGCCGCCATCGGGCAGTCGGCCCTCGACGCCTACGACGCCGCGCCCCTCAGCCGGGATGACTTCTTGGGGCGCCTGCAGGCGCCGTTCATCCGCCACGTCGACCTCTTCGGCTACCGCAACCAGCTCCGGGACCCCGAGGTGGTCTGGGACGGGCTGGGGGCCTGGCGGGACGGCGAGCGGGAGCCCCGCCTCGGCCCCGAGGGCCTCGACGGCCTCCTGGGCCGCGATGGTGAGGGCCTCTCGCGCCGGGACCTGCAGTACGAGGCCAATCCGTTGACCGCTCGCTTCGCCCAGAACGAGCTGCTCAACGACTTCCACCTCGGCGGGGAGCAGACCGAGGCCGCCGAGGACCTCCTGGCCGGGCTGGCCGACCGGGACGTGGACACCGCGGTGGTCGTTCTCCCCGTGACCCGGGACTACATCGATCTACACCCCGGGGGCGCCGCCCAGTACGACGAGTTCCTGGCCCTGGCCGAGCGCATCGCCACCGAGAACGGGGCCGAGTTCATCGACCTCCACGACCTGGCCCCCGACGACTCCTGGTTCGCCGACACCCACCACCTCAACGCCACCGGCTCCGAAGCCCTCAGCCGGGCCCTCCCCGATCTCCTCGGCCCCGACTTCGCCTCCGGCGACCGGTGCGCGACCCCGTCCTGACCTTGCGGCAGATCCCGGCAAACAGGCGGTGATCTGCCGCAAAGTCAACGGTGTCACACCGGTGGGCAGTCGGCGGCGGGGAAGACCCAGCGCCAGTTGCGGTTGGGCCAGTCGTCGGCCAGTGGGATCCCCCACTGACGCCCGAGGTGGTTGAGCACCGGGCGGGCCAGGCGGCTGGCGCCGTCGGCGCAGAGGTGGGTGGTGTCGATGCGCCGTACCCGCTGGGGCGTGCCGTGCGGCCCGGGCAGGATGTCGGCCCAGCTCCCGTCGGGGTTGGCCAGGATGGTGTCGCCTGGGATGTAGATGAGGTCCGGGGAGGCCTGCGCGGCCTGGCGCACGGCCCGGTTCAGCGACGAGAACTCGAGCTGACGCTCCGGGTCCTGCGCCGGCGGCATGCCCACCCACACCACCTCGGCCCCCTCACTGGTGAGGAGGTCGAGGTAGGGGTCGAGGTTCCGGTGCCGATAGGTCCGCAGCCAGGCCGGCGAGCCGAGCGGCAGGGTGGACAGGGCGTCCTCGGCCATGCCCTCCCAGACCCCGATCATGATCACGATGACCTCGGGGTCGTACTGGTCCAACTGCTGGTGCCACAGGGCCCGGGTGGTGTCGTCCCGGGGGATGCTCGGCGCCGCCACGAGCCGGGCCACGGCCTGGCCACCGTCCTGCAGCGTCGAGGCGATGGCCAGCGAGATGTCGGCCATCAGGGAGTCGCCGGCCATGAGGACCCGCAGCGGTTCGTCGGCGGTCGGCCGCCGGCCGCCGGGCGGCGGGGGTGCCGTCGTGGTCGTGGGGCTGGTGGAGGTGGTGGGGGCCCCGGGGGCCGCGGCCGCGGCCGCGTCGGCCCCACCGTTCCCGTTCCCGCAGGCGGGGGCCAGGAGGGCGGTGGCGAGCAGGGCGACGATCAGCGCCCGGCGGGTCAACGCCCGAAGAGGCGGATGCGGAGCAGGATCCACAGGGCGTCCACGCCGTCGAGCCACGTGATCTTCTTGCCTTCTTCGCGGCTTCGGGCCTTGTAGCTGATGGGGACCTCGTAGATCCTCTCACCCCGGCGCAGCAGCCCTCCGGTCACCTCGGCCTCGATCCCGAAGCCCGAGGCCTTGGGGGCGACCTCGCGCCAGAGTTCGGTGGGGGCCACCTTCAGGCAGGTCTCCACGTCGGACAGCCAGGCGTTGTAGAGGAGGCTGGCCCAGAAGGCGACCAGCTTGTTGCCGATCACGTACCAGAACGAGAAGGCGGCGTTGCTGCCGAAGGAACGGGTCCCGTAGACGACCCGGGCGTCGTCGTGCAGGATCGGCGCCAGCAGGTCGACGAAGTCGGTCGGATCGTACTCCAGGTCGGCGTCCAGGATGGTCAGGAGGTCACCGCGGGCCTCGTCGAACCCCCGGCGCAGGGCGGCGCCCTTGCCCTGGTTGGGCTCCTGGCGGAACGTGCGGAGGGTGTCGTCGGCCTCGACGAGGTCGGCGATGGTCGCCATGCAGTCGTCGGTGGAGCCGTCGTCGACGATGACGACCTCCCGTTCGACCGGCAGTTCCACGGCCAGCAGGCGCTCGAGGGCGGGCCGCAGGGTGGCGGCCTCGTTGTACACGGGCATCACGATGGTCAGGCACGGGGACGTCATGGGAGGGCTCTTGGGTTCCATCGGTCGGGAGGGGCCGGGGCGAAAGGGGTGCCGTCCGGCCGTCGGCAATTAGCATACGGAGGCCGTTCGCTCCGGGCGCTCACCCGCCCGGGCCCCCTGGACGCTCTGGAGGCTTCCCATCGACACCGACAGCCGGGCCAAGCTCGGCGACCTCGCGGCGTCCTCCGGGCTCCGGCGGATCCACATGCTGGCCTGGCGCGACCTCTACGACGTCGAGGCGGGCGGCTCGGAGATCCACGCCGCCGAGATCGCCCGCCTCTGGTCCGAAGCGGGCATCGAGGTCACCATGAGGACCTCCTACGCCCAGGGCCAACCTCCCGAGGGCGTCCGCGACGGCTACCGGGTCATCCGTCGGGCCGGCCGGTACCTGGTGTTCCCCCGGGCGGCGCTGGCCGAGGCGTCGGGTCGTCACGGGCCCCGCGACGGCCTGGTCGAGATCTGGAACGGCATGCCCTTCCTGTCGCCGATCTGGTGCCGGGGCCCCCGCATCGTGTTCCTGCACCATGTCCACGGCGCCATGTGGAAGATGGTCCTGCCCCCGAACCTGGCCGGGGTGGGCGAGCTCATCGAGTCCCGGCTGGCGCCACCGCTCTACCGGCGGACGCGGGTCGTCACCCTCTCGGAGTCCTCCAAGCGGGAGATGGTCGAGAAGCTGGGCTTCCGGGAGCAGTGGGTCGACGTGGTCGCGCCGGGCATCGATCCCCGCTTCCAACCGGGTGGTGAACGCTCCCCGGAGCCGCTCGTCGTCGCCGTCGGGCGTCTGGTGCCGGTCAAGCACTTCGACGTGCTCATCCGCACCATGCAACGGGTCCGCGAGCAGGTCCCGACGGCGCGCCTGACCATCGTGGGTGAGGGCTTCGAGCGCGAAGACCTCGACACGCTGGTCCGGGACCTCGACGCCGAGGGCTGGGTCGATCTCACCGGCCGGGTGGACGACGACGGCCTGGTCGAGCTCTATCGCCGGGCCTGGGTCGTGGCCAGCGCCTCCAGCCACGAGGGATGGGGCATGACCCTGACCGAGGCCGCCGCCTGTGGCACCCCGGCCGTGGCCACACGGATCTCGGGCCACGTCGACGCCGTCGAGGACGGGATCGGGGGCCTGCTGGCCGACGACGAGCGCGAGCTCGGGGCCCACCTGGCCTCGGTGCTGCTCGACGCCGAGCTACGGGCGCGGCTGGGCGAGGGTGCCCGCCGCCGGGCGGCCACGCTGACCTGGGCGGCCACCGCGCTGCAGACCCTGCGGGCGCTGGCCGACGAAGCCCTCCGCCGGCGGTCCTGAGACCGGCGTGGCCGCCCCTCCGGTCGTCCTGGCCCACGGCTTCGCCGGCTCGGGTCGGTTGACCTGGGGCGAGGCGGGGTGGCTGGAGCTGCTGGCCGACGAGGGTCGGGCGGCCACCGCGGTCGACCTCCTGGGCCACGGCGACGCTCCCAAGCCCCACGAGCCCGAGGCCTACGGCGCCCTGGCCGATCATCTGGCCGGGCTCCTGCCCGACGAAGCGGTGGACGGCATCGGCTTCTCCCTGGGGGCGGCCACCCTGCTCCAGGTCGCCATGGTCGCGCCCCGCCGATTCCGGCGCCTCGTCCTGGCGGGCATCGGGGACGACCTGTTCGCCCCGCCCGACGCCGAGCCCGTGGCCGCTCTGATCGAGGCCGGCGGGGACCTGCCGGAGTCGCCCTTCGTGCGCCACCTCGTCGACCTGGCGTCGGCCCCGGGCACCGACCGCGAGGCATTCGCGGCCTGTCTGCGGCGGCCCCGGGCGCCGCTCGACGAGGTGTCACTCGCGGCCGTGGACGTCCCGATCCTCGTCGTGCTGGGCGACCGGGACCACGTCGGCCCGGCCGATCGCCTGGTCGCCGCCCTGCCCGACGCCCGCCTCGAGGTCCTGCGGGGCGTGGACCACGCCCGGACGCCCGGTGCCATGGGCTTCCTCGACGTCGCCCTGCGCTTCATCGCCGCCTGACGACCGCTCAAGCATCGGCGGTACCCGCCGACGGTTGTACCAATGGTTCCGCCGGGCGAAAGGTCGCCCGCGTCAGTGGAGGGTCAGCCGATGGAGTCGACCGACGACGGGGCGCGACGGCCGGAGTCGACCCCTGCTCCACGGGATCCCGACAAACTCCGCGACATGCTCCTGGTCGTCGTGGTCTGCGCCGCGGTGAGCCTGGGCATGGTGGCCACCGACGCGGTGGACCACGCGTATCGCGCCCTTGCCGCCCGCGGCGCCACCGCCCTGCTCGTCGCCATCGTCCTCATCCCCATCGGGGTCTCGGTCTTCGCCTTCCGCCGGTTCCAGGCCGCCGAGGCGGTCTGGAGAGAGATGGTCTTCCTGTCCATGCGGGACGCCCTGACCGGCCTGCCCACCAGCCGCTTCCTCACCGACCACTTCCAGGAGATCGTGCGCCGGGTGCAGCGCCACGGCGGCCGCGTGGCCGTGTTCCTCTTCGACCTCGACAAGTTCAAGCACGTCAACGACACCTACGGCCACGCGACGGGTGACCGGGTGATGAGCAGGGTGGCCGACCGGCTGGCCGGCATCATCGGCTCCGACGACATCCTGATCCGCTACGGCGGCGACGAGTTCGTCGTTCTCAGCGCCAACGCCGGCACCGGCCCCGCGGCCGATCGGGCCGCCCGCCACCTCATCGACGCCCTCGAGGAGCCCTTCGCCGTCGGCGAGGACAAGATCCAACTCTCGGCCTGTGTCGGCGTCGCCCTGACCGAAGCGCACTGCACCGAGCCCGACGACGTCCTGCGGGACGCCGACGCCGCGATGTACAAGGCCAAGGCCATGGGCGGCGGTGGCCAGGTGGCTGTCTACGACCGGTCGATGGCCAGCCGCGTCACCCCCTCCACCGCCCAGCGGCACCTGCGGACCGCCCTGGCCGAGCAGCAGTTCCGCCTCTACTACCAGCCCGTCGTGTCCCTGCAGACCCAGCGCATGGTGAAGGTCGAGGCCCTCATCCGCTGGGAGGACCCCGAACGGGGCATCGTCAGCCCCGGCGAGTTCATCCCCGCCCTGGAGGACACCGGCCTCATCGTCCCGGTGGGTACGTGGGTCCTCGAGCAGGCCTGCCGCCAGGCCCACGAGTGGGCCACCACCCACCAACACCAGGCCCCGCTCATGGTCACCGTGAACGTGTCCGCCCGTCAACTCTCCCAGGCCGACTTCGTCGACGTCCTGCGCCGGGTCCTGGACGGGACCGGCGTCGACCCGGCGACCATCTGCCTGGAGATCACCGAGGGCGCGGTCATGGCCGACGTGGACGCGGCCTGGACCACACTCCGCCAGGCCAAGGCCCTCGGGTTCTACCTCGCGCTGGACGACTTCGGGACGGGCTTCTCCTCGCTCAGCTTCCTGCGCCGGTTCCGCCCCGACATCGTCAAGATCGACAAGTCGTTCGTCGACGGCCTCGGCCACAGCCGGGAGGACACCACGATCATCGAGCACGTCGTGGGCATGGCCCGCGGCCTCGGGATGGGGACGGTGGCCGAGGGGGTCGAGACCGCCGACCAGGTGCGGTACCTGCGGAGCCTGGAGTGCCACATGGCCCAGGGCTTCTTCTACAGCAAGCCGCAGCCGCCGTCGGTGATCGACCGCATCCTGGCCCAGCCCGCCGGCGACGGTTGGCGTCCGGACCGGGTGGCGGCCCAGGCGGCCGAAGCGGCCCCCGCCCCGGCGGTGACGCCGACGATGCGCACGGTCGCCCCCGCCTACTGATCAGGCGGCCCGGCCGGACCCCTTGGCGTCCTCGGTCGGCGCGGCAAAGCCCTCGGACAGTCGCTGGAGCGGGGAACCGCTCCCCCTGAGCAGGCCCAGGGAGCCGACGGCCTCCCGGCGTCGACGCCAGACGGCGTCGAGGAACCGCCGGGAGGCGAGGTTCCGCATCGGCAGGTAGCCGATCTCCCAGATCATGAGCAGGCCCCAGAACGCGAGGTCCTCGTTGACCCCCCCGGGGCGGAGCTCGACCCGGATGCGCATCGATCCGTGGACGAAGTGCAGGATGCGCTTGTCGATGGCGTCGGCCAGCACGGCCGGCGCCACCCGGATGAGGTTGGCCCGGTCCGCCGGTGGCGTGGCCTGCCGCCACACCCGCCGGTGTCGCCCGTCGACCACCCAGTACGGGAGATCGTCACGGGGGATCTCGAAGACGACGGGGCGCTTCAGCAGGACCCGGAGGGCCACGCGGGGAACGGCCTGCAGGAAGCCGGTGAGGTGGGCCTCGAAGGCCGCGAACTCGAGGGGGCGTTCGGCCTCCTGGGTGGCGGTCGCCGCCAGCGTCGGGGCCACGGCCGTGGCCATGCGGGTCATGCGGGGCAGGCGGTCGTCCCACCAGGGGGTGCCGCTCACCTCGAAGCCGCCCTCGGCGGACCAGACGTCCCCCGGGCTCATGGCCATCAGCTCGGTCCGGTCCAGGTCCGAGGCCCGGTCGAAGGCCACCCGCAGTTCGTCGGGGGTGATCATCTGGGCGTTCACGGCCCACGATTCGGGGTGCAGGAAGGCGACCATGTTGGCGAAGGGGACGGCGTAGCGGGGCTGGAGCGTGTGAGCGGCGTCGATGAACTCGTCCAGGTAGGTCTGGCGCTTCAGCAGGTTCAGGTCGTCGGGATCCTCGGCCTCATAGAGGTTGGGGTAGGACTGGGCCCACGAGTGGGTCTTGAGCATGAAGGTCACGGGGCCGAAGTCCTCGGCGATCTGGCGCAGGGCCCGACCCCGGATCTTGCAGTCGTTCAGGTCGGCCAGCACGGTGTCCCCGTCGGCCACGACGAAGGCGGTGTCGTCGAAGCCGTACTGGTAGGACGCGACCCGCACCCCGGGGGCCAGTTCCCGGATCTCGCCGTGGGGCAGCTCGGTCACCTTCCGGAAGCCCAGCTCGCGGACCTCCCCCGCCATCACGTCCACGCCGAAACGGGCGCAGAGGACCTGGGCGCCCTTGTCGATCCGGCGCATCGACGGATAGTGGAAGTGGTCGAAGTGATGGTGGGTCAGGTAGATGACGTCCGGCGAGAGCAGCTCGGGCGTGGGGTCGGCGTCGGCCGGGAAGTGCCACCACGAGCGCCAGTAGCAGGAGCCGGTCAGCCACGGATCGACCAGGATCGTCGGGCCCGAGGTCTCGATGCGCAGGCAGGCGTGCCCGATGACGGTGAACCGCACGCCGGCAGGCTACGGGCGCTCAGGGGCTGACGGGGGCCCCGTCGGCCGCGGCCGAGCGGTAGAGGGCGTCGACGACCCGGTGGGCCCGGAGCGCCACCGCGACGTCGGGCGACGCCGGACGGCCCTCCGCCACGGCGGCGATGAACTCGCTGTCCGGGTTGCCGCCCTCGGGCAGGGCGGGGTCGAGGGCCGCCAGCAGCTCGGTTCCCTCGAGGACCTGCTCCCCCTCCCCGGTCAGGGTCCAGCGCACGGGGCCGAACCAGTCGGCCTCGACGGTGATGTGGAGCCGCTCGCAGAGGATCTCGACGTGGCGGAGGCTGGGTCGTTCCAGCACGTCGTGCCAGACTGACACCATCGAGCCCACCGCCCCGGAGGCGAACGAGAAGCCGGCCGTGGCCGCGTCCTCGATGCCGCCGATGGCGTGGAACTCACGAGTCCAGGCGCTGACCCGTTCGATCGGGCCCAGGAGCCACTCCAGCAGGTCCACGTCGTGGATGGAGTGCTCGATGATCGTCCCCGCCCCGGCCTTGGCCGGGTCGGCCCGCCAGTCCGAGTCGTACATGCCCTGGGTGGGGATGAACTGGTCGTCCCGCAGGACCACCGCCATGACCCGGCCGGCGGCGGGGTCGGCCAGGAGCTGGCGGGCCAGCGTGAACGCCGGGGAGCGGCGCAGGACCAGGCCGACCTGGTTCGTCACCCCGGCGCCCACGACGACCGCGCCGAGGGCTTCGGCCTGGGCCAGGTCGGGAGCCAGGGGCTTCTCGCAGAACACCGCCTTGCCCGCCTCGACGGCGACGGCCACGGCCTCGTGGTGGGCGGCCGTCCAGGTGCACACGAAGACGGCGTCGACCTGCTCACACAGCGCCTCCACGGAGTCGACCACGGTGGCGCGGTTGTCGGCGGCGAACGCGGCGGCCCGGGCGGGATCGGCGTCGTGCGCCGCCACGATCTCGTTCGGGTGGGCCGCCCCGGCCAGCATCATCTGGTGGAAGCGGGCGATGAAGCCGGTCCCGACGAAGCCGACCCGGACCGGTGGCGTCTCGCTCACGTGTTCTGAGCGGTCATGCCGCCGTCCACGCTGAGCACCGAGCCGTTCACGAAGGAGGCGCCGGGCAGGGCCAGGGACCAGATGGCGTGGGCCACCTCGGCGGGCTCGCCGTAGCGGCCCGCGGGGACCCGGCGCCGGGCGAAGGTGGCCTTGGCCTCGTCGGGGATGGCGTCGGTCATGGCGGTGCGGATGGGTCCCGGGCAGATGGCGTTGACGGTCACCCCGGAGCGCCCCAGCTCGACGGCGAGGGCCCGGGTGAGGCCCACGACGCCGTGCTTGCTGGCCGTGTAGGCGGAGATGAAGGGCGTGGCGCCCAGGGCCTCGCTGGAGGCCACGTTCACGATGCGTCCGTCGCCGTTGCGGCGCAGGTCGTCGACACAGGCGCGGGCCATGCGGGCCCCGGCGGTCAGGTTGACGGCGAGGGTGGCCTCCCACGCCTCGTCGAAGTTCGGGCCGTCGATCGCCGCGGGTAGGGACACGCCGGCGTTGTTGACCAGGATGTCGACCGGACCGAGCCGGTCGCGGGCCTCGGCCAGCACGGCGGCCACGGCGGCGGGATCGGTCAGGTCGACCGTCCAGGCACCACCGCCCTCGGGGGTGGAGGGCTCGACTCGGTCGAGCGCCGCCACCTTCGCCCCGTCCTCGGCCAGCAGGGCGGCCGTGGCCCGACCGATCCCGCCGGCCGCACCGGTGACCACGGCGACCCGACCGGCGACGGATCGGAGGTCCGGGGACATACTGAGGACCCTATGGACTTCCGCGGAGAGGCGCCGCCCTTTCCGGCCGCTGGGGTGGCCTCGCCTCGCTGCGCTCGGCGACCAGGGACGCTGTGCCTGCTGGGCGCCATGCCTGTCGGCCTGGCGCCGGGGCGGATCGTCTGGGCCATCGTGTCGACCGCGTTCTTCCTCATCCCCCTTGCCATCACGGCCTGGGCCTTCTTGGATGCCGCCCGCCGTCCGTCCTGGGCCTGGAGCCTCGCCGGCCGCAGCCAGGTCACCTGGATGGTCTGCACGGCCCTCGGCGTGCTCACCGTGATCGGCGGCCTGCTCCTCTCCGGCTACTACCTGTTGATCGTCCGCCCCGAGATCGCCGCCGCCGAGAACGGCGACTTCGGCGAGCCCTGAGCCCTTCAGGCCAGAACCAGCAGTCGGCTCAGAAGACGGGGTGTTCGCCGACCATCTCGACCTGGTCGAGGGTGAGGTCGGCCAGGAGCTCGTTGCCGAACTCGGTCATGTGCACGCCGTCGGCCAGGCGGACCACCTCGGGTTCGCCGTCGGGGCCGATGACCGATTCGGTGTAGGTGCCGTCGGGGGCGATGACCCGGCCCCAGTCCAGCAGGGGCACGGGGAGGTTCCGGTACATCTGGTTGAGGCGCGCCACGTGCTCCTCCAACGGGCCGTAGAAGCCATTGGTCTGCACGGGCGGGGACAGGACCCAGATGACCTGGGCCCCGCCTGCCTGGGCCCGGCGGATGAGGTCCCGTACCTCCCGGTCCCAGTTGGGGTAGACGGCGTCGGTGGCGGGCAGGACCTCGTTGCCCTGGGGATCGGTGTAGACGTCGTCGGTGGCCTGCGTGTAGTCACAGCAGGCCTCCATGACCATGACGTCGGGGTCGAAGCGGTCGACCCAGTCGTCGATCTGGCGGGCCCAGTCCCCCTGGGGCTGGAGGGGCCCGGTGCTCGGGCCCCCGGCATACCCGGTGACGATCCCCTGGTCCTCGAACACCCCCCGGAAGACCTCGTAGGCCTGGCCCATCACCGAGTCGCCCACCAGCAGGACCCGGTCGACGGTGGGCACGGTGCTCGTGTCGGCGGCATCGGGGGCGGCGGCCAGCACCTCGTCGGGGTCCTGGGGCGCCGGGGAGGCGTCGAGGATGCGGCCGAGGCTGTCGTCCTGGCGGTCCTCGGTGGCCGTGCCCAGCGCCACGACACCCATGACCAGGGCCAGTACCGCGGCGGGGGCCACCAGCCGGTAGCGGGGGCCGACCAGGACCTGTCGGGTCCGGACGGGCTGTTCGACGAAGCGGAAGGAGAAGATGGCCGCGCCCAGGGTCACCGCCATCCGGAGCACGAACAGCGGGAAGGCGGACAACCCGGTCCGCTCCGGGCTGAGCCAGAGGAAGATCGGCCAGTGCAGGAGGTAGACGCCGTAGGAGATGCGGCCGAGTTGGCGGAGGGGCTCGGTGGCCACCGCCCGCTGCACCGGCCCGGGCACGAGGAGGACGGTGAGGAGCACGGCCGTGCTGAGGGCGTAGACCGTGAGGCCGCCCTGGAACAGCCAGGAGGAGGTCTGCTCGACGGTCATCCACCAGTAGGCGGTGACGGCCAGCACGATGACGCCCGCGCCGGTGACGACGCGTGCCGGGACGCGGGCCGCCAGGTGGGGCCGCTGGGCCAGCAGGACCGCGAGCAGCGCGCCGACCAGCAGCTCGGCGGCCCGGGTGTCGGTCCCGTAGTAGACGCGGGCGGTGTCGGTGCCCGGCGCGTACAGGCTGATCATCAGCAGGGTCGAGCCGACCGCCAGCGCCCCCAGGACCCCGAGCAACAGGCGACGGGAGCCCCGACCGATGGCCAGCAGGCCGGCCATCAGCAGGGGGAAGAAGAGGTAGTACTGCTCTTCGATGGCCAACGACCAGAAGTGCTGGACCGGCGATGGGGCCGTGAACAGGTCGGCGTAGGACTGGTCGGCGAGGATGAAGCGCCAGTTGGCCACGTAGGCCAGGGCCGCGATCACGTCGCCGGGCAGCTCGGCCAGCTGGTCGGCGGTGGCCACGAACGGCCCGAACAGCACGACGATGCCCGCCAGCGTCAGCAGCGAGGCGGGCATGAGGCGCCGGAAGCGACGGCTCCAGAAGGCCGGCAGGGACACCCGGCTGGTGCGGCCGAACTCGGCCAGCAACAGCGTCGTGATCAGGAACCCGGAGAGGGTGAAGAAGGTGGAGACCCCGAGGTAGCCCCCCTTGGCCCAGGAGAACCCGGCGTGGAAGAGGAGTACGCCGGCCACGGCGAGGCCCCGGAGCCCGTCGATGGCGGGCTGGTAGGTGATGGCGGCCGGCCGTGGGGGCGTGGACGCCGTGGGAACGGGCGGGCGCGCCGGCAGGCGCGGCAGGCGCACCCCGGCCCGCCGTCGCGTGCGCAGGTCGACGAGGACCGGTTCGGTCCTCGTCGCAGGGGTGGGGGTTTCGACCACGGCCACGGGAGCGTCAATCTACAAGCCGGGCGGCGGCGGCCCATAGCAACCCCGGAGGTGATCGCGCAGGGCCAGGACGCGGGCCCGGGTCGAGAACACCAGAGGGCGGCGGGAGGGACGCAGGGTTTGGGACACCAGTTGCAGGACGGCGGTCGTGAAGCGGATGGACAGGGCGTAGCGCCCGAAGTGCTCCCGGGTGAGCAGCAGGGTGTTGCGCAGTTGGAGGTAGTCGACGACGGCGACCGACGCGCTCAGGTCGGGGTTGGTGACCCGGGCCCCCCGGACCAGGCCGATCTCCCAGCCGCGGTCCCGGGCCCGCAGCCCGAGGTCGGCCTCCTCGCAGTAGCTGAAATACCGCTCGTCGAACAGCCCGATGTCCTCCAGGCAGCTCCGGCGGGCGAGGAGGAGGGTGCCGTGCGGGTAGTCGACCGGCTCCCAGCCCTCGGTGACCGCCCCGGGGCGGAAGAGGGTGCCGAAGTAGCGGTCCACGACGGGGCTCAGGCCGTCGCCCACGTCGGCGCCGGCCAGCCCGGCCCGGGGGCGCGGGGCGACGGCGGCCGACAGGGCCTCGAGGCAGTCCGGGGCGGGCAGGGCGTCGTGGGGACAGAGTCCGACCCACTCCCCTTCGCCGGCGTCCAGCCAACGGCGGAGCCCCACGTTGGCCCCGGGCCCGAAGCCGAGGTTCTCGTCGTGGGGGAGGAACTCGTCACCGGCCCGCTCGGCCACCACGGCGGCCACCGCATCGCGGGCCGCCGGTTCGGATCCGGCGTCGACGACGATGATGCGGGTGGGCACCGTCTGGGCCCGCAGGGCCGCCAGGGTCATCCGGGCCCGCTCGGGGCGATTGCGATGGACGACGACGACGGTTTGCGACGACACGAGCGCCGCAGGCTATCGATCGGCCCTTCTCAACCCCCGGCCCGGGCCATGGCGTGGCGGACGAGCTCGATCAGCGTCGATCGCACCGACTCGCGGTCCCGCGCGTCCATGAGGATCATGGGCACCGAGACGTCCACCTGGAGCGCCTCACGGACCTCCTCGACGGCGTGGGCCACCTGGCCGTGGAAGCAGTTGAGGGCCACCACGAAGGGCACGCGGCGCGACTCGAAGTAGTCGATGGCCGGGAAGCAGTCCGCCAGCCGGGTCGTGTCGACGAGCACCACGGCGCCGACGGCCCCCCGGACGAGGTCGTCCCACATGAACCGGAACCGCTCCTGGCCCGGCGTGCCGAACAGGTACAGCACCAGCTCCGGGCCCAGGCCCACGCGGCCGAAGTCCATGGCCACGGTCGTGGACCGCTTGTCCTCTGCCCCGGTCACGTCGTCCACCCCGGCACTGACCTGGGTGATGACGGCCTCGGTCGTGAGTGGCTCGATCTCGGAGATGGCCCCGACCGTGGTCGTCTTACCCACGGCGAAGCCTCCCGCCACGATCACTTTCACGGGCAGCGGGACGATGAGGGTCGTCGCCGACCCCCCGGGCCCCTGCAGGGTCGTTGTCTCAGAGTTGCCGGAGGCCATCGAGCACCCTTTCCAGCAGTTCGATGTCGGGTCGGTCGTCCCGACTGGTCCGGGGCTGGCTGGTTGCCACCAGCCCCTCGGTCTTCAGGTCGCCCACGATCACCATCGCCACGCCGAGGGCGAGCTTGAGGTGGGCGGAGATCTCGGCCACCGACAGGGGGCGGCCACAGAGCTCCACCACCAGCCGCCACTCGAGGACCAGGCGGGGCAGGGCCCGCCGGCCCGCCACCGTCGTCTGGATCATGGTCTCGTAGGGCAGGGCGGAGGTGCTCGGCGTGCGCCCGCCGGTGATCGCGTACGGACGTACGCGGGCCGCAACCCCCCGGTCCCACCCGTGATCGGTCACTGCGGAAGCGTGCTCTGCAGTTCCGCGCGCAGTTCGGGAGTGAGCACCGAACCGGCCTTGTCGACCAGGACGGCCATCTCGTAGCCGACGAGGCCGACGTCGCAGTCGGCCGTCGCCATGACCGCGAGGCTGGACCCGTCGCTGATCCCGGTGACGAAGAGGAAGGCCCGTTCCATCTCGATGATGATCTCGGTGACCCCGCCGCCGCCGAACCGGCCGGCGGCACCGTAGGCCAGGCCGATCAGG
>Ga0315287_10001786_pt1 | contig 20094 bp, 15 predicted proteins | sample YL17G11_0_MG_FD_205037 | JGI IMG/M metagenome (GOLD analysis project Ga0315287, IMG submission 205037) | Sediment microbial communities from Yellowstone Lake, YNP, Wyoming, USA - YL17G11_0 | ecosystem: Environmental > Aquatic > Freshwater > Lake > Sediment | place: USA: Wyoming | collected...
CTTTCTTCACACCACTCGTCCAACAGGAAGGAGCGAGCCAGGTTTGAAACATTGCCGCTCGACGACAGATCAGGGCAAAGGACCAGTACGGAGCCGGCGCGCAACAAGATCGCCTGGCGCCGTGACTGCTGCGGAGAGAGTTCGGGGAGTAGCTGCTCGATCTGCCGGCAGGCGGTCTCGATGGATTCGCCGGGGCCGCCCAGTCGCAGGCCGCAATCCGTGGTGCGGGTTGCAGCCAGCGAAAGATTGAGCCACAGGAGAACCGTGGCCACTACCGCAACTGCGAACTGCCATCGCTCCTTCCCCCGCTCCGAGGACACCCGTCGCCGCACGTCGCCCAGCACCTTCTCGCGCAAGTGCGCGGAAGGTCCGGGCAATGCGCGGCCGGCCAGGGCCCGCTCCAGTTCTTGCAGTTCGGCAGACAGTTGCCACTCTTCCATTGTCAGCCTCTCTTGTCCAAGGTCCCATGCGGTTTCGACCCGGTCGCCGCGGCGGTCTTGCTCGTCACGCCGCCGCATTGCTCCTTGAGCGAGGCACGAAGTCTCTCCAAGGCGTAACGATATCGGCTGGCGGCCGTATTGGCGCTGATGCCGATTACCTGGGCAGTCTCGGCGAAGGTCAATCCGCCATCGATTTTCAAGGCGATCACCTCGCGCTGTTCCGCGGGCAGGGCCAGCAGCGCCCTCTGGAGCCGCTCGCCGTCAAAATTGGATCGGTCGTCCGGATCGGCCTTGCCCGCGATGTCGGCGATCGCCGCTTCGCCGGTACGAGGCTCGCGCATCCGTCTCGCTGCCGAGCGGCCGGCTGCCCGGCGCAAGGCCGTAAACAGGTACGCTGTCAGGTTTTGCACTTCGGTCAGCTTGTGGCTCGACTGGAACACGGCGGTAAACACCTCTTGCACAACGTCCTCTGCATCCTCGCGACGGCCCAGCATCCCCACGGCCGCGCGGTAAAGGCGGACTGCGTACCGGTCATACAGCGCGGCAAACGCCCGTTGGTCACCGGCGGCAAGGCCAGCAACCGGCGGGTCGGTGTGAGCGCTTTCCACGGAGGTCTCCCAGAACAGTAGAGCGGCGACGGAGGAGAATTTGTCTGACGAACTCTCTATTTTCGCCGATCCGAGGGGAAATGGGAAGAAGATCGGGCCGGGTGGCCCCGGGGCGATCGCTCACCCTCGTTGTTACACACAAGTCGGAGGTGGTTGTTCGTCCCGGAGGGACGTTTGGTAGTAGCCCAGCAGTTTACTGCTGGGGAGATGGATAATCGAGGTGATTTGCGTCCCGTAGGGACGCTCGAACGCGGCATTCCGAGGCACGGTTTCAACCGTCCCTCCGGGACGAACAAACGTATTTCCCGATTTCTGACCCAGCGATGAATCGCTGGGCTATTGTCAAACGACCCTCCGGGTCGGAACCGCATAGACTTGTGTGTAACAACGAGGGCGATCGCTCACCCCGGGCTATCTTGTCTCGATCGCGGTTGCGGGCGGCAACGATTCCACCCGCACCGGCCCAAGCAGGCCCGATAGCGGCGATCCGCGGTAACGCGTGGGAATCGTGCCGTAGTGATTGGCCAGCGTGTTGTAGACCAGGATCTCGATCCGGTTCTCGCCCGGCTTGGCGAACTTCGAGATGTCGACGGTCCAGGGCAACGCCACCCGGATGCCGGCCAATTGGCCATTGACGCGGACTTCGGCCGTGGCGGCAACCTGCCCGAGTTGCACCAACAGGCGGCCCTGGAGTTGCTCGGGGCTGAAAGCTACCGTCTTGCGATACCACGCGCCGCCGGAGTAATGGGCCAACACGCCCATCGTCGACCAATCGCCCAAGGGCGCCTTGCCCGGCCTGCATTCCAGGGCGATCGGCTCGGGGATGGCGGCCCCGGCGTAACAGCCCGGCTGCTGCTCGATCCGCAAGGCGACGTTGACCATGCCCGGCTCGGCCTGATAGACGGCCGCGCGAAAGTCGCGCAAACCATCTTCTCGGTCCCTGTCCAGTGCCAGCGCCATTTCTTTTCCGTCGGCCCAGGCGCGAATATTGCCGAAGGCAGAGAACTTCATGGAGCGAAAACCGGGCGGGGCCGTGAAGCGATACCAACCGACGTGTCGCGCCTGCTGCGGACGCACATCGAACGGCAGGACTTCCGGCTTGCCATGCCACGTCATGGCCAGCGGACTGACCTTCAACATCGGACTGGCGGCCGCGACGGCAGATTCATTTACCGGAACGTCCGGCCTGGCGGTGTCAAGGACCACAAACCCTCGCCCCACGTTGTCGTAACGCAGCAGCAGCGGATTGGAGCCGGCCTTGATCGCCACCGTGCCGGGCGATTTGTCCACGCGCACTCGATTGATCCAGACCGACGCGGGCCTGTTTCCACCGATCAAAAGGCGCGCTTGCTGGTCGCTGGGCGACGGCACGGAGGTCCAAAGGTAGTACCGCGACCCGCCCTGCTCTTTGCCGTAGGCCGAATCGGTCATCGTGAACTGCAGACGCCCCAAGGCGATGAACTCGTCCGGAACGTTCTCCTTGAGGCCGTGATAGCCCTGATGGCCGGGGTCGCCTTCGACACCCCAACGCCAGGAGAAATCGTAAGGCTGCCAGACGTACTTGCGGCCTCCGAGCTCGACGGGCGCCGCCGGGTCGATCCGCTCCAGCGCCGAAAGTTGCGCCTCCAGGGCCGCGGAATCCACGCCGTCCGGCAGCGGCCCGAGCTTCCAGAACTTTGGCCCGAACGAGCAGGTGGTCGTCGTCCACTTGGAATCGTCGAAGCCGACTGCCATCCAGTCGCGCCCGACGGTCGTTTTGCCAGGACTCTCTTCGGCGTAGCGGAACTGACGCGCCTCGGCGCCGATCAGCGCGGGCGTGGGCGGCCAGCGGAAATCGCCCCAGCGGTTATCCATCGTCGGCTTCAGCTCAAAATCCCAGTCGCCGCCGAGTTCTACCGACACGACCGGCTTCTCCTCGCCGGCGGCCTTAAGCAGCGGAGTGCCCGGACTGAACACGATCAACTGGGCCTCCTTTTCCGTCAGCGGCATTCGCAACTTGGTCCCTTGTTGCGACTGCTCCAAGACGGCCAGCGGCTGCGTCGTGCCGGTCCACGGATCCCAAAGCTCAACCTTGCCCTTGGCGCGGAAGAAACACTCGGCGTTCTTCGGCGCGCCGCAGACGAGATAGATGTCTCGCGCGCCGACCTTGCGGTGCAGCACCCGGCCCGGCCCGGTGAAGTCGCGCGGAAATGCTCTACCGATAATCTCTTCGACTTGTGCGGCGTTGCCGGTTGTCGCGGGGAAAGTCTCCTTCACCAGCGCTTTGAGTTCGGCATCGTTTCGTCCGGCGCGGTCGCTGGCTTCGGGCACCGCGCCCAGCGCGATCACGACGCCGCCGGCGCGCTTGAACTCCGCCGCCTTCCGCAGCGTCGCATCGCGCACGGCCTTCATCGCCGGCAATACGAGCACGCGGTACGCCTCGCCGGCGGCGCGCAGTTCCTTGTCTTCCACCTTGGCACGGGCCAGCGAGTCGTCGTCGATAAAGTCGAAGTCGATGCCGCGAGCGAAGAGGTGATTGGCGAGGCCAAAGGCGTTTTTCACCGCGTTCTGGCCGTCCATGCCCGCCTGCATCGGGGTCACGGGATACATCACAGCCACGTCGCAGCGATGCACTCCCTGGCTCAGCAGGTAGCAGAGCCGCTGCGACCAGGTCGTCCATGTTTCCATGTGCGCCCAGTAGGGCATGCGGAAATGGTTGCACGGCGGCGCCCATTCCCACCAACCGCCGTGGGTCGAGTAGTACAGGCCGTGCAGCACTTGCAGATTGCTGCCCAACGCGTAGTTCTCGACGCTGGCCTGCGTGAGTTGTTCGGGCGTGGTGCCCCAACCGCTGCTGTGATAGCCTTCGAGCCACGTGCGCGGCCGCAGATAGAGGTGCGAGATCGAACTGTGAACCTTCGTCTGGACCACGGCACGCCCGAAGTTGGGTTGGTCGTTGCCCGGCCCGAGCATCCAGCGTTGGGTGCGGAAGTAGTCGCCGAACTCGGTCACGTTGTTGCCGCGGCCGCCGTGGTCGCCGCCGTAGAGCATGCCGCGCTGGTAATGCCAGTCGAAGACCGGCTTGAAATACGACTGCTCCTCCAGCGCCACCATCACGTCCTTGTAGTCGAGCCGCACTTTCGGCGTGCGCGGCCCGATGTCCATAAACACCGCCGCCAGTTCGGGCACAAGGTCATAGCCCTTGCGCCTGCGGAACTCCTCGGCGAACCGCTTGTGCCACAGATTTCCGCCAATGCCGAAGTTCAGTTCGTCGGAAAAGAAGCAGTTCAGCGCCTTGCCGCCCTCGCCGGGCAGATGATCCTCGAACCGCTGAAAGAAATGCTTGATGACCTCCGGTCCCAAGCGGGGATCCAACGGATCGACCGAGTTGGCAACGACGCGGCTGAACGCCGCCACGACCCGCCAGTTCCCGGCCGGCGGCTGCCAGCGCAACGTCCGGCCTTGAAGCCGCGGCCGCAGATCGACGCCCGAGCCGGCCGCAATGCTATCGCCTTCGAGGCGGTAGATCGTGACGCCCACCGTCCCTTCGGGCACTTCCCAAGAACATTCCTTCCCGCCTTCCACATTGCGCACGGCGGCTTCCAGCACCGATCCGCGCAGGTCGGGTTGTTCCTTGAGTATCTCGTCCATCCAATACCCCTGGCCGACAATACCCAGCGTATAGTCGCTGAGGCTGACGGCCATGCCGCGTTTCTTCGCCTCGGCCGCGAACCACTCGACCAGCTTCCACCAAGCGTCGGAAAACAGCGGCGGATCGCTGGGGTAGGTCAGGCCCCACGATTGTCCGCCCTGGTCGCTGTGGGCGTAATTGATCTGCAATCCCACGATCCCCTTGCCGGCAAGTTGATCCAACTGCCAGGCGAGGCGTTCCTTGGTGAGAGGATCGCCGAGCCACCAGTAGAACGGCACCTCGCCGTAGCCGGGCGGCGGCTTGATGAACCCGGGCAGCGCGTCGAGGTTCGCCTCGCGGCTCGGGTAGCCGACGGCCCCAGCCGGGGGCGGCGGCAGCCTGGCCGGATCGCCGAACGCGAGATCGCCGCCCAAAGCGCATTGGCCGCCCGCCATCGGCAACATCAGACAACACGCGGCCAGAAATCCCGCCGCGACGTTGTTGCGCAATAGCGCCGTGGTTATCCGTACGATTCTCAGCAAGTGGATCATATTGAGTTCCCCTGCGGTTAAAGCCCAGTTCCGCACCATCGCCTACCTTGGAACTGCCGCTGCGCGGGCCACGCTCTCGATCGCGATCGCCGCCACGGCCGAGCCGTAATCGAGATCGATGTTGGTCATGTTGTCCTGCGTGTCGTGGTAGCCCACCCGATTGATGTCGTAGTTTTCCATGAACAACACCACGGGAACGCCGGCGTCGGAAAAAATCTGGCCATCGGTATTGTAAAGCGAACTGCGTGGATCATCAATCGTCCGGACCTCGCCGTCAGGAGAACTGCAAAGTAGATATGGCGAACCGTGAATGGGGTTGGGTGCGTAGAAACCTTGCGTGGACGCACGGCGACAATACCCCCCTTGATTTGGCGGGCGGCCCTGCGATACCGACTGAAGGTGATTGCACTACAGGAGCAGTTCACCACTGCTGAAGGAGGGAAGAAGGGAAGCAGATTGGCAAGGAGGCGCTCGCTAGCGCGAATTAACCTTGACTGATAAAACCGAGGCGGTGGAGGGCAGGAAGCGGACACCACTGGACGGCTCCCGGGTAAAGCCCAGCGGTCCCTTCAGTTCATTCCAGTGTGCGGTCGCCCAACACACGACGACGGCCATTTCCGTAATGCGCGCCAGCAATCCCAGGAACACGAGCGAAATAATCCCCGGGAATGGATGGCGAACCCCTCTGGCCTTGCGAGGATCGGTAACTTGCGCGAACACCTCTGCCAAACGATCCATTGACGATGCGACCATCGAACAACCCTCCGTGAAACCGAGTCTTGGCTTTGACCGCTCCATTACGGTCCGCCATTTCTACGCACGGAACCCGGCTCAGGGTCGGAAAAAATGCTTTGCAGTTCTCCTGCCCGCTGCCTATTGATTCTTCCAAGAAGAAGGATTAGATTGTTGGTGGGTACTTCACTATTCTCTTTTTTGGGAGAACGTCATGATTCGTTCCATTCGTTTCGTCGCGATCGCTTTCACGTCGCTGGCAGCGCTCGCCTTATGCACCTCGGCGCGGGCTCAACCGGGACCTGGGGGCGGATCCCGACCAGGGGGGATGTTCGGCGGCGGGCCGGGCGCGTCGGTGTCCATGCTGTATGGACCGCTGCTGAACGTGCCGACCGTGCAAAAGGACCTGGACCTTATCGACGATCAAAAGGCCGAGATCAAGCTGGCCACCGACAAAGCCCAGGCCGCCATGCGCGAATTGTTTTCGGGCGTGCGCGACTTGAGCCAGGAGCAGCGCCAGGCAAAGATGGAGGAGGTCGGCAAGAAGATGCAGGCCCAGGCGGCAGAGATGAAGAAGGCCGTCGAACACACTCTTCTTCCCGACCAACTCAAACGGCTCAAGGGGATTGCGCTGCAAGTGGCCGGCGTTCGGGCGCTCAACGACAAGGAAGTCCAGCAGGATCTCAAGTTGTCGGACGAGCAGACCGCCAAGATCAAGTCGATCGGCGAGGATTCGATGAAGAAGATCCGCGAGTTGTTCAGCGGAGGGGGTGATCGGCAGACCATGGGTCCGAAAATCCAGGAGCTTCGCAAAGACTCCGAGAAGCAGATCATGGACGTGCTCAGCGACGATCAGAAGGCTTCGCTGGAGAAGATGAAGGGCGAGAAGCTCGAGATCCCCCCCGCGGAGTTCGGGGGCTTCGGCGGCCGCCGCGGCCCCGGCCCCGGTGGCGCGGGTGGCGGCTAAATAGACTTGCGTACTCCCGGGAGAAAACCCCGTTGGGGTGGCAGTTGCACTGCCACCCCTCGAAATAGCCGGCAAAGGCAGGGGTGGCAATGCAACTGCCACCCCAACTTATTGGCTTTTCAACCTTTTTCGATTTTCCAGCGAAACCATCGGCACTCGGCGGGGTTTATAGATACAGCCGGGCTAGGCGAAACGCATAGGGCGATCGCTGGCCAGTGCGAACCCCCTTTTGTGAGGAGATACGGAAATGCGATTCTGGACAGTGCTATTGAGCTTGGTTGTGGTGGCTGCGGTCGCGGTGAACGCCTCCGCTCAGGACACCAAAAAGAAGAGGGGCGACCACCCCCGGATGAGCTTCAAGGACATGGACGCGAACAAGGACGGCAAGCTGGTCAAGGACGAGTACGTCGCTGCCCGCACGAAGAACGCGCCCGAGGAACGCAAGGAGAAGGCCAAGGAGATGGCCGTAAAGATGTGGGACAGGCTTGCTGGGGACAAGAAGGAACTCAGCGAGGACGAGTACAAGGCCGCCATGGAAAAGATGATGAAAGAGTGGAAGGATAAGGGCGGCAAGAATCGCGGGGAGAAGAAGGAAAAGACGGAGTAGAGCAAGACCACTTAACCTCCGACGGCCCAACTGCGGCCTGTGTGGTCGGGCCGTTCATCGTCTTGTGATTTAGGGAAGCCGCCGGGCCCATTCCGGCGGCTTTCTTCTTTGAGGTGGGGTTTTGTAGATTAGGAACCTCGTCCGGCTCCCGCGCGTAAGGCAGGCGAAGATATGGGCTATTAGGGGGGGGTGGACGATGCGATGGCAAGTTGGGCTGGCCGAGAAGTGGCAAACCTCCGGGCCGGTAGCTATAATAGTGTAGGCAAGAGTAGCCGCCGACCCTTCGGATGTGACGTCCTCCCAGAGATTCGGATATGTGCAGCCATCGGTGCTTCAACCTCGGCCGGGCCGCGCTGGCGATCTTGGCGGTCGCGTGGCTATTGCCCGGTGCGCTGGCCCGTGCAGGCGAGACAACGCCCCCGCCAGGAAGTGCGCTCTCGAAGACCGTGGATCGGGAAACCGCGAAGCCGGCCATCGATGCGCCCAAGGCTCCAGACGCCGCAGTGGCGAAAGAGCCGGCCAAGGCTCCAGACACCGCGACGGCGAAGGAGACCGCCGTTGAAATGGTTCCTCCCGCATCGCACAAGCTCCGCTTCCAATTTCGGTTTCAGCCCTGGAAGGACGTGCTCGACTGGTTCGCGCGTCAGGCGGACCTGTCGTTGGTGATGGATGCGCCTCCTCAGGGAACATTCAATTACAGCGACAACCGAGAGTACACGCCCGCCGAAGCCATCGACTTGTTGAACGGCGTGCTGCTAACCAAGGGTTACACGCTCATTCGCCGCAACCGCCTGTTGATGCTCATCAACCTGGAAGACGGCATTCCGCCCAACCTGGTTTCGACGGTGCCGCTCGAAGCGATCGACGGCAAAGGCGAGTTCGAGGTAGTGAGGGTGCTCTTCAACTTGGAGAAACTCAAACCGGAAGAAGCCGAAGTGGAGATTCGGAAGCTCCTCGGCCCGCAAGGCGCCGTGGTGTCCTTCGGGAAGTCGCGGCAAGTCCTGGTCACGGAGACGGCGGGGCGGCTGCGGGCGATCCGCGCCTTGTTGGCGCGCATCGAGGGACCCGAGGGAGCCGCGTCGGCCGGTTTTCGGGTCTTCGAGTTGAGGTTCGTTCGTTCCGACGAAGTGCTGCCCATTCTGCGTCAGTTGTTCGACATCCCGGAAGACAAGAACTCGGCTGCCGACGGCTCGGTCCGCATTGCCGTGGAAGCGGGCAGCGGGCGGCTGTTGGTGAGCGGCCAGCCGGAGAAGGTGGCGCGGGTCGTCGAAATTCTCAAGGGACTCGATGTGCCGGCCCCAGGAACAGAGGGCGCCGGCCGAATGGGCGGGATGCCTCAACTCGAGGTCTACTCGGTCGCGGGCGCCGATCCGCAGTCGGTGCTGTCGGTGCTGCAAACGCTCTTAGCCGGCCAGCCCGACATCCGCCTGTTGGTCGACCCCAAGACGAACAACCTGGTCGCCATGGCTCGCCCTGCTCAGCATGCCACGATTCGCGCCACGCTGGCCCAATTGCAGCGCGATGCTCAGCGGGTGGAAGTGATTCGGCTGGCGCGCCTCGATCCCGAGACGGCTGCCACGTCGATTAACAAGCTATTCAGTTCGGGCGACGCCGGCAAAGGGACGGCGCCGCAGGTGGACGCCAATCCGGCCAGCCGGCAATTGATGATCCGCGGCAACGAGGCGCAGATATCGCAGATTCGCGGCCTGCTGGAAAAGATGGGTGAAGTTTTCCCGGCGGGAGGCGATGCAACGCAGGGCGGCCGCGTGCGGACGCTGCCCTACAGCAGTTCCACCGCCCGCTCCGCGTTGGAGCGAATCCAGGAGATCTGGCCGACCGTGCGGCCGAACAAGATTCGCATCGTGAGTCCGTCGGCGGTGAATCCGCCTGCGCAGCCCGGCAGCGGCAGGCAGCGCGATGATCTTCCGCCGGAATTGCTCAATCGCTTGCGCGAGTTGAAGCGGTCCGGCGAGCCGCCGGAGAAAGGCGCCTTGCCCGGCGAGACGCCTGGCGAACCCAAGCCCGAGCCTCCGGAACTGCCCAAGCCGTCCCCCGCCGGCGAACACTCGGCCGAGTTGCCCTACGGCGCCCGGGTGGTGTTTGTCGCCGAGCAGCCGGCGGCGAAAACGCCAGCCGAGCCCAATTCGCCAGCGCCGATTGTTGTCGTGCCCGGGCCTCACGGCCTGATCATCGCCTCCGACGACACGGAGGCCCTCGATGAATTCGAACGTCTGCTCGACATGCTGGCCGGCGACTCCGCCGGCGGCCGTGCGATCACCGTCTTCTACATCAAGTACGCCAAGGCTGCGGCCGTGACCGAGTCGCTGGCTCAGATACTGGGCGGCGGCGCGACGAGCGCTGCGGGCGGTGCAACGAGTTCTGGGAGTCGGGGCGACAGCGGCGGCGGGGCGCCGTCCGGCGACAGCGGCGGCGGACCCTTCGGTGACGGCGGACCGTTCGGCGGCTTTGGGGGACGATTCGGCGACGGTCGCCGTAGTCGATCCTCGGGCGACGGTTCGTCGGCCTCGAACAGTGCCGCGGCCGCGGTGGCCATCCCCAAGGCAGGCCAAGGCGGCCTCGCCACCGGCTCGATCAAGATCACTTCCGATCAGCGACTGAACGCCCTGCTGGTTCAGGCCAATCAAGCCGATCTGGACACGATCGAGCAACTGCTGAAAATCCTCGACCAGAAGGAGAGTCCGGAGGACATTTTCGTTGCGCCAAAACCCCGGATGATCGCCGTGCAACACACCAACGCCCAGGAAATTGCCGACATCGTCAAGCAAGTGTATGCCGACCGAATGGTTCAGGGCGCTGCTGCGAGTTCGCAGCCGACGCTGCCATTTTTCATGATGGGAAGAGGGGAACGCGGCGAATCTTCGGAGCGCCGCCAGTCCCGAACAAGCGACGACGCGGCCAGGATTGCGATCGGCGTCGACACGCGCACCAACTCGCTGATTGTCGCCGCGCCGGAAGCGCTGTTTCAGGAGGTCCGGCAATTGGTCGACCAACTGGACGTCGCAGCGGGCGGCCAGAACCAGACGGTGCGCGTGGTCACTCTGCGTCGCACCAGCCCCACGGCGGTCGAGCGAGCGCTCGCGGCAATCGCCGGCGACTCGGTGCAAGTGAACCACGCGGGTGGTTCGGCAACGGCCGAGGGAAGGGCTTCGTCGCCATCGCAGCCTTCCCGCGAGCAGCCCCAAGGGTATTCCTGGCGATCGCGATACGGGTCGTCCGGCCAGCAACCGGGCGTCGCTCCCGGCTATAATCCGCCTACACAGTCGGGTAGCCATAGCAGCAGGAGAGGGAGCAGCAGCTCTGGCCAATTCCCGCAACCTGCCCCGACCCATACGCACAATTGAGCCAATGCCGGTTTTCGAGCATTGGCAGGCCCGATTTGCTCGGACTGGGGTTTATAACGATAGAAGGAGACGCATCCGCCATGATACATTCCCGCGCTCGTCGTCGAATGGACGGTTTTACGCTCATGGAAGTCTTGTTGGTGCTGCTAATCTTGACGATGCTTGCCGGCTTGGCAGTCAATGTCTATTCAGGAATCAAACGCTCGGCCGACCTCAATGCGGCCAAGGCTCAGATCAGTCTCGTGAAGGCGGCACTACAAAACTTCCAATTCTCAATCGGCAGTTACCCGACCACGGCGCAGGGGTTGCAGGCATTGCGCTACGCACCATCCGATCTGCCCAATCCGGGCAAGTGGGCTGGTCCTTACCTGGACGCCGATATCGGGTGGGATCCCTGGGATAACGCCTACCAATACGTCTCGCCTGGCATCCACAACCCGGATGGTTTTGACTTTTGGTCGTACGGACCCGATAAGAGCAACGGCACGGACGACGACATCGGCAACTGGAATCAGGAGGCGACACGGTGAACGCTCGCCGGCAATGTGCGATGGCGAAGGACAGGCGGAATACGGGGCGGGGTTTTACGTTGATGGAAGTTCTGCTGGTACTCGCGCTGATGGCGGTGATCGCCGCCATGGCGTGGCCGGCCTTGCGGAATCCTTTTGCCAGCCACCGCCTTCATGCGGCGGCGGATCAGGTGCGCAGCGAGTGGTTCCAGGCCCGCGTCGAGGCCATGCGATCCGGTCATGTATACGCCTTTCGCTATCAGGTGGGTGGCGACCGATTCCACACGTCGTCCGAGGAAGCTCCGTCCCCGTCGGACGACAAGACGTTGCCGGACGGCGTCAAGTTCTTTGCCGATGAAGCCGGCAACGACGACTTGCCGGCGGCGCCGCCCGACGCGGAAATGGAATCGCTAGATGATCTGGCCTATGGTTGGTCCGATCCGATCTTCTTTTACCCGGACGGCACCACGTCGGACGTTCGGTTGGTGTTGGCCGGCGGCCAGAGCCGCGCGGTTTGCGTCATGTTGCGAGGGATCACGGGCACGGCAAGCGTCACCGATCTGGCCTCGTTCGTGGAGTAGCGGCCATGAAAAAGGCGGGGTTCTCCCTGATGGAGGTGATCTTGGCCTTAGCCATCCTTGCCGGGGCGATTGCCGTGCTGGGCGAAGCAAGTCGCCAGGCCCTAAGAAACGCCGCCGTGGCCCGAGACATGGCCCGCGCCCAACTGCTGTGCGAAAGCAAGTTGGCCGAGATCGTGACCGGGATCATTCCGGCGCAACCGGTCGAGAAGGCGGCGTTCGATGCGACGACGACCGCTTCGCTCGATCCGGCCGAACCGGCATGGCTGTATTCCATCGAGACGGAGCCGACCGGTGAAGACGGCTTGATCTCGGTGCGCGTGACGGTGACGCGCGACCTGCCGGCGGTTCAGCGTCCCCTTCAATTCTCGCTGGTCCGGTGGGTTCCCGATCCCAGCGCGACGCCCGCGGAACAAAGCGACCAAGCCACCCAGTCCAGCAACAGCACCAGCGCCAATGTCGCATCTCCAGAAACAAAGTAGGACGGCGTACACGCTCTTGGAGGTCACGCTGGCCTTGGCGCTGACCGCAGTCATCCTCGGACTGATCGGCATGGCTATCCATGTCCATCTCGGCGTAGCCGATAAGAGCCGCGTCCAGGCAGAAGAGGCGCAACTCGCACGGACGCTGCTGCAACGCATTGCCGACGATCTGCGCAACGCCGTCCCTTTCACGCCCGAACAGCCATCCTCGTCGGGATCGTCGAGTTCGTCCGGGTCATCGACCTCGTCCGAATCCCCAACCTCGTCCACGTCGCAAACCACGTCTCAGACCACGTCTCAGACCACGTCGGCAGCGTCGATCTCGGGAGGAATTTGCGGTAGCGTGCAGTGTTTGCAGGTGGATACCAGTTGCCGGTCGCGGCCGAACCGGCCGGCGCCGGCGACCGGCGACAACTCGCAGCCCGCCTTTAGCGACATCAAGACGGTGACCTACAGCCTCGGCGATCCGGGGACCATTTCTCCGACCGAGCGGGGCAACTCGTCATCGGATCCACAAGGCGGATTGTATCGCCGCGAACTGGAGCGCGCCGAGTGCGCGTGGGCGATGCAACAGGGACAGACGGACCTCTTGAATCAGGTCACGGACTTGCTCGCGCCCGAAGTTGTGGATGTGCAGTTCACCTACTACGACGGCACAACGACCAGCGACGCGTGGGATTCAACCCAGCAGGGCAAGTTGCCCAGCGCCGTGAAGGTGGCCATTTTGATTCGCCGCCCGGCCGCGCAGACTTCGTCGGCCGCCTTACAGGCCGCTGCAGACAGCGCCCCGCCTATCGTCTACGACATGCTGGTAGACCTGCCGAACTCACAAGTGAATGCGAGCCAAACCGCATCGCAATCGGGGTCGGGATCGTCTGGAGGGGCAGGCAATGCGTCTACTCAGCCGGCGTCTACTCAGACGTCCTCTACTCCGCCGCCGTCTACCCAACCGACGGGGACCACACCGCTCGACCAGAGCACGAGAAAGAAGCCGTGAGAACGAGAAGACGCCGTGGAATTATTTTGATTCTCGTGCTGGTGGTCATCTCCATGTTGGCGCTGGTCAGCCTCAGCTTTTGCGAGCTCATGCTGAACGAGCGCAAGGCGGCTCAGACCTCCGGCCGGCAGGCCCAGGCAAGGGTGCTGGCGCAGTCGGGCGCGGAACTGGCACGACAGTTCCTCGACCGCGATCCTCAGGATCAGGCCGACGCGGGCGGGGTGTACGACAATCCACAGATTTTCAGCGACGTGCTCGTGGCCGACGACGAAACGCCGCTGGACCGAGGCCGTTTCACGATCGTCGCCCCCCGCATCGAAGACCGCACCATCGTCGGAGTCCGCTACGGCCTGCAAGACGAATCGACGCGGATCAATCTCACCACGCTGCTGCAAGCGGACAAGTCTGCCAAGGGCAGCGCGAAGGCGATGTTGATGGGATTGCCGGGCATGACCGACGAGATCAGCGACGCGATCTTGGATTGGATCGACGCGGATGGCACGCCCCGCGAGCATGGCGCCGAGGCGGATTATTACGCGTCGCTCACGCCGGCTTATGCGCCGCGGAACGGCCCGCCGGCTTCGATCGAAGAACTCCTCTTGGTCCGCGGGGTGACGCCGCAGTTGCTCTTCGGCGCCGATGCGGCCGGCATGGGCATGACCGCCGGCGCTTCCTCGGACGAATCCATCGAGGGCGTGGACAACTCCGACGGCTCGATGGACCACGGTTGGGCCGCCTACCTTACGCTCTATAGTGCGGAGTCGAAAAACAAATCCGACGGCACGGAAAAGATCAACCTCAACCAGAGCGACCTGCAAAAACTGTACGACGGTTTGAAGACGGCGCTCGACGAGGCATCGGCGACGTTCGTTGTGGCCTACCGGCAGAACGGCCCAAAGTCGGGCAATGCCAGCCCGGAGAAGGAAGAGGCCCCCGTCAGCAAACAGTTGGACTTTTCCAAGAAAGCCTCCACGACCATCAGCAGCGTGCTCGATCTTATCGGCGCCCGCACAACGATCCAGTACGTGGGACAGAAGAAATCGATGACCCTCCGATCTCCCTTTACGGAGGACACCGCGGCAATGAGCGCCTACCTTCCCAAGCTGATGGACAACACCACGGTGGACTCTGAGCCGACGATTCGCGGCCGGATCAACATCAATCAGGCCCCTCGAACCGTCCTGATGTGTATTCCCGGCATGACGTCCGACATCGTCGATCAGATTATCGCCAAACGGGTGGCGGACCCGACGGTTGACAGCCCGGATCACCGGCGTGAGACGTGGCTCCTGACCGAGGGCGTCGTGCCGCTGAAGACGATGAAAGCCCTGTTGCCGCTGGTGACGGCCGGCGGCAGCGTGTATCGGGCCCAAATCCTCGGCACATTCGACGGCGGCGGGCCTGCCGCGCGGCTCGAAATCATACTCGACGCTGGCAAAAAGCCCACCCAGCTATTATCCTGGAAAGATATGAGCCGGCTGCCCAATGGCTTTCCCGCAGAGAAGGCCGGGCAAGACGATTTAACAAACCCTTGAAATTGTAATGCCTCAACTCCTCGCCCTGGAATGGAACAGCCATGAAATCCGCGTGGCTGTGGCTTGCGGACACGGCAATCGGGTCGTGATTGAACATGCTTTCTTGATCCCCTGGAACGAGGAGGAATCGGGGGCCGGGCAGCCCGAGCAACGCATCGGCCAACGGATCGCCGAGGAACTCGACCTCAGGGATATCGGGCGTCCCACGACTTTGGTGGCCGTGGGACGCACCAGCATCGAGTTGCGTCAGATCCAACTTCCGCCCGCCCCGGATGAAGACCTGCCGGACATGGTCCGTTTCCAGGCCGCGCGGGAGTTCAATGAGTTGGACGAGCATTGGCTGCTGGACTTCGTGCCCATCGACGAGGGGTCCGATGGTCCGCGCACCGTGTTGGCGACGGCCATTGCGCCGGTGGTGATTGGGCAGATCGAAGGGGTCTGTGAAGGGGCGGGGCTGAAAATGCAGCGGCTCCTTCTGCGCCCGTGCGCCGCCGCGTCGCTGTTGGCAGGCGAGAAGACCGAGACGCGGGGGAAGTTGCGGCTCTTGGTCGATCTGCTCTCCGATGAAGCCGATCTGACGGTCGTGCTCGACGGCAAGGCCGTCTTTCTGCGGACGATGCGGCTCGGCGCCAACTTGCCCCCCTTGCCGGCCCTGCTGGCCGAAATCCGCCTGACGATGGCAGCGGTGCAGAGTCAGTTGGCCGGGCGAAAGGTCCAGGCTATCGTGCTCTGCGGCCGGGACAAGATACACGCCGATTTGGCGCAATCCATCGAGGCCGAATTCGGGCTGCCCACCGAATCGATCGATCCCTTTGCCGGGCTGGAGCTTGGCCCCGCGCTGCGCGGTTCGTTGCCCGAGCATCCGGGCCGTTTTGCACCGCTGCTGGGCATGCTCCTGGCAGAGATCAAGCAAACGGGCCATGCCATCGATTTCCTGCACCCTCGCCGCCGCGCCGAACCGCCGAGCCGGCGGAAGACTTGGATCGCGGCGGCCGCGGTTGCCGCGCTGTTGCCGCTGGCTTACCTCATCTATGCCCGCATCGACAACTACCTGCTGGCCAACGAGGTCGAACGGCTGGCGACCCAGGCCAAGGCGCTGGATGCGGACATCGCTTCGGCCAAGAAAGTTCGCACGACCGTGGCGGAGATCTCCAAGTGGACGGAGAGCGAGGCCATCTGGCTCGACCAGCTTCGGGCCCTGAGCGAAGGCTTTCCGCCGGCCCAAGACGCAATTCTCGGCCAGTTGACGTTTGGCGTCCGACAAGCGGGAAGCCAGGTGGACCTGAAAGGATGGGTCCGCAACGCCGAAGTGATCGCCGCCATGGAGGAGCGGGTGCGCGCTCGCGCCGGCCAAATCGCCGGCAAGAGCAGTCGGGAAGACAACTCGATGAAAAACTACTCCTGGCGATTCGAGGCATCGCTCCTCCTGCCAAAGGGGCCCAAGCCGTGATGTGGCAGCGCCGCGAGAAAATCCTGGCTTCCATCGCCGGCGGAGCGCTGGTCGCAGCCGCCGGCTGGCTCCTGTTGCTCAGCGGCGATAGCCGCTCGGCCGCTCAACTCCGCAAAGAACGCACCCGGCTGGAGGCCGACGTGACCGGCAAGCGAAACCTGTTGGAGGCCGACGCCCGCGATGCCAAGCGGCTCGCCGCCTGGCAACGCCGCGCCCTGCCGTCCGACCGCGTCGTGGCCCGATCGCTCTATCAGAACTGGCTCCGCGGGCTGGCCAATCGGGTCCACTTCCGCCAACTGAACGTCGAATCCAAAGAGGTCGAATCGCGCCGCAATATGTTCACGCGCGTTTCCTTCTCGCTCAATGGCCACGTGGGATTGGCCGACCTGACGCAGTTCCTCTACGAGTTCTACACCGCCGGCCACCTCCATCAGATTCGCCAGATGGACATCAAGCCCCTGGAGAGTTCGCGCGAGTTGGACGTGAACCTGACGATCGAGGCCCTGTCGCTGCCCGACGCCGATCGCAAAGGCCAGCTCAGCAAGGAACCGGGCGATGGGCTGCGCCTGGGCAAGCTCGACGACTACCGTGGACCGATCGCCAAGCGAGATCTCTTTGCCCCCTACTCCCCTCCAGAGCCGCCCAGAGTCGTGGTCGCCAAGGAACCGGAGAAGCAGGTCGACCGCGCCCAGTATGCGTTTGTGACGGGTTTCACCGAGGTTGACGGTTCCCGGCAAGTGTGGATTCAGGATCGTATCGCAGGCAAGACCTGGACGCTCAATGAGGGGGCGGACTTCCAAATCGGCCGATTCCGCGGCACCGTGCGAACCATCGCTCCGTCCCGTGAAGTCATCGTGGATTTCGACGGCCATCGCCGCCGCTTTCGGGACGGCGACAACCTTCGCGGCGGCGTCGAAGTTGACCAGTGAAGTTCAGGAGGGCAGACATTCCTGTCTGCCATGCTTGCCGACATTTCAAGGGCAGACAGGAATGTCTGCCCCACCGTGGTGAGAAATGCGCGCTAAGGACGTAAAAGAATAACTTGTGCAATCTTGTAGGACGGATTTCCTAATCCGTCCACAAAAACTGGATGGATTAGGAAATCCGTCCTACGTGTAAACCTCCAACTTATTGTTTTACAGACCCTAACGTGCGAGCGGAGCATCTTCGGCCGTTGGCCCCGGGGGCAGGTTCTCCACCAGGTAACGAGTGAGCAATTCATGAAGATGGCGCGTGGTGTTGGCGCCTTCGCGGATGGCGTGCGAGCGGTTGGGATACGCCATCATCGTGAAGTGCTTGTTGCACCGGATCAGTTCGTTGATCAGCGCCTCGGTGGCCTGGTAGTGGCAATTGTCGTCTCCCGTCCCGTGGACGATCAGCAGATTCCCCTGGAGCCGGTGCGCGTAGTTGATCGGGGACCCCTTGAGAAAACCGTCGACGTTGTCGCCCGGCAGGCCCATGTACCGCTCCTGGTAAACGGTGTCGTAGTACCGCTGGTTGGCCATGGGCGCCACGGCCATGGCCGTCTTGTAGAGGTTGGGGTACTTGAAAATGGCGTTAAGACTCATGGAACCGCCGCCGCTCCACCCCCAAATGCCGACCCGGCTCGGGTCGATGTAGCTCCGTTCGGCCAGAACGCGTTTCAGCGCCGCGGCCTGCTCGCGGGGCGCAAGAATCCCGATCTGCCGATGGACCACTTTACGCCAATCCCTGCCGCGCGGCGCAGACGTTCCACGGTTGTCAAAGCTCATCACAAGGTAGCCGCGCTGCGCCAGCATCAAGTGCCACAAGTAGTCCTTCTCACGCCAATCGTCGATTACGGTGCGCGCGGCGGGTTCTCCATAAACCTGTATCAAAAGAGGGTATCTCTTGTGCGGATCAAAGTCCGGCGGTTTCATGCACCAGGCGTCCAGCAAGACCCCGTCGCCAATGTCCACGCGAAAGAACTCGGTGGGGCGCCGGCGGAGCGCGGCCACCTTCCCACGCAACTTCTTGTTCTTGACGAGGGTGCGCACTTTCGCGTGCTCGGGCAAGGCCACCAACTCGACCGTCGGGGGTGAATCGAATGACGAGCGGCGGTGGATCGCCCAACGCGCATCGGGCGAAATCTCATAATCGTGCGTGCCGCTCTGTCCGGCGGGCGTCAACCGACGGCATTGCGTGCCGTCGGTGCGAACGCGGTAAAGGTATTGCTGAGTCGGGTTGTCGGGCGAGGCGAGAAAGTAGAGCCATTGGTCCTTCTTGTCGACGTGCAACAGCTTGATCACATCGTAGGGCCCCGGCGTGACCAGCTTGATTTCCCGCCCATCGCGGGACACAAGGTACACGTGCCGCCAACCGTCGCGCTCGCTGATCCACGTCAGCCGCTTGCCGTCGGACAGCCACAGGAGTTCATCGTGCATGTCGATCCAGGCGTCGTCGTGCTCGCTGAGAACCGTCCGCACGGAACCGGAGGAAGCGTCGGCGAGCATGACGCGGTTGGTGTTTTGCAGCCGATTGAGCTGCTGGAGAATGATTTCTTTGGAGTCGGCCGCCCACTCCATGCGGACAAGGTAGTGGTCGCGCGGATCGCCCGGCACGTCCAGCCACCGCGTCTTGCGGCTGGCGAGGTCGACGACGCCCGCCCGGCAGGCCGAGTTGCGCTGGCCGACCTTGGGATACTTGATCGGGACGACGTGCGAGTAAAGGGCGTCCGTGTTGTTGATGAGCGAGAACTCGCGGACGCCGCCGGTGTCCAGTTGCCGGTAGGCGATGGACTTTCCGTCCGGGCCCCACTCAAAGCCGTCGCGGCACTCGAACTCCTCCTCATACACCCAGTCGAACGTGCCGTTGATGATATTGCCGCCGCCAGTCGTCGTCAGGGGAGCGATCCGCCGATCTTGGAGGTCTTCGACATAGATGTTGTTCTCCCGCACATAGGCCACGTGACGGCCCGTGGGCGAGAACTTGGCAAACATCAGCGTGGATGGTTTGGCGTCGTCGCCCAGCTTGATCAGCTCTCGGCTGGCCCGATCGAGCACCCAGTAGTCGCCGCGCGTTTGGGACCGCCAGACCCGCTTGGCATTCGTGTAGATCAACACCAGCGACATGTCCTTGGAGAAGCAGTAGCCGTCGATTTTCAGCGGCGATGATTCGCCCGGCGGCACGAGGTGTGCGGCGGGAACCAGGACCTTGGACTTGCCTGTCCGCGGATGATGGCGCACGATGTCGTTCCCGCCCGAATCGCCTTCCGCCGGATCCAACGTCGCGTATCCGGAGCCGTCTTCCAGCCACCGCGCCGAAACCTCCTGCGACTTGAACTCCTTGGAGTCGAAGATACGAGCCACCGTCAACAGTGAAGGGTCTTTCTTTTCGGCCGCAAAGAGCGAAACGGCAATCGGCGTCGTCAGAAGAAAGCAGACCAAGGGTTGAAGGACTCTCATGGTGCCGGCCCATCGTTCTTGAAGACGGAGTTGTCGAGCATGTGTCGCCCGACTCAAGATTAGCACAATTTCTCCTGGAAGCAATACACGAAGGGCGCCCAACTATCCCCCTGTCATAGTGGTTCAGTCAGGTGGGGGATTTAACGGTTCCGGGCTCTCCGCCAACTTTGGGGAGGGCGGATTGAGGCATACAAGATGTTGTGGTTATGTTATCATGCCCACGGAGGGGGGCATGGATGTTCGA
>Ga0315287_10001787_pt1 | contig 20091 bp, 19 predicted proteins | sample YL17G11_0_MG_FD_205037 | JGI IMG/M metagenome (GOLD analysis project Ga0315287, IMG submission 205037) | Sediment microbial communities from Yellowstone Lake, YNP, Wyoming, USA - YL17G11_0 | ecosystem: Environmental > Aquatic > Freshwater > Lake > Sediment | place: USA: Wyoming | collected...
AGGGCAACGGCTTGCGGTGAAGCGACGGCCGGGTGGCCCGCCGCCACCGTCGCGCCCGGCGGCGGGCTCCTGCGCACGGGCCGGGCGTGCGCGTGGGCTGTGGTAGATTCCTGCGGCCGGCCACGACCCGGCCCGATGCGCGACCTTCGGGCGGCGGCGAGGGAGGCAATGATGGCATGCACCCGAATCCTCGGTCTGGCGCGATCCGCACTCGCGACCGCCGTACCCTGCGTTCTTGTGTCCGCGTCGAGCGCAGCGACCGCCGGCAACCGTTCGCGTGCTTTGCGGTCATACGACACGCGGGGTGCAAGGATCGCCGCGGGGCGGCGACTAAACCTGCAGCGAAGGGCAAGCTGATCTTGCCCGCAAAGGAGATTGTTCATGTTTCGACGTTTTCCACGCCAAGCTTCATTCTGGTTGGCCCTCGGATTGATGACCGTGGCCCAGGCATGCGCCGCCGCTGGCAGCGCGGTCGCGCTGCCGGTGCCTGCCGCCGACGTTCCGGCGGCGTCGAGCAAAGGTCCGCAGACTGCGGTCTTTGCCGGCGGCTGCTTCTGGGGTGTCGAGGCCGTATTCCGGCATGTCAAGGGCGTCACCGGCGCCGTTTCGGGATACGCGGGGGGGACGGCGAAGACCGCCGATTACGAGTTGGTGAGCAGCGGCACGACCCGCCACGCCGAGGCGGTGCAGGTCACTTTCGATCCGGCGCAGGTTTCGTACGGACAGCTGCTGCGGGTCTTCTTTTCCGTCGCGCATGACCCGACCCAGCTCAATCGGCAGGGCCCCGACGTCGGCACGCAATACCGCTCGGCCATCTTCTTCGCGAACGATGACCAGAAGAACGTGGCCCAGGCTTACGTCAACCAGCTCAATCAGGCCAAGGTCTTTTCGCGCCCGATCGTGACGGAATTGGTGACGCTGCCGGCGTTCTATCCGGCCGAGGCCTACCATCAGAATTACGCCGCCCTGCATCCGACGCAGCCCTATATCGTGATGCACGACCTGCCCAAGGTCGCCAGTCTGCGCGAGCAGTTTCCCGCGTTGTACACGGGCAAGTAGGGCAGGCAGACAACCCCGGCGTCGGCATGCCGTTACGCCTGGAGCCCGGCGCGATCCGGCCCGGGCGCCGCGGCAGCGGCCGGATAACCAGGGAGAGGGGATGACGGGGCTACGGGAGCGATTCGGGCGCCGGCTGCGGCTGGCGATCATCGGCGGCGGACCGGATGCCTGGATCGGCCGCATGCATCGCGGTGCGGCCGAGATGGACGGCTGGTGGTCCGCCGTGGCCGGCGTTTTTTCGAGCGACCCGGCGCGCTCGCGGGCCGCCGGCGCGGCGATGGGCTTCGATCCTGCGCGCAGCTACGGCGACGTCGGCGAAATGCTGGAACGGGAGAAGCAGCGTCCCGACGGCGTGGATGCGGTTGCGATCATGACGCCGAACGATACCCACTATCCGTTTGCCGCCGCAGCGCTCGACGCCGGGCTCGATGTCGTCGGCGACAAGCCGGTCACGCACGACTTCGCGCAGGCCCGCGACCTGGTCGCGCGAACGCAGCAGCTCGGACGGATCTTCGCGATTGCGCACGCCTACTCGGCTTACCCGATGACGCGCTACGCCCGACAGCTTGTGCGCAACGGTGCGCTGGGGGCGATCCGGCTGGTGCAGGTCGAATATATCCAGAGCGGGCTCGCGACGCGGGTGGAAGAGGGTCCGCAGAACAACCGGTTTCGCTGGCTGCTTGATCCGCAACGGAGCGGCCTCGCGCTCGTGATGAGCGCGATCGGCTGTCATGCGCAGCATCTGGCGAGCTTCGTTTCCGGGCTGCACGCAGCGCGCCTCTGCGCCGACGTCGGCGCGTTGCTGCCCGGTCGCAAGGTCGTCGATCATGTTTCGGCGCTGATCGAATACGAAGGCGGCGCCCGCGGCACGTTCACCGTCACCCAGGCGGCCGCCGGCGGCGAGAACGACATTCGCCTGCGCGTCTATGGCGAGACCGGGATGCTCGACTGGTCGCACCGCGACGCCTCGTACCTGCGGCTCGCGCTGCAGGGGGAACCCGTTCGTGTCATCGGCCGCGGCGACCCCTTTCTGCCGCCGGAGATCATCGCCGCCGGCCGCGCGCCGCGCGGTCACCCGGAGGGCCTGCGCGAGGCATTTGCCAACATCTATGCCGAGGTGGCGCAGGAGCGGATGGCGCGCGCGCTGGGGGCGCCGGTGCCTGACCTGCCCTACCCCCGGATCGAGGAGGGTGCCCACACGATGGCGTTCATCGAGGCCTGCGTCGCGTCGCAGGGCAGCGGACGATGGGTCGACGTGGCGCGGAGCTGATTCATCGCGCGTTGCACCGGCGCAGCGCCTCGCCGGCGGCTTCGCCCTGCGCGGTGATCCGCAGGGCAAACTGTTGCGCCGCGAGGAGGTTGAGTGCGTTGTCGGCACGGGTAGCCGTCAGGGCGGCGTCGGCAAGGGGCGGCGCGGCATCGGCGCATCCGCAGGCCCGCGCCTGCCGTGCGGCGTCGATCGCCGGCCACCGCGCCTCGTTTGCAATGCGCCTCACCTCGACGAAGTTCTCGCTGGTGAGTGCGCGCCGCCCCTGATCCGCGACGACCGCGGCGAAACGGATGGCCGATTCGCAATCCGCCGCATGCGCGAGCCGCGGCGTGAACGCGAGCACCCAGGTCGCGGCGAGTAGGCCAAGGTGTTGGCGGGATGGGCGCATGGCGTCGACAAAGGTCCGGTGGGACGGGCAGGAGTCTGCTCCGGCCCTACCGTCCCCGGCAGGATTGCATTATCCTCGCATCCGGGCGACGAGCGCGACCCCGTTGCCCGGCGGTTGGAGCGCGGGCGGCACGACGTAAGGGCGGCCCGACCAAGACATCCTGGTCGACCTTGAATTGCCGGGCAAGGCGTACTTCGGCAGCCGCGAGAATCCCCAGGCCTTTCCGTCGCCGCGTGCCCATGTCAGTCCTCCCCATTTCGGCCAAGCAGAAAGCCCGGATCCTGGCCGAAGCGCTCCCGTTCATCCGCGGATTTCACGCCAAGACGCTGATCGTCCGGTTCGGCGGCGGCGCGATGGCCGACCCCGCACTCAAGGAGGGCTTCGCGCGGGACGTTGCGCTGCTGCGGCTGGTCGGAATGAATCCGATCGTCGTGCACGGCGGAGGCTGGCGGATCGACCAGTTGCTGCAGACGATGGGCATGGAAAGCCGCAGGCATCGCGGCATCCGCGTGACGGATGAAGCCACGCTGAACGTCGTGGAGATGGTGCTGGGCGAGATCAACCAGGAACTGGTCGGACTCATCAACAGGCACGGCGCCAAGGCGGTGGGCCTCAATGGCCAGGACGGACGCTTCATCCACGCCAGGCGCATGACGCTGGCAGCCGAAGACGGGGAGGGCGAGGTGCCGGATCTCGGCCTCGTCGGCGATGTCGAGCGGATCGATCCCGACATCATCCGGCTGCTGCTTTCGCGTGACTTCATTCCGGTCATCATGCCCATTGGCGTGGGCCCGGATGGAACGGCCTATCACATCAACTCCGACATCGTCGCGGGACAGCTGGCGCGAACGCTGCACGCGGAAAAACTGGTCCTGATGACCAATGTGCAAGGGGTGCTCGATCGCGACGGGAAGCTCACCTATGTTCTCACCGCGAGCGAGGCGGAAGGATTGTTGCGCGATGGCACGGTCCACGGCGGGATGCGGCCACGGTTGACGGCGGCGCTCGCCGCGGTTCGCGAGGGCGTGCGCTCCGTCCATATCATCGATGGGGGCGTGGCGAGTGCGCTGCTGCTCGAGGTGCTGACCAACTCGGGTGTCGGTACTGCCGTGCGCTCGGATGCGGGCCCCCATTTCCTCGCCGACAGCCGCAGTTATTTCGCGCGCGTCAGCACGGAATGACTTGCGGTGAATCCGATCCCGTTCGGCGATCGGGACCCGACCGACTGACCACCTTGCCGCGCTACGGCTGCCGTTGGTCGTGGACCCGGCGAAATTCACGAAGCAGGAACTCCTCGTCGGCGGGCCCGAGGTCAAAGCGTTGGCACGCCTCTTCGATCAGGTGGGGAGTCGAGACCCCCTGTTCGGCCAGCCAGGTGACGGCGCGACGCAGCGCCTCGCCTTTCGGCACGGTGGGCAGGAGAGACATGGACTGCGCCGTTGGAGAGGCGGCCGAGCGTATTCCGATTACCGGCGGGAGCTTGCCCCGGTACGATGCTCTGTCTCGGCTCGGGCGGGCGGCTTGCCCCGGACTCAGACGCCGAAGGGCACCACCGGAACGCCGAACAGCACCCGGTGCAACGTCATCACGGCCAGCGCGCCGCCGATTCCGGCCACGGCCGCAATCAAGTCGAACCTGAACTCGGGGACGAACGACTTCACCGCCTGCCTCTGCACGGCCGACACCAGATCGACCACCGCGTAGGCGAAGAAGGCACCGAACAGCACGGTACCCGTGCGGTCGCCGTTGGCGAGCAGATGCACGGAGGACCAGAGCAGGATGCCGAGCAGCATCGGGTGCCTGAGGACGCTGCGCAGATGCCCGCGCATGTTCGCAGCCGCGAGCAGGACAAACGAGATCGTCATCGCGTAGGGGGCGATCGCGACGGCCGCGGGGAAGGGGGCGAACACGCGATCGCGCTGGTCCGAATGGGCGTAGCCCAGCACGATCAGCACCAGACCGGCGGCCGACGCGACCGTGAACAGGGCCTTGTAGCGTTGCGCGCCGAGACCTTCGGCGAGCGCAAGGCGTGCGCGCGGAACCGTCGGCAGCAAATGGACGCCGAGAAAGACGACCAAACCGGTGATCAGCAGGGACATCAGGGCCTCGGGAGGTTGGGGTGGGCGGATCCGGGACCCCGGCCCCGGCGGGCGCCATGTGAAGCGCCGCTGGATGCAGTGGGACCCGCTTGAAGTGCGCCAGACCAACCCAATAATATGCTATTTCGGGACTGCAGCGAGCCAAGGAGACGGCAATGGAACACGAGACGACGAACGAAGCATCAGGCCCGGCAGCGGAACAGGCAGCTGCGGCCCCGGGGCAATCCGCGACGCCGCACAAGGAAACGCTGGGTTTTCAGGCCGAGGTGCGGCAGCTGCTGCAGCTGATGATCCATTCTTTGTACAGCAACCCGGAAATCTTCCTGCGCGAACTCATTTCCAACGGATCGGACGCTGCGGACAAGCTGCGGTACGAGACGCTCGCCCACCCCGGGCTCTACGAAAGCGACCCGGACCTGCGGATCCGGGTTGCCTTCGACAAGGAGGCACGCACGATCACCGTCAGCGACAACGGCGTCGGCATGTCGCATGACGAAGTGATCACCCATATCGGCACCATCGCCAAGTCGGGCACGCGCGAATTCTTCGCCTCGCTCTCGGGTGACGAGGCCAAGGACGCCCGCCTGATCGGCCAGTTCGGTGTCGGCTTCTACTCGTCATTCATCGTCGCCGACCGGGTCACGCTGATCACCCGCCGCGCGGGATTGCCGGCAGAAGAAGGCGTGCGCTGGGAATCGGCCGGTGAAGGCGACTACACGATCGAGCGCGTGACGCGGCGGCAACGCGGTACCGAGATCGTCCTGCATCTGCGCGAGGAGCAGAACGAGCTGCTGTCGCGCTGGCGGCTCTCGTCGATCATCCGCAAGTACTCCGACCACATCGCGCTGCCGATCCTGATGCGCAAGGAAGTGTGGGACGACGAACTGAAGGGCTACCGCGCCACCGACGACGATGAAACGATCAACCAGGCCTCCGCGCTCTGGGCGCGGCCGAAGCAGGACATCACGCCGGAACAGTACGACGAGTTCTACAAGCACGTCGCACACGACAACGAGCCGCCGCTGGCCCATGCCCACGCCAAGGTGGAAGGCAGGACCGAATACACGCAGCTGCTCTACATTCCGGCGCACGCACCGTTCGATCTGTGGGACCGCGATCATCGGCATGGACTCAAGCTGTATGTCCGGCGCGTGTTCATCATGGACGATGCCGAACAGCTCCTGCCCGCGTACCTGCGCTTCGTCCGCGGCGTTGTCGATTCGAACGACCTGCCGCTCAACGTGTCGCGCGAAATCCTGCAGGAGTCGCGCGACATCGAGGCCATCCGGAGCGGATGCGTGAAGCGGGTCCTGGGCCTGCTCGAGGATCTCGCCGAGAACCAGAAGGAGAAGTACGCGACTTTCTGGACCCAGTTCGGCAAGGTCCTGAAGGAAGGCTTTGTCGAGGATCAGGCGAATGGCGAGAAACTGGCGAAGCTCACGCGTTTCGCCACCACCCACAGCGGGACCGAAGCGCAGACAGTTTCACTCGCCGACTACGTGGCCCGGATGAAGGACGGCCAGACGTCCATCCATTACCTGACGGCGGAGACGTTCTCCGGCGCGGCCAACAGCCCGCACCTCGAGGTCTTCCGCAAGAAGGGCATCGAGGTGTTGCTGCTGTCCGATCGCATCGACGAGTGGATGGTTTCCGGCCTCACCGAGTTCGAGGGCAAGCCGTTGCGCTCGGTGGCCAAGGGTGCGCTCGACCTCGGCGCGCTCGCCGACGACGCCGAAAGGGCCGAGCAGGAAAAGGAGGCCGGCGAGTGGAAGCCGCTCCTCGAGCGCATCGCCGGCGCGCTGGGCAAGCGGGTCAAGGAAGTGCGCGTCACGCACCGGTTGACCGAATCGCCGGCATGCCTCGTCGTCGGCGAGGGCGAACTATCGGGCAACCTGGAGCGACTGCTCAAGACGGCCGGCCAGAAGGCGCCGACCGTGGTTCCGATCCTCGAGATCAATCCGCATCATTCGCTGGTGCAGCGCCTGCAGCGGCAGCCCGACGAACGCCTGGGCGATTGGGCAAACCTGCTGTTCGATCAGGCGCTGCTGGCGGAGGGCGCGCAACTCGAGGATCCGGCCGGGTTCGTGCGGCGGCTGAATGCGCTGATGCTGGGACTTACCGAAGCGGGGCCGGGCTGACGGGGAGCCCGCCGGACCAGGGACTGCGCACTGCATTCACGCTCACGCGAATGTCCGGGCAGCCGGCCCTAGCGTTGCTGGAAAACCACGGCGAACGGGCGCGGCAGAAGCTGTCTGTCCCTGACCATCTGAACCCGGACGAACGAACTCAGCTCCCGGAACGCCGCGCGAATTTCGATTGCCCCCTCGGTCTTGGTGGCGACGCGGCCCCAGCGCACCCGGCGCACGGTTTCGCGGGGCTGGGCGACGATTCCGAGATCGAGTTCGGCAAGCTCTTCGTCGAGGCTCATATAGCTGCCGAAGGGTGCCACCGCCTCGACCTCGAGCGGGTTATGCGTCCACTCGGCATTGATCCGCGCCGCCAAGTCGCACGCCTTGACCAGGAGGTACTTCGCCTTGGTGCGCGTCAACGGCTCGACCACCCGTGCTGCGGCGACCTCGACGAAGCGCTCGGTGAGAAAGTAGTCGCCTTCCCGCTCGGCATGGGGCTGCAACAGGCCTTCGGCGACGAGTTCGTCGACGAGCGCCTTGCCTTCCACGGTATTCACGCCGAAATCGTGGTGGAGATTCTGGGTGCTGACGCGGGCACGTTCAGGAGAGAGTCCCACGAGGCGCGAGAGCACGCGGCCGCTGGCGTCACGCAGCCTTACCGCGTCCATGCCGAAGTAGAGCTTTTTCGTGATCAGCGTGCGTTTCTTCATGCGTCACCCGTCTCGTTCGGGGCGATGTCTATGACAATAGCATGGCCGGCGCGGAAAGACAAGGGGAACCACGGTGACAGGGGAACCACGGCGACCGTGGGGCGCGCGGGGTACCGTCGTGCACAAGGTAACGTTGGCTCGATCCTGCGGCCTGACGGCGAGGGCGGCGTTGACCATTGGGCGCCACGGCGTCTATCCTCTGTGCCCCACTTGGCGGCAGAGGAGGCCCGACCGCAATGACGTTCAAATATCAGCGCCGCTACCACGGAAAGATTCAGGCCGTCCTGCTCGATTGGGCCGGCACCACGATGGATTTCGGTTGCATGGCGCCGGCAGTCGTCTTCGTCGAGGTGTTCAGGCGCAAGGGCGTTCCGATCAGCATGGAGGAGGCGCGCGCCCCGATGGGCGCGCACAAGCGCGTGCACATCCAGAAGATTGCGCAACTCGATTCGGTGCGCAAGCGCTGGCAGGAGGCGCATGGCCGGCCGCCGAATGACGGCGATGTCGAAGCGATGTTCAAGGAGTTCGTGCCGCTCCAGTTGCAGTGCCTGTCGGACTATTCAGCGCTCATCCCCGGCACGCTCGACATGATCAAGGCGTTGCGCAAGCGCGGATGCAAGATCGGGTCGACCACCGGCTATACCACCGAGATGATGAAGATCAACCTGAAGGACGCGGCGAAACAGGGGTATGCGCCGGACTCGACGGTTTGCGCCTCGGACGTGCCGGCCGGCCGGCCATATCCGTACATGTGCCTGCAGAACGTCATCAACCTGGGCGTCTCGCCGGTCGAGGCCTGCGTCAAGATCGATGACACCCGCCCGGGGATCGAGGAAGGGCTCAATGGCGGCATGTGGACGGTCGGCCTCGCCATCAGCGGCAACGAGATCGGGATGCAGCAGAAGGACTGGAAGAAGGTGCCGAAGGTCGAGCAGCAGCGGCTGCGCGACGGCGCCTACACCCGCATGTACCAGTCAGGCGCGCATTACGTGGTCGACACGATCGCCGACATCCTGCCGTGTCTCGACGACATCGAGGCGAGGCTGGCCCGCGGCGAAAGGCCGTAGCCGGCGACCCCGCGGCGTGACCTCCGGCACCGCCCGTTGCCGGGCCGCCGTTCATTGCGCCGCGAATCCCGTCCACGTCCGCCCTCGCCTTCGGAAAGTCGAGTCTGACCCCGGGTTTGCATGACCGCATCCGTCGAGATCAGTGAGGAAGCCGGGGTCCGCTCGCTGCATTTTGGCTCGCGCTGGATCCAGGGCGCGATGCGCGTCGCCCGGCCGTACGCGCTCGAGCTCGAATACACGCGGGCGATGATGCTGGCCCTGCTGCTGCGGACCGGGTCGTCGTGGCCGCGCCGCGTGCTGCTGATCGGATTGGGCGCGGCGTCGTTGACCAAGTTCCTGTACCGGAACCGGCCACGGGCAGCGCTCGCCGTGGTCGAGATCGACCCGGCCGTGGTCGCCGCCGCCCGGCAGTTCTTCAAGCTGCCGGACGATCCGAAACGGCTCGCCATCGAAATCGCCGACGGCCACGATTACGTCGCAGCATCGGATCGCGAATTCGATCTTGTCCTGGTGGACGGCTACGACGCCAAGGGTCGCGCCGGCATGCTCGACATGCTGCCGTTCTATTGCAATGGCCGCGCCCGGTTGAGCGAGCGGGGCGTGCTCGTAACCAATCTGCTGACGCGCACCCGCGGCATCACCGCCAGCCTCGACCGCATCCGCGAGGCGTTCGAGGGTCGGGCCCGCGCGATGCCGGCCTGCGACAGCGGCAACACCATCGTGATCGCGGCGACCGGCGAACGCATCGACATGCCACTGGCCGAACTGAGAGCGGCGGCCAGGGAACTCAAGCGCGACACGGGACTCAATCTGCTGCCGACGATCGCGCGCCTGGCCGACGCGCCCGTCGGCAGCGCTGACCGATTCCAGCTGTGACCACCGCTGCCGGGGTCAACCATCTTTCGGGGAGAACAAGCGATGACCGACGACACTGATGCGGCGCGCAGGCGCGCACTGCGGACCGGGGTGGCGCTCCTGGTCGGACTCTCGGCAGCGCGCTTGGCCCGCGCCGCCTCGCTGGCGCCGACGCCGGCGCAGCCGCTCGGGCCGTTCTATCCGCGCGTCCTGCCCGACGACCGCGACAACGATCTCGCGACGATCCGCGGTCGCGACCGTCCGGCGCTCGGAACCGTGCTCTTCGTCGAAGGCCGTGTCCTCGATGCCAGCGCGACCGCCGTTGCCGATGCGCTGGTCGAGATCTGGCAGTGCGACGTGCACGGCAAGTATCTGCGCCCTGGGGACGACAGCCCCGGCCCGCGCGACGAGAATTTTCAGGGCTATGGTCAAGCCCGCACCGACGCCACCGGAGCCTACAGTTTCCGGACGATCCGGCCGGTGCCGTATTCGTCGCGGCCACCGCATATCCATTTCCAGGTCAGGCATCCGCGGTACCCGACCCTGGTCACCCAGCTGTACGCCCAGGCTGCGGGAGGCGACGGCATGCCAGGCGCAACCGCGGGCCGGTGGCCGGAAACCGCCAATCCGTCGCTCTGGGTCACTTTCACGCCGGCAAGCCGCGAAGCCGGAGCACTGGCCGCGCGTTTCGACATCGTGCTGGCCGGGGCAGCGTCAACGCGCCAGGTCTTCGACCGTTGCGTGAGCGACGGATGCGCGGTCACAGGATCCGGTTGAACCACAGCAGAGAAAGCAGAGCCGACAGCAGCGCCACGGCAGCCGCGACGGCGGCAAACAGGGCCGTGATCTCGGTCTCCTTCTGTTCGAAGAAGAGCTTCGTGTTCAGTTTCTGGTAGATCTTGCGCAGATCCGTGGCGGTGCCGGCGAAGAAATACTCGGCGCGGGTCAGGTTTGCGATCGTCTTCAGCGACTCCTCGTCGAGCCGCACGCGCATCGACCAGCCTTCGGCGCCGATGATCTCGCCGCCTTGCGTGCCGATGCCGACGGTGTAGACAGGCACGCCGCGGTCGCCGGCCATCCGTGCGGCCTCGATCGGGTCGGGCCCGGTCGTCGTCTGGCCATCGGTGAGCAGGACGATCGCGGCGGAGGTGTAGGAACCGGGCGGCACGGCCTTCGGCGCCGCCTTGTCCGCCGATTGGGCCGGATCGAGCGGCGCGGCCCGTTGCGCTTCGCGGCGGGGATTGAACGACCGCAGATCGAAATCGGCGTCGGGGAAGATCATCTTCAGCGAGACAAGAATGCCGCTGCCCACCGCGGTGCCGCGCTGCAGTTGGAACCGATCGATCGCGGCCAGGATGTCCTCGCGACTGTGCGTCGGCGACTGCACCACCGACGCCGTGGCGGCAAATGACACGACGCCGATGCGGGTGCTCTTCGGCTGCTCCGCGATGAAGGCCCGGGCCGCTTCCTGCGCCGCGACAATGCGACTCGGCTTGACGTCGGTGGCGCGCATGCTGCCGGAGACGTCCATCGCGAGGATCACCGTTTCGTGCTGCGACGGCAGCGTGACCACGGCGGCCGGGCGCGCGACGGCGATGATCATCAGTGTCAGCGCCACGAGAAATAGCAGCGGCGGGATGTGCCGCCGGAAGCGCTGGCCGGCGCTCAACGCGTCCCGGATGAGGCTGAGGCTCGCGTAGCGCAGCGCCGCCTCCTTCTTCCGGCGCATCAGCAGAGCGTACGCGGTCACCACCGCCGGGACGAGCAGCAACAGCCAGAGCATCTCCGGCCACAGGAACGTCATGCGTGCAAGCCGAGATGTTTGGGCAGGCCGCCGCCGGTGGCCAATTGGCTGCGCCGCTTGCGCAGGTCGGCAAAGCGCAGCACCGCGTCGACGAGATCGTCGCTGGTCGAGAGCTCGAGCGCGTCCACACCGGCCGCCTGATAGGCCTTGCGCAGTTCCGCCTCGCGCCGCATGGCCGCGGCCGCGAAGCGCTTGCGGTACCCGCGATCGTGCGTGTCGACGAACAGCTGCTCGCCGGTCTCGGCATCCTGGACTACGAGCATCCCCAGATCGGGCAGCTCCATTTCCATCGGGTCATACAGGCGCACGGCGACCACATCATGACGCTGCGCGAGATGGGCGAGCGGCTCCGCCCACCCCGGGGTGCTGATGAAGTCGGAAACGACGAAGACCAGCGACCGCCGGGGCGCGACGCGGTAGGCGGTCTGCAGGAGTTCGCGCAGGTTGGTCGCTGCCGACTTCGCGCGCGCGGGTCGGGTCTGCATCCGGTGCAGGATGTGGAGCACCTGCCGGCGGCCGCTTCGCGCCGGAATTACCGTATCGACGCTGTCGCCGTAGAACAGCGCCCCGACGCGATTGCCGTGGCGGGTCAGGATCCGCGCCAGCACCGTGACGAACTCGGCGGACAGGGCCCGCTTCTGCAACTTCTGCGAGCCGAATTCCACCGACGCACTGAGGTCCAGCAGGAACCAAGCGGCGACCTCGCGCTCCTCGTTGTATTCCCGCACGTACGGCGTCTGCAGGCGCGCGGTGACGTTCCAGTCGATGTGTCGGACATCGTCGCCGTATACATACTCGCGCAGATCGGCGAGATCCAGTCCATGGCCGCGGAACAGGGTTCGGTAGTCGCCGTGCAGCACGCCGTCCAGCCGGCGGATCACCGTCCACTCCAGCCGCCGCAGGACCGCCTCAGGCGTTGGCGTCGATGCGGACATGGGTCTCGAGCGGCTTTTCCGGCGCCGGCACGTGCCGCATGATCCGGTGGATCAGCTGATCCGCCGTGAGCGAGTCGCTCAGCGCTTCGTAGGACAGCGAGAGCCGATGCCGCAGCACATCGGGCGCGAGGTCCGTCAGGTCTTCCGGCAGCACGTACGGACGTCCGCGCAGGAACGCCAGTGCGCGCGCCCCCTCGACCAGATGGATGGTGGCGCGCGGACTGGCGCCGTAGGTGACGTAGCGCGCGACGTCCTTGATCCCGTAACGCTCGGGATCGCGCGTCGCGGCGACCAGCCGTACGGCATATTGGATCAGCGACGGGTCCACGTACCCCGACCGGCACTCGCGTTGCAGCGCGGCGAGCTCGTCGGTCGTGGCGACGGCGGCGACTTCCTGCGCAGCGCCCGTGACCCGCTCGACAATCACGAACTCCTCCTCCTCGCTCGGGTAGCCGACGAGGACCTTCATCATGAAGCGATCGACCTGCGCCTCCGGCAGCGGGTAGGTCCCCTCCGTCTCGATCGGATTCTGCGTGGCCATGACCAGGAACGGCTCCGGGACGAAATGGGTCTCGCCGGCGATCGTGACCTGGCACTCCTGCATCACCTCGAGCAATGCGCTTTGCACCTTGGCCGGCGCGCGGTTGATCTCGTCCGCGAGCAGCAGATTGGCGAAGACGGGTCCCAGCGACGTGTTGAACTCGCCGGTCTTCTGGTTGTAGATGCGGGTTCCCACGAGATCCGCCGGCACGAGATCCGGCGTGAACTGGATGCGCCGGAACGTGCCGCGAATGGTTCGCGCGAGGGTCTTCACCGTCAGCGTCTTCGCCAAGCCCGGAACGCCTTCGACCAGCAGGTGCCCCTGCGCCAGGATCGCCACCAGCACGCGCTCGAGGAAATGGTCCTGGCCCACGACCACCCGCTTCACCTCGTAGAGGATGCGCTCCATGAGCGGCGTCACGTCGGTACGGCCGGCTGCCTTGTCGATCATCGGTTCGTGCCTCGGGTCAGGTCGGATCAGAACGGCGAGATGCCGACGGCGCTCGCCGCGTTTTCGATCGGGACTGCAAACCCGATCCCGATGAACACGTGCTGCTCGGTCGGGTTGAGGATGGCAGTGACGATTCCGACGACTTCGCCGTCGGCGGTTACCAGCGGCCCCCCCGAATTGCCGGGATTCGCGGCCGCGTCGAACTGGATGAGATTGGTCAGCAGCCGCTTGCCCTCCGCCGAGCGGTATTCCCGCCGCAGGCCGGACACGACGCCCGCCGACACCGAGGGTCCGATGCCGAATGGAAAGCCCACGGCAACGACCGCGTCGCCCACCGCGAGGTCGCTGGTCGAGCGCAGCGTCGCCGCGGCGAGATCGTCCGGGAGTTTTTTCGCCTGCAGCACGGCAAGGTCATGCTCCGGCCGCATGCCGATCACCGCGGCCTCGGCTTCGAGTCCGTCGGCGAACTCGACCAGCACGCGTTCGGCGCCGAAGACGACGTGCAGGTTGGTGAGAATGATTCCGGTGTCCACGATCACAACGCCGCTGCCGACACCTTGCACGACGTGCCCGTCCTTTTCCTGCTCGTGCCCGATGCCGCGCACCCGGACGACGGAGCGGCGCACGGCCTCGTACGCTTTCGCCGCAGGGGAGGGCGGCGGCGTGTTTTCCAGCGTGTGCAGGACCGCCGCGTCGATCTCCTGCTGCGTGAGGGGCCGCGACGAAGGCGTGATGGCTGCATGCACGACCACGAGGGCCAGCGCGAACAGCGCCCCGGCGGCAGCGAGCAGCGGTCGCTCATGGCGCGCCCGGAAAGCTCGCCATCGGGCGCGGCGCGGCGAAATGGACGGTTGCGCGACGGGAACGTCGGGCACGTCACCGGCGTCGCCCATGGCGTTCCCGCGCGCAGGCGGCGCCGGCTCGCGCGGGTTCCGCGAGCGCCCGGAACTGCTGTACAGCGCCACTTTCCTCATCTGCCGGCCTGCCTGCCTCGCTCGCCGATGGTCACATGCCGCGTAAACGGTACCAGATTAATTGGGGTCGGACACGACTTTCTCCCATCCCGCGGGCGAGGGCACGACGATGGGGGAATCGACCGCGTGAACATCGGGTAACAGCGCGAGCGCCAGAGGCCCCTGCCCACGAAGCGAATCCATTTCGTCGGTTCGCGGAGTTCTGAAGCATGCGGCGGCGGATCCTGCATAATTACAGGTTCCTGACCTTCATTCCGCCGCCGGCGGCCAATGATCGCCTGCCATCCCTCACCCGGAGACGCACATGCCGATACGATCGCTACGCTCCATCCTTGCAGGCCAGACCCCGACTACGACGGCCAAGACCGCGACGGTCCTCGAGGCAGCCCTCCTGATGAAGCAACACGGCAAGGGAGCGCTGCTGGTCGTGGACGGCTCGCGGCTCGTCGGAATCTTCACCGAGCGCGATGCGCTGTTTCGCGTGATCGCCGCAGGCCGCGACCCCGGCAGCACGCGGGTCGCCGACGTCATGACCCCGCAACCGCAGACCATCCATCCGGACGAGCCGTTCACGCGTGCGTTGCGGATCATGCATCAGGCCGGCTTTCGACACCTGCCGGTCGTCGAACACGGCCGGCCGCTCGGCGTGGTCTCCGCGCGCGATGCGCTCGATGAAGACCTGTACGACCTCCGCACCGATCTCGCCCAACGGGAGGAAATGCGGGAGTGAAATAACTGGGGTCAGACTCGACTTTCGTCTGGAAAGTCGGGTCTGACTCTAAATGTTCCGCTCATTCGGAGCTCGACCTGATCGCCGCGGGCGGAGTCTCATGCGGGTTGACACCGATCAGCCGTGAAACGCGAACCGGGATGCCCGGTCGCTGCAATTGCTCCACACGGTTCTGAACCTGGCGGTCGGTCATGGTCATCCGGGTCCGCAGCCGGACGTACTCGGCCCAGGAGGTGATGATGAAGCGCTCGACGAAGCGCCCATCCTCTCCCAAGTCACGGAAGACCCGCCAGTCGCTCGCCCCGTTGCGGCGCCGGGTCGGCTCGATCGAATGAATGGCGCGCAGGAAAGGTTCACGATTCGGGGGATCGATCCGGTACTCCAGCTGAATCAGGACCGGACCGTCGTCGGGCAACGGCTCGACCGCAATGGCGAGGTCCGACAGTTGCACTCCCGGCGTCACGTCCGCCTCGTCCCCCATCCTGACGCGGACGCGACGGTTGAGCACCAGCAGCACGACCATGACGCCTGCCGATGCCCCGAGCGCAATGCGCGTCCCCGCCACCGACGCCAGCCAGCCCCAGACCGCACTTCCCAGCGCGAGGCTTGCCTGCACGGCAATGAGGGTCATCGATACGGCACGCGCCCGCACCCAGGCCGGCGCCGCCGTCTGGGTTCCGGCCGACAGGCTGGCAAGGACGGTGACCCACGCTGCCCCGGCGGCAAACGCACCGGCAAGTGCGATCACCGTAAAACCGGTCGCGGCGATGACCACGGTGGCTGCGGCCCAGAGCAGGACGCCTCCGTTGACGACGGCATTCAACGACATCCGCTGCAGGTGGCGCGGTATCGACAACGCACCGACGACCGCGCCGGCGCCGAAGCTCGCCGACAGCAGCCCGAAGCCGCCCGCCCCGAGCCCGAGCTGGTCGCGGGCAATGACGGGCAGGAGTGCCCACAGGGCGCTCGCGCAGACGGTGAAGCTCACATTGCGGATGATCAGCGCCCGCATCGGCGGCGAGTGCCGGGTAAAGCGCAGCCCGCTCTGGATACCTGATCGCAGCGTTTCGGGGACGCCGGGGATCGCCGGTCCCGGGCTCTTCCATCCCCGCACGGCGACGATCATCACCAGGAAAAACAGCGCGCTCGCCAGCAACGCGCTTCCCGAGCCGAGCCATGCGGCGATCGCCCCGGCGAGTGCCGGACCGACCGCACGGGCGACGTTGAACGCCACTGCACCCAGCGCCACGGCACGGGGAACATCCCCCCGCGGCACGAGATCGTTGACGCTCGCCTGCTGCGCCGGCATGTAGAGGGTGAAGCCGGTGCCGATCACGAAGGTGAGCGCGAGCAGCGCCGCCGGCCCGATCAGGTCGAGAAGCGTCGCCGCGCCGAGCACCAGCGTGGCCGCGAACAGCACGATCTGGGTGGCCGCGATGACCTTCCGCCGGTCGACGATGTCGGCCAGCGCGCCTGCCAGCAGTCCGAACAGCAGAGCCGGCGCAGTGCTTGCGGTCTGCACCAAGGCCACCATGAGCGCGGACGGAGTCAGCGTCGCCATCAGCCACGCCGCAACGGTCGCCTGCATCGTGTAGCCCAGCGCTGCTCCGATCGAGCCGAAATAGAACCGCCGGAACGGTCCAAGCCGGAGCGGAGACGCCCGGAACAACTGGGAGAGCAGCGAGGCGGCGCGGGTCGACACGGCGGGAGCTTGATTGGGGTCAGTCTCGAATTACGACCCGCGTCGGGGTTGACCGGAATCCCGGGGATTGCCGATATCGGGGACCGCGGAATTCGAGTCTGACCCCAATTGCGCCTACAGCCCGAGCCACGCGATGGTCGCGCTCTCGAGCTCGGGGTTCGGTGCGACAAAGCCCTTGTAACCGACGATTGCCAGCGCCTCGCGGCCCACCCGGCTGTCGCGAAGGTTGAGCAGCGTTTCGCGAATCCGCGCCTGCTCGTCGGTCGGCATCTTGCTCGACGCGATGAACTGCTTGATCGGGACCGGCCGCGATCGGGCGAGGACCTGGCCGCCCTTGTCCGTCCACGCCTTGACCACTGAGTTCGCCGCGGAGGCGCCGACCTGGGCGAAATTGTTCTCGACATAGAACGGCACGGCATCCTGGTAACCGGTCGTGATCACCCTGACGGCCCCCGGCGTCGATTCCTTGCCGGTCGTCAGCGGCAGTTTTTCGGCGCGGAACATCGCCCGCACCATGGCCGCCGTGATCGAGTCGGGATCGGGCGTGACGATCGTCCGTCCCTTCAGGTCGTCCAGCGATTTCAGCGGTTCGCCCGCATTCATCATCAGCGACACCGTGTATTCGGTGAAACCGGAGGTCCATGCGACGGCCCGGTAGCGCCCGGCCTTGATCTCGGCCATCGCGACATGCGCCGGATGCACGAAGGCGATGTCGTATTCCTGTTTCAGCAGGCCGGCGCGCGCGTCGTCGTAGGACGGCACCACCACGATCGTGACGCGCCGGCCGGTCATCCTGCCGATGATTTCGGCGATCAGCGCGAACCTGTCGCGGACGTCCTTCGGCGTGGCCTCGTACGTGACGCCCTCGGTAATGGCGAAGACCAGATCCTTTTCCTGCGCGACCGCGGTCGTGGCCACCAGGGCGGTGAAGACCATGCTGAGAACGAACCGACCGAACATTGCTTCCTCTGGGACGACGGTGGAAATGGACGGCGAGGCATTACCGCGCGAGCCGTCGATGAGCAACGGCCGGGGCGATTATAAGTCACTGGCCGCGACGGGATCGCCGCGCCGCGACGGACCTCAGGCGCCCGTCGACGGCGTATCGCGGCTCGCGATCCATTTGGCGCCGCTGCGTTCGGCACGGTCGGCGATTGCCCTCGCGAGCCCGCCGAAAATCGCCATGTGCGCCGGCGCCATCGCATACCAGTACATCAGCCCGGGCGCGCCCGCGGGATGGAAATAGGCGGTCACCACCAACCGCGTGCGTCGATCCCCCTCGGGCCTCAACTCGAACTCGAGCGCTGCCGACCCCGGGAGCTTCATCTCGGCGAGCAGCGTCAGGCGTCGGCCCGGTTCAACGGCCGCCACGCGCCAGAAGTCGATCGCGTCGCCCACCGCGATCTCGTGCGGGTCCCGCCGGCCGCGGCGCAGGCCCACGCCGCCGGTCAGTTCATCGACACAGCCGCGCACCTGCCACAACACGTTGAGGAAGTAATAGCCGTTCTCGCCGCCGATCGCCGCCACTTCGCGCCACACGGCCTCGGGCGGAGCATTGGTTACTGCGTCGCCACTCATCTGCTTGGCATAGAACGCGAAATCCGGCCGCTGTTGGCGGTAAACCATCGAGCCTTCTCTCCAGCGTGGATTCGCCGCTTCGGCGCGCTCGGCGGCCAGCGCGGCCTGCGCCGCCTCGCGATAGGTCTTGAGCGGAAGCGGGATCAGTGCCTTGATGGCGGCGTCGTCGGCCAGAACGTCGTGCTCGAGTCCGGCGATCAGGGCACGGGCGACGTTGGTCGGCACGGCCGTTACGAAATTCAGCCAGTAGGACGACAGCTGCGGCGTCAGCACCGGCACCGGGAGGATCATCGGCCGGCGTCCCACCAGCTCGCCGAACTGGCGCATCAGTTGCTCGTAGGTCAACACCTCCGGGCCGCCGACGTCGTAGATTGCGCCCGCTGCCTCCGGGATCTCCGGCAGGCGACTCAGATATTCGAGCACGTCGTCCAACGCGATCGGTTGCGAGCGCGAGCGCACCCAGCGCGGCGTCACCATCGCCGGCAGGTGGAAGACGAGGTCGCGGATCACTTCGAACGCCGCCGAGCCGGGGCCGATGATGACACCGGCCCGCACTTCGGTGACCGGCACGCTGCCCGCCCGCAGGATCGTCCCGGTCTCGCCCCGCGACGCGAGATGCGTCGAGGCTTCCCCGGCAGGCTGCAGGCCGCCCAGGTAGATGATGCGCTTCACCCCGGCGCGCGCCGCGGCGTCGCGGAAGTTCTCGGCGGCCACGCGGTCGAGCCGCGGGAAATCGGGCCCCGCGGCCATCGAATGCACGAGGTAATAGGCGACCTCGATTCCCGCCAGCGCTGCCGGCAGGCTGGCGGGTGCGAGCGCATCGGCTTCGACCAGTGCGACGCCGTCAGGCCAGCCGCGCGCTTCCAGCACGGCCCGCCGGCGCGCCGCTGCCCGCACCGTCAGGCCGCGCGCGACAAGATGCGGGACGAGGTTGCTGCCAACGTAGCCGCTGGCGCCGAATACCAGAACGCGGGTCATCGTCGGTTCGTTGCGTTAGGGTTCAAGTGCGCGATGGAGGTCGGCGCCATGCGGCTCACCGCCGTTACGGCTTGATGAACCGCAGCGCAAATTTGTCGGTCGGGATCTTCGAATCGGACGACGTCTGGTCGCGCGGATCGGCGGGGTTGCGCAGGAAACTGCCCTCGGCTTCGAGGACGAATCCGGCCTGCCTGACTTCGGCGACGACGACGGCCTCGTCGATGCGATGCAGCGTCTTGCCTTCGGAAATGCCGGTACCCGGGCGACCCGAATGATCGATCACGACCAGACGCCCGCCCGGCTTCAAGGCGGCGAACAACCGCTGGTTCATTTTCGCGCGATCGACCGGCAGGTAGCTGATGTCGTGATAGTTGAGGACGATGGTGATCAGGTCGAGCTTCGGCGCTTCAGGCAGCACCGGATCCTCGAACGGGCGATACGTCGGAATGAGGTTGGCCTGCGGCTGGTCGGCGAGCCGTTTGGTGAGCGCCGCGCCCGGCTGCTCGCGTTGCGCCCAGACCGTACCGCTGGGCGTCACCGCCAGGGCGAGCAACTGCGAGGTGTAGCCGGCGCCCGCCGCAACATCGAGCACCATCATGCCGGGCCTTGCCTGCGTGAACGGCAGGAACTCGGCCGGGTGGCGCGCGGCGTCCATCCGCCGGTCCTGGTCCGTCCGGACGGGACTCGCGATGACCTTCTGGTAGCGCTCGGTGGCGGCCTTCGGGTCTTCGGCCGGTATCGTTGCACAGCCGCTCACACCCGCCAGCAGGCCAAGGGCGGCAACAAGGCGGGCGAGGGACGTGAGCGTGTCGCGGTTCGGGT
>Ga0315287_10001788_pt1 | contig 20088 bp, 10 predicted proteins | sample YL17G11_0_MG_FD_205037 | JGI IMG/M metagenome (GOLD analysis project Ga0315287, IMG submission 205037) | Sediment microbial communities from Yellowstone Lake, YNP, Wyoming, USA - YL17G11_0 | ecosystem: Environmental > Aquatic > Freshwater > Lake > Sediment | place: USA: Wyoming | collected...
GAGAGAGAGAGAGAGAGAGAGAGAGAGAGAGAGAGAGAGAGAGAGAGAGACGGAGAAAAGCTCGCGTTTTTTTCCCCTCACCTCATTGAATAAAAACTTCGAAACCTCGAAAACAAACAGACTACGCCCCGCCCTCCTCCAACCCCATCGGGCGCAGCGGGAGCCTCAGCATCGATGATAGGGCAGCAGCAGGGCACCTGCGGTCTCGGGGCCCTGCTGCCGCAGCCGGCGGGACCGGGACCGGCGGCAGCGGCGGCCCGTCGACCTCCGACGGCGGCGGCATCGGCAGTGGAGGGGGACGAGGGGGAGGCGCTGGCAACGATGACCCCAGCCGGAAGCGCCGCCCGCTCTCTTCCGCCGCCGAGGAGGCGAGCAAGCGGCGCAAGCACAGACGCATGATGGAGCAGCAGCAGCAGCGGCAGCAGCAGCGGCGGGAAGATGCGAGCTGCGGCGACGGAGAAAGGGACGGCGACGCTTCGAAGGCGGCTGCAGCAGCAGCACCGGCAGCAGCAACGGCGACGACGACGGCGACAGCAGCAGCCGCAGCAGCGTCGGAGCGTTCCTGGGCCGAACTCGCGTCCATGGCCGCGGCCACCGCCTCCTCCTCCCCATCCTCGGCCGCCTCGACGGCCCGCGCCCGCTCGCTGGCCCTCGCCGCGGCGGCCGCGGCCTCGCGGGACCCCTCGTTCTCGGGCTCGCACGTCGCCGGCGACCTCCGCCGCGCGGCGGGGCTCCTGTGGACCTCGAAGCCCGCGGCGCTCGCGCTGCTGCGGGAGCTCGCCGACGCCGAGTCCTTGCTGCTGCTCTCGTGCGGGGAGGAGAGCAGGGCGCTCGACAGCAGCAGCGGCGACGACGACGGCGACGGTGGCGGGAGCGCGAAAAAGAGGAAACGCAAAGCCTCTTCATCTTCCTTCCCGTCCTCCTCCTCCTCCCCCTCCTCCTCTGCTGTCCCGCTTTGGCAGACAGTCTTGGAGACGCGGCTCTTTGCTTGGCCGGGGTCGTCTCGAGAGGCTGCCGCGGCGGCCCTCGCCGAGGCTGCCGTCGCCGCAGCGAAGGAGGCGGCAGAAGAGGCCACTGCCGCTGATGCTGCTGCTGCCTCTACCGCTCTCGCCGTCGCCGAAGCCCTCCGATCCCTCTCCACCTCGCTCCTCGCCGGAGCTTCAACGCTGACGCAGGCCCGCTCGACGGCCGACGCCCTCGTCTGCAACCGAGGGAGGCTCTGGCGGCAGTGCGACGCCTGCGGGCATAGGCGGCTCGCCCGGCGGAGGCTGCTGCCCTTCGAGCGCTTCTGCTGCGGGCTGCCGGGCGCCGCACTGCTCCTCGGGAAGGCCTGCGGCGACGGAGACGACCTGGGGGCGGAGTGGAGGAGCCCCTCTCGAGGAGACGGGGAGGCGGGTGCCGAGGCGAGGCGGCAGCAGCCGTGGCGGCGGAGGCGGTCGGGAGGAGGAGGAGCAGAGGCTGCTGCTGCTGCTGCTCCCGTCCCCGCTCCTCCCTCTCCCTCCTCTCCCCCCTCCCCTCCTCCTGCCCCCGCTCCGACCTCCGTGGCGGACGCCGTCGCCGCCGCCGCCTCGTCCGACGCGGACCTCCTGCGGCTGCTTCCCGCCGGGTGGAGGAAGATCGTGTGCCTCTCGCTCCTGAGCGGGCAGAGCTGTAGCGGAGGAGGGGCGGTGGCGACGACTGACGCCGCCGCCGGTGCTGCTGCTTCTGCCGCCTCGTTCGCGCTCCCCAGACTCGACGTCGCGTACATAGACCCCCGCACGGGCGAGGCGCTGACCTCGCCGCAGGAGGCCGCGAGGGCCGCGGGCCTGGAGTGGCCTCTGCCGGGCGAAGAGAAGATGAGGCGGCAAAACGAAAACGGAATGGCGGCGACGGCGACGGCGGCGGTCGTGACGCCGCTGCGGCCCGTGCCGCCGGCGCTGCGGCTCTCGGCGGCGAGGACGGCCGGGGAAGAAGAAGAACAAGCGGAGGAAGAGCTGCAGCAGCAGCACCACCAGCACCAGCGCTCCCCGTGCTCCCCTTCCTCTCCGCGCCTTGCGCTGCTGTCCGCGAGGGCGGCGGAGGAGGCCGAGAGGCTCGAGGAGGAGCTGGCCAGGGGGCAAGCCGCCGCGAGGAGAGAGGTCGAGGCCGCCGCGTCGGCGTCGCCGTCGGCGGCCGCGAGGAAAGAGGAGGCCGCAGCCGCTGCTGCAGCGCAGCAGCTCCTCTGCACGCCTCGAAGTTCCGGTAATTCCCTCCCAGCGGTGACCTCTCCTCCTGGGATGGCTGCGACGATCAAGAAAGGGAACCAGCCGGCGTCTCCCGGGACTCCAGCGGGAAGAGACGCGACTGCGGTCGCTCCCACGGCAGCGGCGGCCGCCGCTGCCGCTGCTGCTGCTGCTCCTGCTGCTGCAATGAAAGGAGCGACGCCCCCGCGCTCCCCTCGCGCGGCCGCGGGCTCGCCTGAGCGTCCCACGATCCCTCCCCCCGTCTCGTGGAGGGGCTCTGTCTTCGGTCCTCCCGCGACGGGGGGGAGCGGAGAAGAAGCCACCGACGCCGCCGACGCCGATGCCGCCGTCTTCGACCTCGAGGCCATGCTCCCGGCAGCCGCGGCGCTGGCCCTCTCTTCCGAGACGGAGGCCTCCTCCTCCTCCCCCTCCCCTCCCTCGCCGCAGCAGCAGCAGCGCCTCTCGATCGTGGCGATCAAGACCCGCCGTGAGGTCTTCGCGATGGCCGAACCGGGTGCCGCGCCGCTGCTGATGCACCTGTCGCAGTCGTGGCAGCGGGAGAGTTCGCTTTCGTCAGCGGCGGCGGCGAGGGCAAGGGCGGCCGCCGCGCGGCTCGAGGCGGCGAGGACGGCCGTCGTCGTCGGGGCTGAAGGGAAAAAAGGAAGCCTCTTCGGGCTCGTGCCGCACACCAACCCGCTCCACTCGCTGCACTTTATCGCGGTGAGGCTGAGCCAGAGCGAAGAGGAGCAGGACGAAGGAGAAGAGGAGGAGAAAGGGAAAGGGGAGGCGCTGGCGGCCGAGGTTGCGGCGCTGCTTGGCGGCGGGGCGACGGCGGCGACGGTGGCACCGATGCCGACCCCGGTCGTGCCCTCCCCTTCGCCGACGCCGCCGCCGCAGATCGCAGCGGCTCTGGTTGCGCAAGGCGGCGGGGCGTGAGAGAGAGCGAGTTATTGACTGTAAACAAATAATGAAAACTAGTTATACTTGTTTTGGGGGGCGGAGAGGGGGGCAGAGAGAGAAAGAGAGAGAGAGAGGTTTCACTTGCTTTCTCTCGGACGTCGCGAAAAAGCAAACTCGCCGCTGCAAAATGGCGTCTCCCGCGCCCTCCCCTCGAGGGCCCCCTCCCACGCTCAACGACCGCCTCAGCGAGCCCCTGGATGAACCCTTGTCCTCTCTCAATCCGCAAACGACCGCGAGCAACGTTCCTGCTTCTGGAAGGAGCAGCGAGCAAGAAGAGCAGCGCGCCTCGCCGATGCTGCTCTCGTTCGCGCCGGCCGCAGTGGCGGCGATTGTCTTCCCGCTGCCGCCCCGCGTCGCTTCGCGCTGGTCCAGCGAGGGTGGCCCTCGCCCTCTCTCGGGCGGCCCTCTTGCGACCCGAGACAGTCTCGACGCCAAGCTCGCATCAGCGGAGGCCAAGAGACAGGCGAGTTTTGAGGGGAGAGAAATGATTCGTAACTCTTTTCTTTCTTTGTCTTCTCTCCTCTAGCCAAAGAAAGCCAAGCGGACAACCTGAAGAGAGCCGCATGTGTCTCCCTTCGCTTCATAGTCGCGTCCCGCCTTTGACCAGCTCGACAGATCCCGTGATGGTGTCAAATCAATGCCTCCGAGCCTGGAAACGGGTGGCGATTCGTTTCCGGAGCATCGAGGGACGAGCTAGGAGGCCCGCCATGGCGAGAGCGAGAGCGAGAGAGCCAATTCTTTTCCTCCTTTTTTTCCTCCAAACCCCTTTCGCTCAAACTCCGCTCTCGCCGCCTCTCGACGTAAACAAAAAACTCGTCCTTTAGGCCTTCCTTCAGTGGGTAGCGACCAGGAGCGCCGCAAGGCAGGCATCCCGCCGCGGAGTCTCCCTCACCGGCGGAGACGCCGCGGGCACGACTGGGATGAACCTGCTGGTAAGGAGAGAGAGAGAGAGAGAACAGAGAGAAGGCACAAAGAGAGAAGAGACGAGGCAACCGCCCGAGCTGGCCAAGGGACACTTTCACACACTCTTTTTTTTCTTCCTTTTCACCGCTCTCGCTTTCACTTTTTCCCCCATAAAAACAGAGCAAGCTCGACAAGGAAGCTGGATTTGCAAAGATGTCAGTTCCGAGGACTCTGGAAAACAAGGAAGAGGGCCGCGAAACTCCGGCTGCTGCTGCTGCTGCTGCTCCTTCAAACGCTCCACCTCATGCCCACCACCACCACCACCACCATCCCGGAAGCGACGACCCCCACATTCACGCCCTCTCGCGCCTCCGCGCCGCGGCGGCCCGAAGGCGCATGCAGAGCGCCTGGCGCTCCTTCCACGGCAGGAGGAGCTCCGAGCTTGCCAGGGCCTTTATCGCGACGGGAGTCCTGGGCGGGGGGACGGGCGGCGAAGGCGGCGGCTCCGGCGGCGCTCCTTCTTCTCCTGCCCCCGTTCCCGCCGTGGCGGCCGTCCTCGGCGTCGGCTCCCCGGGCTCAGCACCTCCGCTCGCGCACAGGGCCTCGGCGGACGGCATCCTCGCCTCCGACTTCGACGACCTCGCCCGGGCACTGACGCTCCCGGCGACGCTCGCCGCGGCGAGAGCCCTGCTGACGCGCTGCGAGGCGCGGGTGGCGCTGAGGCCGCACGAGGCCAGCGGCGCCGCGGTCGCAGCTGCGCTCGGCGCCCTCGCCGCGAGCTTCGCGAGGAGAAGGAGCGGAGGAGGGAGCAGCCCGGCGGAGCCTCCGCCCTCTTCCTCCCCTTGCTCGGCCGCTCCGCGCCCGCCGCCGCCGGGGGGCCGGTACCCGCTCCGCGTCTTCCTCTCGTCGCTGATGATGGTAGCTCACCCGGAGGTGGTCTTCCGCTCGTCCAACGGAGAAAAAGAAAGAAGTCTGAGGGCCGCGGCGGCGGAGCTGAGGGCCGCGCTCTGCGCGCTGCTCGCGGCGATGCTGCGCGGCGGCGGAGGAGCTTCCCCGACTGCCTCGCCGCAGCAACCGCCTCTCCCTCGCGCCCTCGCCGCGTCCGTCGGCGAGGCCGGCATTCCACCTCCCTCCAAAGCCCTTGCTGCCTTCGACTCCGCCTGGGCGCGCTTCCTCTTGGCGTTCGCGAGCTGGAAGGCTGCCGACGCGGCCGCCCTGGAGGCCGACCTTGTCCGCGCCGCCGTCGAGCTCGAGGCGTCGCGGCTCGCGATCGAGGCAGGGACCGCCTCTGCCGCCGCCGCCGCCGCCGCCGCCGGAGCCGCCGCGGGGGCTCCCCCGTCTCCCTCTCCCGGATCGTCGCCCGAAGCCGCCCCGCGCCCGCGCCGCGCGGCCTCGGGGGCGGACGCGGCGGAGGTCGCCGCCGGCGTGGCCCGCGACCTCGACCTGCTGCGGTCCAAGGCGAGGGAGCTCGGCGGCGAGGGGGCGGCCAGGAGGCTCGACGCCGCGCTGGAGGGGTGCAGGGCGAGGGCTAGGGCGGCCTCGGAGGCGCTGCCGTCGCCGCCGCCGCACGCCGCCGAGAGAAGCGGCGAACGAGGAGCAGGGGGAGCAGAAGCCGCCGCCGACGCCGCTGCCCCTTCCCCGCCCGGCCTCGGGGACGGCGCGCTCCTCCCTTCCGCCCCCTCGGGCTCCCCGATTCTCAACCTCCCTTCGATCTCCCGCGCCCCCTCCGGAACGCTGCCGGCACCGTCGAAGACCGAGTCGGTGCTGTGGGGGTTGATCAAGTCGGGGGGGGAGCCCGTCGGGATGCTGCGGCTCGCAGAGGCGGTCTGGGGCGACGCCGCCGACGACGGCTCGTCCTCTTCTTCATCGTCGAGCGCAAACTCCTCTTTCGCCTCCGTCGCCGACGTCGAGAGGGCCGCGGCAGAGGCCGAAGCGCGCGCCGAGGCGGCCGCGCTCGCCGCCTCGTCCGAGATCGCCGCCTCGGGCGTCGACAGCCCGGGCTCGAGCGCGACCGACGCCGCCGTCGCGGCGGCGAGGGCGGCCGACGAGGCGCGGTGGGCCCGCGCTCGGCTCGCTTTCGCGAAAGGGAACAGCAACGGCGGGAACGGGGCCGCGCTGGTCGCGGCAAGCGCGCTGTCGACGGCCGCGAGGAGGGTCGCCGGAGCTTTGGGCGCCGGGGCCAGGGCCAGCGAGGCGGCACACTCGCTGCGCCGCGAGTACGAGATGATCACGCTCCGCGACGAGTTCTCGAGCTCAATTTCTTCCTCTCCGAGCCTCATCCCGGGCCTCGACGTCGAAGTGGTCCTGATGCGCCTCGAGGCCTTTTCTGAAACGCTGAGGTCGCTCTGCGCCCCGGCGAGGGACGCGGGACACGCTGCCGCGGCGGCGGCGTCGAGGGCCGCCGTCGGCGCCGCGTTTGCCCTCGCCGCCGCCGAGGGTCCCGGCTCCGAGGAGGGAGCCCCCGCCGCCGCTCCCCGGCTCGCTCTGGCGACGGCGCTCGCGGCCTCGCTGCGCAGGGCAGACGCCGGGGCGAGGCTGCTGCAGGCAGACGTGGCGGCGACGGAAGCGAGGGCGCTGGCAGGGGGAGCGGGAGCTGGCGCGAGCTCGTCCTCGTGCTCCTCGTCGTCGTCTTCTTCCGTCGAAAACCCGCTGGCAGCCCGGGCCCGCTCCCTGCTGCGCCTCCGCGCCGCGCTCCCCGCCAGCGCGACCGAGGCCGAGCTGAGCGCCGCCCTGCCGCTCACCAGGGCGTGGCTGGCAGAGGCCTGCGGCAGGCTGCCCGTCGTCGAGGGCGGGCTGCCGCCTCCTCCTCCTCCTCCCTCGAGCGACTCCCCCTCGGCGGATGACGGCGGCGACGACGACGTCGGCGACGACGGCAGAGAGCAAAGGGCGGCGGCGGCAGCTTCTGCGTCGGCAGCGGGCCTCCCCGCCAACCTCCGCTCGGGCTTCTCCTCGCTCGCCGCCGCCGCCCCCCCCGCTGCCGCTGCTCCCTCCAGGGCGCGGACGAGGCACGAGCTCGTCCTCCCCGCCCCTCACGGCGGCTGGCGCGCCGCCTTTAGGACGGGGCTGCTCTCGCTCGTCGCGGCGCCGGCGCCGCTCGCGCCCTCGGCCGCGGCCGCCGCGGCCGCCGCCGCCCGGGGCCCCCCCGGGGCGCCCGCGCCCACCGCCGTCCCGGAGGTCGTCGCGCTGGAGTTTGCGGAGCTGCGCGCGGCGCAGCACGAGTTCCAGCTGCTCGCGGTCTGCGCCGCCGGCGTGATGCTCGTGCGCGCCTCGGGGGGCTCGAGCCGGCCCGGCGCCGCCTCCCCCGCGGCGCCGGCCCCGGCGGCCGAGGTCGCGGCGCGGCTGCGGGCCCTGCTCGCGGGCTCGGCGACGTCGGCGACGCTGCCGGACCTCGCGGCGGAGCTGGCGCTCCTCGCCTCGCGCCCCGCCTCCTCGGGCCCGCCCTCGGCCCCGCCGCGCTCGGCTCCTCCGGCCTCCTCGGGGGCGCCCGGCGGCGGCGGCGGCGGGGAGCCTGCCGCCCTCGAGGCCCTCGAGAACGAGATGAGGGCCGGGCTCGGCAGGCTCCTCCGCCGCGGGTCCCCGCCGTTCGAGGCCCTCGCGGGAGCGCTCGAGACGGCGCTCGCGACGAGGCTGCTCTGCGCTCCGGGCCCGGCCCCGGACGCCGCCGCCGCGGCCGCGCTCGCGAGGGCGGGGGCGGGCGCTTTGGCCAAGGACGTCGGGGCGCTGGGAGAGAGGGTCGCCAGGATCGCAGCGGTGGCGGAAAATGTGTTCGGTCCGCTGGTGGAGCACGTCGTGGAGGGGCTTCTCTAGAATTATTTTTGATTCATTTTTTTTTTTTGGGGGGGGGGGGATGGAGTGGGGTGTAAGAGAGAGAAAGAGAGAGAGAGGGAGAGAAAGCGTTGGAAAAGTTGAGAGAGAGCGGGGCGAGTTTCTTTCTCTCTCATTTTTTTCTAGGAAAAGACGAAAAAAGTTTGGCCGCCATGCTCTCCAAAACAGTGCGTTTTCTATCTTCCCGTTTTGCTGAATGCTCTCCTCCAATTGGCTTCAGTGCTTTCTTCTCTGCATCGCACCAAGCTCACGCGCGAAAAAACCCACCCGAAATCAATGCCAACCCCCACCCCGCGAAAACAAAAACACGATAACAAAAAACTCAGGCCGCCAATGTTGTCGCACTCGCGCTCGTCGCGCTCCTCTGCCTCATCCCTTCGCGGGGGGTCCTCGCCAGCCCCGGAGCCGTCGCCGTCCCTCCTCGCGGCGTGAACACGGAGGCCTCCTTCGACCACGAGGCTCCGGTAAGTAGAGACGGGCTCTGTTTCCACGCCGATGAGAATGGAGCGAGTCTAGTAGAGCATCGTCCAAATGGGCTCTCAACGTTATTTCTCTCTTCTCAACCTCGACCCCCCTCTCTACCCAATAAAAAAAAAAGCCGTGGGACTCCCCGCAGCCTCCCCCGCTCAACTCCTTCGCCGCCACGCGCCCTCCCTCCCCCCGCGAGCGCCGCGAGGAGCGCGATGCCGAGAGGGAGGCAGCAGCAGCATCGGCTGCTTCCGCCGGAAGCGACCCGAAGCAGCTCCTCGCCGGCGACGCCCTGCCGCCGCTGGAGCTCCAGCTGGGAAGCGAGAGGAGGGCCGCGTCTCCGGCCCCCGCCCCCGCTCCCGCAGCCAAGGACGGCAAAGGATCAAACGACAAGAGGAAGAGCGAGAAGCTCCCGCCCGTCGCCGGCGCCGGCGGGCCCCTGCCCCCCCCTCCCCCGCCCCCCAAGAAGGGCGGGGGAGAAAAGGGCACCCAGCCGCCGAGGAAGCCCCCCCTGGTCCCCGAAGCCCCCCCCCGCGCCCTCCCCCCCGCGCTTCCCCGCCCGGGGTGGATCCCTCCCAGGCACCCCGAGTCCCCAAAAGTCCTCGAGGACGCCGTCGACGACGCCGCCTGGGCGGAGAGGCTCGCACCCGCGGCCCCGCCCGTCACCGTCGCCGAGAGGCCCAAGCAGCTGGTGCGGTTTTCGGGGGACACGGCCCGCAGCCAGCAGCAGCAGCAGCAGGCCGCCAGGGACGCCGAGGACGCGGACCCCGACGCGATCTGGCGAGGACCCGGAAGCAACAGCGACCCGAAAGTCATGGCCGCGCAGGCGCGGGGGCAGCGGCAAGGCGCGGGCGGGGACGACAGGAAAAAGGTCGTCTCGTCCAAGTCGAGCGCCTCGAGGGGCGCCGGTGCCGGCGCCGGGGCGGCGTCTTCCGCCTCTGCCGAGGAGCCCGCCGGTGGGGACTTTGACGAAGGGATCATCGAGAAGCCCGCCGGCAGCCCCTTGGCCGCCCCCTCGCCTTCCTCTCTTTATTCGATGCTCGGGGAAGCCTCCGGCGCGGGAGGGGGAGAGGCCGGGGCGAAGAAATCGTCGGCCTCGACCGCCGCCGTCGTCGGGGGCACCGTCGGGGGGCTCGCCGCCGCGGCCCTGCTCGTCGGCGCCTTTGTGGTCTCGAGGAGGAGCAGGGGCGGGGGGAACGGTGGTTCTCAGGGCGCGGATGCCTGCGACGGAGGGGAGGGCGGGCGGAAATCCCTCTACTCTCCGCCTTTGACGGCCGGCGGCGGCGGCGCCGCTGCTGCCGGTGCTGCAGTCGCCCCAGCAGGAGGAGAGTCCCCGCCTCTCCGCCATCGCTTTGGCGCAGCCGAGGACGACAGCTGCAGCGCCGCTGATGCTTCCGGCGCCGCCGCCGTCACCGAGGTCGCTTGGATCGCTTCCTCGAAGCCCTCGACGCCGGCAGCCCGCCGACTCGTCGCAGCTGCGGCGGCCGCAGAGAACGAACCTGCCGCCGATGCCAACAACGCCGCCGGAGCCGCCGCCGTCGCCGCCCTTCCGGCTGCGCTCGCCGCGGCCGACTGCCAGTGCGCGGGCTCCTACTTCGCGCGCAGGGCCGCGCACAAGGCCGGCAGCGCCGACGCGTTCAGCTTCCACGAGTCTACCTGCGCCCTCGGGGAATAGAGAGGGGAGTTTTTTTTGTCTTTCTTTTCTTCGGTTTCAATTTTGTTTCAAGAGAGAAAGTACTGTCGACCATTTTGTGTCGCGTCTTCTCATGTTTGCGCTCCGCGTTCACTTGGGATAGATAACATTCTCAACCCTCGATTTAAGGGTTCTGGTTCCCATCGTATCTGGTAGGGCCGAAAAGGAAAGGAAAAAGAGAGAGAGGGAGGGAGGGAGAGAGCAAGTAAATATCTTTTTATTGAACAGTACTAAAAATACACTTTACGGTTTCTCTCCTTCTCCCTCCTCTCCTGTCTCCTGCTCTCCGCTTGACCCCTCGGGAAGCAGAAGCCGCCCCGCGCCGAAAAGTCGCCACTTTTTTTTAGGGTCGAAAAAATAAAAACATCAGAGCCTGGAAAGCGCCGTCGGCCCCGGAGCGGCGGCCGGGCGCGAGGGCGCGCCGTGCACCCTGCTCGCGTCGGGCGACCCGACGTGCTTGAGGTGCCTCCCCTGGGCGAGCACTCGCCCGTCCCCCTCGCTCTCCACCACGACGTTGGCGACGGCGATCGTCCGGCCCACGCGGACCACCTTGGAGTCTATGACGACGTTCTTCCCGGCCGGGGCAGGGGACAGGTAATCCACCGAAATGTGCAGAGAGACGCCGCTCTCGGGCGAGACCGAGAAAATCGAAGAAGTGCCGATGACGTCGACCAGCGTCGCTATGCAGCCCCCGTGCAGGGTCCCGTAGCGGTTGGTCTTCTCTCTCGTGACGGGCATCAGGCACCGGACGTGCCCCGGGGACGAGGAGAGCACTGTGAGCCCCCGCAGAGCAAGGCTGTCGAAGCTGACCGCCGAGTCCGGGTAGTGAGGAGACGAGCGGGAGGACGGGTCGGTCTCGTCCTCATCGTGGGCTCCTTCGCCATTGACGAGGGCTTCGGTGAAGACGCGCGCGGCCTCGGCGGTGCCCATCGTTCGCGTTTTTTTCTAACCCTCGCTGAGGGCAAAGAAAGGTTCGAAGGAAACGGCGGCGCCGAAGATGAGGGATGGAAAAGGTGAGGAGAGGGAAGCCCTCTTTCACCCACTCCTCTTTCACCGCTGCCTTCTCGACCAGAGGGGGAGCGCAGATGTCGATGTGACTCAGCGAGAGACCGATGGAAAGAAATAAATTTGGTGGCGGGCTTTAAAGCAGGCCTTCGTGAGCGGGAGAGATGAAGGCGATCGACAGAGAAGAAAACAAATTCTGATAAACCGGATGGCGTGTTCCGAACTTCGTACAGAACCGGCTTGACGCCGACCATCGCCGTCGCCTTTTTTCTCCATCCCGATCAACTCAGCAGCGCAAGGCACGCACTCCGACGCCCTCTCCGGTCCGTTCCAGCCTCCGACGGGAAGTATTAAGGTCTCTTCCAGCTTGCCGCGTGGAGCGAAGACACGCCCGAGGTCGTGAAAGGCCTCGAAGGAGGCAGCAGGCGATCGAAGCTCTCGGAGCAAAAAGAGAAAACCAAGGGGGGGAAAAACTCAACCTCGACTGTTTTCTCTCCGGGCCTCTCTCTCGCTGTTGCACGCCTCGCGACAGAGCGAAAATGAGCAGCTACGCGGCGAGAACGCGCGAGATGTTCCGCAAGTACGGCAAAGTCGCCGTAGGGGTCCACTTTGCGGTCTACTTCTCGGGGCTCGGAGGTAAGAGGAAAGGGAAGAAATAGGTGAAGAAAAAAGTGCAAGGGAGGAAAGACGAGGCATCTTTCACGTCGAAAGAAACCTCTCTCGCGCAAAACACATAAAAAAACAAAATAGCATGCTACGTCGCCGTCGAGAGGGGAGTGAAAGTCGACAAGTTCCTCCGCGGTTGGGGGCTCATGGGGGAGAAGAAAGAGAAGAAAGTTGCAGAAGAAGGAGGGGCGGCGGCGGCGGCGGAGCTCCCTGGGGAAGCAGCAGCGGGAGCGGGAGCAGCAGCAGCTGCGTCTCCCTCTGGCCAGCATCAGCATCACGACGATGACGACGACCGCAACTGGCTCGCGCGCGCTCTGTCGGGCCGCGGCTCGAGCCTCGCTCTGGCCTTTGTCGCGAATAAGGCGCTCTTCCCCGTGAGGGCCCCGATCACCCTCGGGCTGACGCCCGTCGTCGCGAGGGCGTTGCGGGTCAACGCGGCGAGGAGCGCGAGCGCGGCCGCTTCTTCCTCTTCTTCTTCGGCGAGTGGAAAGAGTAATAACGGGGGCGGGGGTGGAAGCGGTGGGGGAGAAAGCGGGAGCAACTGAGGAGGAGGAAGCGCTCCATAGTTCTTTTCTTTTTTCTCTTTTTCTCTTTTTCTCTTTTCTCTTTCTCGTTGTCTTCATCATTGTCAAAGTATTAGCCCCACTTCAGAGAGAGGCTCTCTCTCGTTTCAGACACAAAGCATTTGTTGTTGTTGGGTTTATTTACACTCTCGAGAGGGGGGATCAAAAAAAGGACAAGCACGGAGAAGCAGGGGGAAAGCGAAGGACGCTGCAAGCTAGCGAGAAAAAGCAGTGAAAAAAAGGAATTCCAGTGTTGCTGAAAGTGATGCAAATGATAATCTATAAAAATGTATCACCGCGCGATCTCGCGCTCAAAAAAATCAAAAAGAAAGAGCAGTGAAGTTTTGAAAGAAAACCAATGAAATCGAACGGAAAAGAAGGAAGCAAAGTCAAAGAGGGGGGAGGGGGACTCGCTCACTCCTCGTCCGTTTCCGCGGCGGCGGCGGCGGCGTTGGCGGCCGAGAAGGCCCTCCTCGCCGCGCTCGCCGCGGCCGCAGCGGCCAGCGCAGACCCCAAACCGCCGCCGCCGCCGCCGCCGCCGCTGCTGCTTCCGTTGGCAGCGGCCCGCTCGGCCCTGCGGGCCAGGGTCTGCACGGAGACGTTATGCGCGGGGGCGCTCATCGGCGGCAGCGCTGCGTCGGCGGGGTCATGCTGCGCCGCCTTGCGCTTCCTGTCCGGGAGCCAGTCGGCCTTAAGCCTGATGGAGTAGATGTCGGCGCGCACGCAGGCGAGCTCGGTCTCGAGGCGGGCGAGGAGCACCGGGAGCAGGCCGAGCCCGTCGATGATGGCGACGAGGCGGCGCGCGACGGAGAGCGGCGCGGCCGCGGCGGGCGAGCGCGAGAGCGCGCGGAGCCTGTCTAGCAAGAGGCGCCCGGCGAGCCAGAGGCCCCGCTTGAGGTCGTCGAGCGCGCCGGAGAAGATCACGAGGGCCACGGCCGCGAGCGTGCCCAGGAAGGGACGCGGATCGGCGGCGACGGCGGCGGCCAGCGACGACAGGAGGCGCGCGTGCGCGAGCGCGAGGCACAGCGCGGCGCCGGCGAGGCAGGCGTTGCGGCGCAGCAGCGCCGGCGCTCTCGACTGCTGCTCCTTCTGCTGCTGCTGCTGCTGCTGCTGCGCGAACGAAGCGGTGAACGACGCCGACGCGGCGGCCTTGAACGGTGAGGCCGGCAGCGCGACGGCGGGGGCGCGCGGAGGCGAGTACGGGGAAGCGGCGAAAGCGGCAGCGGCGGCAGCGGCTTTGAGGTTGATGGCAACGGTGTCGTCGTTGTCCCCCTCGGCGGCGCCGTCGGAGACGCCGCTTTCGCCGCTCTCCGACGGCAGACCTCCTGCTCCGTCTCCGGTCAGGCTCCTAGAGGATGAGGTGTTCGAAGGGGGACAGGAGCTGGCGGCGGCGCCCTGAGGGGAAGGAGACGGGACGCCGGGCTTGAGGCCAAACGCCCGCAGGGGCTGCCTCCTCGTCCGGGGTGGGGAAGGGGAAGGCGTCTGCGGGAACGAAAAGGCGGCTGCGCTGCTTCCCGCGTTCCCGCCGCCGCCGCCGCCGTCGGCGGCGGCGGAGGCGAGGGCCGCGAGGGCCGGGGCTGAGGCCGAGGGGTGCAGCGAGGTGCAAGTCGGGAGAGGCGGGAGCCCGCCGCTGCCGCTGCTGCTCCTCATCCTCGCCGACGACGAGGAGGAGGAGGAGAACGAGGAGGAACTATTCGCGGCCCCTTTCCTCGCGGCCTCGAGCAGGCTCAACCACATGTCCCTGCCCAGGATGGTCGTGGGCGTCTGCGGCGGCGCCTGCTGCCGCTGCTGCTGCTGCTGCCCTTGCTGCAGCAGAGAGCCCTGGGAGGAGTGCCCCTGGAGCCGCGGGGCCTGCAAGAGGGGGCCGCAGGTCGAGGAGGATGAGGAAGAGGGGCCGGCCCCGGCCGCGGCGAGGTAGCTCCACCCGCCGGGCGTGTAGGGAGCCGCCCCCTCGCCGCTCCCCGTGGTCGAGGCGGCGGCGGTGAAGGAAGCGCTCCTCGGGGCCGCGCCGCCGCCCCTCGCCAGCGGGCCCGCCGCGAGCGACTCGAGGGCCCAGTCCAAGTCCTCCAGGCTCGCGCGGATCCTCGCCGCGGCGCGGAGCCTCTCGGCCGCCGCGGCGGAGAGCGCGCCGAACTCGATGTCGTCAGTGGTGGCCGCGGCGATCGCGGACGAGACGAGGAGCGGAGGAGGGGAGGCGGAGGCGGAGGGAGGGGGAGGCTGCTGCTGCTGCTGCTGCTGCGGGGCGTCGTCGGCGGCGTCGCGCTCGCCCGCAGCGGCAGAGTCTCCGTTGTTGACGGCGTTCCCGTTCCCCGCTCCTCCGGCGTTTCCTCCAGCGAAGCTGAACCTCTTCCTCGGGGACAGGCCCAGGAAGGAGGTGCCCCCTCGCCCGGGAGAGTGCAGAGGAGGGCGGCCGCGGAGGGAGCTGGGAGGGGTGGCAGCGGGCGACGGCGACGGCAACGGCGACGGGCACGCTGAGGGAGGGGCGGCGGCGGCGGCGGCGGCGGCGACGGCTCCGCCGTTGCTGCTGCGAGGGCGGCGAGGGATCGCCGCCGACGCCGCCGATGCCGTCGCCGTTGCAGCCTCGGAGGTTTCAGGTCCGTCTTCTCCAGGGAGGACGAGCTTGGACGGAGAGGCAGCCGCGTTCTTGCCCCCCGCTCGGCGGGAGGACGAGAGGGCGCCGAAGAACGAGGCGGCGGCAGAGGCGCGCCGAGGGGTTGCCTTGGCGAGGGGCGCCGCCGCCGAAGTCGGCTCGATGGATTCGTCCTGCGACGAGGTCCGGGCGCTGTTATGTGAGTCGTTTTTCGTTTTGTTTTGTGTCGGTGTTGGATCAATTGTGATTTCTCTCTCCGTGAGCGATTCGAAAGGCACGAGGGAAGGCCCTGGAGGGGCTGAGGAGAGGGGGCGATTTCTTTTGATGGGGGGCGCTACTCGGTCGGTCGCCTGCAGGGCCTTCGCATCGCTGAGAAAAAAAAACATCGTTGAATGAGAACAACGCGATGCCGACACGAGCCTCAGCACTACCGTCGAGATGACCGATTGGCTTGCTCTCTGCTGAAATCACGCATTGACAATGTCATCTAATCACCTGGAGCCCGCGGAAGACGAGCAGTCGACCGCTAGGACGCGAGCTGTCAACATGGTTTTTTGCTTTTGAAGAAGAAAATCGGCTTGATTGCTGACGCCCAGAGACGCGCAGATTCAAATGAGGCCGCGCTCTTGGCTTTCAAAGGGCCCAGCGTCTCTGCGCAGCGTCTCTGCTGAGGCGGGAAGATCGCGAGCGTTCCCTCTGGGCCGAGCAAGGGCCCCGAGAGAGGGCGGGAAATGCGCGCCTTGAAGGAGGCGCGCCTGCTTTTTTCTTTCCTCCTTCCGAGCAATGAGGGGAAAGAAGCAGTGAGGCGTGACGTCAAGCAAACGCCGGCCAAAAGAGAGCGTTCGCTTTTTCTCACTCTTTTTCTCCTCCGTCACCCCCTTCTCTTTCCTCCTCTCTCCGCTCCACTCGCTCAGCTCTTTCCCCCTTTCCCCCTTCCCTCTTCAAGTCACACGATGCGCGCCATCCGCTATGCAACCGTCGGTGCGCCTCTCGAGGTACGGAAAAGGCCAGGCAGAGGGCAGAAACAGCGAGAGAGGAAAGTCGAATGCCTCAGAAAATTTTTTCAGAGCATCAACAAAAAGAGACACTCTCCAGCTCGACCTCGACCTCCGCTCTTTTCTCTCTCTCTCTCTTACCCCAAAAAAACAAAATAGCTCGTCACCGACGCCCCAAAGCCCGTCCCCAAGCCCACCGAAGTCCTCGTCCGCGTCGTCGCCGCCTCGATCAACCCCATCGACTTCAAGCTGAAGCGCGGGGACCTTGGGAAATTCCTCACGAAGACGCCGATGGTCCCCGGCGCCGACGTCGCCGGCGTCGTCGAGGCCTCTCCCTCGGGCTCCCAGCGCTTCGCCGCGGGCGCCCGGGTCTACGGCATCAAATCCGCCACCGACCCCAACGGCACGCTCGCGGAGTTCGTGGCGGTGCCGGAGTCCCAGCTCGCGGCCATCCCGGCGGCTCTCTCGTTCGAGCAGGCCGCGTCGCTGCCGCTCGCGGGGCTCACGGCCCTGCAGGCGCTGCGCTCCGCCGCCGTCAAGGGCTCCGACCGCGTGCTGGTGACCGCCGCGGCGGGAGGGGTCGGCTCGCTGGCCGTGCAGCTCGCGCGCGGCGAGTTCGGCTGCCGAACCGTCGTCGGGACCTGCGGCCCCAAGAACGTCGCGTTCGCCCGCGAGGAACTGGGCGCCTCGGAGGCCTTTGACTACACTGTTGCGGGCAAGACCCTGCAAAACACGTTTGCCGCTTCGGCGCCGTTCGACGTCGCTGTCGACGTGATGGGAGGCGCGACGGAGGCCGACGCGCTCGCGGCCACCAAGACCAAAAAGCTCGGGGGCCGCTTCGCGTCCATCCTCAACTCGGGCACCTCCGCGACGAGCGTCGCCGCAGGCTTCTTCAACGCCCTCCTGGGCAGAGGGCCGGCCTACTCGGTGACGATCCTCTCGGTGAAGGACGCCGGGGAGAAGCTCGAGAGTGTCTTCAACAGGCTGATCGAAGAGGGGAAGCTGAAGCCGGTCGTCGCGGCGGTGAGGCCGCTCGAGGAGGCCGCCGCTGCCTTCGCGGAGCTCGAGGCGGGGCACTCGAGGGGCAAGCAGGTCATCAAGGTCGGCGAGGAGTGAAGAAGAGAAACGCAGGCGTTTTTTTCCTTCCCTAGTTTTCCATGATTTACAACACAATACAAATGCAAAACATAAACGCGTTGAGCTCTTTCAGCTGAGTGGGAGGAGGAACGCGGGGGGAGCGGGAGCCTGCACAGCGGCTGCCGCCGCTTGCGCTTTCGCTGCCGCCGCTTCCGCTTTCGCTTTCGCTGCCGCTGCGACGGCAGCTTCTCTGACCTCTGCCGCCGTCGGCAGCGCGTCGACGAACCCCTCGTCTCCTCCTCCTCCTCCTCCCCCGCCGACCCTCGGGAGCCCCTCTGCCCCTCCGGCGGCGGCAGAGGCGCCCCCCCCCTCGTCCGCGTCGACCTCGCACCAGAGCAGGACCCCCCCGCACGGCAGGGGCAGGGCCCGCACGGAAGCCAGGGCGCCCGAGCCCCGCGCCCGGACTGCGGCACCGCCGCCGAGGCCGCCGCCGAGGCCGCCGCTCCGCCGCCGGCTGACCCTCGTCTCCTCGACGCGGAGGACGTTTCTCGCTGCCCGTCCTTCGCCGCCGCTGCCGCTGCCGCTGCCTCCCTCGCGGCCGACGGCGCTCGTCGCCAGCGGGGCGTGCAGGTGCGGGAGGGCGCCGACGTAGCTGACGAGGCAGCATTTGGAGACGAGCAAGGCCCCCTTCGAATGATGGACCGCCGCCGCCGCCGTCGCCGCCGCTGCTGCGCATCCGAGGGGCCCCCGGGGAGCGGCGACGACGACGGTGAGGTTCTCGAGGACGGCAGCGGCCGAGAAGCGGAGCGCGGCAGCCTCGGAGGGGAATTTTCGCGCCTCCGAGGCCGAGAACGACTCCCTGAGAACGGTATCTTCGGGCCCGGGGCCGCAGCCGCGGATCAGCAAGGGAGAGGAAACGTGAACGGGCTGCGAGAGCTCGTGGAAGCGGTCGCCTCGCTCTGCCCGCCCCCGCTCTCCTCCCGTCGCCCTCGTCGGAGAGACGCGCACCGTGTCCCCTGGGCGGGCGGCAGCCACGGCCGACGCCAGCGTCTCGTGGCAGGAGCGCGCCCGGTGCCCCCGCGGGAAGGGCAAGAGGGGCGGCTGTCTCTCTCCTTCTCCCGCGCCGCCGCCGCCGCCGCCGCCGCCGCCAGCGGCCACGACCAGCAGCGACAGCTCCGGCGCCGTCCCGAGCTCCGCGAGGCGTCGGCAGGTCCTCCGCAGGGAGAACAGGTCCGGCAGGGGGTCGAGCGGGGCCATGATAAGCAGCAGGAGGTCGTCGGGGAGGTCGAGGAGGCGCGCGGCCCGGAGGGGCGGCGGGGGCGGGCGCAGGTGCGGAGGGAGGTGAGGGAGGAGAAGAGGAGGGAGGAGGGGGAAGGAGGACGAGGTCGAGCAGCCGTTGGGCGACGGGGATGAGGCCTCGTTCTCTGCCGCGTCTGGTGCCTCCATCTTTGTGCCCGAAGCTCTCTCTTTCGCCGGGGTCGTTTGTAGATGATGTCTTATTTATCAGAAACTGATCATCGAGTCATCGCGACAAGCAGAAAGAGGCGAGTCAACGCGCGTTGAAAAACAATTTTCGACTCGATTGAGAAACTATTTTTTTTTCTTCGAGACATCTGCTGCGTTCACGGTCACAACCTTTCTGAGAATCTAGCTCTTCTTCTTCTCTTCTCTCCGAGACCGAGCATTCGTTCGTTCTGCTCCCATTTCAAATCTGAAGATCATCTGTAGCTGAGTGCACAAACACTGTAGCTGAGTGCACAAACATCCTCTAGCTATCACCGCAAAAGCCCCGCGTTCCAAACGAAAAAAAAGAAGGAAAACAATGCTTCGCCTCTCGTCGACGCCGCCGTCGTCGTCGATCAAGGCGACGCCTCTGAAGGCCATGGCGACTCTCGCTCGAGCACCTCTTCCGGCGCCAGCTCGTGTCAGCACTCCCTCTGTCGCGCGCATTCCAATCGTCACGAAGGCTTCGCGGTCTTCCAAACCCGCTCACCGCGACGCGAAGCGCCGAACCTCCCGCGCCGTTCGTGCGGCACCGACAAGCAATGACGACGGCGGCGGCGAAGATTCGTCGACGGCGGCGTCGGCCTCTTCCTCTTCGACCTCCTCTTCTTCCGCCGTCCAGCAGCTCGTCGGAGAGGACGCCGCCCTCTTCGACCTCGCCGCGCAGTCCCTCCCTCGCTGGCTCTTCTTCGGCGCCGAGCTCACTGTCGTCATGATCATCCTATGGTTCGCCTGGCTGAGCCCGGACACGGGCCTCGCCCGCGGCTGGGTGCGCGCCTTCGAGGGCGCCGCCGGCGGCGACTCGACGGCGGCGATGGTGCTGCAGCTCTCGGCCTTCGCCGCCGTGCACTCCGGCCTGGCCTTCCTGCGCCCCTGGGGCGAGGCGGCGATCGGTCCCCGGGCCTGGCGCGTGCTCTTCGCGGGGGTCTCGCTGCCCCTGGCGGCGTCCTCGGTCGCCTACTTCATCAACCACCGCTACGACGGCGTCGCGCTCTGGGACGTTCGGGGCGGCTCCCCGGCGCTGCACCCGCTGCTCTGGGCCGCGAACTACGTCTCGTTCTTCCTGCTCTATCCCTCCACGTTCAACCTTCTCGAGGTCGCGGCGGTCGACGAGCCGAGGCTGCACCTGTGGGAGACCGGCGTCGCGCGGATCACGCGGCACCCGCAGGCGTGGGGCCAGCTCCTGTGGTGCGCAGCGCACACGCTGTGGATCGGCTCGTCGTTCATGGTGGCCACCTCGGCCGTGCTCTGCGCGCACCACTTCCTGGCCATGCCGCACGGGGACTACCGCCTGCGGAGGAAGCACGGCGCGGCGTTCGACGCCGTGGAGGCGAGGACGAGCGTGGTGCCCTTTGCGGCGATCCTCGACGGGCGGCAGCAGCTCCCAAAGGACTACTGGAGGGAGTGGGCTCGAGCCCCGTACATCGCGATCGCCGTCGTGACCCTGGGAGCGTACCTGGCGCACCCGCTGATGCAGGCCGGATCGTACTCGCTCAAGCTTTGAATGAGGTGTGTGTGTGAATGAGGTGTGTGTGTGTGTAGGGGGGGGGGGGGGGCTTGAGTAAACAAAACAAAATAGTCTGTCATATTGAAGTTTTTCATATTTTTTATTTTTATCCGAGATATAACGTTGCATTGA
>Ga0315287_10001789_pt1 | contig 20086 bp, 22 predicted proteins | sample YL17G11_0_MG_FD_205037 | JGI IMG/M metagenome (GOLD analysis project Ga0315287, IMG submission 205037) | Sediment microbial communities from Yellowstone Lake, YNP, Wyoming, USA - YL17G11_0 | ecosystem: Environmental > Aquatic > Freshwater > Lake > Sediment | place: USA: Wyoming | collected...
GTAGGCGGAGCAGTTGGGCAGGCCTCTTTCGCCGAGGCCGGAAGCGACGTTTATGATCCGCCCGAAGCCCTGCCTCGCCATCGGCGGGCCGGCGGCTCGACAGGCGAAGAAGGCGCTGCTCAGGTTAGCGGTCAGTAGCCGCGTCCACTCTGCGTCCGAAATCTCGTCGATGGGTTTGGCGAGGAAGAGGTCGACGGCGTTGACGAGGATGTCGAGCCTGCCGAGATCGCGCGTGGCGCCCTCGACGGCGTCGCGCACCTCGGACGACGACGCGGCGTCGATCTGTCGCGCCTGTCGCCCGCCGAGGAGTCGCGCAGTCTCTGTCGTGGACGCGACATCGGCGTTGTCGCGACCCGACGAAGCCGTCGCCACGTCAGCGCCCGCTTCGGCCAGGGCCAGGGCGATGGCCCGGCCAGCGCTGCAGCCGGCGCCGATGACGAGCGCCTTTCTCCCCGTGAGGTCGAACCCCTCGACTGCCATCCGTGTCCTCCAAGCGACGCCGCGGCATGCAGCGAAGCGCGCTATCTCGCGTCATCATAGCATCGGGCGTCGGAGCGGCCAACCGCCCTGGAACCGTTGGTTGACGCGGGCTAGGGGAGAATCGCGAGGTGTTCGTCGAGGCCAAGCTGTTCGACGCAGATGGCGATTCCGCGCACCACGCCGTCCATCTTGTCACGGCAGACATCCCTGTAGGGGTCGTCTCGGTTGTCGCATGTCGCTGCTAGCAGCGGCTCTTGCTGGATGACGCGGCCCTGGATATAGACAGAGGGTATTTGCAGGCTTTCCTCCAGCGAGGCGCATATCTCGTCGACCCGATAGACGACCCAGTTGCCGCCTATGTCGTAGGAATAGGCAATCAAGGCGCCGTCGTCGAGTCGGACAAAACCGTACACGTTCTCATACATCAATGCTTCGCCGGCGACGGTACCAGACATGCGGACCGTGCCATCTTCCCGGCTGACCGTCCACCTTTCGCCGGGCTCGAACCGCCAGAGTATCCCTGCTTTGCTCGGCCCTACATGGAGGAAGTCACCGGCATCGGCTATCAAGGTGTCGCCACCGGTATTCCAAGCCCGGATCAGCGGATGAAACGTGGTGTTGGGATCGATCGGCGGCGGCACGACGATGGGAACAATCCGGGGACTGGGACCGGCCATCATTGTGGGAACGTTCGAGGGCGTAGCGGAGGAGAGAGAATCCCCTGATGTGGTTGTGATGCCTTTTCCGCTGTCCCTGCCACAACTGATTGCGGAAAAGGAGAGAAGCGTCAACAGCAGGATTGATGCGACTGGACGCATCGCCAGACTCCTTCGCTATGGCCGTTGTGGCCCACAGCACAAGGTGCCCTGCCGCCAGCGCCGTCGGCGAGGCCACCCTGCGCCGGGATCGCTTTCGAGAGGGCGGGGGCACAATCGAAGCCGTTCACCGTCGTACCTTCCTTCGCACCAGCGCCGCCAGCGCGACGAGCGCAGCGCCACCCGCCGCCAGACACATGGCCGCCCACGCGAGGTCGAAGGTCGAGTCGCCCGGGCCCTCGCCGCCGCGACCAAAGCCGACCGGGCCGCCCCGTCCGCCGGGCACGAAAGAGCCCTCTTCATCGTCGACGGAGCGGCACTCGCCGAGCTGCGGCTGTTCGTCGGGGCGCACGCCGTGGCGCTCTGTCTTCCCGTCGACGGTCGCTTCGACGATGGTGCCGGTGTCAGCAGAGGCGCAGTCGAGATCGGCGGCGGGAGCGTAGGACGTGCGCAAGACCAGCGACTCTCCAGGCGGCAGCGACTCTCTTCCGAAGGACGCCAGGTCCCAGGTGTAGAGGCCCAGTTCGTCGTTGCGGCTCACAGGCCCCGGATCCGCCTCCGTCAGCTCGACATACTCGGCGTGATCGATGATCTTCAGGTCGGTGAGCGTCGTGGAGCCCCGGTTCGTCACTTTCGTCTCGTACGTCGCGGATGAGGGCGGTCCTCCGTCGGGGGTCGTTTCCTCGACCAGCGTCTTCGTAACCAGCAGGCCTTTCGGGGGAGCCGCGGCGTCGTCACTGGCGACAAGCTGGACGGGGGTAGTGGCCGCCTCTTCTTCCCCGACGAACACGGTGTCATCCCCTTCCCACGTCCCTTCCCTCATCCGCAGCAGCACAAGGAGCCGCGACTGGGATGACTCGCCCGGTTGCAGCAATCGGTCGACTTCGAAGCTGAGATCACCGCTGCCCAGCGGCACCTCTTCGCCGTTGCGGAAGTATGAAATCCAGTAGTAGTCGGGGATAGTAGTGCCGCCCGTGGACCTGACGCTCACGTATCCGATGGGAACGGGGTAGTGCGAGTTGTTGCTGATGCGCGTGACGCATTCGCTCACCACCCAGACGTCAGGCTGGAAGGTATCGGGCGTGCAGGTCACTTCGAGCGTGAGCGTGCCCTGCGGTGTTTGCGGCGCCGGGTCCGCCGCCGCTCTTGTTGCCGTGGTCAGTGGCAGCGTCGAAACCGCCAGTGCGAGAGCGAGCCATAGCATCCTTCGCCGTAGAAATGAGCCCAGCGTTGATTTTGTCGTCATGTTCGTCCTCCCCTGCTCGACAAGGAACTTCTTTCTTCGAGGCCGATGCTAACGCGGGAGAGGCGGGCTTGCATGACGAGAGGCCAGCGCTTTCCTTGCGCTTTCCCTACGCTATGTCAGGAAAGGGGAGTTCTACGGGCGCGAAGAGCTACGGCGCCGCCAGCGAGGGAGGATATCGAAGGGGAGGTCGAGCGCTAGTTGGCCGTAGGAGTCGCCTGAGGAGTCGAAGGCTGGCCGCTCAGGAGACCCTGGATTTTGGCGTCCATCTGGCCGGCTACCGCCACCACGTCCGCGAAGGCGCTGTCTGCGGGCGCGCCGATCGACGCCTGCCCCAGCACGGGGCCGCGCCGGAATATGATCACCTGGGTATCGAACCGGTTCCCCTCGTAGATCACTTGAATCCGGTAAGAAGACGAATCGTCACCCACTTTCGGCGCGTCGACGACGTCGATCCTGGCATCCGTGTAACCCATGTTTGCGTACGTGGTCAGCGCTTCGCCGGAGGTCATGACGTCGCGCAAGGCGGCGAGCGCGTCTGTGACGCCGCCGGTCGTCTTGTACACCTCCGCCTGCGTCTGCACCGCCGCCTCCTGGCCTCCCGCGACGCTATAGGTCGCCTCGTGGCCGCCTGTCCTGCCCCACTTCTCGTAGTTCGCGGTCCATTTCTGTGGATCGGCGAAGGTCCCTGCCGCCTGCGCGTTTGTCGTCGCGCTGTCGCTCTGCAACGTGAGCTGCAAGGAGAGGCCTTCGGAAGTGACCGTTACGATGTTCTTGAGGTCGGCGTCGGTCAGCGCGGGTGCGGGCTTGTCGCCGCCGCCGCAGGCCGACGCGATGGCCAGCGCCACTACCACGAAACTCCCAAAACACAACCATCTCATGCCCGTTCCCCCTTTTGCCATCGCAACACCGGATGACGCGCCGCCGCGGCTTCGTCGAGACGGCGCACGGGCGCGGTGCGTGGCGCGTTTCGCAGCAGGTCCGGTTCCTCTTCCGCCTCCCGCGCTATCGCCAGCATCGCCTCGCAGAAGGCGTCCAGCGTCTCTTTGCTCTCCGTCTCCGTCGGCTCTATCATCAGCGCCTCGTCGACGATGAGCGGAAAGTAGACGGTCGGCGGGTGAAAGCCGTAGTCGATGAGCCTTTTCGCGACGTCGAGCGTGTGGACGCCTTTCGCCCGTTGCCGCGAGCCGGAGAAGACCACCTCGTGCAGGCAGCGCCTCTCGTAGGGAAGATCATACGATTGTCGGAGGCGTGCCAGCAAGTAGTTAGCATTGAGCACCGCGTTCTCGCTCACCTCGCGGAGGCCGGCCGCACCGAGACTGCGAATGTAGGCGTAGGCCCTCACCACGATTCCGAAGTTGCCCTGGAACGCCCCCACCTTGCCAATGCTGTGCTCCGGCTCCTCGAACACGTAGCCGCCGTTCTCGTCTTGCCCGACGATGGGCGACGGCAGGAACGGCGCCAGGTGCGCCTTCACCGCGACGGGCCCCGAGCCCGGGCCGCCACCGCCGTGCGGCGTGCTGAACGTCTTGTGCAAGTTCGTCTGCACGACGTCGAAGCCCAGGTCGCCGATCTTCACCTGCCCGAGCAACGCGTTCAGGTTGGCGCCGTCGCAGTAGAGTAGCGCGCCCTTCTCGTGCACCATCCGCGCGATCTCGACGATGTTCTGGTCGAACAGGCCCAGTGTGTTGGGGAGCGTCAGCATCAGCGCCGCCACATCGTCGTCGAGCGCCGCCGACAGCGCCGCCAGGTCGGTGTTGCCCTGAGCATCGGAGGCGATGGGCTGGCAGTGGAATCCCGCCGTCGACACGGTCGCCAGGTTGGTGCCGTGCGCGGAGTCGGGCACGAGCACCCTGTGCCGCGACTCGCCGCGATGCTCCAGGAAGGCGCGAACGGTGAGGACGCTCGTGAGCTCGCCGTGAGCGCCGGCGGCGGGCGCCAGGCTAACCGCCTTCATGCCCGTTATCTCCGCCAGGAAGCATTGTAGGTCGAACATGAGGGCGAGGGCGCCCTGGACGGCCTCGACAGGCTGGAGCGGATGGATGGCCGCGAAGCCGGGGAGCCGCGCCATGTCCTCGTGCAGCTTGGGGTTGTACTTCATCGTGCAACTGCCGAGCGGATAGAAGCCGGTGTCGACGCTGTAGTTGAGGCAGGCGAGGTTCGTGAAGTAGCGGACGATCTCCGGCTGCGACATCTCCGGCAGCGGCAGCTCGTCGCGCAAGAGCGACGAAGGCGGCATGGCAGCAAGCGGCACGTCGCAGTCGGGCAGCGAGACCGCCCAACGCCCGGGCCGGCCGCGGTCGAAGCTCAACTTCGAGCCTATTTCGTGTCGCTCTCCCTCGCTCATGTGCTGATCTTCCTCTTTCGAGCACTCTGGGCGGGTACGGAGCCCCGCCCCTACCAGAGACGTGATTCAGACAATGCTTCCACCAGCCGGTCGATCTCCTCGCGGCTGTTCATCTCCGTGACGCAGAGCAGCATGCCGCCGTCGATCCGCTCCGACACGTCGAGCCCGCCGATTATCCCCCGCTCCAGCAGGGCAGCGTTCACTTCGCGCGGCGGACGCGGGCAGCGCACGACGAACTCCTGGAAGAACGTGCCCGCGAGCGGCAGCGAGTAGCCGGGCAGCACGGCGATTCTGTCGGCAGCGTAGTGTGCCTTGTGATAGCAGAGCTCGGCGACCCGGCGCAGGCCCTGCTTGCCCATCGCGCAGAGGTAGACCGTCGCGGCCAGGGCGACAAGCTGCTCGTTCGTGCAGATATTCGACGTGGCGCGTTCCCTTCGAATGTGCTGCTCGCGGGTTTGCAGCGTCAGCACATAGCCGGTGCGGCCGTCCACGTCCTTCGTTTGACCGACGAGACGCCCGGGCATCTGGCGGATGTGCTCGCCGCGCGTCGCGAAGAGGCCGACGTATGGCCCGCCGAAGCTGAGGGGGATGCCCAGCGACTGCCCCTCGGCGACGACGATGTCCGCGCCGTATTCGCCCGGCGACTTAAACATGCCCAGCGATATCGCCTCAGGCACGACGACGTAGAGCGCTCCGGCGGCGTGGGCCCGCTTCTCCAAGGCGTCGACGTCTTCCAGATAGCCGAGGAAGTTCGGATGTTGAACGACGAGGCAGGCGTGCCCATCATTCAACATCACCGCGTCAGGCTCGACGACGTCGACGGGTAGCGCGTGGCCCTCGGCATAGGTCCGCACGACCCGCTGGTAGTTCGGATTGACCGTCGAAAGCAGGGCCACACGTCTGCGGCCCGTGATCCGAACGGCCATGAGGCAGGCTTCAGCGAGAGCGCTGGCGCCGTCGTACATGCCGGCGTTGGCGACGTCCATGCCGGTAAGCTCGCAGACCAGCGACTGAAACTCGAAGATCGATTGCAGCGTGCCCTGGCTGATCTCCGGCTGGTAGGGGGTGTAGGCGGTGGCGAAGGCGCCTTGCCTGACCACGTGGTCGACGACGCTGGGGATGAAGTGCCGGTACGCCCCGGCGCCGAGGAAGCAGGGCATCTCCGCGACGGAGCGGTTTCGCGCCGCCATTCGGGCCAGCTCTTGCGCCAACTCCGGCTCGCTGAGCGGCGGCGGCAGCGACAGTTTGGGATTGCGGCAATTCGAGGGGATGTCATCGAAGAGCACGTCTACGGAGGCGACGCCGATGCGTTCGAGCATCGCGCGTCGGTCGGCATCCGTGTTTGGGACGTAGGGACTGGACAAGTGCGGCTCTTATCGGGAACTAATGCTGCTCGCCGGCGATCGTCACCAGTGCGTCGTAGTCTTCGGGCGACAGCAGGCTGTCCATTTCCGAGGCGTCGGCCGGCTTCACCTTCAGCAGCCAGCCTTCGCCGAACGGATCCTTGTTGACCACCTCCGGCGAGTCCGTCACCTGCTGGTTGACCTCGATAACCTCGCCGCTGATGGGCGCGTATATCTCCGACACCGCCTTCACCGACTCGACTTCGCCCAGCTTGGCATGCTGACGGACCTGCGCTCCCGGCTCCGGCAGATCGAAGTAGACGAGGTCGCCGAGCTGGTCCTGGGCGAAGTCGGTGATTCCGATAATCGCTTCGCCGCGGTCGAGGCGCACCCATTCGTGCTCTTTGGTGTAGCGTCGGTCCTTCGGGCTATCCGCCATCGCGCGCTCCCTCGTGGCTCTATGACCGCTTGTAGAAAGGGCGCTTCACCACCTCGACCGCCAGCGACCTGCCGCGAACGTCGACCGCCAGCGGAGTCCCCACGACCGCAAGTGGCGGCGGGACGTACGCCAGTCCGATGCTGACGCCGAGTGTAGGGGAGAAGCTACCACTGGTCACTGTACCAACGGCCTCGCCGTCGCGCAATACGGAGCAGTGAGGCCTCATGACACCCTTGTCCAGCGCCTTTAGGCAGACGAGGCGGCGTCGCACGCTCTCTTCGCGCACACGCAGCAGGGCTTCACGCCCAACAAATGACTCCTCGTCGAGGTCGACGGCCCATGCCAGCCCTGCTTCGAGGGGGTTCGTCGTTCTATCGATGTCGTTTCCGTAGAGGGGCAGCGCCGCCTCCAGCCGCAGCGTATCGCGGGCGCCGAGGCCGCAGGGCTTGACACGCGCCGCCAGCAATCCCTCCCAGAGGGCATGCGCCCGCGTGGCGTCCATCACGATCTCATAGCCTTCTTCTCCGGTGTAGCCGCTCTGGGCGATGAACGCCTTCGAGCCGAGCAGATCAAACTCCATGCAGCCGTGTCGCGGCATCTCCTCGACCGGCGCGCCGGTCACCGTCTCGGCGAGCAGCGGCGTGGCCTGCCGCCCCTGAATCGCGACCATTCCTGTCCGAAGCTGCACGTCTTCGATCACGACGTCCATCCCCGGCTCGATTAGACCGGCGATGTGCTCGCGGTCGACGTCGGCGTTCGAGGCGTTGTCGACGAGGAGGAAGCGGCCGCCGTCCAGGCGGTAGAGGAAGACGTCGTCGATGATGCCACCGTCTTCCTGGCACATGACGGCGTAGTGAGCCTGCCATTCTCCCATCTTGCAGATGTTGTAGGTGAGGGCGCGACGCAGCAGGGCCGGCGCGTCGCGGCCTGTGAGCAGCAGGCGTCCCATGTGGGATACGTCGAAGACGCCGGCGAGTTGGCGGACGGCGTTGTGTTCGTCGATGATGCCGGAGAATTGAAGCGGCATCTCCCAGCCGGCGAAGGGCACCATTTTGGCGCCGAGGCGTCGGTGTAGCGCGTCGAGGGGGCTATGTTTGAGCGAGGTTTCGTTCGTTATCGGTTCCCTCCGATATGTCGAGACAGCAGTGCAACCAGCCGATGGCCCGCCATCTCTCTTACACGGGCATCCATTTCTTGTAGCCGTCCGGCGTACGCGTCATGTGGCCGGCGCCCGGGAACGACAGGTGCACGCAAATGAGGAGCGCCTTCTCCTGGATCGCCTTCTCGACGAGGCGCTTCTTCGCCTCCATCGACATCAGCGGCAGGATGTCGAACGCCGGCACCCAGGCCGCGCGCTCCAACTGCACCGCCTGCGACGCCATGTCGCCGAGGTAGATCGCCATCTCGCCGCCGGAAGTGATGATGATGCTGGCGTGCCCTTCGCTGTGCCCCGGCGACGGCACTATCGTAACCTCGTCGGTCACTTTAGTTTCGCCGTCGAGCAGTTGCATCTGGCCACTCTCCTGGACGGGCGTCAGGTTCTCCGCCAGGTACGTCGCGCGGGTGCGTTCGTTGGAGTGCGTCGCCGCCTCCCATTCGGCCCGCTGGACCAGGTACTCCGCTTTCGGGAACGTCGGCACGAGCTTGCCATCGACGTAGCGTGTGTTCCAGCCGCAGTGATCGCCGTGAAGGTGCGTGTTGATGACGACGTCTACGTCCTCCGGCCTCCCGAAGCCCGCCTCCAGCTCCGATAGCAGGTTGCCTTCCTCAAGCGGCGTCGCGTCCTTGCGCATCGACTTGTCGCCGACGCCGGTCTCGACGAGTATCGCCTTCCCCTGTGACCGAAGCGCCAGGCAGTTCGTGCCCAGCGCAAGGCGATGATGGCTGTCGATCGGGCCGGCGTAGGGCTCCCAGCGCTCCCGCGGCACGATGCCGAAGACGGCGCCGGCATCGAGGTAGTAGGAGCCATCGGACATGACGAGGAGTTCGAGGTTGCCTACGCGAAAACGGGCCTGCCTCATCGCCTACCGCCTTTCGCAGATGGTGTGTGGGGAACAAGATGAGCATAGACCGGCTCGCCTTCGCTCGTCAATGAACCCTGGCCGCCGTGCCCGGTCCAACATTCCGGCGCCAAATCCGTCAAATCGGGGTTAAAGGCTGGGCGGGCACAGGGGCCCGCCCCTACTAATGGGCGTGATCGTCGGTCATTGTCCCATCGGGGGAGAGGTAGCAGTGGAGGGCGTTCGGGTCGCACTCCTCCGTCTCCATCTGGATCGTGCTGTGAGCGATGGAGTAGCGGTTCAGCAGGAGGTCGTTAATCCCTTCGAGCAAGGCGCATCCCTGGCTGATGCTCCGGTCCTCGACCAGCAGGTGGCAGCTAAGAGCGTGAATGCTCGGGGTTATCGACCACACGTGGAGGTCGTGGACACCCAGCACCCCGCGAATGCCCGCCATCTCCCGCACAAGCTCGTCGACGTCTATGTGCTCCGGCGTGGCTTCGAGGAAGATTGTGATCGCCTCCCGCAGAATGCGCGCCGCGCCGACGATAATGATCAACCCGATGAACACGCTCACGGCGGCATCGACCCATTCCAGGTCCGCCGCTATCACCGCAATCGCCGCCACAAGCACACCGACTGAGCCCAGCAGGTCGCCGACGACGTGGAGGAAAGCGCTGCGCACGTTCAGGCTGCGGGAGCTCTCCCCGTGCAGCATGCCGGCAACCACCAAGTTCATCAGACCGCCGCCGACCGCCATCCCCAGCAGCAGGTTTCCCTTGATCTCCGGCGTCTCCTGGAAGCGCCGCCCGGCGTCGATGAAGATCAGCACCGCGACGACCGCGACGGCCACAGCGTTGATGACGGCGACGAGGATGCCGACGCGATGAAAGCCGTAGGTCATGCGGCCGGTCGAGGCGCGGGCGGCTTGCCGGACGGCCATCCAGCTCAGGCCGAGCGCGAACAGGTCCGTCAGCACATGGCCGGCGTCGGAGAGGAGGGCAAGGCTGTTTGCCAGGAAGCCGGTTACTACCTCCGCGACCAGGATTATGATCGTGAGGAGCATGGCGAGCTGAAGTCGCCGCGCCGCGGGAGGGATGGTGAGCACGTGCTCCGGGTGCATCACGGCGCCGCGCATCGTCAGCTACCGACCTCCGGTCGGGGCGACGCGGGCGTGCAGGAAGCGCAGCCGCAGAAGGTCCCAGAAGACGCGGAGGGCCATGCGCGGGCTCATCTTGAGGGTGGAGCCGCCGACGTGCTCCCAGCGCACGGGTATCTGCTCCGTCTTCATGCCGAAGCGCCGCGCCAGGTAGAGCAGTTCAACGTCGAACGACCAGCCGCTGAGGCGCTGGGCGCGGAATATGCGCTGCGCCGCCTCACGTCGAAAGCCCTTCAGCGGGCACTGCGTGTCTTCGATGTCGGGCAGCAACAGGCGCTTGCGGAAGAAGGTGAAAAGGCGCCCCATGACGCGTCGAGTGCGGGGTTGCGAGCGGCGCATGTCGTAGCCGCTGGGCTGGACGCGCGTGCCCGCGACGACGTCCGCCGACTCCGACAGCGCCTTGATGATGCCTTCGCAGTCTTCGAGCGGGCTCGCCAGGTCGACGTCCGTGAATATCACGTACTTGCCCGACGCGGCGAGACAGCCCGTCTTCACCGCGGCGCCCTTGCCCTGGTTCTGATGATGCGTCAGGACGCGAAGCTGCACCTTCTCCGGCATCGAAGCCGCCGCTTTTTCGGCGACCTCCGTCGTGGCGTCGGTGCTGCCGTCGTCGACGATCAGGATCTCGCAATCGTAGCTCTGAAGGACGAGGTAGTCGGCCAGCTTGCGCAACGAAGCGCCAAGCCGCTGTTCCTCGTTGTAGGCTGGGATCACTAGGGACAGGTACGGTTGGTCTGCCGTTTGATCGCTCACTTCTTCTGCCGGGTCTGTCGAATTCTATTTAGCCCGATGATCAATTATAGGAACGGAAGCCTTTCGCCGTCCATACGCCAGCGGACGTAGGGGAATTCCCTAGATTGACAGCGTCCGCCGAGCTACCGTACAATTCTCCTGTTTTCCAGAAGCCTGCCTACCGGTAGGCAAGCCTGTCGAGGAGCGCCTATCGTGAAAAAGGACCTCATGGATATCCTGGCCTGCCCCATGTGCAAGGGAAACCTCGATCTGACCGTCGACAAGGAGGACGGCGACGAGGTCATCGAAGGCAGCCTGTACTGCGCCAGGTGTGATGAGCGCTTCCCGATAAGCGATAGCATCCCGAATCTGCTCCCGCCGGAGTTGCGCAAGACCGAAAGCTAGCCGCCGGCGTTTCCCCGAGAATCCGCGGAGGTAGGAGAGTATGGACAAGTCACAGATGTTCGGACTGCTGATAATCGTCGGCGCGATGGCGGAAATGGCCATCTTCCTCTTCGGTGTGGTGCGTCGCAGCTATCTGGCGCTGGCCATGCCGTTGCTGTTGGCCCTCGGCGCCGTGAACCTGCTCGCCGTGTGGGTCGGCTGGACGATGCTGACAACGGAGCCGGAGCTAATGGACAACCAGGAACTGGAGGAGATGGCGGAGATCTAGTCCGGCTCCGTGGGTCGGGCTTCGCAATAAGACAGCGGAACGGGAGGACTGAAGTCCTCCCCTACGTTTGTCTCCCATCTCTCTCCCAACCCGGCGGCTCCAGCTTCGTCACTCCCGCGAGCCCGACTTCGTCGAGCGACGAAAGCATGTCCTGGACGGTCTTGCCGAGCACGGGATGTCGCGCGTCCGGCGCTATCTCCGCCAGCGGCGCCAGGACAAACGCCCGTTCCACCAGTCGCGGATGCGGCACGACGAGCCCGACCGTCTCGACAACGCGCTCCCCGTAGAGCAGGAGGTCGAGATCGATCGGCCGCGAAGCCCAGCGAGGCGCCGGCCGCCTGCCGATCTCGAACTCGACCCGCTTCAGGTAGTCGAGCAGCGCTTCCGGCGACAACCCCGTCGCGAGTCGACAGGCCGCGTTGTAATAGTTCGGCTGCTTTTCGTCTCCCGCCGGCGGCGTCTCGTACAACGACGATACGGCGTCGATGCGCGCCAGCGATGAGACGTAGCGCAGCGCCATGCGCAGGTTCTCGGCCCGATTCCCCAGGTTCGCGCCAAGCCCCAGGAAAACGGCTTCGTCGCCGCTCATACCACGTTGTCCTCCGGTCGCTGCCAGCCACGGACGATGGCGTCGGCAATGCGGCAGACTTGAAGCATCTCCTTCACGTCATGCACGCGGACGATGTCGGCGCCGTTGGCGATCGCTATCGCCATGCTGGCCGCCGTGCCCAGAAGTCGCTCCTCGACGGGCAGGTCCAGCACCGCGCCGATGGTCGACTTGCGTGACGTGCCGACGAGAATGGGCAGCCCTATCGACTTCAATTCGCCCAATCGACGCAGCATCTCCAGGTTGTATTGCTCTTTCCAGCCGAATCCGAAGCCCGGGTCGACGACCAGGCGTTGCCGCGGGATGCCCGCCGCCTCAGCCATGGCAACGCTCGTTTCCAGCCCTGCGCGTATGTCTTCGATGACGTCGTGGAAGGGGCGTCCGCGCTGGTTGTGCATGACCACTGCCGGCACGCCCGACTGCGCGACGACGTCGACGATCCGCGGGTCGTGGCGGAAGCCCCATACGTCGTTCACCAGGGTTGCGCCTGCTTCGAGGGCTGCGGCCGCCACCTCCGCCTTCGCCGTGTCGATGCTTATCGGGATTTTGGCCCGCTCCGCCAGCTTCTCGATGACCGGCAGTACGCGCCGCATCTCCTTTGCCGCGTCGACCTCCTCCGCGCCCGGTCGCGTCGATTCGCCGCCGACGTCGATGATGTCGGCCCCCTCAGCTTCGAAGCGCAGACCCTGCTCGACGGCGGCGTCGATGTCCGTGCCCAGGCCATCGCCGGAAAACGAGTCGGGCGTCACATTGACGACGCCCATGACGAAAGTGCGCGTTCCCCAGTCGAATTGGCGATTGCCGATGGTGAGCGACGGCGGTGCGTTCATGAAGCTCCTCCCATTCGGGGCATTCTAGCAGTCGCCTGCCGCGTCGACAAGGAAGCGGTCTGGCCCGAACCGGCCGCCGACAATTAGACTGGAGTGGAAGTCCATTCGAGGCGGAAAGTTGGAGGACCGTTCGACCCAGCGATCGCTCGTTATCTATACGTCGGCGGCGCACGCGACGGTGCACGCGACGGAGCTGATGTATGCCGCCCTGCTCTGGCGCATCGGCGACACGTTCGGGCTCGACAAGCTGGGACTCGGCCTCATCGCCAACATGGCAGCGTTCGCTTTCGGCGCCGGCGCCCTGCCATCCGGCTTCCTTTCCGACTGGCTGACCTCGCGATGGGTACTGCGCCTCTGCTTCGTGGCCGCGGCCGTCGCCTCGTTACTCGTCGCCGTTTCGACGACGACGGTCATGCTCGGCGTCTCCATGGCGATACTCGGCCTGTGCATCGGTCTTTACCATCCGGCGGCGACGTCGCTCATCGCCCAGGGCGCAAGGCAACGCGGGCTGGTGTTAGGCTATCACGGCATGTCGGGGAACGTTGGTCTTGCGCTGGCGCCCGCCCTGGCGACGCTCTTCGGCCTGACGGTGGGCTGGCGCTGGGCCTACGTCTTCCTGGCGATGATGGCGCTGGCGATGGTCGTCCTGCTCCAGTTGCTGACGTTGCCGAAGGTCGAGCGGGCGCCCAAAGCCGCGTCCGGCTCGATCGCCGTCGTGCGATCGTTGCCTCTCCTGCCGCTGGCCCTGATAATCGGCGCCTTCGTCATGAACGGCTTCATTTACCGCGGCAGCATGACCTTCCTACCGACGCTGATCAAGGAGCAGGTGCACGTCAACGTCTTCGGCCTCAACCAGGCCGCTCTTGCCGGCTCCCTGACGACGTTCGCGCTCTTGACAGGCGGCGTCGGACAGTACCTGGGCGGGCGCTTTTCGGACCGCCTGCCGCTGGAACGATTCGCTCTCCAGATAACGGTCATCATCGTGCCGACGCTGTTCTTCGTAGGCATCGGCGGCGGGCTGCTCGTCGTCGCTGCCGCGACGGTGTTCATCTTCTTCAACTTCAGCGGGCAGCCGGTCTTCAACAGCCTCCTGGCCGAATACATGCCCGGCTCAGCGCTGGGTCGAGGTTACGGGCTGTCGTTCTTCGCCTCGTTTGGGCTGGGCTCCGTTGCGGCGACCTTCGCGGGTTTCATGGCTGATCGATGGGGAACGTCGTCGGTCTTCATCGGACTGGGGTTGTTCAGCCTATTGACGGCGGCGCTGGCGGCAGCGTTGTGGCGCCTGTCGACGCGAGGGACCCTCCCACGCGCCATCGCCGAAGCCGTCACTCCCCTGGGCGCGGACGACGTATGATCGCCCGCCCGCCTGGCGCAAAGAAAAGGTCGGGCGAGACGCCCGACCTACGCGGATTCCTATGGTCGAAGGTGAATGCCCGCGGGACGAGTCTTGTCGCGCTAGGCGACCAGCGACACCGGCTCCCGCCCCATTTGGCTGAGGACCACCTCGCGGATGCGGGCGACGGCCCCCACGTCCGGCTGCGACCTCGTCTTGTCGATTGCGCCGGCCATGAGCGGTCGCAGCCACTGCCCGTCATCGAGGACTGCTTCCTGCTTGAAGGTCTTCCTGACTATCACTGCATCTGCCTCCAAGCAGATAATCGGCAGATTGAGGGAAGACTGTCGCCGGCCTCCACCCTGTTTTGCGCTTGACAGGCCAAGCAGGGCTCTGCTAGCATTAGCGAAACGTCGATAATAAGTAAAGGCATATGATGAACGGCGTGATGGCGATGCGCCGGCCCGAGGAAGTCGGGCCTTAATACAGCGAAATCCTCAAGCTGCTGGCAGTCCGCCGGGGGCGGGCTGTTTTCATTCGCGACAAGGATCGCCGTCATGTCATACGCCAAGGCTCTGCAATGCCGCGAGTGCGGCCGCGAATACCCACTCCAGCCGACCCACGTCTGCGAGTTCTGCTTCGGCCCGCTAGAAGTAGCCTACGACTACGATGCCCAGCGGAAGGCCGTCAGCCGCAAGAGCATCGAGAGCGGCCCGTTCTCCCTCTGGCGCTATCGCGACCTGCTTCCCTGCGACGCCGACCGCGCCGTCGACCTCAATGCCGGCTTCACGCCTCTCCTGCGGGCCCGCAATCTCGGCGAGGCGCTGGGCCTCAGCCAGCTCTACGTCAAGAACGATTGCGCCAATCCAACTTGGTCGTTCAAAGACCGCGTTGTCGCCGTTGCCAGCACGAAGGCGCTGGAGTTCGGCTTCGACACGCTGGCCTGCGCATCTACCGGCAACCTGGCGAACTCCGTCGCGGCGCACGCTTCGAGGGCCGGCGTCAAAGCGTACGTCTTCGTGCCGTCGAACCTGGAGTCGGGCAAGCTCGTCGGCTCCGCCGTCTACGGGGCCACGCTGGTGGCCGTCGATGGCTCGTACGACGACGTCAACCGCCTCTGCTCGGAGCTTGCCGACAAGTACCCCTGGGCCTTCGTCAACATCAACGTGCGTCCCTACTACTCCGAAGGGAGCAAGACTCTGGCCTATGAGGTCGCCGAGCAGCTCGGCTGGCGCGCCCCCGACCACTGCATCGTGCCGATGGCAAGCGGCTCGCTTCTGACCAAGATAGGCAAGGGGCTCGACGAGATGGCGAAGCTCTGGCTCATCGACAGCGTCCAGACGAAGATATCCGGCGCCCAAGCGCTGGGCTGCTCGCCGATTGTCACGGCGTGGCAGGCGGGCACGCTGAACATCCGGCCGGTCAAGCCGAACACCATCGCCAAATCGCTGGCGATAGGCAACCCCGCCGACGGCTACTACGCCCTGAAGGTCATCGGCGACTCCGGCGGCTCAGCGGTTGCATCCGACGACGACGAGATCGTCGAAGGCATCAAGCTCCTCGCCGAAAGCGAGGGCATCTTCGCCGAGACCGCGGGCGGAGTCGTCATCGCCGGCCTGAAGCGCCTCGTCGAGTCGGGCCGCGTCGACCGCGACGAGCTTGTCGTGGCCTTCATCACCGGCGCCGGCCTCAAGACGCAGGAGGCCGTAGTTGATAAGATAGGAAGAGCTCTTCACATCACGCCGACTGTCGCGTCCTTCGAGGAAGCGATAGCGCAGCGCGGCGACGCCATCGCCGGCAGTCAAGGAACGAGGTGAGATACCTATGGCCAGGCAACGTGTCAAATTCACCTTCCCGCAGGAGCTGATCAAGGAGCCGATCATCCATGAGCTGGGGAGAGACTTCAATCTCATAACGAACATCCGCCGCGCCGACGTGACCGAGGACCGCGGCTGGGTCATCCTTGAGCTGGAAGGCGAGCTCGATGAGATCGAGCGGGGCGTCCAGTGGGTGGCGTCGAAAGGCGTCCGCGTCGACCCCGTTCAGGGCGACGTCGTCCAAGGCTGACCCTCTATATCGGCGCGATTTCACGTGCAACACAGGAGGAAACGGTGAGCATAACGATTCGAATTCCGGCGCCGCTCCGCAGCCTGACCGGCCAGAGCCAGACCGTCGAAGGCAGCGGTGGGAGCGTCTGCGACTGCGTCGATGACCTGGAGAGCCGCTTCGCCGGCATCAAACAGCGCCTTTGCGACGATAGCGGTGAGCTGCGTCGCTTCATCAACATCTACGTCAACGGCGAGGACATTCGCTTTCTCTCCGGCCTGCAGACGCCGGTCAAGGACGGTGACGAGCTGAGCATCGTGCCCGCCGTGGCCGGCGGTTGAGAAAGCAGCGGCCCCTTTTCGTCGAAACATATTCAAGACCGCAACGGGGAAGGCCTCTCCGTCGTTATTGATAGGGAGAATGCCATGCCAATCGAAGTGAACATACCCGCGCCCTTTCGCCGGCTGACGGGCAATCGCGCCCGCGTCTCGGCGGACGGCGACACGGTCGAACAAATGCTTGCCGACCTGGAATCGCAGTTCCCCGGCTTCCGCGACATGCTTTTCGACGAGCAGGAGCGCGTACCCCCCCATATCAAGATCTACGTGAACGGCCAGGAGATCGCCGCTCTGAATGGGCTGGAGACCGCGCTGAAGGACGGCGACACGGTGGCGATCATTCCCGCAATCGCCGGCGGCTCGCCCCAGGCGACACTGACGGCTGATCAGCGAGAGCGCTACTCGCGGCACATCGTGCTGCCTCATTGGGGAGAAGACGGCCAGCGCAAGCTAATGGCGGCGAAGGTGCTCGTCGTGGGCGCCGGCGGGTTAGGCTCGCCGGTGCTCCTCTACTTGGCCGGCGCCGGCGTCGGCACACTGGGCATCGTCGAGTTCGACACCGTCGATATCTCTAACCTGCCGCGCCAGATACTGCATCACATGCATGACCTCGGCCGTTCGAAGGCGCAGTCCGCGAAGGGCAGCCTCACGGACAACAACCCGGACGTGAACGTCGTCCTCCACGAGACCTGCCTCTCCTCTGAGAACGCCCTCGACATCATCCGGGAGTACGACGTCGTCGTTCCCGCCGTCGACAACCTGGCGACGCGCTACCTGGTGAATGACGCCTGCGTCCTCCTCGGCAAGCCGATGGTCGAGGCCAGCGTCCTAACCTACGAAGGCCAGTGCACGGTGTTCCTGCCGGGCCAGGGATGCTATCGCTGCCTCTATCCGGCGGCGCCTCCGCCCGGTCTGATGCCGACGCCCGCTTCGGCCGGCGTGCTCAGCATCACGCCCGCCGTCATGGGGCCCATCCAGGCCATGGAGACGCTGAAGCTCATCCTAGGCATCGGCGAGGCGCTGAGCGGCCGCCTGCTGCTCTTCGACTCGCTGACGATGGAGTTCCGGCAGGTGCGCATTCGCCGCGATCCCAACTGCGCCGTCTGCGGCGACCATCCGACCGTGACGGACCTTATCGACTACAATGACTTCTGCGGGATTGCCGCCGGGAGGTAGACAAGTTGCTGTACAGCCGCCTCATCGAGCTCATCGGGAATACGCCCCTGGTGGAGATGCCTTCCCTCAGCCCGCGGCCGGGCATTCGCTTCTTCGCCAAGCTCGAAGGACAGAACCCCAGCGGCAGCCTTAAAGATCGCATCGCCCTCTACATGGTAGAGCGCGCGGAGGAGCGAGGGCAGCTCCGACCGGGCATGACCGTCCTGGAGGCGACGAGCGGCAACACCGGCGTCTCCCTGGCCATGATCGCGCGCATCAAGGGCTATCCCATCAAGGTCGTCATGCCGGACAACGTCAGCATCGAGCGCACGCTGGTCATGCGCGCTTTCGGGGCCGAGGTCATCCACACGGAAGGCGCGAAGTACACCGACGGCGCCATTGATCTCGCCCAACGCATGGCCGACGACGACAGCAGCTACTTTCTGACCAGCCAGTTTGACAACGCCGACAATCCGCTGGCCCACTACGAGACCACCGGCCCGGAGATACTGCGCGACCTGCCGGAGGTCGACGCTTTCATCGCCGGCACGGGCACCGGCGGCACTCTTGCTGGCGTCGGCCGCTACCTGAAGGAGCGGCGACCGAACGCCAGGGTAGTTTGCGTGGAGCCCAAGCCCGGCGAGCTGATCGAGGGGTTGCACACGCTGGAGGCATTCTTGCCCGGCGTGTTCGACGAAGGCGTCGTCGACGAGCACTCAATCGTCGGCGCCGACGAAGCTTTCAGCGCCACCCGCGAGCTCGCCCAGAGCGAGGGCGTCTTCGCCGGTGTTTCGGCGGGGGCCGTCCTCTGCGCCGCCCGCTCTCTGGCGGAGCGCGTCGAGCGCGGCAACTTCGTACTCCTGGTGGGCGACGGCGGCTGGAAGTACCTTTCGACCGGCATCTGGGCAGCGGTCGCCCGTTAACCAGGCGCCCATGTTCGAACTGCCGCGTCGCTACTCCCAAGAGATGATCGACCACGCCCGCGAAGAGGCGCCCAACGAGTGCTGCGGCATCCTGGCCGGCGAAAGCGACCGCGTCCTCCGGCTCTACCGCGCCGTCAACGCCGAGCACAGCCCCTACCGCTTCGATATCGATTCGCGTGACCTCTATCGCATTCACAGCGAGGTCGAATCGTTGGGCTGGCGGTTCGTCGCCATCTACCACTCGCACCCGCGCGGCGAGGCCTTTCCATCCGCGACCGACGTCGCGATGGCGCTGCTGCCGGGCTCCGGCGAAGCCATCGAGCGCTGGCCGGCTACATTCTACCTCATCGTCTCCCTCGCCGGCCCCGGCTCGCCGCTGATCCGAGCGTTCCGCATCGAAGAGGGACGCGTGATTGAGGAACCTCTCCAAATCCCAGACTAGTCTCTGGCGCTCGCGGCCGCGCACTCGGGACAGCGACGGCCGTAGGCGCAACCCCTATGCTCCTCAGCGTGGGGCTGGCGCTGCCGATAATAGATTTAGCTATGCCCAGAAAAGCGCTGAAGAAGAGCCGCGATCGGAATGTGAGCGCCGGCGAGCAGCCTGCCGCCGGCACCGTAGAGCTGCGCAACGATATCAACCTAGATGAGGTCCTCTCGGCGGCGACCAAGCTCGCCTGCGAGATCCTTGGCGGGCGCTTCGCCGGGATCGCTCTCGCAGACGAAGAGGGGGATATTACGGTCCGCAGCCAGGTCGGCATGTCGGACGAAGCCGCCGCCGACTGGCACAAACGCTGGACCGACGCCCCGCTCGATTACCTTGCCCGCACGCGGCGCCCTTACATGTGTCCCGACGTTGCGGCAGATGATACGTATGACAGGAACTTCACGCCCGGCCTGCGGTTGGGCGCCGCCTTGGTAGTGCCCCTCCAGGTCGGCAAGAAGCTGGTTGGCTGCCTAGGGGTGTACTACAAAGAGGCGCACCAGTTCTCGGCGGAGGAACTGCAACTGGCGAGCCTGTTTGCCGACCACGCGTCGCTGTCCATCGAGAGCACTACCCTCCTGCAGCGGGAGCGCCAACAGCGACAGCGCTCGGAGGCTCTGCTGGAGGTGGTGGGCGCTCCCTCCCTTAGCCGCAGCCTGAGGGAGGTCCTGATCAAGATATGCCAGTCGGTGCTCAAGCTCAGCGTCGGCGAGCGTTCCAGCATGTTCATGTTCAACGAGGACACTCACACCCTGGATCCCATCATGTCACTCACGTCGCGGGGGGCTCAGGATCCAGTCCTGTTGAATGAGTCTCGCGCCTCAGCCAAGCTGAGTATTCCCGACTTCCGGGAACTCGTCGAGGCAATCAAGGCCCAGAAGCCCATCATCCAGGAGGATGCGCCGAGTTCGGGCGTGATGCCTAGCTTCTGGGTTGAGACCTTTGGCCTGAAGTCGTTCGCTCTCTACCCCCTTGTCCATAGAGAGAAGACGGTAGGGATGCTGGCGATAGACTCCTTCACCAAGTTCGTCCACTTTCCGGCGGAGGAGATCGAAACGCTGGCGGCGATCGCCGGGCAGGCCGCGGTCATCATAGAGAATGCCCGTATCTACGAGAAGGAACAGGGGCATCGGCAAAGGGCGGAG
>Ga0315287_10001790_pt1 | contig 20084 bp, 13 predicted proteins | sample YL17G11_0_MG_FD_205037 | JGI IMG/M metagenome (GOLD analysis project Ga0315287, IMG submission 205037) | Sediment microbial communities from Yellowstone Lake, YNP, Wyoming, USA - YL17G11_0 | ecosystem: Environmental > Aquatic > Freshwater > Lake > Sediment | place: USA: Wyoming | collected...
GACCTGCCCGTCGCCGAAGCCCACGTGCGATGAGGATCAAACTCGACGAGAATCTGCCGACCAGGCTCGTTTCGGTGCTTGCCGAGCTGGGGCACGACGTTGACACCGTGCCATCTGAACACATCGCCGGGAGAAACGACGCCGCCGTGTGGCAGGCTGCGCAAGCAGGTCAACGCTTCCTCGTCACCCAGGATCTCGACTTCTCTGACATCCGGAAGTACACACCGGGCACGCATCACGGCCTGCTGCTGGTTCGGCTTCCGCAACCGGGGCGGACGGCGTTGTTCGAAAGGATCGCAACCCTCTTTGAGGTCGAGGACGTCGACAGCTGGGATGGGTGCTTGATCACAGCGACACCGCACAAGGTGCGAGTCCGACGACCGGCAGCGGACACCGCCGGTGGACGCCACCGCTGACAGTACCCGGGTCGCACTGGCATCGAGCGCTCCCACAATCCGGCGTCGCCTGACAACTCGAGTTTCTAGTTGCGCCGTCCTTCGCCGCCGTCAGCTCGACCCGCCCGACCTTCGGATCCAGCGTTTCCTTCGGGATCAGCGCCTTGCGCCTCAGCACCTGCCCGTACCGCTTCAGCAGGGCCGTCTGCGCATTCGCGGTCTGCCACGCGTCCGGCAGGGGCATCAGTTCCGCGAGATAGGACCGCAGGCTCTTGGCGACCCGGGGCCACTGCACCCGGTTGTGCGGCGCGTCCCGGACCGCGGCCTTCCATGCCCCGATCTCCATGAGGTACCACGCCGGGTACGTGCGCCCGAGAATCCGCGCCTCGCTCGGATCACCCCGCATCCCGAAACCCCGGTCCGTGACGTGCCCAATCTCATGGCGGAGCACCGACAGGTTGCTCGCGCGACTCGGCTTGTACGCGTCGTCCGGCGTCTCCACAGGCGTCGCACGGTCCTGGGAGTAGCCCACCCTGACCGTGTTCCGCAGGCTGCGGGCACTGCCGGAGGACCCGGCTCCCGCGAACACGTCCATGCTGATGCCCAGTTGCTGCGCCCGTGTCACGTCGTAGTTCATCGCGTGGGCCGGGTCCATCCGGCCATGAAGGGTCGTTGGGGTCGTCGCACGCAGCCCGGTCAGCCCCCGAGGACCAGCGCAGAACTTGCCCGTCGCGTCATGGCACCTGTTGAACTCGCGCAGCGGCGAGCCGAACGAGCTGGGAACGATGCCGACCACGGACACTCCCTCGGACAGCACGGCCCCCGGGCACACGAGGGCCTCTTATCTGAGCGGGATACAAACGGTTTAGCGGCGGGCTGACTGGCGGGTCAGGGGGTGGGGTCTAGTGAACAGCGTGATGGTGAGATCGCGACTCGCTTATGCATCTACTCCAACTGGCACCAATGTCGACGTCCGGTGACTCCGGTCGTCGAGCCCCAAGGGCCACACTGGGCAGCCACGGGTACTGCTGCATCACCGACGTCTCCCCAGGCACAGCACGGTGTCTGCCAGGGCGTCCGACGTCAGGGCCATATCCGCGGGCTCGATTGCTGGATCGGTACGCGCGGCTCCCGTAGCGGTGCCAAGGGGCGCTCGCGATGGCGTGGGAGCGTAGTTCCTCAGCCGGCGGCTGTTCGACCCTAGCCCTTGACCAACGTCAACTGACCGGAGAACGGCCCCATGCAGGTGTTCGTGCCGGAATAGGTCCCGCGCATCTGGCCTGTTGCGGGGTCGATTGTGAACGTACCCGTTGCCGTGCCGCTACACGTGCCCATCGGCATCGAATTGCTTGGCATCGTGATGGTGAACGTGCCCCCGTTGCCGCTGAACGATCCCGTCATGGTCATTCGGGCGGCGTACTGGAACCCGCCAAAGCCCACCGTTCCGGTGAACGAGCTTCCGGTCTGCGTGATCACCCACGTCATGTTGCCGACCGAGCCCATCATGCCCCCGCCCATGCCGGGGCCCATCGAAATGCCCAGCGCAGTGCCGCTATTCACGGCCCCGATCGAATCAGCGGCCGTTCCCATCCATGTTCCAGCGATACCCGCGCCGGAAGTGCCCGTCCCGGGCTGTGTCACTGTTGGCGTCGGCGACGCGGGCGATGCAGACGGGGCGGGCGATCCGCTGGAGCAGGCTGTGATAGCCGCGGCGGACAGCATCAGGCAAACAATGATGGAGGCTCTCATGTGAACTCCTATAACAAGGGTGTGAGTAGACTAGCACGATCGCGATCTCATATCGAACTCATCGAGAAACGTACTGCGTGGCAGCGCCGTCCCCACTCTGTTCGCTGCCCGACGTGTCACGCTGGCTCCTCAAGAGCCGAAGCGCGTTACCAATCACCAACAGCGAGACGCCCATGTCCGCCGCGATCGCGCCCCACAACGACGCGTGACCGCTGAAAGTCAGGACGACGAATACGATCTTCACGCCCAGCGCGATGGCGATGTTCTGCCTGATGACGCGGAGGGCCCGGCGAGCGTGCGCCACCAGCCACGGCAGCCTGGACAGATCGTCCGACATCAGCGCAATATCCGCCGTTTCGATGGCGGCGTCTGTGCCCGCGGCTCCCATGGCGATACCAAGGGAGGCCCGCGCCATCGCGGGCGCGTCGTTGACGCCATCGCCGACCATGGCGACGGTTCCCCATTGGGCGACCAATCGTTCGACAGCGGCCACTTTGTCGGCCGGCAGCAACTCGGCCTGGACCTCGTCCACGCCCGCACGGCGGCCGATGATCTCCGCCGTCGCGCGGTTGTCGCCCGTCAACATGACCACGTGGCGGACGCCTGCCCGCTTGAGCGCCGCCACCGCCCCGGCGGCCTCCGGCCGGAGTTCATCGGCGGTTGCCAGCATGCCGCAAACGTGGTCCTCGTTGCCGATGACGACCACACTGCGTCCCGCCGCGCTCATGCGCTCCAGTTCTTCGTGGACGGCCGGCGTCTCCTGCCCTCTCTCCTCAAGGTACCGGTGCGAACCGAGCCAGTACTCCCGCCCTTCCACCAGGCCAATCGCGCCCTTGCCCGGCACAATGCGGAAGTCGTCAATCCGCAGTGATGGCACACCGCGTTCGCGGGCGCAGTCCAGTACGGCCCGCGCCAGCGGGTGATCGCTGCGCGACTCCAGGGCCGCGGCCCGAGCCAGAAGTTCCTCTTCCGAATGGCCGTTGAGCGGCCGGACGTCGACGACCACCGGCTGTCCGCGCGTCAGCGTGCCCGTCTTGTCCAGCGCCACCACGGTGAGCTGCGCCGGCGCCTCCATGTGCTCGCCGCCCTTAACGAGCACACCCTGACGAGCCGCCGCCGCCAGGGCTGCGACGATCGTCACCGGCGTCGAGATGACGAGCGCGCAGGGGCAGCCAATCACGAGCAGAGCGAGCGCGGCATAGACGCTCGCGTTCCAGGACCACCCGAGGAGGGCAGGAGGCACGAGGGCGACGATGATGGCCAGTGCCATGACGGCGGGAGTGTAGACGCGTGCGAATCGCTCCACCCACTGCTCGGACGGCGCACGTCGCGCCTGGGCGTCACCGACCAGCCGGATGATGTGGGCCAATGTCGTATCGGTGGCCGCTTTGGTGGATTCGACCTCAATCGCCCCGTCGCCGTTGATCGTGCCGGCAAACACGGCCGCCCCGGGCCCCTTTTCGACAGGCGCGCTCTCGCCCGTGATCGGGGCCTGATTCACGTGACTGATTCCGGCAGTCACCCGGCCGTCCAGGGCAATGCGCTCGCCGGGCCGCACGACGAACCGTGATCCCACGGCGACCTGTTCTGCCGAAACGTCGCGCTCGCCCTCGGCGGTGATCGCGCGGGCGATGCTGGGCGCCAACTTCAGAAGGGCTTCAATGGCGCGCCTGGCCCGCCCGACGCTCCACGCTTCCAGTGTCAGAGATAGCGAGAAGAGGAAGGCAACCGTCGCCGCTTCCAGCCACTCACCGATGAGCATCGCGCCAGCGACGGCAATCGTCATGAGCAAGTTCATGTCCGGCCGCATCCGCCGGAGCGCATACCACCCGCGGGGCGCGACGAACCACCCCCCGGTTACGACCGCGGCGCCGTAGACGAGTCGGGCGGGCCACGGCACCTCCCTCATCCCACCCAGCCCTTCGCTGCCGAGCGCCGCGCCGACGCCACCCGCCAGCATGACATGCACGAGGAAGGCGGCAGCCGTGAGGCCACCGCTCACCGCCGTCAGCACGATCCGTACATGTTTCGTCCGGTCGCGCCGGGACGGGTCTGGCGTGGCGCGCCAGACCTCGGCGCGCATCCCGGTCTGCGCGACGGCCGCGATTACCGCGTCGTCGGTCACCAACATGCCCTGTGCTGCAGTCACGACCATGCGCCCGTTGAGCACGTCGAATGCCAAGTGGTCCGAACCGCCGACCACAGGGCCGACCGCGGATCTCAGGGTGGCGACCTCGTCGACGCAGTCCATGCCTGAGATCTTGAAAGCCGAACCCTGTGTCTGCTGTACCATGGTCGTGATCCTACTCGCTGCCGGTTCGTGTCACCGCACGAGAACCTGAACTTCCATCGCGGATTCGGCCGGTGGAAGCCACGGGCACCGTGAAGACCAGCCCATCGCCAGCGCGACCGGTGTGGGCTGCCCGACAGATCGCATCGGCGATGTGCGAGGCGGCCTCCGATGCGCACACGACTTCGACGCGCACCGTGGCCCGGAACGGATCGACTTCGCCCGGCTCTCCCGGCCTCGGCTCGTGGGCCTGCGCCCTACCGAAGCCCCGGGCGTCAGCAATCGTCATGCCCGGGAACCCCGGAACCGCACGCAGCGCGTCCACGAGCGGCTCCATCTGAAACGGCTGGACGTAGGCCACGACGACCGTCATCGGTTTCGTTGTCACGACTGCTCCCTCCCGTCAGGTTCGCCGCCCGTGTTCCGGCGACCCATGCTGTAGATAGCCGGCAGCACGAGCAACGTCAGTGCCGTGCAGGTGATGATGCCGCCGATGACCACGGTCGCCAGCGGTCGCTGGACCTCGGCGCCTGACCCGGTGGCCAGTGCCATCGGGAGGAAGCCGAGCGACGCCACCAGCGCAGTCATCAGTACCGGGCGCATTCGCGTAGCACACGCGCGTCGGATGATGTCGAGGCGTGATTCCGTCCCCTTGGCTTCGAGGTCCTGCACCTGGGTCATCAGGACGACACCGTTCAGGACAGCGACGCCAAACAGCGCGATGAACCCCACGCCGGCCGAGATCGAGAACGGGAGCCCCCGCAGCGCGAGGGCGAACACGCCGCCGCTGGCCGCGACGGGCACGTTGAGGAAGATCAACGCCGCCGGCTTGACGGACCCGAACGTGAAGAACAGCATGCCGAAGATAAGGGCCAGCACCAGGGGCACCACGATCTGGAGCCGATCGGTGGCGGCCTTCAGGTTCTCGAACTGGCCGCCCCACCGGATGTCGTAGCCCGCCGGCAGTTGCACGCCAGTCTTCAGGCGTTCCTGCGCCTCGGCCACGAACGAGGCCACGTCACGGTTGCGGACGTTGACCTCCACCACGATCCGGCGTCCGACGGCTTCCCGGCTGATTTGCGCCGGCCCGGTTTCCAGGGAGAGGGTGGCGAGTTGCGCAAGCGGGATCAGCGTGCCGGATGGCGCGGCAACCGGAATATTGGCGAGCGCCTCCATCGTCTGGGCGGTGTCATCGTTGAAACGTACGGCGAGGGCGAAACGGCGTTGCCCCTCGAAGACCGTCCCGACCACCTTGCCGGCCCGCGCCGCCTCGACCGTGTCCAGCACGTCACCGACGGAGATCCCGTACCGGGCGCACCGGGCGCGATCAGCCTGGACCCGGATGACGGGCAGGCCCGCGGTCTGCTCCAGCTTCACGTCCGCCGCTCCCGGGACCTGGGCCACGACCCGGGCGATGTCTTCGCCCTTGAGGCGCAGCACCTCAAGGTCGTCGCCAAAGAGCTTGATGGCGACATCCGATCGAACGCCCGCGATCAGTTCGTTGAACCGCATTTCGATCGGTTGAAGAAACGAGAACCCGATGCCAGGGACAGATGCCTCCAGCGCCGCGTTCATCTTCTCGACGAGCTCGCCTTTCGTCTTTGCTGATGTCCACTCGGACGGCGGCTTGAGCATGACGAACACGTCACTCAGTTCGATGCCCATGATGTCCGTGGCCAGTTCGGGGCTCCCCGACCGACTGACGACGGTGATCACCTCCGGAAACCGCTTGAGGACGCGCTCCATCCGGGTGGTCCCGGCCACGACTTCGGAGAGCCCGATGGACGGTGGCCGGACGGCCGAGATGGAGATGTCGCCCTCATCCAGTCGAGGGATGAACTCGCCGCCCAGCGTCAGCGCGACCGCCACCCCGGCCGCCGCGACGACGACCGCCGCACTAATCACCACCCGCCGGTAGGCCAGGCACTTGTCCAGCAACCAGAGATAGCCCCGCTTCAGGACCGTGACGACGCGCGGCTCGTGGTCGTGGCCGCTGTGTTGCAGCAGGAGGGACGCCAGCACAGGGATCAACGTCAGCGTCAGCAGCAGCGACGCGACCAAGGCGAAGACGACGGTCCAGGCCATGGGCCGGAACATCTTGCCCTCGATCCCGCCCAGGGTGAGGATGGGCACGTAGACGAGGATGATGATCGCGATGCCAAACGTGACCGGCCGGACCACCTCATGCGCGGCCTCGGCCGTCACCTGTCGGACGGTCTTGCCCTGGTCACCGGGGCTCCCAAGGCGCCGGATCACGTTTTCCACAAGCACGACGGCACCATCGACGATGAGCCCGAAGTCGATCGCTCCGAGACTCATGAGATTGCCGGAAATACGTCCCTGCACCATCCCGGCAAACGAGAACAGCATCGAAATCGGGATGGCCGAGGCGACGATCAAGCCTGCGCGGAGATTGCCAAGGAACACGAAGAGCACCGCGACGACCAGGAGGCCGCCTTCGAGCAGGTTCTTCTGCACGGTTCGGATGACCCGCTCAACCAACGTCGCCCGGTCGTAGTACGGGACGACGCGGATGCCGTTCGGCAGCGACGGCTGCAGCGCTTCAAGGGCCTGGCGGGCCCGAGTGGCCACGTCCAGGGCATTCTCTCCGGCGAGCATCTGCACGAGGCCGATGACCGTCTCGCCGCGGCCGTCGATGGTCGACGCTCCCACGCGGAGCATCCCGCCCTCGCGCACGCGGGCGACGTGGCCCACCGTGACGGGAGTCCCGTCGGCCCCGACCCTGAGCACGGTGTTCTCGATGTCGGCGTTCGACCCGATCAGCCCTTCGCCGCGAATGATGTACTGCTCGCGGTTGTGCTCGATGTACCCGCCGCCAGAGTTCTTGGAGCCGCGTTCCAGCGCCTCGAACACTTCACGCAGTCCCAGCTTGTAGGCGACCAGCTTCGAGGGATCGACAATTACCTGATACTGCTTCGGAATTCCGCCCCAGGCGTTGACTTCGGTCACGCCCGGAACGGCCCTGAGCCGGGGCGCGATCTGCCAGTCGAGAATGGTCCGGCGCTCCATCGGGGACACGCCCTCACCCTCGATCGTGAATTGCAGCACGTCGCCCAGACCCGTGGTCACCGGGCCCATCTCCGGGTTGCCGAATCCCGCCGGGATGGCCTCCCGCGCCTGCTGCAAACGCTCCGACACCAATTGGCGGGCGAAGTAGACGTTGACCCCGTCCTTGAACACGACGGTCACCGACGACAGGCCGTAGCGCGAGATCGACCTGATCTGCACGAGATCGGGCAACCCGTTCATCGCGGCCTCGACCGGGTACGTGACAAATTGCTCCATCTCAGCGGGCCCGAGCGCCGGGGCCTTGGTGAGAACCTGCACCTGCACGTTGGTGATGTCAGGCACCACGTCGAGCGGCAGTTGGGTCAGCGCAAACCCTCCGCCAACGATCGCGAGTGCCGCGAGGATCAACACCACGGCGCGGTTCTGGAGTGAGAGGTCGACAATGGCGTTCAACACGGGCTACTCCTTGTCGACCAGGGAGGCTTTGACGAATTCAGACTTCAGGATGAAGCTGCCCTCGGTCACGATCACGTCACCGTCGCGCAGGCCGGTGAGGATTTCCGTGAAGCCGTCGAGCGTATGCCCCGTGCCCACCTGGCGGCGCTCAAACATCCCGGGAGACGTCATGACGAAAACCACCGGCCGCCCATCCATCGTCTGGATGGCTCCTTGGGGGACCGACAGCGAGGCCCGCGCCTCCTCCGGGGGACGTGGCACCTGCATCTGCGCCTTGACGAACATGCCCTGCTTGAGCTTGAGATCCGGGTTCCGCACGACGGCGCGCACCTTGACCGTTCGCGTGCCCGGATCCACGACGCTGCCCACGACATCCACGCGCCCGGTGAACGCGTCGCTGGGGTATGCGTCGCCGCGAATCGTGAGCGGCAGCCCCTCGCTGACCAGGGCCAGGTCCTTCTCCTGGAGGTCCAGAAAGACCCACACGGTCGAGAGATCCGCGACGGTCAACAAGGGTTGGAGGGCGTCGAAGAGTGCGCCGGGCGCGATCTTGCGCTCGACCACTCGTCCGTCGAAGGGCGCCCGGATCGTGAGCGTCACCCCCTCTGCATCGTGGGTGTCGGGGGCGGAGGAGAGGCGCGCGATCCGGTCGTCGCTTTCACCCATCAGATGCAGTGTCCGCTCGGCCGCTGCGGCGGCCGACTTCTTCGACAAGTAGTCACCCTCGCGGCTCTGGAACTCTCCATCGCTGATGGCCTTCGCCTTCACCAGGGTCTGGGCACGCGCGAACGCCCGCTCAGCCACGTTGAGCTCTGCGCGGGCCCGCACGAGGTCTTCCCGAGCGCGGCCCAACTCGATGCTCTCGACCACCACGAGCGGGTCGCCGCGGCGCACACGCGCACCCAGATCGACCGGAATGGCAGCCGCGCGCCCCTTCACGTTGGCGGCGACCTGCAGGGTGCGGTTCTCGTCGAACGACACGCTTCCGGTCAGTACGAGGCGATGGGCGACATCCACCGGTTGGACCCGCCAGGTGGCGATTCCGGCTTCAGAGATAGCGGCTGCGGTGAGGCGGACGCTGGCCGGGCCTTCAGGCTCCGACGTGGCGGCGGGTCTCGCCGCCTCCTGCGGGGCCGGAGACACGGCTTCCTGCTTTCGACAACCGGTTCCTGCGAGTGCCAGGACGACTGGAAGCAGGCACAACGGAGCGATTAACGGTCTGCGGATCATGGGACGTTATCTCCAGGGCGTGAAATCGGGGCCAAGCAGTCGCTGCAGTTCGGTGACGGCGAGCGTCAAGGCGAGGCGCGACTCCATCAGTTCTCTCTGGGACTCTCGAAAGGTCCGTTGCGCATCGAGCAGGTCGAGAAGCGAGGTTTCGCCCTCCTCGTAGCTGAAACGTGCCAGTTTCAGGCCGTCAGCGGCGGCTGGGAGGATTTCCCGACTGAGCGTGCGGACTTGTTCGGCAGAGACCTCGAACGCCGAGAAGCGAGCCTCGAACTCGGCGAGCAAGTCCACCCGCAGCCGCTCGGCCTGGGCCGCGGCGAGGGACTGGGTGGCCATCGCGCGCGCGACACCGCCGCGGTTGGCGTTCCAGAGCGGCACCGTCACGCCGACGGCGACGCCGGTGGTCGACTTGTCGAGCTCGCCAGCGTGGAAGAGTGACACCGCCAGGCTAGGCGCCCGTGATTGCCGGGCCTCATCGGTCAGCGCGCGTCGCCGTTCGGCCTCCGCCTGGGCTTCCCGCAGGCGCGGATGGCGCTGAACGACCAGGGCCACCAACTGGTCGTGATTCTGCGAGACGATGTCGGGGGACGGCGTGTCGCGAATCACCAGGGGCCGCGGCAGCGGCTCAACCGCGAGTGTGCGGACGGTCGCCTCGGCCGCCGCGGCGACCCGTTCCGCTTCCGAGAGAATCCGACGCTGCTTGAGCCACTCGACCGTCGTCTTCAGGCGGTCCGATTCACGCGACTCGCCCAGTTCAGCCCGACGCGCCACGAGATCTCGCAATGACCGCGTGTCCTCCTCGGCCGTGCGGAGAATCGCTACGAGCGCCCGAGACAGCACCAATCGCGAGAACGCCTGCCGGGCGTCCGCGATGACGTCCCAGCGGACGGCGTCCGCCGATGCGGCAAAGGCCTCCGCGCCACGGTCCCCGGCGCGGATGCTGGCGCTGCGCGCCCCGGGCCATGGGATCGCCTGCGTGATGCCGAAGCCTGACTCGGCTCCCGCAGGGATGGCGGGCTCGCCAGGGCGGGCCCGAGCCATTGAGATATCGAAGACCGGATCGGGCCAGCGGCCGACGGCACGGCGCTCCGCCTGGCCCAGTTCGACCAGTCCGGTACTCTGTCGGGCGGCCGGGTGTCCGCGCAACACGACCGCTACGTATCCGTCCGCATCGATGGGATTCTGCGCACGCACCTCGGCTCCGCCGATCAACGCAGCGATGACCCCAAGAAACACGACTCTCTGAATCGGCAACACGACGAACTCCTCTGACGGGCACACCAATGCTCGGAACACACGTGGCCTGGATTGGCCACGCCGTGCTCGACACGAAGCGCTAGAGGAGGTTCAGCGGAGGGTGATACGGGAGGGAACGAACGCCTGAAACGAGACGGGGGAATTCGCCGACCGTACACGGCGCGGGCGGTTCCGATTGAGGACGCAGCTCGAAGGCGACACATTGAACGGTGCGGGAACAACAGAAGCAGTCAGGGACGCATGTCGCCCCACAGGCGTCGCCGCCGTCGGTTTGGGAAACGGCGACGACGAGGTTCTGACGCCCGATGGAAAGGGCCGACCCATCGCAATGGACATTGGCCACATCAGCACAGATCGCCGCGAGCAACAGCACCGCGCCAATCCGAGCCCATCTGACCGCCCATGCCGACATCGTGTCCGCTGCCTTTTCGCGCTGCTGGAATTCATGGCCGACATTCGGGACAACCCGAGAGACGACCTCGTCATCTACTTTTCTACCTTATCACGATCGAAGGCAGGCGACCATCCGACCATCGGTCAACCGTCGCCACACGATGCTTGTGCGGCTCCTTCCCGTGCCGCTCCAGACACTCGTCTAACCTGGGGGATGTCACACATGGGATTGTTCTGTGGCTTGAGGAGATCAAACACACAGGACTTTTCTGTGACCAAACTGTGACCACGATTTGCGTACGTGAGCGATCTCAGGCAGTGGCGAGTTGGGAATTTTGCTGAGCAAATGCGCGAATTGCTGGAAATCGCGCCGTCGTTCCGCACCCGAAAATGGGACTCTACTGGATGTTGTGGAGAATGATGGGAGGGCGTCAACCGATGAGTCTCCCGCCCACAGCCTCCGGGCAGGAGTTATCAGCCGCACGTGCGGCGGTTCAGGTGAACTCCATCACCTAATCGATCGATGATCGGCCCGAGTATACCCCGGTCGGGCACCTGAGCGCTCTGGAACGACAGCGCTGGCAAGTCACTGTTCATGACTGGTGGGATAATAGGCATCCATGAAGATCCTCATCGTTGAAGACGAGCCCAAAACTGCCGCCTATCTGACGACCGGGCTCTCGGAGAACGGGTTCGTTGTGGACGTGAGCGGCCAAGGCGACGACGGCCTGCATTTAGCCCTCACCGAGACCTACGATCTCGTCATCCTGGACGTGCTGTTGCCTCGTCGAAACGGGTGGTCGGTGCTATCGAGCCTCCGCGCAGCCGGGAAGTCGACGCCGGTGCTCTTCGTCACCGCCCGCGATACTGTTCAGGACCGCGTGAAGGGACTCGAACTCGGCGCAGACGACTATCTCGTCAAGCCATTTGCGTTTTCCGAGCTGTTGGCTCGGGTGAGGTCCGTGCTGCGACGCGGGCCAGGCCGGCAATGCGAGGTGCTGCAGACCGCGGATCTCGAAATCGATCTGGTTCGGCATCAGGTCGAACGAGGCGGTCACCGTCTCGACCTGACTGCGAAGGAGTTTCTATTGTTGTCGCTCTTGGTCCGCCGAACGGGCGAAGTCTTGTCCCGGGCGTTTATTGCGGAGCAAGTGTGGGACATGAACTTCGATCCGGGCACGAACGTCATTGACGTGCACGTGCGCCGGCTCCGATCGAAGGTCGACGATCCATTCGAGCGCAAGCTCATTCGTACAGTGCGAGGCATGGGCTATGTCCTCGAATGACGTGAGACTGCGAGAGACGCGCGCGGCATCGTCGCCGGCTTGGTCCATCGCGGCCCGATTAACTCTGTGGTACGCCTCGGCCGCGTTTTTGCTCGTCGCCTTGGCGACAGGCCTGCTGTACTGGGTGCTCGTTCGCAACGTCAATCGCGAGGACGATCAATTTCTTGTCGATACGGTTCAGATTCTTCGCGGACTGATGCACGAGCGGCCGGACAATATGGCGGCGCTGCGGCAGGAAGTGGAATGGGAGGGAGCCGCCCGACGGTACGCCCGCGTGTACGTCCGCATTTTCGATCCGGAGGGACGCCTCATCATCGAGACGCCGGGGGCGAGCCGACTTCTCGCAGGGCGTCAGCCGACCTCGGTCGCTGTTGACGCGGAACCAGGACCTGGCATTGAGGTCAACTCGCCAGCGGGGACACCGTTTCGGACGCTGGCCGCGTGGGCTCGCCTCGGCCCGCAGGACCGGGGCGAGCGGCTGATCCAAGTCGCTCTGGATCGGACCGCCGCGCGGCAATTACTGAGTGACTATCGATTGCGGCTCTGGGGCGTACTGGGTGCGGCGTTGCTGGCGGCTGTTGGCGTAGGCCACGCCATCGCGAGGCGCGGCGTCCGTCCGATCGAATCGATCACGGAAACGGCTCGCGGTATTCGTTCCAGCACCCTCGCCGAGCGCATTCCCACGGCAGGTTTGCCCGCCGAGTTATCGAGCCTGGCCGATACGTTCAATCAGATGCTCGGGCGCCTCGAAGATGCCTTTTCGCGGCTCTCTAGTCTGTCCGCTGATGTCGCGCACGAGTTGCGCACGCCGATTAACAATCTCCGTGGCGCGGTCGAAGTCGCGCTCGGCAAGCCGCGCAATGCGGGCGAGTATCGTGACGTCTTGGAATCGGTGTTAGAGGAATCTGTTCGCCTGTGCGACATGATCGACGGACTGATGTTCCTGGCCCGCGCCGAAAATCCAGAAACGGAGATTGTCAGAGGGCCGCTCGACGTCTCTCGTGAACTTCGAGCCGTGTGCGACTTGTATGGGCCTCCCGCCGCAGAACGAGCGGTGACGATTGACAGTGAGGTGGAAGGTTCCGTCATCGTCGCCGTGTTAGATCGAAGACTGTTCCAGCGCGCATTGAGCAACCTGATCACCAACGCACTGACGCACACGCCTGCTGGGGGCTCTGTGCGACTCTCGGCAACTCGCAGCGGCCAGGCATTGCAGGTTGAGATCGCAGATACGGGCAGCGGGATTCCCGTCGAACATCTTGGACGGGTCGCCGATCGGTTCTATCGTGTCGATCCCTCCCGATCCTCGGTATCGGGTGGCTTGGGTCTCGGTCTCGCGATTGTCGGATCCATCGTCAAGGTCCACGGCGGAACGATCAACATCGTCAGCGAAGAAGGCCAGGGCACCACAGTGACACTTGTATTCCCTGGTGCGATTGTCGACGCAGACGAGTTGCCTATCACTGGCGTGGTGACCGAGACCGGCACAATATCGTCGATCTAATCGCTCCCAGCGATCCTTCGTTCCTTCGTCCATTTCCTACTTGAACCGGTGACGGCTGGGCTTTTAGCGCCAGATGACGAATTCGTCATCTGGCCGTTATGACTGCGTCATTCGCCATTTCGTATCGTTACCATCGTGGTCCCTCGTTCAGTTCTTCGACTCGCATTGACCGCGTGCGCCGCCATCTTTGCGGCTCGACCAGCGACGGCCCAAGTCAGCCCGGTCGTCAGCGTCGTCAGCGGTTCTTCAGAAGCGCCACAAACCACTGGTTCGATCAGCAGCCCGACGGCCGTCGACCTCGTCCGGCGCGCGCTCCAAGCGAACGGCGAGCTCACGGCTGCGCGCTTGGACCTAGAGCGCGGGCGTGCGCGCCTCCGGCAAGCCGGCCTCCGGCCGAATCCCACGATCGATCTTGAGCACACGACGGGGCGACTGACGGGATCGCCTGACGAGCGAGATCTTTCTGTAGGGGTGGCGCTGCCGCTGGAACTGGGCGGCCGACGACAGCGCCGGCTCGATGTTGCCGAGGCTGAACTCGCCGCAACGGAAGCGGAGGTCGCCGATCGAGAGCGGCGACTCGCACACGAGGTGCTCGGGGCATACGCCGATGCTCTGGCCGCGTTGCGCGAGCTTCAGATTACGAATGATCTGCAGGATCTCGACGTGCAAACGACGCGAGTCGTACGAACTCGGGTGGAGAAGGGTGATGCGCCGAATCTGGAATTGAATCTCCTGCTGGTCGAAGTGGACCGCTTGCGGTCACGGCGAGCACTCGTCGAGGGCCGGATGAATGCGGCACTCGTCACGCTTGGCAATCTGATCGGCGCACCGCCGACCGAGAGGCTGGCCGTCAGCACGCCAACCGGCACTCAGCCGATCGATCCATCTCAGGTGCCAAGCACCCTTGACGCGGCGATCGACGCGGCCTTGCGACAACGCCCGGACCTACGGCTCGCCCGCCTCAACGAGCTGACGACGCAGGCTGGGCTGCGCCTGGCGCGCGCGCAAGCGTTCCCGGAAGTGACGGTGTCAGGCAAATTCATCGCCAACCGCACGACCAACAATCTGCCCACGGGGCTGGTGCCGGTTCCCACGGACGATCGGCTCCTCGCCTTTGGCGTGTCGATCGGCCTTCCCATGTTCAACACCAATCAGGGCGCGAAGGCTGAAGCCGCGGTGGCCATTCGGCAGGCGCAAGTCCGCCGCGCGTTCACCGAGCAGGTCGTGCGCGCCGAAGTCACGGGCGCGTTTCGCCGGTTGGAAGCCGCGCGCGCCGCCGTTACCGTGTTCGAACAAGGCGTTATCAACCGCTCTACTGACAACGTTCGGGTCATCCGCGCGGCGTACGAGCTTGGCGAGTTCCGCGTGACTGATTTGATCACCGAACAGCGACGGCTGCTGGACTCGCAGCGCGAATACACCGATGCGTTGGTCGAGGGCTATCGCGCCATCGCCGATTTATACGCGGCCATGGGCATCACGCTGGGTTCGCAGCCATGACCGACTCTATGGGCGGAAGACACCGACAGTTCTCCTCACGAGACGCGTTGATGCTGGCCGGCGGCGTGCTCATCGCCCTGGTCGGGTTCGTGGTCTGGATGTGGTGGGGGCGCAGCGGCAGAACGGAAGCGGAAACCCCACAACCGCCCACATCCGCCAGCCAGGCGGCGTCGCCGGACGATCTGAAGGTGTCGGCGGAGATTCTCGCCACGGCTGGGGTCGAGACCGTTCCGGTGACGCCACGGAGCGTCGTTGAACGTGTCCACACGACGGGCGTCGTCGAACCGAACCAGCAGCAGATCCAACAAGTCACGCCGCTCATCGCCGGTCGCGTGGAGCGCGTCGCTGTGGCGCTGGGGAATCGGGTGCAGGTGGGATCGGTGTTGCTCACGCTCTCCAGTCCGCAGATTGCCGAAATGCAGGGCAGCTTGCGAGCCGCCGAAGCCAAGCTGGCCGAGGCCGACGCGACGCTGACGCGTACGACACAGCTTGTGGAACTGGGCGCCGGCGCCGGCAAGGACCTCGTGGCGGCCGACGCCGAGTCCCGCACCGCGCAGGCCCAGGTGACGCAGCTGAGACAAGGTCTCGAAGCCCTGGGGTCATCGACCGACGCCGGTTCCACCGTCACCATCCGTGCGCCAATGACGGGCACTATCATCGAGCGAGCGGTGAATCCGGGCGCATGGACGGAAGTCGGCAAGTCGCTCTTCACGATCGCGAACCTGACGACCGTCTGGGTCATCGTGAATATCCCGGAGGCACGTCTCGGACTTGTTCGCCCCGGCGCCCACGTGGAGATTCGCGCGCCAGCGCTCGGCAATACGCTGCCGGGTCGCGTGAGCTACATCGACCCCCAGCTTGACCAGGCAACGCGGACCGCACGCGCGCGCGTCGAGGCGACGAACACCGGCGAGTTGCTAAAAATCGGCATGTTCGTCGACGCGACCGTCGACGGACCGATGCAGAACGGCACCACTCAACTCACGGTGCCCGTGGACGCCATCCAACGGATCGGCGAACGCTCGGTCGTGTTCGTACCGGCGACCGAATCGGGACACTTCACGGTGCGAGACGTGAAGGTTGGCGACGAGATCCAAGGGGCACGCGTCGTCCTCCAGGGTCTCACCTCCGGTGATCGCGTCGTGACGAAGGGCGGCTTCACCCTCAAATCGCAGCTCCTCAAGGGCCAGTTCGGCGAAGACGAAGAACTCGGCAAGAAATGATTCGCGGCCTCATCCGCTTCGCCGTCACGCAGCGTCTGCTGATCATGCTGCTAGTCACCATCATGGGGGGAGCCGGTCTGTACAGCCTCTCGCAGCTCCCCCTCGACGCGGTGCCCGACGTCACCAACGTCCAGGTCCAAATCTTGACGCCGGCTCCCGCGCTCGCGCCCCTGGAAGTCGAGCGGCAAATCACCTTTCCCGTCGAAGTCGCGATGTCGGGACTTCCAGGGATCACGGACATCCGATCGCTCTCACGATTCGGTTTGTCGGCCGTCACCGTCGTGTTCACTGATGCGACCGATATCTATGCGGCACGTCAGTTGGTGTTCGAGCGGTTATCACAGGCGCGCGATCAGATTCCCTCGTCGGTCGGGATCCCCGAAATGGGGCCGATCGCGAGCGGCCTCGGCGAGATCTACCAGTACGAACTCCGCGGCGCGCCCGGTAGCGCGTTCGACGTGAAGGCGCTTCGGACGTTGCAGGACTGGACCGTGCGGCGCCAGTTACTCAGCGTGCCAGGTATCACCGAAGTGAACAGCTTCGGTGGCCTCGAACAACAGTATCAGGTGCGGGTTAACCCCGCGCGGCTGCAAGCGTACGGGTTGAACCTCCGCGACGTGTACGAGGCCGTCACGCGAAACAATGCGAATGTCGGCGGCGGCTACATCGAGCACGGGCCGGAGCAGTACGCGATCCGCAGCGTCGGGCTGGCGCAATCTGCAGACGATCTCGCGCGCATTGTAGTCACGACAGGACCCGGCGGCGTGCCGGTGTACGTGGGCGATCTGGGCGAGGTCGTGACAGGCGCCGCGCTGCGTCAGGGCGCTGTGACGGCTCAAGGCAACGGCGAGATCGTGGCTGGCATTGCCATCATGCTGCTCGGCGAGAACTCCCGCGCCGTGGTTCAACGAGTTCGAGAGCGTATCGACGAGATCAAGAAGACGCTGCCGCAAGGTGTCACTCTCGTGCCGTTCTACGATCGGACGGAACTGGTCGATCGCACGATCCACACGGTCCGCAGCAATCTCCTCGAAGGCGCCGTGCTCGTCATTGTGGTGCTCGTGTTGTTACTCGGCCACTGGCGCGGCGCGCTCCTCGTGGCCACCATCATCCCGTTGTCGATGCTCTTCGCCGCAGTGCTGATGCGCGTGTTCAACGTGTCGGGTAACCTCATGAGCCTGGGCGCCCTCGACTTCGGTCTCATCGTCGACGGGGCGGTCGTCATGGTCGAGAACGCGGTGCGGCGCCGCGCGGAGGCGCAACACGCGCGACACGATGAACCGCTGGAGTCGACGATTCTCGACGCGTGCGTGGAAGTAGGCCGTCCCGTCGTGTTTGCCGTCGGCATCATCATGATCGTGTATTTGCCCATCCTGACCTTGACCGGCATAGAAGGCAAGATGTTCAGGCCGATGGCGTTGACGGTCGTGTTCGCGCTGTTGGGATCCTTGATTTTATCGCTGACGTATATCCCGGCGGCCATGACGTTCGTGTTGCGCGGACATGTCGCGGAGCGCGAAAGCCCGCTGATGGCCATTGCGAAGCGCTGGTACCGGCCGGCGCTCACTTCCGTGACGCGCCACCGCCTTCCGGTGTTCGCCGTGGCGGTCGTCCTCGTGGTCGCGAGCGCGGCGTTGTTTCCGTTCCTCGGCGCCGAGTTCATCCCCCGGCTTGATGAAGGATCCCTGGCCATCGAGGCGCGCCTGCTCCCGAGTGTGTCCCTGAACGAGTCGATTCGGGTCTATTCCGCCGCCGAGCGTGTGCTTCGCCGGTTCCCGGAAGTGACGAACGTGGTGAGCAAGATTGGGCGCGCCGAAGTCGCGACCGATCCCGTGGGCGTGGATGGCGCGGACCTGTTCATCGCGCTGAAGCCGCCATCCCAATGGACCAGCGCCCTGACGCGCGAGCAACTCGTCGAGAAGATGTCTGAGGCGCTCGCGCGCGGCGCGCCTGAGGGTGCGTTCAGCTTTTCGCAGCCGATCGAGATGCGTATGTCCGAGCTGATCTCTGGCGTTCGGTCGGATATCGCCATCAAGATCTTTGGCGACGATCTGGAGACGCTCCGGAGGCTGGCTGATCAAAGCGCCCGCGTCGTCGGGCGTGTCGCAGGCGCCGAGGACGTTAAAGTGGAGCAGGTGGCGGGACAGCCGCAGCTGCAGATCACACTGAATCGTGCGGCGATCGCCCGATACGGCCTCAATGTCGAAGACGTGAACGCGGTCGTGGAATCGATCGTCGCGGGCAAAGAGGCCGGCCTGGTGTATCAAGGCGAACAACGGTTCGGACTCGTCGTACGGTTTACCGAAGCCGCGAGCCGCGATGTCGAGTCCATTAGGAACCTGACGGTGTCGGCCGCGAACGGGGCTCGTGTCCCATTGTCGCAATTGGCTGAGATCGCGGTGACCGAAGGCCCGGCGCAAATCTCGCGGGACGGAACGCGCCGACGCATCGCGGTCGAAATGAACGTCAGGGGTCGCGACATCGGGAGCTTTGTGGCAGACGCACAGCAGCAGCTCGGAGCACAGGTGTCGCTTCCGGCAGGCTACTACGTGACTTGGGGTGGACAGTTCGAGAACCTCCAACGGGCCACCGCGCGGCTGCAGGTCGTCGTGCCGCTCGCCCTGTTCCTCATCTTTGTGTTGCTATTCAGTGCCTTTGGATCCGTCAGGCAGGCCGTGCTGATCTACACGGGCATTCCGTTTGCGATTGTGGGTGGCGTGTTCGCCCTGGCGCTGCGCGGTCTGCCGTTCTCCATCTCCGCGGCTGTGGGATTTATCGCGCTGTTCGGCGTGGCCGTGCTCAACGGTGTCGTGATGGTGAGCTACATCAACGAACTCCGCGGTCAGGGCCGGGACGTCAACGACGCGGTCACGGAAGGCGCGGACACGCGGTTGCGACCGGTGCTGATGACCGCTCTCGTGGCGAGCCTCGGATTCATCCCGATGGCGCTCGCGACGTCAGCTGGTGCCGAGGTGCAGCGGCCTTTGGCCACGGTCGTGATCGGAGGGCTCGTCACATCGACGCTCCTGACGTTGCTGATTCTCCCGGTGTTGTACGCACGGTTCCACGATTGAGTCGAATACCCCGTGCGCTACGGACTACTCGGAACTCTCGCTCTGTCCGGATTCGTGACCCAGTGTGATGCACACATCGTCGCGACGAATCTCCCGTCTTACGTGGAAGGGGTCGGTGCAGGCGCGTTCACGACATGACTCCTGATCGCCGTCTACGAGTTCGCCGAGCCCTTCGCGAAACCACCCCCTGGACCTGTCGCTGACCGGCACGGGATGAAGCAGATGTTGCCTGTCGGCCTCTTCACGTTCGGGTCCATTCTCTTACTGTTCATCCACCCAACATCGACGATCGGCCGTAGTATTCCCCGAGTCGGTGACGTCGGCGCCACGCTTGGATGTGTGGGCTACACCCACTACCGCTCCCCGGTGTCCGGCGCAAAGCTGGGGAAACGATGGTCACGCTGACGCAGTTCGAGGCGGGCCGGGCAGGTATGAGAGGAGTTCCGGGAGGTCGCGCAGGAGTAGCGTCGCACCGGAGAAGTCGGCACCGCACGTGACGTCGCGCGGCACCATCACGCACGGCATGCCCGCCGCTCGCGCCGCTGCGGCCATCACGACCCCGTTCTGAACGTCCGGGCCAGTTGGTCGAAGATGTGTTCCGGAAGATCCAATGCCCGTAGTCGCCCGATCATCGGTTCCGGGTCGTAGACAATCCGGTGAAACTGCACGGCGCCGTCGTGAATCACGGCGTAGCTGCCGT
>Ga0315287_10001792_pt1 | contig 20080 bp, 19 predicted proteins | sample YL17G11_0_MG_FD_205037 | JGI IMG/M metagenome (GOLD analysis project Ga0315287, IMG submission 205037) | Sediment microbial communities from Yellowstone Lake, YNP, Wyoming, USA - YL17G11_0 | ecosystem: Environmental > Aquatic > Freshwater > Lake > Sediment | place: USA: Wyoming | collected...
CTCGTGGACATGCTGAATCCTCCCATTCCAAGGGTCGTTTGCGCAACCCTATATGGGATAAGCATGTCCACACTTTTTCAACCCCCCGGTACGCTTTAGTCGGATGAACCAGAATTTGGTGGTTAAGGCAAATTGGGCAGACAGGAATGTCTGCCCCACCTGTTTTTCCCTGGTTCGATAAAGTCCCATCGGAGTGAATCACTACACAATGACGGGGCTTATCCTTCTTCCGCGGCGAAGAAGATGTCGATTTCCCGCTTGGCCGACTCCGGCCTGTCAGAGGCGTGAACGAGATTCATCTGTTGGCTCGTGCTGAAGTCGCCGCGGATCGTGCCCGGATCGGCTTTCAGGCCGTTGGTGATGCCCACCATGTCGCGGACGACGCGGATCGCTTCCGGCCCTTCGACGATCATCGCCACGATCGGGCCGCCCGTGATGAAGGTTTCGAGTTCCGGGTACCAGTCCTTGTGGACGTGTTCCGCGTAATGGCGTTTGGCCAGTTCGGGCGCAACGCGCATGAGTTTCATGGCGGCGATGTTCAGGCCTTTGTCCTCGAACCGCGCCAACACGCGGCCGATCAGCCGCCGCTGGACGCAGTCGGGTTTGAGCAACACGAGGGTGCGTTCCATGTGGGACTCCATTTGTACTCCTCACGCTCCGCGTGAGGGCGGTAAATCATGCCGGCAGCCGCTTCCTACTTGAGCGGTCCGTCCGCCGCGGCAGGACCGGCCGTTTCAGTTGGCGGCGTGGCGTCGTTGACTACCGGTGCGCCGGCCGCATCGGTTTGGATGGGGGGTAGCCCGTAGGTCTGCTCGCCGGCGTCGGCGTCGAGGAACACCTCGTCCATTTCCGTGGCGTCCACGTCGTGCCGCAGCAGCAAGTAGATGGCGGTCGAGGCGGTCCAGAAGTAGCTGAACAGGTAGCCGACGGCCGCCAGCTTCACGCAGCCCGCCCAGAAGTGAATCACCACGGCGCCTGCGTGGCCGATTCCCTCCAACGGCTTACTGCCATAGACGCCCATGACTGAGTCCAGGTGCTCGCCGCCGCTTCCCCAACCGGCGGCCCAATAGGCCATCCACACCACGCCTGCGGCGAAGTTTTGCACCAGCAGCCAGCCCAGCCCGCCGACCACGGCGGCGACCAGCGCGTAGAACAGGTAGTGCAGCGGGCGCTGGAACAGGTAGGCGTAAGAGCGGCTCAGGGCGTCGAAGCTGTCGGTACACTCGGTGCTGATGGTGGCCCACATCAGCGGCCAGCCGAACAGCGTGCCCAACAGCAGCAGGGTCATAATCAGTCCCATCGCCAAGGCCAGCGGCCAGACCAGCCCGGCCAGCAGGACGCCGAAGCCCACCCGCAGCAACAGCCCCAGCACAAAGACCGGCACGGTGGCCAACAAGACGCCGCCAATGGGCAGCAGCGGCGCGGCGCAATAGGCCGGCCACTTCGAGGCGGCATGGCGCAGGGCGGCCGCCAAGCCCATGCGTTCTTGGGCAGCCAGTTGGACGGCGGCGATTCGGGCGATGGCCCCGCCGAACAGGGCCCACACCGCCACGCCCCACAGCCCGCAAAGCACCAGGCAGGCCAATGCCGACAGCGGCAGGCCCGCGTTGAACAGACCCTCCCATGCCGGCCGGCTCAAGAGGCTCCACGGGCCGAACACGGGCCCCGAAGGTTGCCAACCGGCATTGGCCGGCATGTTCGGCTTGTGCAACTCAGCCATGCCCGGCAGGGCCGGCTTGTTGGGCACCAGGTCGGTAACCGCCAGCCATGAGCATTTGGCATAGGGATCGAGCCACGCAGTAGCCGGCGAGTCGGTTGAGAATACCAGGGCAATTGCCCCCCAGCCGACCGCAGTCAGCAGGATCGCCGCCGCGCCGAGCAGGATGGCGGGGAAGGCAATCGACAGGCGAAAGACCCGAAGGATGTTCAGCCAGGGACAAAGCTCTTTCCAAGCTACCGCCCGAACCGTGCCGCCGTCGTTTTCGATCATGGCAGAATCCCCACTAGAGAGGGTATTTCGGACTCACCAGTTTCCGGCATTATACGACCGCCGGCCGCTAACGCAAGATAGCATACGTCCCGGAAGCAAGAACGCAGACAGGCCACAAGCCCACTGCGCCGGTGTACAATAGCCCGGGCACATGCAATAATACCGGTGGGGATGATCCAATGAAGCCGAGACTGTATCTTGAAACGAGTATCGTCAGCTACTACACAGGCCGTGCCAGCCGGGACCTAATCACGGCAGGCCGACAACAGATAACTCGCGACTGGTGGGAGAATGACTGATTATGAAAATGCAGGATCCTTTACTTGAGGAAGTCTGGCAGGCAAGAGACGAACACGCTCGTCGTTTCAATTATGATCTGAAGAAGATTTGCGCCGATTTGCGAAGGATCGAGAAGCAGTCTGGCCGTCGCGTGGTTACGCGAAATCCTAAACGACGTTCAGCGATCGTCGGAAAATAGACACCGTGCGCCTCTGGACTGCGGCGATATCAGTTGGAAGGCAATCGCTGCATCGGGACGATCTCGCAATAGGACCGCGGCTCGGTCTTCAATTCGCGGAGTTCTGCGCGGAGCGGTGCATAGTCCGGGGCAGTGACTTCCAAAGACCAACTCCAACGTTCTTGGTCACCATGATCTCCGAAACCACTGCTATGGGTATTGAGAGAACGGTAGCAAGCGAGTCGAACGAAGCCATCTGCGTCGGTGGTTCCGCTGCTCGTTGCACAACTCACGAAGCGAACACGCGCACCGCTGATCGGCTTGGCAGTCTCACGATCCACGACACGGAATCCTTCATACCCGCGAAATGTATTCGCCGGACAATTGGGTGCAACGAATTTGAGTTCCCAAGCGAGTCCCGCCAGCAGTATCAGACCGAAGGCGGCTATCGCCCAACGTCGCAAACATGTGCCGACGGCAAACACCACCAGACCAATTGCGAGGAATACTTCCGGCATCCGCGAGACGACTTCGCCTCTCCATGCCACAAGCCCCAGCAGCATACTGCATGCAGTAATCATCCCCAGCAGCGTCCGCAGGCTGAATTGATACCAGCGGAGTTTGGGTGCGTCCGGAACGGGTTGGGGTTCGGGGTCGCTCATGGTCTTATCGCTCAGCGCAGCCAATAGCATACTATTGAACGTCAGAAAAGCAAGCACATTCCGGGGGCTGTTAGCCCCCGGCTATTCTCTTACGACGTTGCTTTTCTGAGACTCACTAAACGTCCCGTGCTTCGTCCGACGGCTGGCTTGCCCGCTCGTCTTCGTCCGGCTCAAGGGGCATCGTATTCCGCTCGTCGAGCCAGCGTCCCAGATCGATCAGCCGGCAGCGCTGGCTGCAAAAGGGCATCGCCGGACTCTCCTCCGGCTTGAACTCGCGCTGGCAGATCGAACAACGGATCACTTCTTCTCGCCCTCGCCCTTGCTCTTGCCCTTATCTTTGCTCTTGCCGGCCCGGTCAGAGGCGTTGGAGGCACCGGCGGGCTTGTCGGCGGCGCCCTTGGGTTTGTCGGCGGGCTTGTCGGCGGCGGGTTTATCGGCGGCGGCCGCCTTCTTGTACGACTCGCTGCGGTAGTCGGTCTGGTAGAAGCCCGACCCCTTGAACACGATGGCCGCGCCCGGGCCGATCAGGCGGCGGAGCTTCAGCCGCCCACATTTGGGACACTTCCGCTTCGCCCCGTCCTTGATCGAGTGGAAGAGTTCGAACTCGTGGTTGCACGCCTCGCAGACGTAATCATAGGTCGGCATGGCTTCTCACTTGGGGCTGGAGACGATCACTTGGCTTGGGCGGACGATGCGGTCGTGCAATCGGTATCCGGTTTGCGCCACGGTCACCACGGTATTGGCCGGGTGCTCGTCGGTGGGCTGCTGCATGATGGCCTGGTGCAGGTGCGGGTCGAACGGGGCGTGCAGGGCTTCGATTGGCTCGCAGTGGTGGCGTTTCAGCACGTCGGCCAACTGCTGGCGGACTATCTTGACGCCCTCCAGCAGTCCGGCGCCGTCGGCGTTCTGATCGGCGGCTTGGATCGCCCGCTCGACATTGTCCAACACGGGCAACAGGTCGCGCATCAGCGGCAGATTGGCGTAGCGAAGGCGGTCGTCCAACTCGCGTGCCGCCCGCTTCCGGTAGTTCTCCAGTTCGGCCAGCGCGCGAAGTTCGCGGTCCTTGAATGCCTCGATCTCGGACCGCAGTTGTTCGATGGCGCCCTCGGCCGCCGGCGCGACGGATTGCTCGGCGGCGGCAGCCTGCGTCACGGCATCCGCCGGCGGCGTCTGCTTTTGTTCGGGCGATTCGTGTTGGGCGGATCTGTGTTTGGTCATGCCAAGTCCTCCCGCATGGAATCAAACGCCATTACAGGTATTCTTTGAGTTTCTCGAAGAAACTCTTTCGTATCGGGGTTACGTTGGTGTTCTCGATTTCCGCCAGTTGCCGCAAGGCGGCCTCGTGGTCGGGCGTGAGCGTGTGAGGGACCTCGACGCAGACCTGCACGTGCAGGTCGCCGCGACCGTGGTAGCGCGGGTCGGGCATGCCGCGCCCCTTCAGCGTAAAGACCTCGCCGCTCTGGGTCCCCGGCGGCAGCGTCAGCTTATCCCGCCCGTCGAGCGTCGGCACCTCGATCGTCGCCCCCAGTGCGGCCTGCGGGTAGGCGATCGGCACCTGGCAGACGAGGTCCTGCCCCCTGCGATGGAACAGCGCGTGTTCGGCGACGCGGATGGAGCAATAGCAGTCGCCGGGCGGGCCGCCGACGGGGCTCGGTTCGCCTTCGCCGTGCAGTCGCAACCGCGTGCGATCGTCGACGCCGGCGGGAATATCGACCTTGCGAGTGACTTTCTTCTGCACGTAGGCCGCTCCTCGACACGCGCCGCACGCCTCGCGGATCACCTGGCCCGCCCCGTGGCACGACGGACAGGTGGTCTGCAACGAGAATATCCCGCTGGACTGCACGACGCGCCCGCGTCCGCCGCAGTAGCGGCAGGCTTCGGGCTTGGTGCCCGGCTTCGCCCCGGTGCCTTTGCACGTTTCACAGGCGACGTGCCGCATAAAGCGGACGACTTTCGCGGTGCCGTGGGCGGCTTCGAGCAGGTCGATGCTTACTTCGCAGCGAACGTCGGCGCCCTTGCGGACGTGGCCCCGGCGTCCCTGACCGCCGCCGAAGAAGTCGGCGAACAGCCCACCGCCAAGGATGTCGCCGAAGGCCTCGAAGATTTCGCCGACGTCGTGGAACTGGGGGGCGGCGCCCTCCAATCCCGCGAAGCCGTAACGGTCGTACTTCGCCCGCTTCTCCGGGTGGCTGAGGACCTCGAACGCCTCGGCGGCCTCCTTGAACTTGCCCACCGCGTCGTCGTCGTCCGGGTTGCGGTCCGGGTGGTGCTTCAGCGCAAGCTTGCGATAGGCCTCGGAGATCTGGTCCTGCGTGGCATTGCGGTCTACGCCGAGGACTTCATAATAGCCGCGTTTTTCCGCCATCATTACCATGGGCAGGTTTGGGGACGATTACCGGGATATTCTATTGTATCCCAAAAAGGGCCACCCCCTGAGGAGGTGGCCCGGTGTATTGACAACCCTTCCCGTAGGACGGACTTCCCAGTCCGTCCAGTTGTTTCGCCGATGGACGGATTAGGAAATCCGTCCTACTGCGTTAGCGCACGGCGCCTTCCACGGCCCGCTTCTTCTTGTCTTCGGTCTTCAGGTCGGTGACCATCGTCTCGGTGGTCAGCATGAGTCCGGCGATGCTGGCGGCGTTTTGCAGGGCGCTGCGCACCACCTTCAGCGGATCGATGATGCCCGCCTTGAGCATATCGACGTACTTGCCCGTGTTGGCGTCGTAGCCCATGTTGACGGGCTTCTGGCTCACCTCGTCGGCAATCACCGAGCCGTCCACGCCGCAATTGTCGGCAATCTGCCGGATGGGCATGGCCAGCGACCGGAGGATAATGTCCACGCCGATTTTTTCGTCGCCGCGGGCGGTTCCGCGGGCCTTCTCGACCGCCTCCCGGCAGCGGAGCAGGGCCACGCCGCCGCCCGGCAAAACGCCTTCCTCGGCGGCCGCCCGGGTGGCGTGCAGGGCGTCCTCGACGCGGGCCTTCTTCTGCTTCATCTCAATCTCGGTGTTGGCGCCGACCGAAACCACCGCCACGCCGCCGCAAAGCTTCGCCAGGCGCTCCTGGTACTTCTCGCGGTCGTAATCGCTGTCGGTGCTCTCGATTTGAGCGCGGAGTTGATCGCAACGGGCGCGGATGTCGGCGTGCTTGCCCGCCCCCTCGACGATCGTCGTCGCATCCTTGTCGACGGTGATCTTCTTGGCCCGGCCAAGTTGCTCCAAGGTGACGTTTTCGAGCTTGATGCCAAGGTCCTCGCTGATCGTCGTGCCGGCGGTCAGCGCGGCGATGTCGCCGAGCATGGCCTTGCGGCGGTCGCCGAAGCCGGGCGCCTTGATGGCGCAGACGTTCAACACGCCGCGGAGCTTGTTCACCACCAACGTGGTGAGCGCTTCGCCTTCCACGTCCTCGGAGATAATCAGCAGCGGCTTGCCACGCTGGCTCACCTTCTCCAGCAGCGGAATCAAGTCGCGGATGTTGCTGATCTTCTTCTCGTGGATGAGGATGTAGGCGTCTTCGAGCAGGCAGTCCATTTCCGGAGCGCGGTTGATGAAATAGGGCGACAGGTAGCCCTTGTCGAACTGCATCCCCTCGACCACCTCGTAGGTGGTCTCGGCGGTCTTGCCTTCCTCGACGGTGATCACGCCGTCCTTGCCGACTTTTTCCATGGCCTCGGCCAGCAGGTTGCCGATCGTCGGGTCGTTGTTGGCGCTGATCGATCCGACGCTGGCGATCTCTTCCTGGCTGGTTACCGGCTTGGCCATGGATCGCAACTGCGCGACGGCGGCGTCGACGGCCTTCTCGATCCCGCGGCGAATGGCCGTGGGATTGCTGCCGGCGGCGATGTTCCGCAGCCCTTCGCGGAAGATCGCCCGGGCGAGCACCGTGGCCGTGGTCGTGCCGTCGCCGGCGGTGTCCGAGGTCTTCGAGGCCACTTCGTTGACGAGCTTCGCGCCCATGTTCTCGAAGCGGTCCTCCAGCTCGATTTCCTTGCTGACGGTGACGCCGTCCTTGGTGACGGTCGGGCCGCCGAAGGACTTGTCGAGAATCACGTTGCGGCCGGTCGGGCCCAACGTGACCGCGACGACGTCGGCCAGTTTTTCAACTCCCCGGAGCATCCGCTCGCGGGCATGATGATCGTAAATTAATTGCTTAGCCACTTTCGGCGGCTCCTTATGGTTCGGAGGATGCTACTTGACCACCTTGGCCAGAATGTCGGATTCGCGGACGATTTTGACCTCGCGGCCATCGACCTCGATCTCGGCGCCGCTGTACTTGCCGTAGATCACTTCGTCGCCGACGGCCACCGAGAGCTTGCCGCGCTCGCCGCTGTCGAGCAATTTACCCGGCCCGACGGCCAGGACGTGCCCGCGCTGCGGCTTTTCCTTGGCGGTATCGGGCAGGACGATGCCGCCGGCGGTCATCTCCTCCGCTTCGAGCGGTTCCACGACGACCCGATCATCCAAAGGCTTCAAGTTGATGTCCTTCATGGTCCGTTTCCTTTATCTGTGAGTGTGAATTGGTTTGTTGGTTGTTACTGAGTTCGTAGGGTGCGTGAAACGCACCTTGCTTGGTTGTCATGGTGCGTTGCACGCACCCTACTTTCTACTGCTAAACGTGTTCTAGAAATCCATGCCGCCCATGCCGCCCATACCACCCATGCCGCCACCCATACCTCCCATGCCACCCATGCCGCCGCCCATGCCGCCAGGACCGCCGGGGCCGTGGCCTGCCGGCTCGTCGTCCTTGGGAATGTCGGTCACCAGGCAGGAAGTGGTCAGCAGCAGGGCCGCCACGCTGGCGGCGTTCTGCAGAGCGGTGCGAACGACCTTGGCCGGGTCGATGATGCCGGCCTCGACCAGATCGCAGTAGACGTCCTTGTCGGCGTCGTAGCCGTCGGCCTTGCCCTTCATCTGCCGCACGCGGTTGACAACGACGGCGCCGTCCTGGCCGGCGTTTTCGGCGATCATCCGCAGCGGCGCATCGAGCACGCTGCGCACGATCTTCGCCCCGAGGGCCACGTCGCCGGTGAGTTCCAGTTTGTCGATGGCCTTCTCGCTTCGCAGCAGGGCCACGCCGCCGCCGGGCACGATGCCTTCTTCCAAGGCGGCCTTGGTGGCGTGCTGTGCGTCTTCCATCAGGGCCTTGCGCTCCTTCATTTCCGTTTCGGTGGCCGCCCCGACGTTGATCTGGGCGACGCCGCCGGCCAGCTTCGCCAACCGCTCCTGCAACTTCTCGCGGTCGTAGTCGCTGGTGGTCGTGGCGATCTCGTTGCGGATCTGCTCCGCCCGGCCCTCGATGGCCTTCTTGTCGCCGCCGCCGCCGCCGATAATCGTGGTGTCGTCGGCGGTGACGATCACTTTCTTGGCGCCGCCGAGGTCGGAAAGCTTGACGGACTCCAGCGTCACGCCGAGGTCCTTGAAGATGGCGTTGGCGCCGGTCAGCGCGGCGATATCGCCCAGCATGGCCTTGCGGCGGTCGCCGTAGCCGGGGGCCTTCACCGCGACCACGCTGAGGATGCCGCGGAGCTTGTTCACCACGAGCGTGGCCAGGGCCTCGCCCTCGATGTCCTCGGCGATAATCAACAGCGGTTTGCCCGACTTGCTCACCGCTTCGAGCAACGGGATCAGGTTCTTGGCGACGGAGATTTTCTCCTCGTGGATCAGCACGAGGCACTTCTCGAACTCAACCGTCTGCTGTTCCTGGTTGGTGACGAAGTGCGGCGAGAGGAAGCCGCGGTCGAACTGCATGCCCTCGACCACGTCGACGGTGGTCTCGGCCTGCTTGCCTTCCTCGACGGTGATCACCCCATTCTTGCCGACCTTGACGAAGGCGTCGGCCAGCACGGCGCCGATCGTCGGATCGTTGTTGCCGGCGATGGTGGCGACTTGGGCGATCTCCTTCTTGTCTTTTTCATTGACCGGCGAGGCCATCTTCTCGATCGCCTTGATGACGGCGTCGGTGGCGGCGTGGATGCCGCGGCCCAGCGCCATCGGGTCGGCGCCGGCGGCTACCATCCGCAGGCCCTCCTTGTAGATCGCTTCGGCCAACAGCGTGGCGGTGGTGGTGCCGTCGCCGGCCACGTCGCCGGTTTTCGAGGCTGCCTCTTTGACCAATTGGGCGCCGAGGTTCTCGTACGGATCGTCCAACTCGATCTCCTTGGCCACGGTCACGCCGTCCTTGGTGATCTTCGGGGCGCCCCAGCCCTTGTCGAGGACGGCGTTGCGGCCGCGAGGACCGAGCGTGCTGACCACGGCCCGGGCTAACTTGCTGACCCCGGCGGCCAGCGGCTGCCGAGCTTCGTCTTCAAAGACCAACTGTTTTGCCACAGCGGATTCCTCCTGTTGCGGGCGGCTAGCGGATGAAACAACGGCGTACCACGACCACAATTGGCAGCCGCGTGCGGTTTGGCCGCAGTAAATGCAAGCGGTGTGCCAAAGGGGCGGGCCGGAATTGCAAGATATTGCCGCACAAGCACTTGCATATCTTATGGATCACCAGTGACGGGGATGAATAGCCCAACCATCCCGCGCCGCATGTCATTTTGGCAGGGCAATCTGCTCCAACGGAATCGCCTCGTCGGCGAGCAACAGGGGAATATCGTCGACGATCGGGTAGAGAACCGTCCGGTCCTCGCAAACCAGCGCAGCGGAAACGGGCTCCGTCACCTTCCGGCCGGCTTGGTTCACGATCCGACCGGTCGCGATGGCCCGATTCAGTCGTTCCGTCAGGCGATGGTCGGCCAGCGAGAGAGGGCTGTGATCTTGCGGACAGACGAGTATTTTCAGCGTTTCCTTGTCGATCATGGATGTGCGGCTGGCGCGTGCGTTCGCGAGCGGCGGCGGGCAGGCTTGGCCGCGCTCCAGTCCTTCGTCAGGGTCTCGAAGACCTCGGGCGACTCGTAGCGGATGACGTTCTTGCCTTCCGGCATGGGGCCGATCAGCCCGCGGAAGACAGGCAGGCCGCGCAGCCCCAGATCGGTGCTGCAATCGTCCACGCCGACTTGGGAGTGCCGCTTCAGCAGGTCCTCCTGCGAATCGTAGTCGCGAATGCGGATCTGACCGTCGGCCCCGCGGGTGACGATGCGATAGGTGTCCTTGTTCACTGCCGGTGTACCTCGATGCCCGACTGACGTCTGGCTGCGTTGCGGCTCCAGCCGCGCTCGACGTCGTATTGCCAGTCAATCCCTGAACTATCCGGGATATCGGCGGGTGCAAGCTATTGAGCGGAAACAATTTAGCGCGACCGACACAGCAAGGGCATCCGCACGAACCGACAGAACTCGCACGCCAGCCACCCTCGCTACGATCCACGCGCCATCCGCCCAAACGGGGGTGGCGTCGAATCGGTTCTATCGGTCGTTAGGAGGGGCGTGGCGACTGTTCCGACTTTGCCTGAAGTAGCGTTGGCGAGGAGTGCGCGGCTGAGGCCGATCAGTCGTCCGGGCGTTGGGACTCGAGGGTGCGAGCCTTGGCCTCCAGTTCTCGGCGCAGCGGAGAAGGCAACTGGTCTGCCTTCAGCGCGTCGCGATAGACGGCGGCAGCCGCTGGGAAATCGCGCCGGCTCTCGTAGATGTCGCCAAGCAATAGATAAGCGTCCCAGTAGGACGGCTGGTGCCCGACAACCTCGCGCAGCAGTTTGACGGCGCCCTCGATGTCGCCCTTCTGCCGCAGATAGAAGGCCAGCGTCTGGGCGTATTTCGGGTCGGCCGGGCGAAGTTGGTGGGCCTTTCGGCACCATGCGATGGCGTCGTCGACGTTTTTCTGGCCGAGAATAACCGCCAGGTTGTAGGCCGCGGCCGCCATTTGCGGATCGGTCCGCAGCGCGGTCCGCAACGCTTGCTCCGCCTCCGGCAGGCGTCCTTCTTCACCCAACAGCAGGCCGAGATTGAAATTGGCCGCCGCGTTGTTGGGTTCCATCTTCAGGGCGCGGCGGAGGCTCTGCTCGGCCTGATCGTTCCGGCCCAGGTTGCTGTAGGCCATCGAGGCATTCACCATCGGACCGATCTGGCGCGGCTCCAAGGCGGTCGCCGTCTCGAAGCAGGCGGCGGCGGCGGGGAAATTGCCGCTCTCCATGTAGTAGTTGCCGAGGCTCGCGTGCGAAGACCAGTCGTCCGGGCGGGCCTTCATCGCCGCCATGAATTCGCCGGTCGCTCGCTCAAGATTCGCCCGGTCGCGGGCGTCCGGCAGCGATTCGGGCTTCAGGGCCGCCAACGCCGACGCGCAACGAATCCGCACCAGCCGCGACTCGTCCGCGGCCGACGCCACCAGCGCCCGCAGCGTCTCGGGCGTCAAATGGCTGCCCAGCGCCACCACGGCGCTGGAGCGAACCAGCGGCGACGGATCGTGCAGCAGTGTCAGCAGAACCGGCCACTTGCCGCCGTCTTCGCAACCGGACAGCAGCCGCACCAGCGCGGCCTTGTAGACCTCGTCGCCGTCCTTCTTTCGCAGTTCGGCCAACATCTCGCCAAGGCGGTTCCACTTGAGCTTTCGGGCCGCATCGATCAACTCGGCCCGCCGCAGCGTCTCGACCTGGTAATCGGGCTTGTACCATTTGCGGCACCACTCGTCCGACCAGGCCGCGTCGTGTTCGGGGTGACACAAGTTGCAGGCGTTCGGCGACTTGAAGGCGATGGTCGCGGCCGGAGTGGGCGGACGCATCGAGTGGTCCGTGCGGTTCATCGCCGCAAAGCGAGTCGTCGGCATGTGGCAAGCGACGCACTCGTTACCCTTGCTGCCGGCCTCATGGCGGCCGTGCTGCTCGGGACTGCGGACGAGTTGCTCGTGGCAGGGCATGCACGCCTGGTTCGATTTCTCGCCCGCAAACCGCATCCGGCCGCTTGGCGTGTGGCAATGGTTGCAGTCCAGTTTGCCCGACTTGGCGCACGGGCTCATAAGCCAGGAGGTGTGGGTATAGTTCTCGCCGAGGTCGCGGCCGTCGGGGTAGAAGTCGGGATGCTCCAGCGTCACGAGGTCGAAATGGTCGAAGAACTTATCGCCCGGCAGAAAACTCAGCGACAGCGGGATCAGCTTCGCGTGGCAGGTGGCGCACATGTCGTTCATCTGCGCGGCGGTGAACTCCTTGGTGCGGATGATCTTGATGTCCTTGACCGTCCGGCCGTCGGCGGCTTCCTTCATCACGCGCACGTGCTCTTGGGCCGAGCCGTGGCACGACTCGCAACTGATGCCCGGCTCGGCCCACGTCGTGTGGTAGGCGTCGGTGGCCAGATCGTAGTTGGTCGCCAGTTGCGTTACGTGGCAGTTGAAGCAGGTGGTGTTGAAGCTGAACATGCGGTCCGTCCAGTCGAGGGCCTCGTCGCGGCGGTCGGGAAAGTGGCGAACGCCGCTGGCCGCCATGTCGTACCACGCCTTCTTGTGAACATCGTACGCCACGGGGAGGACTTGGAGGCGGCCGCGCTTCATAGGAGTGAGGAAGTAGTAGATGTTCTTTCCGCCCATCGCGTGAGCAATGGGATACTTGTGCTCGCCGTTGTCGCCCGTTTCCCGCACCCAGCCGGCGCCGTCGCCGATTTCCGCCCGGTACTTGCGCTTGCCGATCGTGACATCGTTTTGCTGGGGGGTAAGATTCGCCTTGGCGAAGACGGCCGTGTATGGCTGCATCGCCAGTCCGTGATTCGAAGTGGACCAGAGCTTGTAGAAATCCGCGTGGCAGTCGCGACAACTCTTCGACCCCGCAAAGGCGGCCGCCTTCGCGTGCTGCTCGGGCGTTTCGACCGATGGCGGGAGGCCCTCGCTTTCCGCACCCGGGCGGCAACCGGGCAGGAGACACGCGAAAAGCAGCGCCAAGGCGTGCTTTTGGAACTGCTCGGCCCACCGGTTGCTCTTGCTACTGAGCATAATCATTCAATTTCCCCACTCTCCGCTCTCCACTCTCGACCCGATCATAGCACACTCTGCCGGCCCGGGGAGTTTCTGGTTGCCGAGCTCGACGCCATGCGACCCTAAGTGTTAGCGGGCAATGGGTTTAGATATTGAGTGTGCAATAGTTCCAGATAGCTTCGCCGCTCGCTGCACTCCAGGGAGAGCGCGTCGGCCAACGACATAACGCACGTTCGGGCGGCGTCCAGTTCCGCCGCTTCGACGACCAACTCCAACTCGGCGAAACTGCCCAGCCGGTCAACCTCGTCGAGCGATGCTTCCACGCGGCTGCCCTGCCACTCGACGTGGGCCTTGCGGCGCATTTTCCGCACCTCGCCCGCGACCGTGAACCCCAGGGCCTCGAGCAGCCCGGTCCACGCCCGGGCGGCCTCTTCGCCCGGCGGCAGAGGCAGGTCGATCTCGCGGCGGGTCTTGGTGGCGGCGTCGATCTTCGGACCCTTGTAGGTAAGGAAGTTCGCCCGGCCCTTGCGGCGAATCCTGACCGCCTCGTCGGTTTGGCTGAAATCGCGGGCGGGGTGGGCGAAATACACGTCCACCTCCGACAAAGGAGCGGAAATCGTCGTCCCGAGCCCCGCCAACCGGGCCTCCAACGCCGCCATGTCGGCCACGGGAAACTTCATTTCGACTTCGTACCACATGGTTCCTCCCTTCTACGTCTCGCAGACTCCTCAAGAATAGCCGGCGGCTAACAGCCGCCGGTACTCGGCCCCCCACACTCCAGCGGCTGTCAGCCCCCGGCTGTTGACATTATAATGTGTTATTCGGTCTCCCGACACTCACACTTGGCAACATAAGAGGAGCGAGACATGGCGGACTCGCAACCAACGGACCAACCGAGGCGACCCCGGACCATGACATCGCGTGTCATTCGGGTGCTTGTGATCTTGGTAATCCTGCTGCCGATTCTTGACGCAATTGCCATGCTCATCAGCAATAGCAATCTCCTGCCGGCCTTGCGGAGGCGGATGCGCGGTCCGGAGGCACAGCGGGGCGTCGGGCAGAAGTTGACCTCCCTGGAACTTGAGCCCCTGACCGGCGACCCGCCGCGGCTCTCCCTTTCCGACCTTCAGAACCACGTGGTGCTGCTGAATCTCTGGGGCACCTGGTGTCCGCCGTGCCGCGAGGAGCTGCCCCACATGGCCGAACTGCGGCAGCGTTTCGCTGGCCAACCGACTTTCCGGCTGCTGGCCGTTTCCTACCCGCCCGGCGGCCAGCCGGACGACCGGCAATCGCTGCGCAACGAGACGGCCGATCTGCTGAACAAGCTCCATATCGATCTGCCGACCTACTGTGATCCCGGCAATGCGACCCTCAAGGCCGTCGACGAGACCATCGCGCTCGAGGGCTACCCCACCACGCTCTTGCTCGACCGTCACGGCGTGGTCCGCGCCGTGTGGGCCGGCTACCGCCCGGGCGTGGAAACCGAGATGGAGCGGCTTATCGACGAGATTCTCAGCGAGAAGCCGGCCGCTGGCCGGCCGGAAGCTGTGCCGTAAAGGGGAGGCAATCTCACCACAAAGACACAAAGACACCAAGCAAATCACCTTTGTATCTCAGTGCCTTCGTGGTGAGAATTCGCACTCAACGCGGCGAGCAACTCACGCACGGCGGCGGCCGGGTCTTCGGCCGAGGCCACGGCCTCGCTGACGGCAATCCGCGTGAATCCGGCCGCCAGCACTTCGTCCAGGTTCGCTCGGCAGATGCCGCCGATGGCGAAGGCGGGCAAGCGAATCTCCGCCGCCACCGCCCGCAAAAGTTCCGGGCCGGGGAACCGCTCAAACTGTTTCGTGCCGGAGGGAAACGTCGGGCCCACGCCGATGTAGTTGGCCCCGTCGAGCACCGCCTGCCGGGCCTGCTCGATGCTGTGGGCCGACACGCCCACGAGCATCGCCGGGCCGACGATCGTGCGGACGTCTTTCACCGAAAGCTCGTCCTGGCCGACGTGAACCCCGTCGGCCCTGGCCAAAGCGGCCAGATCGGGCCGGTCGTTGATCACCAACAGCACGCCGCTGCCGGCAGTCAACTCCCGCAGCAACCTTGCCCTCTCCAGCAGCCCACGATCGCCGAGCCGTTTGTCGCGGAGTTGAACGACGTGAACGCCGGCTTCGACCAGCGTGTTGGCCAGCCTGCGGAACTCCTCGACCGTCGATCGGCCGTCGATCAGTACGTACAATCGGGCGCCGGCGAGCCGTTCGATGCTGTCGCGGGTGATTTCCACGGCCCGGTGAAGGGTGTAGGCGCGGTAGCGCAACTGCTTGACGGCCGCCGCCAGACTATCAGGGGCGATCACTTTGCCGAACTCCTCCAGGCTGCGGAGCGACTCCTGCAATCGGGCCAGATTAGCAGCCAGCACGACGCTTGCATCCTCCCGGCGTTGCTCGGCGGCGGCTGTCAAGGTTGTGCCCACGTCGGCCTGCGTTTCACGCGCGCCGAGGCAGCGACCTTCCGGCAGCCGGGCCAAGGCCGCGGTCAAGTCGTGACGCATCTGTTTGCACAAGCCGGTCAAATGACGGTCGTCGAGCACGAAGCGGACGTAGTCTTCGACCACGCGGATCGCTTCCCGCGCCCGATTGGCCGCGGCGTCCAACACGCGGAACACGGCGGTTTCCGTGTTGGCGGGGCAGGCATTCTTGGTGGGGCAGGCATTCTTGCCTGCTGACGGGCAGACAGGAATGTCTGCCCCACCCATCAACAACGGCTCGGTCGAATACCCGTACAGCTTGTGGATTTCCGCATCCAGCGCCTGCGGATCGAGCCCCCGTTGGCGAAGCCAGACCGAGACCTCGTGGTCGGCGGCGGCGAGGCCCAACAACAGGTGTTCGGTCGCCAATTCCAGTGGTTGCGGAAAATCGGCCAGCCGGTCGCAGGCGAACTGTAGAGATACTTGGACATCGGCGGAAAATGGAAGCGAACGGGGGGGTTCCCCATAGGTGGGGCCGCCGCACACCACTTCTGGCCACCGGGCGCGCACCGCGGCCGTGTCGATTTTGCAACGTGCTAGCATCGTTGCCGCCCGGCATTCCGGCTCCGCCAGCAAACCCAACAGGAGCGCGGGGGCCGTCAGCTCGCTGCAATCCGCACGGGTTGTCCAGGCCGATGCGAAGTCCAATGCCCTCTGGCTTGCCGCTGTGAAAGAGCGTCGCATGATGATAAGTGTGGCAGATTCGCCACGTATCCGCAATCCTAAACCCGTGCGGTGCTTTTTGTTGCCTTGATTCGGCCCGTTTTGGAAGTTACAATTCGATGGCCGAGGATGCACAAGGACTCGTAGCGGCCCGGTGGGAGCGAACGGATGCGCAGGACGCCCTGGATAACGTATTTGTGGCCCGGGCTGCCTCAGCTCTGGACCTACGGGAGTTGGTCGGGGCTGGCGATGGCCGTCGCCGCGTCGGCGGCGTTGGATTCGCTGCTGTTGGGTACGTTCGGCTGGAGTGAACTAATTGCCGAGAACGTGCGTAGCGCAGTGTGGGTCGCCTGCGGGATTGGTTGGATCATCGCGGCCGCGTATTCGGCCCGGTGGTGCCGCCGGCGGGCCGCGGTTGACCGGCAGGGCGGCGACGAAGACAAGTATGGCGAGGCCCTTACACAGTACCTGAAAGGCGACTATTATCAGGCCGAGCGACTGCTGGAAACGCTGTTGAGGCAGAATGCGCGCGACCTGGAGGCCCGGCTGATGCTGGCCACCCTGATGCGGCGCACGGGGCGGCTGGACGAAGCCGGAAGACAGTTGGATACGCTGGCGCGGTTCGAGGGCGCCGGCAAATGGAAGTTGGAGATCGAGCACGAACGAGAATTATTGACAGAGACCAAGACCCGCACAAAGACAACGGTCGCGGCGGATCCGGCAGCCGGCGGTGAGCCGCCGCCCACTGTCGCCCACGCGGCATAATACGCCCACGGAGAACTGGAATGTACGAACGCTTCACCGACCGCGCCCGGAAGGTCATGCAACTGGCCAACCAGGAGGCACAGCGGTTCAATCACGAATACATCGGCACCGAGCACATTCTGCTGGGCCTCATCAAGGAGGGTAGCGGGGTAGCGGCAAACGTGTTGAAGAACCTCGACGTCGATCTGCGCAAGATCCGCCTGGAAGTCGAGAAACTCGTCCAGAGCGGCCCCGACATGGTCACGATGGGCAAGCTGCCGCAGACGCCGCGCGCCAAGAAGGTGATCGAATACTCGATGGAAGAGGCCCGCAACCTCAACCACAACTACGTGGGCACGGAACACATTCTGTTGGGCTTGCTGCGCGAGCAAGAAGGCGTGGCCGCCCAGGTGTTGATGAACCTCGGACTGAAACTGGAAGAGGTCCGCGAAGAGGTGCTCAACCTGTTGGGTCACGGCATGGAGGGGGCCGAGGGTTCGGAGCGGCCGGGCGGTCTGTCCGGCGCGCCCAGCAGCGAGGGTGGCGGCAGCCAACGCAGCAGCAAATCGAAAACGCCCGCCCTGGACAGCTTCGGCCGCGACCTGACCGAACTCGCCCGCCAGGGCAAGCTCGATCCGGTCATCGGCCGCGAGAAGGAAATCGAACGGACCATGCAAATCCTCAGCCGGCGCACGAAGAACAACCCCGTGCTGCTGGGCGAGGCCGGGGTGGGCAAAACGGCCATCGTCGAGGGCTTTGCCCAGCGGGTCGTCGAAGGCAACGTCCCCGAGCTGCTCATGGAACGCCGCATCGTCGTGCTCGATCTGGCGATGATGGTCGCCGGCACGAAGTACCGCGGCCAATTCGAAGAGCGGATCAAGGCGGTGATGAACGAGGTCCGTCGCGCCAAGAACACGATTTTGTTCATCGACGAACTGCACACCTTGGTGGGCGCTGGCGGGGCCGAAGGGGCCATCGACGCCAGCAACGTGCTCAAGCCCGCCCTTTCGCGCGGCGAAATCCAGTGCATCGGCGCCACCACGCTCGACGAGTATCGCAAGTACATCGAGAAGGACAGTGCGTTGGACCGCCGCTTCCAGGTGGTCATGGTCGAGCCGTCGACCAAGGCCGAGACGGTCGAAATCCTCAAGGGCTTGCGCGACCGTTACGAGCAGCACCATCACGTGCAAATCACCGACGACGCCGTCGAGGAGGCCGTGGAATTATCGAGCCGCTACATCACCGGCCGTTGCCTGCCCGACAAGGCCATCGACGTGATCGACGAGGCCGGCGCCCGGGTGCATCTCAAGTCGATGACCCGCCCGCCGGACCTCAAGGAAATCGACGAGGAGGTCGAGAAACTCAACAAGGAGAAGGAAGAGGCGGTCGCCAACCAGGACTTCGAGAAGGCCGCGGCCCTGCGCGATCAGGCCGACAAGCTGAAGAAGAAAAAACAGACGATCACCCACGAGTGGCGCGAGAAGTCGCGCGAGACGGACGGCGTGGTCGATGAGGAAGTCATTGCCGAGGTGGTCTCCAAGATCACCGGCGTGCCGTTGACCCGGCTTACCACCGAAGACACGATGCGGCTGATGAAGATGGAAGACGAACTGCACAAGCGGGTCGTCAGCCAGGATGAGCCGATCAAGTCGATCTCGAAGGCCGTGCGCCGCAGCCGCAGCGGGTTGAAGGATCCCAAGCGGCCCACCGGCTGCTTCATTTTCGCCGGCCCCACGGGCGTGGGCAAGACGCTGCTGGCCAAGGCCGTGGCCGAGTTCATGTTCGGCGACGAGGACGCCCTGGTGCAGGTCGACATGAGCGAGTACATGGAGAAGCACAACATCAGCCGGCTGATCGGCGCCCCGCCGGGCTACGTGGGCTACGAGGAAGGCGGCCAGTTGACCGAGAAGATCCGCCGCCGTCCCTACGCCGTGGTTCTGCTGGACGAAATCGAGAAGGCGCACCCCGACGTCTTCAACATGTTGCTGCAAGTGATGGAAGAAGGCCGGCTGACCGACAGCTTCGGCCGCAACGTCGACTTCCGCAACACGATCGTTATCATGACCACCAACGCCGGGGCCGATGCGATCAAGAACGAGTCGGCCTTCGGCTTCCAGAAGCCCGACGACGACGCCTCGTACGAGAATATGAAGAGCCGGGTGCAAGAGCAGATCGAAAAGGTCTTCCGGCCCGAGTTCCTCAACCGCGTCGACGACACGATCGTCTTCCGTCACCTCACTGCCGAAGACCTGGGCGACGTGATCGAGATGGAGCTCAAGAAGGTCCGCACGCGGCTCGGCGAGCGCGGCCTGAAATTGGCGCTCACGCCGCAAGCCAAGATGTTCCTCGTCAAGAAGGGGAGCAACCTGGATTTCGGCGCCCGGCCGCTGCGCCGGGCGATCGAAAACTTCGTCGAGGACCCCCTCTCCGAGGAATTGCTCAAGGGCGAGTTCCAAGGCATGGACACGATCACCATCGAGCTGAAGGAAGTGGGCGACAAGAAGCAGCTTAACTTCCGCGGCACGGTGGGCGAGGCCCCGGCCGAACAACAACCCGAACCCGTCGCCGCCGCGCCGGTATAAAGCCGCGACCGACCGGTGCGCGCTTTAAGTAGTTTACGTGGCGGAAGCTCGGGTGCCATGCCCACGCTTGCCGTGGGCATGTTGGAGACCGCAAGAACTACGACATGCCCACGGCAAGCGTGGGCATGGCACCCAGAATCAGCCATGTCCACCATCTCTGAGCCTGCAAGCCCTTGGAGACGATATCGCATGGCCCTGGACGACGTGGCTCGCCGCCTGGAGAGATTTTGCAGGGCGCTGCGGGAAGCGGGCGTGCCGCACGCCTTGGTGGGTGGGCAAGCCGTGGCGCTCTGGGTCGCCGTGAAAGAACCCGCCGCCGTCCGAACCACCAAGGACGTGGATGTCCTCCTGACGCGGGCTGACCTTCCACGTGCCCGGGCCGCGGCACTGCCTGCCGGCTTTGACTACTTTGAGGTGCTGGGCGTGGGAATGTTCCTCGATCGCGCCGACCCAAACCCGCGCCATGCGGTGCATATTCTTTGGGCGGGCGAGCGGGTCCGGCCGGAATATGAGGTTCATCCGACTAAAGCGTACCGGGTTTGATGGATACCGAGGATTTTCAGCTTGAAGAACTCGTGATCGCGGAAGCCGTAGGCTTGGCGTTTCATGGTCTTGATCTTGTTGT
>Ga0315287_10001793_pt1 | contig 20078 bp, 25 predicted proteins | sample YL17G11_0_MG_FD_205037 | JGI IMG/M metagenome (GOLD analysis project Ga0315287, IMG submission 205037) | Sediment microbial communities from Yellowstone Lake, YNP, Wyoming, USA - YL17G11_0 | ecosystem: Environmental > Aquatic > Freshwater > Lake > Sediment | place: USA: Wyoming | collected...
GCTGTTCGTTTGACTTAACTTTTCTCTTTGTCATGATATCTCCTTCTCAGGATTATAGTATCATTCAGCACGCAAAGATGTAAACATGGAAAAAGCCAGGGCAAAAATCGCCCTGGCTTTAAAGGTACCGATAGCCGAACAAGGAAGGAGGAATTCGGCAGGGGGTGCCTAAAGCGAGCCCCTCTTCTCGGCGTTATGGTCCCGGATCGTTTCCTGTATTTGCTTTTGCTTTTGCAAGCTCTGTGTCTTTAACTTCAGAAGTTGAGGTCCTCATGTTAGCTACCACGGAGCTAGCTGTCCTGTAAGCGCTGCGAATTCCATCACTAGATGCCGCATAGCTCATGGTGATCGGACCAGCATTGGCTACCATAAATGCATCAACCTTGACCTTGTCCCAGTCAGGCATCACCATCCCAGCATTCCTCATCCCGATCCCGCTTGAAACTTGAGCAACATCGATGTTAGCGCCTAAGAACACGACCTTCCAGCCGAGGTCTTCCGCGCTGTTCATCATCTTCTTCACATCACCCTGACGATATTCTTTGCTTGAGTTCTCAGCACCGTCAGTCAGCACGACGAGGATGTTTCGCTCAGCAGGATCGGCAGTTTTCATCCCTTCGCTAAGAGCGCACCCGATCGCGTCATAGAGGGCAGTATAGCCGCGAGGTTCATAAGTTCTGCTGTTAAGCAGCGGAACCTCTTTGATGTCTATGTCACGATAAACAATCTCGTACTGATGATCAAACTGAATGAACGTGACTCTGGCTTTACCAGGAAGCGCCTTCTGCTCATCCATGAAAGCATTGAATCCACCGATCGTCTCGTCTTTGATCGATGCCATTGAACCGGACCTGTCGATGACGAAACGAATGTTCGCAACCTTTGGAGACTTCTTGTTAGTCGTCTTCTTGACAGTCGTTGTCGTAGTGACTTCGATTGTCTCAGATGTCGTGTTCTTAGGGGATTTTGCTGGAGACTTCTTGACTTGCTTTGGCATGGTAGTTACTCCAAATTGCTACGTTAGTTACTCCAAACGCCACTACCCGGTTATTCGAGAGGAGGCGCGTCTTGCAAAACTATCTGGTATAAATGACTTCTACGAGCGAAGGTGTCGCTTGTCTGTTCCACTGAACCCAACCGTCTGCTATTGCATCAGCTTCAGGTGTTCCTACTACGATAGTCGGGTCATATGCAACCGTAGCGCATTCAGCACCTTGATTTTCTATTAAAGCTTGAAGAATCTTTTTTTGAACAAGTGATAAGTTCATGTAGCTATTTATAATTGGTCGGCATACAAGGATTCGAACCTTGGACCCCCTGCTCCCAAAGCAGGTGCGCTACCAGACTGCGCTATACGCCGAGTTTTTACTTTCGTAAAGCTATATACTCTGCAGAACTTATAAAGCTGTCTAACAACTGTGCTTTTGTGATCCTGTTTGAAGTTAATGCGTTGAACCAATAAGCTTCGCCAGCAGGATCAGGGTCTCTCCACAGCAACACTTGGTACGCCAAAGTTACAAAGTCAAAAGAATCAGAAACAGACAGCAAGTAAGAACGTGTCTTGTCTAACGCTTGAATACAGACAACAGTTGACGGCGGTGGTTGTAGAGGATTTACGATTACCATGTCATCACACGTGATGCCTAAGATAGTGATCTTAGGATGCACAGCTGTTGAGATAAACAGCAACAATAGTAAAGTCAACTTTTTCATGGTGGAGGTGAGCGGGATCGAACCGCTGGCCTCGACGTTGCGAACGTCGCGCTCTCCCAACTGAGCTACACCCCCAACTACCACAAGTCAGAGAAAAAGTCGTTTGGTGCCTTTCGAGCTTGCTCTCCCGTCAGATCAATGGCCGATATTGCTAGCCTCACCTCTTGAAGGAGCTCGTCTTGGATTAACCGTCTCCAAGCTTAGGACCTGCATCACATCTACAGGCTTAGCTTCAGGTAACCCTATCTGAAGCAGGGAGCGCTGACGTTCTACGCCGACGATCTGTGCTCCCTCTCAGGAGCCCGGCAGACATCCGGATGCTAAACTTCAACCAGAGGTTATTCGTCCGATTTTGCTTAGCTCAGCTTCAAGTAGGCGAAGTATCACCAAACTATGCAGCTGACTTGTGTTGGTTGCGGGTGAGGGAATTGAACCCCCTGGGCCTTTCGGCGCTGGGTTATGAGCCCAACAAGCTACCGTTACTCTCTACCCCGCGATCGTGTTTATTTACTTGTGACACTTGTGGTTGACACAAATCGTGTCTCTGACAAAGCTTGCTGTATGAACAATGTATCATCTCTCTTATCGTCAGCTCTTCTTCTAGAGGAGCTTTTGAAGCTTTAGACCAAGGACATTCCTTGGGGATCATATTGGTGCCCTAGGACTAGAATCGAACTGTCGACTTCCTGCTTACAAAGCAGGCGCTCTACCACTGAGCTACAAGGGCAAATCTGGTGGACCGGAAGGGGATCGAACCCTCTACCTCTTGAATGCCATTCAAGCGCTCTCCCATCTGAGCTACCAGCCCTGCATTGGTGGGACCCCGTTTCTCAGCCGGTCCCGTTGAACAGTCACTACTGTTGCTATGGTGGAGAAGAACGGGATCGAACCGTCGACCTTCTGCTTGCAAAGCAGTTGCTCTCCCAGCTGAGCTACATCCCCAAGTTTCCCGGAGTACTACGTCGCGGTTGGGCCGGGCCCCGCCTTTGACGTACAACACGAACGACGGTAGCGGGAGATGGACTTGCACCACCGATCTTCAGCTTATGAGGCTGACGAGATACTTCTTCTCTATCCCGCAACTGACCGCCAGTTGCTTAGCATCCGACGGGTACAACCACTTCACATAGGTGCCACGAGCAGGCAGCAAGCCTGAAACCTTCGCTCCACAAGTGAGCGATATGCGCTTACACCACGCGGCAGATATCGACAGAGGAAAAGGCGAGCAGGGTCTTTTTCCATACGAAGTATCCCCACCCTATGCAGCTGTCGATTGAAACATTATATCAACTTCAAGCACGGTTGTAAACATAAAACTTTTACAACTTGTAAATTACAACTTCTGGAGCGGGTAGGGGGAATCGAACCCCCGTCTTAAGCTTGGAAGGCTTCAGCTCTGCCATTGAGCTACACCCGCATGTCCGGTCTCTAGTCAGGAGCCGGGGTCCTTTTAACGGCGCGCTGCCACGCGGAGGAACTTAGGCTACCTCAAAAGCCCCTCGCATTTAGCGTCGGCGAGGACGAGCAAGCTGTGGAGCGGCCAGAGGGAATCGAACCCTCGTCCGAAGCTTGGGAAGCTGCTGTTCTGCCACTTAACTATGGCCGCATCTACTGGAGCGGGTAGCGAGAATCGAACTCGCGACCGAACCTTGGCAAGGTCCTGAGTTACCACTACACCATACCCGCAACAAAAAGATATTCTATATTCTTTTCTTCCTGAAGTAAACATCAGGAGACGTTATTTATATGAGATGAATTGAAATTGTATTTTAGATATTTGAAACCGATCTAAGGCATCTAGAAAGAACGGAATAAAAAGAAACATGATAACCTAGGTTACCACTCTGAATAATGATAACCTAGGTTACCACTCTGAATAATCAGTCAGATCAAGCTCTTCACCAGAGATAGCCTCTTTTACTCTTAAGATATCACCTAAGCCGGTAGGTGAGAAGTAGTAAGTTAGCCCACCGCCGATAGCTCCGTAATACACGAGGTCAGGGCTACCGATGCTAGCGTCAGCTTCGCTCTTTGCTTTCCCTTCGCTGATCATCTGCTTTTGAAGCTTTATGTGCCAGTCATATGCTTTTTTCAGCTGATCGTCTGTAATGGTGAATGTAAGCATGTCTCAACCCAATCTATGAACTGTACAGATTTATTAGCTTTCAGGGCAAATTCTATCTCTTCAGCTATTCCTCGACTCTTGTCCCATCCGTCTAACCGTAGGACTTTTAAGCATGAAGCGTGATGAAGAATAGTTAAGTCTTGATGCATCCAAAACTTATGACCTCTCTCAAAAGCCGGGTCGATGGGGTGTGAATGCGCGATCGGGCAAAAGATGACCTCACCCCTTTGCATCAACTCCCCAGCGACACGGCATACTATCTCATATCTCCATTGCCTAACTAAAGCACTTTTATGAGAATACGGGCTGGCGAGATATGTAAACTCCATGATGAAATCATATCATGGATTCTTCCTCTATGATATTTTTAGCAGCAGCTCGCTGCTCACCTGATTTAACCTTCGAAGCGAGACGAAGAGCGAGCAGCTCATTTGCTTCTACGCGCTTTCGTCTAAGATCATGCGAAGCACGCCATGACGGTTCGTTTGCACGGTCAAGGTTCTTACGCTCGAGCTTGAGCTTGTGAATCTCTTGCGAGATATGCTTATAATGTGATTTCCACCCAGCGGCCCAAGTTAGGTATGTTTGACGATCATTGAAGTCCAAGTTCATGACAGCTCCTTTTTCCAGAGGTTAAAGTTTGAGAACAACGAACGTCTCTCATTCGTGATAGGTTCACAAGCGAATGACGTAAGACCCCAGCCTTGATACGGTTCAAAAAACGGAAACGTCTTGAGGCCTTGTTCACGCGCAAAAGCATGCGCATGCTCGAGATGAGCCTTTGACCTCGTTGCTAGGAAGATGATGCTAGGATGACCGTCAGGAGACGGACCGTGCTTGATGCCAAGCTCCAGGACAGCGTGAGCTGCCTGCACAGCTTGTTGAGCGACCGGGAGGTCACCGCGGAGGAAAACATACGCCCAGTGCTGTTCAGCTACTTACGAAAACGGTTGCATAGATGCTCCTGTTTTAGTTAAGCGCGGTTCGCGCTATAAGCTTCAATCGTGCTAGAAGCTCGGCTTTTGTCAAACCTGATCCTACCAACTTATATACGGTATTCTCAGTCTCAACAATCTCATCATTCTGGTAGATGATCGGGCTAGAGCAAATGATCTTTTTATTGCTCACATATCCTTTCGGGTCAGGATGACCTGTAGGAATGCCATAAAGCGCTGGAGCATCAGTCTTACGATTTAAAGACTTCGCGATGCACCAGTTTCTGATCTCGACTTCAGGTTTCATTTTTGTCGTGCAACTTATGTGGAACCGCAGTGACAGCGAGGATAGCTTCAAATGCTTGTTCTTCGAGCTTCTCGAGAAGATCGAGAGGAGCTTCGAGCGTTTCAGTCTCGAGAATCTCTAGCTCAAGAAGATCAGCTTCGGTGACGGTTTTAACTTCAACCTCTTTCTTGAGAAGCATGTTCTTAGCTTTAGGTTGCTTGCTCTTTCCTTCTTTAAGCTGCTCGATCACGCTCGCTGGTCTCGTTTTCCCCATGATGCCTGCAACTTTCTCTTGTCGATCCTTCGCGATATGCGGCGGAGGGCTCCGATACGAGAACTTCTTGTCTTTCTTAGGGGTAGTACGTGAAGGACCTTTCCCGCCTCCAAGACGTACCTTAGACCACTGCTTACGTTCTTCAGTACGGCGAGCGTTCTTGCTATTACGTGACATTTTTGGGATTTTTATATGATGGGTTAGGATTGGCGCGCCAGGCAGGACTCGAACCTGCGACCTGAGTCTTAGGAGGACCCCGCTCTATTCCGCTGAGCTACAGACGCATTCATTTCTTTTGAATCTTAACGTGATTTTTTCCAAGTTCATTTTCTTCTTGTTCCTCTGCAATTTGTCGAGCAGCTCGTTCTGCTTCAGCTCCTTGTTGTTTAGCTAAAAGTACAGGAGCATAGATAGCTTCTCGTCTCGCAGCTACAATCATTTCTTCTGTCATGATTGACATCAGCTTGGTTGCTAGGTCTTCAGCTGTTTTGCTAGACTTGCTAGCTTCAGCTTGTAGTGCCGCCTCTTGTTCGTCCGACAGCATGATTTTAATCTGTTTCACGTCAACCTTGCTTAAGAGTATAGTATCATCACTTGATGTTAATGTGCAGCTTATTTACAAGTTTCCCATAATCTGATCAAACTCAATTTGGTCTCTGCCTTCAAAGAGCAAGTCATCAAGAGAGTTGACTAGAAGGATGTCATAGCGTTCACAAACTAGTGCTACGTTTCCGTATCTCCAAAAATCTCTAGGACATGAAACAATGAACTTGAATCTTGGTGCTTTAGTCATCAAGCCTAGCTCAAGCAACGTGATAGCTGACATCGTGTTCGAGTCGAAATGCATCAAGATCAGGTTAGCTTGTTCTAGCCCATCAAGCTCCCAAATAACTTGCTCTCTGAAAAGAAGGTTGTTTGGACTTTGATCCCACGACGGATCCCAGTCATCTCGTCGTGGGTTTAACAGGTAGATGTCTAAGTCTTTTAACTCAGCTGCTACGACTTGTTGCCAATGCTCCGCTGACCCCTGCTCGATTGAACCAGCCAAGAATACTTGATATACTCCTCCGATCACTTTCTTCTGAGGGAGTGGTGTCGGCGGTTTTACTTCGATCACTTAAACACATCCTTGAAAGCCATCCGCACAAAGCGGGTGCTAATCCTGACTAAGAACGAGCTGATGCTACGCCAGATCTCAGTCAAGAGGTCACCGAAGATGAGAGAGATAAAGTAAGCAGGCCAGAACATTGTCCATGCTCCGATGTAAGCTGCTAGCTCTTCACGGTCAACCCTAGGAATCGGCTTGTTGTCTTCGATGTCGAGCTTGATGAGTTCGTCAGCTCTAGTAAATGAGCTCACAAAATCCCTAACGCTGCTTTGATTAGATTGTTTCCAAAGCTTAGCGTATTTTCGTGCTGCTCGACGCACAGCAAGCGTGAACTCAACTACAGAGTAGATCAGCCCAAGCCCGATGTAAAACCCTACTTCTTTCCAGAACTCCCATGTGCTAAGCTTGCTTAAGGCTCCTGAGAACGACCAGCTGCTCCAGAACAACCCTGCTAATATCAAGAACCCGATCACGAGAATCCACCACTTGGGTGCTTCTTGGTCATAAGTGCGATCGAATGAAGCACCTAACACCAACGCTATTGAGAAGATAGTGATGAGCACTATCTCAAGCATCGAGAGCGCTGACCAAGCAATAAAATCAAGCATCGTCTTTCCTCTTTGGTAGTTTTACTAGATGAGCTATTGAAGGTTCAACTTGGATGATCTTCTCTTTCAAGACTAAGTACCACTGCTTCTTGCGAGCAAGCTTCACCAGCTCAAGCTCACTTTCATCATAGATGATGTATGCTGTTGTAAACATCGACGTGTCTGTTAAGCAAACTGGAAGGCTGTCTTGAGGCACGTCATTCCACGCTGGCGCATCAGCGATAAGCTTGCCGTTCTCTTTTAGCCAAGCTTCTTTAGTCAACGTCGGCGGGTTGATATAATAAGGCATTACTTTTTCTTAGCTGTCTCGCGCTTGATCGCAGCGACGGCTGCCGGATGTGACGGCCAAGCGATGCGGTCGATGTCGGTTGGATCAACGTCACGCCACTTCGGGTGGCCAGTCTGCTGGAGCGTTCCTAGGTTGCGGGCTATGCATGTCACCAGCGAGCCGATCTCAGTTTGGTATTGATTCTTAAAAGCATATGTCGCTAGGACATTGTTGACCTTGTAGGTGTTGGTAGCGCCCTTCTGGAAGGGATAGCTGCCTGACGGGATCATCGTGCGTGTGTAGTACTTGAAAGTGTCGAGCGATGGATGCGAGATAGGGATCAGCCGCACGCCTTGTGCTTTCTCAAGCATCGTGATCGGCCGGCCGGCGACGATGAACTCTGCATCAGCCTTCCCGTTCAAGACCATGTCGAGGCCGTCCTTCTGACCTGCGATCAACGTGTTCCACTGAAGGCCAGTCTTCGCTTTGAGGACTTGCACGGTCACCCAAGTGCCTGAGCCGTCTGGTCCTTCAACCACGCGCTTACCTTGCAAGTCAGCGAGCGTGTTGATCTTTGAATCAGCCTTTACAATGGCATGGATTTCGGTTGAGAAGAACGGAAAGACCATCACGATGCGATCCATCATCTTTGGGTCAATGCCTTGTTGATACACAAGGGCGTCTTCTTGGATGATGCCGTATTGCACATTCTTGTCGCCGTAGATCTTGTTGATGTTGTCGAGCGAACCGTCAGACACGACGTTGTTGACTTGTGTCTGTCCTGTAGTGCAAACCCGCACGATGTCTTGTGCCATCGGGTAGTTAGTGCCGGTCGGTTGACCTGACGCGATGCCGACCGTTGCTTGGCCGAAAGCAAGCGAGGAGCAGAGAGCCCCAAGCACTGTTGCAAGCTTGATGTAGGTTTTCATGGTCTCTCGGTTAGTTGTCTTCATCTTCGTCCGCGTCTTCATCTATCGCTACGAGGCAGCTGTCAATCTCTTCCTTCAGCCCCTCTAACGATGTTCGGGTGGCCGAGCGCGACACAGACGTATCACTGAACACCCTGTTGATAACTTCTTTTGCCATCTCGACAAGCTCTTCGTGGTTCATCTTGCTTATTTTCCTAGCAAGTTAGTAAGACCTCGGTCTTGTGAAGGTTGTGCTCCAGCTGCCGCTTTTGCTGCTGAGACTGCGGCTGCCGCTTTTGCAGCAGGGTCATCAAAGACAGTCGGTGTAGGAGGAATAGGCGGAATCGTGACCTCTATCAGAGGTGCTGGTGTATTAGCTTTACGATAATCGAAGTAGGTGCTGACACCGTAACCCACACCACCGACAACCACGAGAATAATCAAAGCTTTGGGAAGAGGTTTCATGCGCATGCTATGTCTCCAGTGGATAATAACATTAGTATGTGCTAATGTACATTAAAGAGTTAAAAATAAGTCCTTCAACTCGTTTACAGTAGGATAAAAGTTCGGTTGATGTTCTACATCAGCTGACCACGCGAGGTCTCGCTCAATCAGGTCAAGCTCCTTGACAACGACCGCGCCTGGTTTCAAGTTTCCTTGCGCGTCTTTCTCGCGACCTAGAACCCAGATGGTATCAGACACAGCAACAGCTGTCTCGATGTCATGTGTCGTGATGATGATCGTGTTGTCTTCATGCATTGTCGAAACTTGAAGGATCAGGTTCATCACCTTTCGCTTGTTGATGATGTCAAGACCTGAGAACGGTTCATCCATCAAGATAAAATGTTCGCTGCAAAGCAGCTGTTGGATGATCGAGACTCGCTGACGTTGACCGCCTGATAGCTGTGACGGATAAACTTTCGCGCGGTCGGTCAAGCCGAACTTATCAAGATAGCCGCTGATCACCTCGTTTGCTTTTGAATTCATTGAACGAGCAGCAAGCTGAAGATTGCTGAGAACTGTGCGATGTTCCATCAGCGGGTAGTTTTGAAATACAACACCGACCTCACCTGCTACTACCGGCTTTATATCACCGTTGAGAGTTACTTTCCCTTCGCTAGGTACTTGCAGCCCAGCGAGGCAACGAAAGAGCTGCGTCTTACCTATGCCTGACGGGCCAAGAAGCGAGACTACTTGTCCTTGACTCATGTTTGGTCGAGAGATATTATCAATGTGAAGAGTGATGTCTCGAAGAATCACCTTAGGGCCGTACTTGACCGCTAACTTCTCAACAGTTAGCAGTCGCCCATGCTTGGTATATTTTTCAATAGCCATTATACCCAAACCTTCTGATAATACTCAGCACATTCGATCAACCGCTGTGCAAGCCTTTTTGCTTCAGCAGGGCTTAGCACGATAGCATCATCGTCTTGGCTGATAAAGATGCTCATGTCTTCTGGAAGCTCATCTCCGTCAAGACGAATCCTGATGCCATCCATGTCAGTGTCATAAGTTGTACGCACGTTCTTCTTACTCATCTCAGGCTCCCTTCTTGATATAAGGACAAGCAAGCTCACGACCATACCTAAGCATGATGTCTTGCAAGATGCCGTAAGCAAGAATAGTGATTTGAATTGCGAAGATAGCTGAGATGTGCAGATGCTTGTTTTGATTGAGCAGCATCGCTCCGATGCCGCCTTCTGACCTCACGAGGCCTTCGACCATCGACAACATCACCCAACCCATGGCTGCATTTTGCCTGATGAGGTCAAGAGCTTGGTCTAGCTTTCCACGGATGCCGATCTCCCAGAGCGTTCTCCACGCTGAGAGCTTTAGCGTGCGAGCATAGTCAACTTCCGCTTGAGTGATTGCTTCGACCATGCTCATCGCGTTAGTCATGAGGAAAACTGTCATGCCGAAGGTCAGCATCAAAGCTTTTAGCTCAGCACCGCTGCTCGTCCACATCGTGAAGAAAAACGTGATGCCTGCAAAACCTAAGAACCGCAACGCGGTCAACCACCTAGCAACAGGCTTGATCACGGCTATGGTAGACAAGTATGCGACACCGAAGCTTATAACCGTTGACAGCACAAGCGCCTTCCCGATGGTGACCGCGCTGTTGAAAAGCTCAACTAACAGCCCTTCTTGAGTAGCAAGCTCGTTCCACTTAACTGCTATCTCGAGCGGACCAGGAACAAGCTGGATCGGTTCGATGAACCAAAGCGCGACCAGGATGAATGCTTCGATGAGCGCGATCAGCTTAAATGCTGACCCGACATCGACAAAAGGCGTGATAAATTTCATATGTTTGTTTCGTTATCAGGAAAACAGTATGCTTCGGCGAAATCGCAGATACGATAGAATGCACCGTGACGGATACCTGGAGCATCTGGCAGAGCCTCCCAGAGAAACTGATAAAACCGACCAAGGCTTGTCAAGCTGTCTCCGGGCTGTTCGATCGAGACACCAGACCTGTTTTTCGCAAACTCATATGCATCAGGAAAAGCTTCGATGTAAGTCAGGAATTCAGGGCTCGTGATGTGTGCTCGCATCTCTGCTAAAGATATGCTCATGATTTTCTCTTTAGAAGTAGGAGAACCTGGGCGTCACCGGAGAGAAACGCCCAGGCTTCCTAGCTAATCGTCAGTTCGTAGTCAGCAAGAGCACTTCGACCCGACGATTCTTCGCACGCCCTTCGGCCGTCTTGTTGTCGGCGAGAGGCGTAGTATCTCCGTACCCGCGGGTGCGGACACGTTCAGCGGGGAAGTTGGATGGAGCGTTGGCGGTGACCCAAGCCTTGATCGCTTCAGCGCGCTTCTTCGACAGCGCGAGGTTAGCCTCAGGGTTGCCGACGTTGTCAGTATGCCCGTTAAGCTGCACGATCAAGCCTGACACCGCGACTTGGTCCAGCAAGTCATCGAGGGTCTGGCTCGCGGTGCCTGTGAAGGTCGCCTTGCCCGACTCGAACTCGATCGAGTAAGACTTCTTCGCAAAAGTGCCTGTGGTCGGCGCCGCTTCGGTGAACTTCGGCGTGTCGGCTGCAATGGTCGCAGTAGACTTGCTCAGCAAAGCTTTGAGGTATGTCGTGTTGACCACCTGGTCGTACGGCACCAGCTTCGGCAGGACATCAGGGTAGTACTTTGAGTCCATGTTGCCGTAGACGTTGTAGACCCGCTTGAAGAGGTTGTCATTCCCGTTGAGGCCGAAGAGGAACGCGTTGTCGCCCAAGCCGCTCGAAGTCGAACCGCCTAGTGAGACAAGCTGCCCCATCTTGTCCTGCTCGGTCACACCCTTGTAGTACTTCGCCCAGTAAACAGGCGTCTCCTCATTGAACACCTTCGCGGCGATGGTAGCGGCCTTCATCAGCTCATTGTCGTTGCTGCGGACCAGCTCACCGCTTTCTAGCGCGGCGGCGAGGAGGTTGGTGACGGTCGTTGGGTTCGCGGCCATCCACTGCTTGTTGCCGATGAGGATCGACGGCATCTGCCACATGTACTCTTTAGTGGATGCGACCGCGACCACGCCGCCTTTCTCGCGAGCGACTTTCACATCGCCAGGAGTCCAGGTAGCCGTGCCGTTCTGGCACACCTTGCGCTTCTCACCCGTCAGTTTGCCTGCTTTGACGACCGGGCGCTCTTCACAGTAGCCAGCGATCAGCTTCTCGTCCGCTTCGGTGAAGGTGTTGACGGCCACGAAGTTCATCGCGTCAGGGTCGTATGTCTTCTCGTCCGGGTTGATTGGGATGCCATTATCGGCCGCCCACTTGAAGCAGATGTGGATGTCACCGTCACGAAGCACGCCGCCGATCAGCGAGCCGCGAGCTTTCTGAGGATCAGCCTTCGCGACAGCAGGTAGCATGCATTTGTCCTCGCCTCGGCTATAGCCGAAAGAACCGACAACCTCGAGCTGTTGCCCAAGCTTGCTAAGGGCCTCCTGAGCGCCAGCGATGTAAGCAGGATACCCATCACCCATGATGATGACGAACGCCGCGCCGTCTGAAGGTTTCGCTACACCTTGCGAGACCTGCTTAGCGAAGGCGACTTGCTGTGCTAGCATCTGCGAGTAGTCGTCTTGTCGCTCGACTTTGACGCGAACGCCACGCTTGGCCATCGGGCTGTTTGCCGCCGTGTCAGCATCGCCGTTTGCGTGCAGCAAGCTGATCATACCGTTCCACGCAATTGTCAGCACCTTGATCGGGTACCCGGTAGTTGCCGCTGGGGCCAACGAGACTTGTGAGGTCATCGGCACACCTGCAGGTCCTACAGGCGAAGATGCTGCTGTGGGAATGTCAATTCCCGTCGGTACAGAAGCTGCTACCGTAGGTTTCGTGTTGAAGTAACCGTGTTGCATTGCCCAATTCGCGCCGTAACCGATGATTCCGACGATCCCCAGGATGATGATACCCTTCGCTCCGGCTTTGAGTCTCATATCTTTTCTCTTCTCTTTAATGCAGCGTGTTGCTTAGCGGAAAAACTTGTCGTACTCAGGTGCTCCGCTAACCCCGACCTTGCTGCTTGTGTCGAGCGTGATAAAAGGCGCTGTCTGTTGATTTTCAAGCATGAGCCGCTTGTCATCACCTAACAGGATTGAATCTGCTTTGTGCTCCCACTTCTCAAGCTCTACGAGAGCTTGTTCTTCGTAGACGCCGTTTTGAAGATCAAGGCCATCGATAAAGGACTTAGACGAAGACATGAAGTCTTCGATCTCACCCATCTTCTGACCATAGTCTTGCACGACAAACTCCATCGCTTGGTCGAAGAGTTCTTTCTTATCGCTGTCACCGCGCATGATCGCTGCGGCTGAACGCATCGCAGAGCTGCCAGCCAAGATCATGTCACGCTCTTGTGAGCGAACCTTGACTTCGCTCTCCATGTCTTGGATGACCGTGTCGGAGGCTTCAGCATATTTTTCTAAAGCCCTGTAGAGCAGCTCCATCTTCTTGAGCATGTCTTGTAAGGTCATGTTGGAGCTTTGAAGACGGCCAGCATTCTTCGCGTTAAGCGTGAAGACGTTACCTTTACCTTGCTCTCGTGCTACCTTTGCGGTCGAGAGCGCGTTATCACGGTCACGATCATTCTTCGCGATCTGCTCTTTGAGCACCCTGATCTGACCGCTAAGCTTCGTCTTGCGATCGAGGAGGTTCTTGAGCCAATCTTTCATGTCATCGATGTAGTTCTTCATGATGCCGATCGGGTCAATCTCGACAAAGACGCCTGTGGCTTTTCGCATCACTGACTTGAACATGTAACCGACCAGCGTGAGGAACTTACGGTTGGTCACGACATAGAGGAACCCAGCGAGCACCGCGCATAGCAGACCGAGCACGATTGTCTGCCCAACAGCTGAGATAGCCATGCCGAGGAAAGCAAGCAACGCTGGCAGGATAGCTGAAACCAGGAAGAACCCTCCAAGGCCAAGGGCTCCAAGCGTAAGCATACCTGCTGTCCCTTCCGGTCGTTCCCAAAATGACTTGGTCTTGCTATCAGCTGATGTGCTAGGGATGAGACTCATGAAAGTTCCTTAAGAGAGCACAGACGACAAGTGCTGCTTCGTCGCCGTGAGGTTGGTGGTAAGGAAGGTAACTGTTGCTTCGAAACGAGCTTGTACTTGCTGGATCTCCATCTCTTCAGCTTCGGCTTGCGTCATGAACGCTTGAGCTTGAGCAGTGATCTCAACATTACGAGCGTGAAGTCGATCGATCTCAACTTTGTTACGATCAGCTTCGGCAGTAAGGGTCGTCGCTTGTGAACGCTTAGCGCTGACCTTGGTCGAAACCTGAGCTTCAGACGTTTGCTTGAAGCGCATGCTCTGGCCGCCGAGGTCTGAGATATGCACGTCAATAGCCTTGACGATGTCACCAAGCGAGCGGTCTCCGCTGACAGTAACGAAGGCGGCTTTCAACCGCTGTGTCTCATCAGGGATCACAGCAGCAAGCTTTTGCGAAGCTTCAAGCAGCGCTGTATAAGGAGTCTTGCGGCTATCGATGACTTTCTGCAAAGACGCAAGCATGTCAGGGTCAATTGCGTTGACGGATCCTGCTGTGGTACCTTGCCGTGTCACAGACACGGTAGCTACGGCAGGTGCTAGCTTGTCATCATCAGTTTCGACAAAGACGTTCAACGCGGCCTTGAAGAAGCCTCTCGCAGCTGATGTATCAGCCATGTACTTGTCCTTCCTAAACGCCCGCACTCTAGGTAGCAGACGGCACCGTTAGGAGATATAGTAATCGGCTACTTGAGAAAAGTAAATAGGCTTGCTAAGAAGGATGAAACAGCGGAAGAGGGCCAGATCGAAATATATTAAGACCAAAAAAGATCTTCCTGTTAGGCCAGCGAGTGATCAATGCATACGGGGCACGGTCCAGTTCTAATATTTCTTGAGCGTTTAAGCAACGATTCCAACGCAAAAGAGTATGCACCATTGCAGCTCCAGCGGCGTAGCCGGAGTAGTTGATGTAGACAAACTTAGCATTTGGAATGCTAGTGTTATCAACATAAGTCTGCGCGAGCGCTATCCCGTCACGATAAAATCGAATTGTACCGCCGGTAGCATCTCGAGTAATACAATATGACCTAATTTCTCCGTATACACCTGCTGTTTGATTAGCTGGTAGCCAATCGCCAAGCCACATTCCCCAACTATTATCAGCCCTGTTGCTCTTAGCATAAAAACCAGGTTGTTCGCTGCCAGCTCCGCCGATCCCTGTCCACCCCATACTAAGAGAAGAACCTCCATTAGCATCCCAAAGGCCAGTTGCTCCAGGATTACCGGCTTGTTGAATTGCGTAGTATGTAAACGGACCAGCTAAAATGTTTTGGTCTATTGCCTGATCAGATTTTAGATAATAGCCAGCATTGCTGTCGCTGCACGAACCTGTATTAACTCCCCACTTATTGTTTATGGGTGTTTTGGTTCGAACTTGTGGCCAGCCCATGCCTTTCCAATAGAAATCCTTAGTCCCGTTATTCTGCCAAGCAACACTTCCATCTTCAGAAATATCACTTAGTCCGAAGAACGGTGCAAACATCTTTTGGTTCAACTCATTTGATCGATCAAGCACATATCGCCCCATCGGAGGCTGCATCTTAAACTTATGGGGGAGAATAATGTTAGCCATCAAGTATAGCTAGCGGCATATGCTCTTATGCCCACGGTATTACCGGAGCCTGCTAATGACGCTCCAGTTCCGTTTCTCAAAGCAACTTTGAATTTGCCAGGAGGTAGAGGAACAGCACTTACATTCGCACGCGCGGTGGTCGTAGTAACATTCTTCAATAGAAATGTTGCTACCATATATGCTGCATGATAATTTGCTGTTGCTCCAGAAGAAAAGTCTGGGTAGTTAGTTCCGTCAATTGAAGGTACGATGTAAAGATAGCAAAATGCAGTAGCAGCTGTAATAGTAAGCGAAGCTAGGTCAAGTTGAAAATCAGCTACCATGTCTAATGCTGTGTTAGTTTGTTCTGGGCCTAATGCCGTAACGTTGCCGTCTGTAAGCGTGTTCAATTCTGTCGTCAAGACATTAGCGATTGCTGCTGTATAACCTTTTAGTAGAATGTTCCCGCCGGCCATAATTACCCCTTACTTTGTTTGATCATGTGGCTTATTTATTTGACTAAAGATGTCTTTAAGCTCAGCGATCGGCTCAGCCCACGAGCGAGGCTTGACCTGTCGAAGGAGCGTCACATTGTCACCGTACCACGGGCTCTGTTTCGTAGAGTGTGACCATGTGTAGTATGCGGAGATCGGCACGATGACGATCGTCCTCTTCCCCATAGCTGCAGCCGCGTGAGCGATCGAGGTGCATGAGGTGATGACCACGTCAAGCATGCTGATCACGGACATGGTATCTTCAAACGTGACGAGCTTGTCCGAGAGGTCGGTTATCTTTGGAAAGCCTTGGAGCTCCTCAACCCCTGTGTCGCGCTGAAGGCTATACAGCTCGAAGTGGTCATCGTCAGGGAGAGCCGACATGATGTCCTTGAGCGGTATAGACCTGTGTAGGTCTTGGTCATACTCAGGATTTCCTTGCCACCTTACACCTATCCTAAGCTTCGTAGAAGGGGTGAAGAAACTTTTCCACTTCTCGTCAAAAGTAGGGACAGACCTGAGGTAAGGTCCATGCCAAAGTTCCGTCGCTGAGACCTTCAAGTGGATCGGCACAGCCATGGAGCTCGCCCAGAGGGAGCCTAACGGGCGCTCAGTGAGGTCGGTGATCACGTCATACCCACTCGCTCTAAAGATGCTTGCTAAGTCTCGCCGTGTCGTGTACCAGACTGACTTCATCCCTAGGTCTTTGACATGATCCATGAACCTCACGCTGATGAGCTCATCGCCGATCCCGGCTTCAGCATAGATCATGAGTGTCTTACCTGGCTTAGCGCCGCCGGTCCAATGCTCGCCTGGGAGGTTAGGGTTCTCCCTGATCTTCATCTTCTGGCCGCCGAAGATGAAGAGCTCGAGACCACGCTCGAAGTTGTCACGATAGAGCTCGTATGTGCCCAGGTTGAACATGATCTTGTCGCGCACCTCCTCTGAGAGGTCGGTGCGCTCAGCCTCTCGCTTGAGGATAGCCTCCGCAGCGTCTCGCTCGTTGAGGAGAAAGTGCGAGAACGCTTTCTCTAGCCGAATGTCAGAGCTATCGCTCGTGATGGCTTCACACGCTCTGATGAGCCGCATGGCCTTCTCAGGGTAGTTTGCGTGGTTGTAAACGTTGATCAGGTTGCTACGGGCTACCCACATCGTTTCATTTGTCAGCGCGTTGGTCAGCGCTAGCTCGCCGAACTTGATCGAGCGTTCGTAGTCTTTTAACCTAAAAGAGCATTTCGCGAGGTCATCATACTCTTCAAAGTGAAAAGTATGCTTGCCCATCGTGTCGATGAGCTCTAAAGCCAGCTTTCGCTCTCGCTTCTTGTCTAAGAACAGGACTAACGGCTCTATGCTCATGGGTATGTTTTCTATTGAATATGCACTGCTTGAGCAAGCTTCTCTGGGCTAGCAATTGTAGGTAGCACGACGACTGTGTAGTATGTTCCACGCTTGGTGGTCCAGTCATTCAAGAACAACGGCACATCATCAGAGATCTGTTCTCGAAGCAGCACGACTTTTAGAAACTGCTGCTTGTGATCATCGACCTCGATTGACACAAGCACGCCAGACTCAGTCGGTTTCATCCAATCAGGAAACAAGTCTTGTGACCACGCGCACTGATAGCGCTTGCAAGCTTCAGGTCTAGTCTCGTGGATGCTGCACCCGCCTTGCTTCATGAAGAAGCACGGCTTGCCAGGCTTAAACTCATGCCCGTAAGCGCTTCCTTTCAGATTACCTTCACAGCAAGCTGTACAGCCAGCACAGTCTCTCATTTGATGCATTGTAGCTTGACGTGAATCTCATCGTAGACGTTGCAGAAGTTGTTTGAGACCTCGATGATCTCGTCTGGAGACATCGTCTTGAAGCGCTCTAGCCAACGACCGGTCGGGATGAAGTCATACTCGACAATCTCAAAGTCGACGTCAAGGGTCGTCCCGAACCCAGACGAGCTGTTCCACTGCTTGACGTGCCACTCGTTCCTCTTCTTACTGAACATCCGCAAGCTCTCGACGGTGATGAACCGCACGTGGGTCGGGTCGCCGTACCACATCTCAGAGCGATGATGCGGGACCTGGATGTCGACAAGCGCGCCGTCCTCGCAGACCCGATAGAGCTCTTGGATCAGGTGGAAGAAACCATCGCTGATATGCTCGAGGATGTGGTAAGCCTTTACCTCGCTGACCGTCGAGTCGTCAAACGGGAGCCAGTCACATTCGAGGTTGACGATGTGCTCTGGCTTCGTCAAGGGATCAGCATCAACGTTCACGAAGCCGTCATACCGCTTATAGCCACCACCTATGTTGATCTTCATATGTTTATGGGACGAGGTTGAACTGGCTGTAGTGCTCGAAGAGCTTGTTTCCCAAGACTTCTAGCGGGTCATCGCTCGTTTTCTTGACGGTAGGTCGGATCGTGTGGAGGTCTTTAAGCCCCCATGCTTCGTCCTTAGCTTCCGCGCATGTGTTGGTGATATGCTCAAGCGGGAGCGAGGAGAGGCCGTCAAGCTCTAAAAACTTCCCGATCTTGCTTAATGTCGTCCTAGTGTCATAGACGATCGCGTCATATGACAGCATGAGGATATGCTCTCGGTTGAACTCCAAGCCGAAGGTGATCGCGTCGTGGATCTCCCTGATGTAGCTGGTCCACATGCACTCGCAGCGGTTAGCGAGGTTGATCTTCTGCCCGTCTTTGAGCAGGTGAGCATCGATGAAGTTGTTCGGGTCCTTGTCCATCAGCTTGAGGAAAGACGTCATCACCTCAGGGATAGGCCGATACGTACAGAGCACCTTCGGCGTCTGCTTGATGACAGACTCGATGACTGGGATGTTCTTGACCCAGCCTCGATGCTTGTCTATGATGATAGGCTTCGAGACGCGCTGGTTGAATGATTCGAACAAGCCGACATAGATGTCTGTCGAGACGGTCTTAAAGTCAAACGTGTACTGCTGCTGAACCGTGTTGAGGGCTTGGTTCGCGTAGTTGAGGAGATCGAGCAGCGGGCTCGTAGGCGTCACATGCACCGACGGGTGCTGATTTAAGATCGAACCTAAGAGGGTCGAGCCAGACCTAGCGAGGCCGCTTAAGAAGTAGAATTGTTTCATATGAGATATTGTATACTGCTCTCAGCTTAGCTATCATATTTTACACCTGTGGTCATGTAGTTTCCACAAGCAACTTGTCTCCACAGCGTGCCGCCAGCTACCGTCTGGACAGGAGAGGACTTGTGTGCTAACGTGTTGTCACCTAGCTCGCCGCTACCATTATTTCCCCACATCCACAACGTGTTGTCATTTTTGATAGCACCTGCACGATGAAATCCTCCGACAGTGACTTTCCAATTAGTTCCGCCAGCTATTGTCTGTGCTGGAGAGGATCTCCGCGTTGTAGTGTTGTCACCTAGTTGACCATAGTCATTTTTACCCCAAGTCCACAACGTGCCGTCAAACTTGACAGCGTTTGTTGATGAATAACCACAAGACACTTGCTTCCAAGTCGTGCCGCCTGCTACGGTCTGTACAGGAGATGATTTGTAAGTACGAGTGTCATCGCCTAGTTGACCGTAGCCGTTATAACCCCAGAGCCACAGAGAATTATCAGTTTTGATAGCGGCAGCAAAGTCAGAACCGGCAGACACTTGCTTCCAATCGGTTCCACCTGCTACGGTCTGGACAGGAGAGGACTTGTCTACTAACGTGTTGTCACCTAGCTGACCGTTTGAGTTGTCACCCCAAGCCCACAGTGTGCCGTCGGTCTTGATAGCTGTAGTAAATTGACCGCCAGCAGACACTTGCTTCCAGTTAGCTCCACCTGCTACAGTTTGGACGGGAGATGATTTATCTGCTGATGTGTTGTCACCTAGCTGACCTCTATTATTTCTCCCCCAAGCCCACAGCGCGCCGTCGGTCTTGATAGCTGTAGTAAATTGTCCTCCGATCACCGATCCTGCCAATGAACATGATACTTGCTTCCAATTAGTACCTCCAGCTACAGTCTGAACAGGTGAGGACTTATGTGCTGATGTGTTGTCACCTAGCTGACCTTGACCATTATATCCCCAAGTCCACAGTGTTCCGTCTGTCTTGATTCCCGCTTCCATGGAATCACCTGCTGACACTTGCTTCCAGTTAATGCCACCTGCTACCGTCTGCACAGGAGACGACTTAGCTGTTCTAGTGTTGTCGCCTAGCTGACCAATAGCGTTATCTCCCCAGCTCCACAACGTACCCTCAGCAAAGAGCTCTTTCCTGATGTAGACATCGTCAA
>Ga0315287_10001795_pt1 | contig 20059 bp, 20 predicted proteins | sample YL17G11_0_MG_FD_205037 | JGI IMG/M metagenome (GOLD analysis project Ga0315287, IMG submission 205037) | Sediment microbial communities from Yellowstone Lake, YNP, Wyoming, USA - YL17G11_0 | ecosystem: Environmental > Aquatic > Freshwater > Lake > Sediment | place: USA: Wyoming | collected...
GTTTTCTTGCCGTGCCACATGCACACGGCGATCAGCGCCACCGCCGACAGGATGGCCGGGACCAGACCCGCCATCGACAGCGTGCGCATCGAGACGCCCGAAACGAAGGCATAGACCAGGAACGGGATCGACAAGGGCATCAACAGGGCCAGTGTCCCGGCCACGGCGACCAGGGCTGCCGCGAAGCCTCGGCTGTAGCCGCGCGCGAGCATCGCGGGAATGACCAGCGAGCCGATCGCGGCCGTGTCGGCGATCGCCGAGCCGGAGACGCCGCCGAACAACATGCACGAGATCACCGTGACCACGCCCAGGCCGCCCGGCAACCAACCGAACAGCACGTTGGCGAAGGCCACGATGCGCTTGCCGACGCCGCCCTGGGCCAGCAACTCGCCGGTGAAGACGAACAGCGGCACGGCGATCAGGATGAAGGGCTCGACGCCGCCGATGAAGGACAGGAAGACGCTCTCCAGCGGGTACTGCATGCCGTAGACGACGACGATGCCGGCCGTCGTGGCCAGCAGCGCGATCATCAGCGGGATGCCCGCCAGCGCCAGTGCGAAGAAGGAGCCGAAGATGACGAGGCTGAGCATGGTGATTGCCGAGCCTCAGTCGGCCGGATAACGCTGGTCGCGCGGCACGCCGCGCAGGATCAGGAACAGGTCCCAGCCAACGAAAGTCGCCATCAGCGCCATGCCGAGCGGCAAGGGCATGTACTGCCAGGCCATCGGCCACTCGAGCGTGGTCAACTGGGTGCTCCAGCTGCCGCGCACGATGCCAATGCCGTAGTACAGGACGACCGCCAGCACCAGCAGCGTGAAGGCCTGCACGGCAGCATCGGCCCGACGCCTGGCCGGCAGGCTCAGCTTGTCGAGGAACTCGTTGATCGACATGTGGGCGCCGCGCTGCGCCGCTGCCGCACCGCCGAGGAAGGTGACCCAGACCATCAGCAGCTCGCCGAGCTCGGTGAGCCAGGCCAGGTCCTTGCCCATCGCATGCAAGACCACGTTGATGAAAATCAGCGTGGCCAGCGCACCGCCGATGCACATGACCGCACCGTCCACCACCTTGCCCAGCCAGCGCAGCCAGCGCGGGGTGGGCGCCGGCGTCGTCGCGACGCCGGCGTGAGTCGGTTCGACCGCCTGCATGGTGAGCGCCCTGCCCTGACCTACTTGACGGCCTTGCGCACGGCGGCGGTTTCCGCGAGCACCAGGTCGACATCGGCACCGTACTTCTCGCGCGCCTTGGCATAAACCGGCTCGACGGCCTTGCGGAAGGCCGCGATGTTGGGCTTGCGGTTGACCTTGGCGCCCTTGGCCGTCATCTCGTCGAGCAGCTTGTCGTCGTTGTCACGGATCGCGGTGCGCTGGAACGGTGCCACTTCCTGCGCGGCGCGGGTGATGGCCTGTTGGTCGGCGGGCGACAGACGCTGCCACGTCTTCTCCGAGATGGCCAAGGGGATCGGGCTGTAGACATGGTTGGTCAGCGTCACGTGCGGTGCCACTTCGTAGAACTTGTTCGACGCGATGGTGTCGATCGGGTTCTCCTGCCCGGCCACGGCGCCCTGCTGGATCGCCAGATAGACCTCGGGCAGCGGCATGATCTGGATGCCGAAGCCCATCGCCTCGAGCTGCCAGCGCATCATCTCGTTGGGGAAGGTGCGCAGCTTCTTGCCCTTCGCGTCCTCTGGGCCGTTCAGCACATCGCGCGTCGTCATGTTGCGAAAACCGGCCTCCCAGGTCGCGAGGATGCGAAAGCCCTTGCTCGGGGCTTTCTCGAACTGGGTCTTGAGCCACTTCGACTCGTCGTAGAACTTCCAGCCCTGGGCATAGGTGTCGAGGATGAAGGGCATCATCATCACGTTGAGCGACGGGATCTGCGCCGCGTAGGTGCCGGTCGACGTCACCGTGAAGTCGATGCCGCCCAGGGCCAGTTGCTCGACGTTCTTCGGGTCGTTGCCGAGTTGGCTGCAGCAGAACACCTGGACCTTGTAGCGGCCCTGGGTGTAGTCCTCGACCTTCTTCGCAAACACCTGGGCGGCGGCCTGGCGCGCGCCCTGCTGCTGGTCGGTGTGGCTGAACTTGAGGATGGTCTGGGCCCCTGCCGGCGCGGCCACGCCGAAGGCCAGGGCCATTGCAGCGGCCACGCTGGTGCGGCGAATCAAGAGTTGGGTTTGCATGGGATCTCCTTCAGGGGTTGCGATGGGACAGTGACTCAGGTGGCGCGCGGCGCCTGCAAGGGATCGAAGCCGGCCAGCTCGACGCGGCGATGGGTTGCGGCAGAGTGATAGACGGCCGCCTGCACACGCAGGTTGGTCAGGTACTCGCGAGCCGTGTTCTCGAGTGGCGCGCCAGACAGGAAGTGTGCGGCGACATGGCGCTGCAACCACTCGCAGGCACCGCCGCCGAAGGTGTCGTCGGGGCCGCGGTCGTAGACATGTTCAGCCTCGGCGCCGTGGTGCGGCTTCCACCACAGGCGCGCTTCGCCGTCCAGGCGCAGCACGCCGCCAGAGCCTTCGATCCAGGCCTCGCCCATGGTGCGCCGCGGGTTGCTCGCGACATGGTCGTTCAGGCGGTTGGCGTCGAACAGGCCGGTGGCGCCGGGCTCGAACTCGAACACGATGGTGCCGGCGTCTTCGCCTGCGATCACCGGGTTCAGGCGACGCAGCGCGGCGTACACCGTCTTCACTTCGCCGGCCAGGTAGCGGAACGTGTCGATCCAGTGGATCGCCGTTTCCTTGACCAGGAATTGCGGCATCTGCTGGAAGTAGGGCTGGCGGTCTAGGTAGGCGCGCGGGCCCTGGCCATCGCCCGGGCGCAGGCGAAAGGCCACGCTGTGCAAGGCGCCGAGCGTGCCGGTATTGAGCAGGCGCTTGGCTTCGCGGTACCAGGGTTGCCAGCGGATGTTCTCGTGCACCACCAGCAGTACGCCAGCCGCTTCGGCCATGTCGGTGATCGCCACGGCATCGGCGTAGTCGCGGCCGAAGGGTTTCTGGCAGATCGCCGGGATACCGGCCGCGACGCATTGCGCGACGAAGCTGCGATGCGTTTCGGGCGGCGTGATGACGTCGATCAGTTGCGGCCGCGTGGCCGCCAGCGCGTCGTCGAGTGAGCCGAACACGGCGCCGATGTGGAAACGCTCGGCGAGCGCGCGCGCCTTGGCGACGTCGCGGTTGACGATGCCGACGCATTCGACCTCGGCCATGCGCTGCCAGCCCAGGTACTGGAACTGGCTGAAGTAGCCGGCACCGACGCCGAGCACGCGCAGTTTGTTCATGGCCCGGCGCCTCAGAGGTTGGAAGCCACCGCGGCGGCGATCGCCGCCGTGCCGTCGCGGCCACCGAGCTCGTACGGCAGGATGCGGCCCGAGGCAAAGACAGTGTCGACTGCCTGCTCGATGCGCCGCGCGGCCGCGGCCAGCGCCGGGTTGCCATGCCGATCGGCCAGCCAGTCGAGCATCAGCGCAGCCGACAGGATCGTGGCCGTGGGGTTGGCCTTGCCCTGGCCGGCGATGTCGGGCGCCGAACCATGGCAGGGCTGGAACAGGCCGTGGCGGTCGCCGACATCGGCCGATGGCGCCATGCCCATGCCGCCGACCAGCGCGGCGGTCTGGTCCGAGAGGATGTCGCCGAACATGTTCTCGGTGACCAGCACGTCGAACTCCCAGGGCTTGCGGATCAGGTCGAGCGCCGTGGCGTCGACGTAGTTGTGGCGGGCTTCGATGTCGGGGAAGGCCGCGGCCCGTTCGTCGAAGATCTTGCGGAAGAAGGCCATCGAGACGAAGACGTTGGCCTTGTCGACGCAGGTTACCCGCCCTGCCCGGCCGCGCTGCTTGCGCTGGCGCGCCAGCTTGAAGGCGAAGTCGTGCACGCGCTCGCTGCCGCGACGGGTTATGACCAGGGTGTCGCGGGCCTCGCGGTCGTCGACGATGGTGCCCTTGCCGCGTGAGGCGAACAGGCCTTCGGTGGACTCGCGCACGACCACCAGGTCGATGTCCTTGGCGCGCGGGTCGGCCAGCGGCAGGCGCACCCCCGGGATGGCGCGCGCGGGGCGCACGCCGGCATACAGCTCGAGCTCGACGCGCAGGTCGAGCTGGGGCGCGATCTCGGTGCCGTCGGGGTAGCGGATCTCGGGCCAGCCCATCGCGCCGAACAGGATCGCGTCGGCCTGGCGAGCAGCCTCGAGCGTGGCTGCCGGCAGGGCCTGGCCGCTGGCGCGGAAATGCTGTGCGCCCGCGGGATGTTCATGGAAGCGAAACGCAAACGGCGCATCCCGGGCCACGCGCTCGAGCAAGGGCAGCGTGGCCGCGATGACTTCGACGCCGATGCCGTCGCCGGGCAGCACGCAGATGTCGAGAGGTTTGATGGTTGCCACGTTGGTGTTCCAGTCAGAGGTGTTGCAGGCGGTAGTGTTCGAAGATGGCGATCAGCTCGCGGTTGGCGCGTGCGCGGTGCGCGCGCGTCACCGCCACGGCACCGTCGGCATCGCCAGCACGCAGGCGCTCGACCATCTGCCTGTGCTCCTTGGTCGAATTCACCGGCTTGGGCCGCAGGCGCAGCGTGAACAGGCGTGCGCGGTGGGCCCGGTCCCAGTAGTTCAGCACCGTGGCCTGCAGTTGGCGGTTGCCGGCGAGCTCGATGAAATGGGCGTGGAAGCGCTCGTCGGCTGCGGCCCAGGCGTCGAGGTCATCGGCCTTGAGCGCCTTGTCCATGGCCTTGCTGGCATCGACCAGGGGCTTCAATTCCGCATCGCTGGGCTTGCGTCGCGCCAGCAGTTCGGCGGCCAGGCATTCGAGCGCAGTCAGGATCTCGTAGATCTCGCGCATGTCGGTCGGCGAGACCGGCAGCACGCGCACGCCGTGGCGCGGAATCACTTCCACCAGGCCTTCATTGCGCAAGCGCATCAGCGCCTCACGCACCGGCGTGCGGCTCATGCCCAGCGCCAGCGCGACTTCCTGCTCCAGTGCGCGATGCCCCGGCGGCCAGACGTTGTCGAGGATGCGGCGGCGGATCTGCTGGTAGGCCGCATCGACCATCGATGCACCGACACTCACGGCCTGTGCGGTCATGAGTAGTCCCAGTGCGTCGGCGCCACGCCGGCCACCGGCAGGCGCAGCGATTCGAGGCGATCGCCGAGCAGGCAGCCGAGCACACCGGTGCGCCGGTCCGGGCCGCAGAAGGCGATGCTCGAGATGTTGCGCAGGCGCCGGCTGCGGATGCCGTCCAGGTGCGGGCGGTCCATCTGGCCGGCTTCGAAAGCCGCCTCGACCCAGGCCAGGTGCTCGGCATCGGCGTCTTCGAGCCACACCGTCTGCGCGCCATCGGGCGCCACGCGGATCAGGCGGTTGCTGACGATGCTGACGACCCAGGCGTGGCCGGCGACGTCGAAGGCCAGGCCGTCGGGAAAGGTGCCGGGGCCGAACTCGCAGACGACTTCCTTGCTGCCAAGATCTCCGTTGGCCCGTAGCGCAAACCGCGACAGTCGGCGCGAGAAGGTTTCGTTGACGTAGAGCCACTCGCCTGTGGGATGCACCGCGACCTCGTTGGTGTAGCCCAGGCCGTCGGCGGCAATGCGTGCACCACCTTGGTCCACCCGCACGATGAAGCCGTCATCGCAGGCGCGGCGGTAGCCGAGCGCGCGCGGTTGCAGGCGCGTGCTGACGGTGACCCAGGCGCCGCCAGCGCTGTCGAGCAGGACGAAATTGGTCGGCGGCAGGTCGACCCCGTCGACACCCAGCAACCAGGGCGTCACAGCCCCGTCGCGCGTCAGCCGGAACACGCCGCCCTCGTTGGCGCCGAGGTGCGTGACGAGGAACGAACCATCGCGCTGCAGCGCAATGCCGTTGGGTTTGAGCGCCAGGCCGTCGGGGCCGGGGCCGCTGTAAAGCGTCTGGCTGCCGTCGGGCCTGATGTGCGCCACGCCGCCGCGCCAATCCGCCGTGAACAGGTCACCGGCGCATGTGGCCAGCACGCACTCGGGTCGCACCAAGCCACTGCCGATCGGCACCGGGGCCAGCGGCAGAGCGGCGGGGGGATTCGTCGGCGCATTCATCAACGTATACGTTAACGAACACACGTCTTTCAAGCCATAGGGTTAACCCGCCGCGGCTTGATGCAGGTTCGCTCCTAATCGAAAAACAATCTGCGGACTACTCGCGGCCCAATGCGGACGCTCGGTCTTGCACGCTCGTGCATCGCGCCGGCCGGGGCCACCGGGTGCCCGTCTCCGCGAATGTCCTCCGCCCTGGGCTGCGCCCAGGGCTCCCCCTTGATTTCGCTGCGGCGGGCACCCGGTGGCCCCGGCCTCGAGTCTCGGAGCCCCTCCACCCGCGAACAGCCCACACGCATCGGATCGGGACGGCGGGGCGCTCTGCGCAGCGAAATCAAGGAGGAGAGGCGGGCGCAGCCCGACTCGGGGGACATTCGCGGAGCAGAGTGCCCCGCCGTCCTGATCTCGCGCAATGTCTCGTACGCGAGTGCGAACGTGCGCAACGGGCCGCTCACCGACACCCGTGTCCCATGAACGCACTCCTGTATCAGGGGTCGAACGGCAGCCCGACGTAGTTTTCGGCCAGCGAGGTGGCCGCGGCCCGAGAGTTGATCAGGTAGTCGAGTTCGGCGCGTTGCAGCCGCTGGCCGATGGCGCCCGCCTCCGGGAACTTGTGCGTCAGCGAGGTGAACCACCACGAGAAGCGCTCGGCCTTCCAGACGCGCGCCAGGCAGCGCGTGGAGTAATGGTCGATGGCGGCGTCGCTCTTCTCCACGACATGCTCGATCAGCGCGCAGGACAGGAACAGCACGTCGGACGCCGCCAGGTTCAGGCCCTTGGCGCCCGTCGGCGGCACGATGTGGGCGGCGTCGCCGGCCAGGAACAGCCGGCCGAAGCGCATCGGCTCGGCAACGAAGCTGCGCAGCGGCGCGATGCTCTTCTCGATCGATGGGCCGGTGACCATGGCCGCGGCGGCGGCCGGGTCGAGCCGGCGGCGCAACTCGTCCCAGAACATCTGGTCGCTCCAGTCCTCGACCTTGTCGTGCAGCGAGCACTGCACGTAGTAGCGTGTGCGCGTCGGCGAACGCATCGAGCACAGCGCAAAGCCGCGCTCGTGGTTGGAGTAGATCAGTTCGTGCGAGACCGGCGGCGTGTCGGCCAGCACGCCGAGCCAGCCGAAGGGGTAGACCTTCTCGAAGATCGCCAGCGCGCTCGGCGGCACGCTGGCGCGGCAGGCGCCGTGGTAGCCGTCGCAGCCGGCGATGAAATCGCAGCGCAGTTCGTGGGGCTGGCCGTCGTGGGTGTAGGTGACGCGGGGTGTCTTGCCGTCGTAATCGTGCGGTGCGACGTCCTTGGCCTCGTAGACCGTCACCAGGCCTGCTGCCGCGCGCGCGGCCATCAGATCGCGCGTGACCTCGGTCTGGCCATAGACCATGACCTGCTTGCCGCCCGTGAGCATGCGCAGGTCGATGCGGTGCCGCGCACCGCCGAAGCACAGTTCGAAGCCGTGGTGCACCAGGCCCTCGGCGTGCATTCGGGCACCGACACCCGCCTCGTCGAGCAGCGCCATCGTGGTCTGCTCGAGCACGCCGGCGCGGATGCGGCCGAGCACGTAGTCGGCGCTCTGGCGCTCGACGATGACGTTGGCGATGCCGGCCTTGTGCAGCAACTGGCCGAGCAGCAGGCCGGACGGTCCGGCGCCGACGATGGCGACCTGCGTCCTGGCACTGCTCACGAGGTCACGCCTCCTCTTGGAACGCCTCTTCGCGCTTCTTCTTGATCGACGGCAGCATCACCACGATGATCATCAGCGCCGCGGCGGCCAGCAGGCCGGCCGACAGTGGCCGCGTGGCGAAGGTCGTCCAGTCACCGCGAGAGAGCAGCAGCGCTCGTCGCAAGTTCTCTTCCATCATCGGCCCGAGGATGAAACCCAGCAACAGCGGCGCCGGCTCGCAACCGAGCTTGTAGAAAGCGTAGCCGACGACGGCGAACATCGCCCCCATGTAGACGTCGAACGAACTGTTGTTCAGTGTGTACAGACCAATGGCACAAAACACCATGATGGCCGGGAACAGGAAACGGTAAGGCACCGTCAGCAGCTTGATCCACATGCCGATCAGCGGCAGGTTCAGGATCACCAGCATCGCATTGCCGACCCACATGCTGGCGATCAGGCCCCAGAACAGCTGCGGGTTGCTGGTCATGACCTGCGGGCCCGGCTGGATGCCCTTGATCGTCATGGCGCCGACCATCAGCGCCATCACGGCGTTGGGCGGGATGCCCAACGTGAGCATCGGGATGAAGGATGTCTGAGCACCGGCGTTGTTGGCGCTCTCGGGGCCGGCCACGCCACGGATGTTGCCCTTGCCGAAGGGCACCTCGTTGGGGCCCATGCGCATCTTCTTCTCGACGGTGTAGGCCGCAAACGAGGCCAGCAGCGCACCGCCACCGGGCAGCACGCCGAGGATCGAACCCAGCGCCGTGCCGCGCAACACCGCCGGGAAGGCGTCCATGAAGTCCTGCTTGGTCGGCCACAGGCCCTTGACGTGCTTGGTGAAGACCTCGCGGTGCTCGGGCGGCTGGCCGAGGTTGGCAATGATTTCGCCGAAGCCGAACACCCCCATCGCGATGGCCACGAAACCGATGCCGTCGGTGAGCTCCGGGATGTCGAACGAGAAGCGCGGCACGCCCGAGATCACGTCGGTGTTGATCTGTCCCAGCAGCAGGCCGAGCAGGATCATCGCGATGGCCTTGATCAGCGAGCCCGAAGCCAGCACCACCGCACCGATCAGGCCCAGCACCATCAGTGAGAAGTACTCGGCCGGGCCGAACTTGAAGGCCAGTTCGGTCAGCGGCGGCGCGAAGGCAGCAATGATGATCGTACCGACGCAGCCGGCAAAGAACGAGCCCAGACCGGCGGCCGCGAGTGCGGCCCCTGCCCGGCCTTTTCTCGCCATCTGGTAGCCGTCGATCGCGGTGACCACCGAACTCGATTCGCCCGGCACGTTGATCAGGATCGCCGTGGTCGAGCCCCCGTACTGCGCGCCGTAGTAGATGCCGGCCAGCATGATCAGGGCCGGCGTGGCATCGAGCGCGTAGATGCTGGGCAGCAGCATCGCGATGGTGGCCACCGGGCCCAGACCCGGCAACACGCCAATCAAGGTGCCGAGAATGCATCCGCCAAAAGCGTAAAGCAGGTTCTGCAGCGTGAAGGCAACACCGAAGCCGAGCATGAGGTTGTTGAGCAAGTCCATCGTTTTCTCCTCAAGTGCCGATGAACGTGGGCCAGAGCGGGATCGTGAGCTTCAAGCCCCAGATGAAGATGACCCAACTGCCCGCGGTCAGGATCACCGAGTTGATCAGTGCGTCCTTCCAGTGAAACTCATCGCCGGCCAGCGCGGCCACCACCACCAGGATCGGCAGCGCGATCACCATGCCCACGTGCGGCAGCGTCCAGCCGAAGATGGCCACCGTAGCGGTGATCATGATCAGCGGCTTCCAGGCCCAGGCTCCGATCGGCTCGCCATCCTCGGTTTCGATGGTCAGCGCCTCGAACAGCAGCAGCGCCCCGAGCAGTGCCATCAGGACGGCCAGGCCGAAGGGGAAATAGCCGGGCCCCGGGCGTGCCGACGATCCGAAGCTGTAGTTGGTGGCACCCCACGCGAAGGCGATGCCGACGGCCATGAACATCAGCCCCGACCAAAAATCCTTCTGGCTCTTGATTTTCACGGTGGGCCTCCTCCGGGTTGCAGGTGAAGCGCATTCTAGGCAGTGCACGCCGCAGCGCCGGTGTGGTTTCCACGTAAGGCGCGGCGTTTAGCTCCCCGCCGCGGCTTGCCAGGCCGGCGTCGTGCGCAACACCTCTTCGAGCGTGGTCACGCCTTCGGCGACCTTCATCACACCGGCAGCGCGCAAGGGATGCATGCCGTCGGCCACCGCCTGGCGGCGCAGTGCATCTTCGTCGAACACCGGGTGGATCCTGGCCCGCGCAGCCTCGGTGATCGTCATCATTTCATACAGGCCCGCGCGGCCTCGGTAACCGGTCATGCGGCATTCGAGGCAGCCGACCGGCCTGTAGACCCGCGGCGCGCCTCTCAACCTCCATGGCGCGACGGCCGCGTCGAGTGTCGCGGCGGTTGCCACGCTCTCGTCGCGCTGCTTGCAGGCGGCACACAGGGTGCGCGCCAGCCGCTGCGCCAGCACGCCGATCACGGTGGCGGAGATCAGGTACGGTGGCACGCCCAGATCGGCCAGCCGGGTGATCGCGGCCGCCGCGTCGTTGGTGTGCAGGGTGCTGAACACCAGGTGGCCGGTCAGCGCCGCCTGGATCGCCATCTCGGCGGTGGCCAGGTCGCGGATTTCGCCGACCATGATGATGTCCGGGTCCTGCCGCATCAGCGCGCGCAGGCCTTCAGCGAAACCGAAGTCCAGGGAGGCCATGGCCTGCGTCTGGTTGAAGGCGGGCTCGATCATCTCGATCGGGTCCTCGATGGTGCAGACGTTGACCTCGTCGGTGGCCAAGCGCTTCAAGGTGGCGTACAGGGTGGTCGTCTTGCCGCTGCCGGTGGGCCCGGTCACCAGGATGATGCCGTGCGGCCGCGTCGTCAGCTCGGCCCAGCGCTCGGCCTCGCGAGCGCCGAAGCCGAGCGCCTCGACCCCCTTGACGACCGTATCGGGGTCGAAGATGCGCATCACCATCTTCTCGCCGAAGGCCGTAGGCAACGTGGCCAGGCGCATCTCGACCTCGCCACCGGGCTGGCCATCGGCCTGCACCGGGCGCAGGGTCTTGATGCGACCGTCGAGCGGGCGGCGTTTCTCGACCACGTCCATGCGGCCGAGCAGCTTGATGCGCGCGACCATCGCGTTCATCACCGTGATCGGCACCTGGTAGGCGGTGTGCAGCACACCGTCGATGCGAAAGCGGATCACGCCCATCTCGCGCCGCGGCTCGAGGTGGATGTCGCTGGCGCGTTGGTCGAAGGCGTATTGCCACAACCAATCAACCACCTGGACGACACCCTGGTCGTTGGCATCGAGCTGCTTGTTGCTCTTGCCCATCTCGACGAGCTGCTCGAAACTGGCCAGGGCCGCGGTCTCGCCGCGCTTGGCCGCCGCACGCACCGACCGCGACAGGGTGTAGAACTCGGTGGTGTAGCGCTGCACCTCCAGCGGGTGGGCCAGCACCAGCCGCACCCGTTTCTTGGTGTGGGCCTCGATTTCGGAGATCCAGGTGGTGTCCAGCGGCTCGCAGGTCGCCACGGTCACCTCGGTCGGGCCGACGCCAATCGGCAAGGCGTGTCGCGTCTCGGCGTAGCGGATCGACATCACGTCGGCCACGCGCGCCACGTCGACCTTCAGCGGGTCGATGCGCAGGTAGGGCATGCCCAGCCGGCCGGCCAGCCACTCGGTCAGCGCCTCGGTGTCCAGGGCGCGACCATGGCGCGCGTCGACGAGGCTGGCGCCACCCAGGCGGATCAGCGGGTGCTGGCTCGAGTCGCCGGCACCGAAGCGCGCGCGGATGCGCGCGGCCTCATCATCGCCAACCAGGCCATCTTCGTGCAGCCAATCCAGCAGCGGGCGCCAATCCAGGCGGCCGGCGGGCAGTGTCGTCGCAGTGCTCATCGGGTTCATGCCAGGGGCCTCACCATGCGCAACCATTTGCGCGCCGGCAGGCCGAACTTTCGCTCGATGGTAGCGGCCCGCGCGGCCAGGATCTCGCGGCCCGGCACGTCGACCCCGCGCGCCGCCACCACCACGGTGTTGCCTTCGCGCGTGGGCCGCAGGCTCCAGACCTGGTCGCGGCCGAAAGCCGCGGCAATCCGCGCAGCGCTCTGCTCGAAGCTGGCGGCGCGGCCGAACAGGTTGACCGACATCAGGCCGCCGTGGGCCAGCGTACCGCGGCAGGCGGCGTAGAAGGCCTCGCTGTCGAGCACCGGCGCGGCGGCCTCGTGGTCGTAGAGGTCGACATTGAGGACCTGTGCGGTTTGCAGGTTGGTGTCGTCCCGGACCCACTCGGCAGCGTCGCGCTCACGCACGGCGAGGCGCGCGTCGTCGGCCGGCAATCGAAACCCGTGGCGGCAGGCGGCGATCACCGCCGGGTTCAGCTCGACCGCGGTCACGCGCTGCATGCGCAAGACCTGGTGGCAATACCGCGTGATCGCCGCGGCGCCGAGGCCAAGTTGCACGGCGTGCCCGCGCGACACCTCGGCACTGTCGCGCCACAACATCCAGGCCATCATGCGCTGCACATACTCGAGCACCAGCTCTCTGGGCTTGCGCAGGTCCATCGCACCCTGCACCCACGGCGTATCGCCCAGGTGCAGTGTGCGCAGGCCGTCGTGCTCGGCGATGGTCGCGGTGGGCAGCTCGGGCTGTGTCACGCGACACCCGCATCGTCGAACACGTCGCGCCACGCCGCCAGCTTGCGCTCGAACGACCAGCTGGCGTTGGCCGGGCTGGTCGAGGGCAGGCGGTGGACCGGCAGGCCCAGCTTGCGCGTCACTCGCGCCGCACGTGCCGACTCGCCGCCGTTGTGGGCGATCGCCACCAGGGCCGGCAGGCGCTGCACCAACCCGGCAAGGTCGTTCGGTTGCGCGTCTTCGATCGCGCTGTCCAGGCTGCCCTCGCGGTGGCAGGCGGCGTACACGTCCCACAGGCCGAGGCCGTGGCGTTGCAGCTGCGCCAGGCGCTCGGGGTATGGCAGCGACGCCAGCTCGAGGCCCCACAGCGCCGCCAGGATCGGCCAGAAGTGGTTGCGCGAATGCGCGTAGTACTGTGCGGCCTCGAGCGAGGCCACGCCGGGAAAACTGCCGAGCACGAGCAGGCGGGTGCGCGGGCCGGCCACCGGCGGCAGGCCCTGCAGCAGCGTGGCCACGGCCCTCACGGTGCCACCGCGGCCATCAACGGCAGCAACCGCGGAAAAGCCGCCATCGTGTTGGCCGCCGTGCACGCCGCGGCTTCTTCCAGCGCCCATCCGCGCAGCACTGCCAACGTCTGGCCGATGCGCGGCAACTCGGCCGGCTCGTTGCGGCTGGCCGGCCGCTCGCCGCGCTCGCCCGCCTTGACGTACAGCCATTGCGGCGGGATGTCGGGCGCATCGGTTTCCAGCACTGGCACGGTAGCCGGCAGCGTGGCCGCCAGATGGCGGATCTGCAGCGCGCGCTCGAAGGTCATCGCACCGCCGAAACCGAGCTTGAAGCGGCGCTCGGCGAACTGCATCGCCTGGGCAGGGCTGCCATTGAAGGCGTGGGCGATGCCGCCCACCACCTCGATGCGGCGCAGCTGCTTGAGCAAGCCGTCGGCCGATCGTCGTACATGCAGGATCACCGGCAGGCCGTGCGCGCGGGCGAGCTTGAGCTGTGCGACGTAGAAGCGCTCCTGCCTGGCAAGATCCAAGCCGGGCACGAAGTGATCGAGGCCGATCTCGCCGACCGCGACCAGATGCGGGTCGTCGCGGTGCGCCTGCAGGGCCTCGGCCAGCCGCTCCAGGTCGGCATCGGCGGCCGCGTCGACATACAGCGGGTGGATGCCCAGCGCATACGCCAGGCCGTGCCGATGGGCCAGCGCGATCAGCGCGGGAAAACCCTCCACCGCGACCGCCGGCAGCACCTGCATCGCGACGCCGGCGGCGCGGGCGCGCGCCAGCACCGCGTCGCGGTCGGCGTCGAACTCGTCGGCGTCGAGGTGGCAGTGGCTGTCGATCCAGGGCATCGCAACAATGATCCCACGGCAAGCACTGCGGGCCGCCGCGTGGTACTGTTTTGACCTGATTGGCCGCCTTTGCCGGAGCATTCGATGAGGCGAACCCCGCTGTACAGCGCGTCGACCCCCCGGGACCAGCCAGCGGTCGGCGGCGCAGCGCCGCAGCCCGCCGCAGCCACGGCGGCTCAGGCCCAGGGCGGGTTGCCGACGCGGCGCGCGGCTGCGGGGGGCCGCCGTCGCTCGTGGCTGCCGACCGCCGCCGCGGCGCTGATCGGCGCGACACTCGCCGCCCTGCTGTTGTTGCGGTTCGGCCCGCCCGGTGCACGCGCACTGACCCAAGACGACATCGACCGCGCGGTGCTGCACACGCTGAACACCAAGTCGCTGCCGGCGCCCGCCGCCAAGGCCTTTGAGGGGGTACGCGACTCGGTGGTCAAGGTCATCGGCTGGGCCGATCCGAAAGAGGCCAAGCCCAAGGCAGCCAAGGACGGCAGCGAAGGCAAAGAGGGCAAGGCCGCGAAGAAGGGCAAGGACAGCAAGGATGCCAAGCGCGCCCGGCCCAAGGTCGACGGCGACGAGGACGAGCGTGACGAGCGCACGGAACGCGGCATAGGCACCGGCGTCGTGATCATGGACAACGGCACCATCCTGACCAATCTGCACGTGGTCTTCGGCGCCAAACGGATCCAGGTGGTGTTCGCCGATGGCCTGGAGGCCGATGCCGACGTGATCGCGCTGCGCCCCGAGCACGACCTGGCCGTCCTGCGCGCGCGCAAGATTCCCGATGACCTCAAGGCCGCGACGATGCGCAGCACGCACGACCTGAGGCCCGGCGACCGCGTGACCGCCGTCGGCTTCCCGTTCGGCATCGGGCCGTCGGTGTCGCACGGCGTGGTCTCGGGCCTGAAACGCGAGTTCCGCTCGCCCGAAGGCCAGCGCATCCTGACCAACCTGATCCAGTTCGACGCCGCCGCCAACCCCGGCAACTCGGGTGGCCCGCTGGTCACCGACGACGGTGAGGTGGTCGGCATCGTGACCGCGATCTACAACCCGACGCAGGAGCGCTTCTTCGTCGGCATCGGCTTTGCGGTGCCGATCGAGAATGCCGCCCAGGCGGCCGGCATGCCACCCTTCTGACTCTTCGAGATTGCAGGAAGCCAACATGACTGAACGCGTTACCGCCAGCCAATCGGGCGCCCTGATGGAGCAGTTGCTCTACGAAGTCAAGCGTGTCGTGGTCGGCCAGGACCGTTTTCTCGAGCGCGTGCTGGTGGCGATGCTGGCACAGGGCCACCTGCTGGTCGAGGGCGTGCCCGGGCTGGCCAAGACGCTGACGGTGAAGACGCTGGCGCGCACGCTGTCGGGCCAGTTCAAGCGCATCCAGTTCACGCCCGACCTGGTGCCCGCCGACCTGGTGGGCACGCGGATCTACAACCAGAAGAGCGGCGAGTTCGGCACCACGCTCGGCCCGGTGTTCACCAATCTGCTGCTGGCCGACGAGATCAACCGCGCGCCGGCCAAGGTGCAGAGCGCGCTGCTCGAAGTGATGCAGGAGCGCCAGGTGACGATCGCCGGGCAGACACACCACGTGCCCGAACCGTTTCTGGTGATGGCCACGCAGAACCCGATCGAGACCGAGGGCACCTACCCGCTGCCCGAAGCCCAGGTCGACCGCTTCATGATGAAGGTGCTGGTCGGCTACCCGAGCGAGGACGAGGAGTTCGTCATCGTCGAGCGCGTCACCGGCGCGCCGATCGAGGTTGCCGCCGTGGCCACGCCCGAGCAGCTGATGCAGCTGCAGCGCGATTGCCGCAGCGCCTATGTCGACCCGTCGCTGATCACCTACGCCGTGCGGCTGGTGGGGGCCACGCGCGAGCCGGCCAAGGCGGGGTTGAAGGACCTGGCCAAGTACGTGGCCTTCGGCGCCAGCCCGCGCGCCACCATCTGCCTGATCGAAGGCGCCCGGGCGCTGGCCTTCCTGCGCGGCCGCGGCTACGTGCTGCCCGAGGACCTGCTCGACCTCACCGGCGACGTGCTGCGCCACCGCATCTCGCTGACCTACGAAGCGTTGGCCGACGGCATCACGACCGACGCGCTGGTCGAGCGCATCGTCAAGGCCATGCCGGCCCCGGCCAAACCCCTCGCCCACCCGCAAGATGAGCGCGCCACAGCCAACGGCTGACCACGCCGACGGCTTGCAGCCGTCGGTGCAGGCCCTTCTGCAGCGGCTGGAGTGGACCGTGCTGAAGCGCCTGGACGGTGCGCTGCAGGGCGACTACCGCACGCTGCTGCGAGGCAACGGTGTCGACCTCGCCGACCTGCGCGAGTACCAGCACCACGACGACGTGCGCCATATCGACTGGAACGTCACCGCCCGCATGGATGCGCTGCACGTGCGCCAGTACATCGAAGACCGCGAGCTCGCGGCCTGGTTTCTGCTCGACCTAAGCCCATCGGTCGACTTCGGTTCGCGCCAGAGAAAGCGCAGCGTTTCCGAAGCCTTCGTCGGGGTGATGGCCAGCCTGGTGCTGCGCCATGGCAACCGCGCCGGTGCCGTGCTCTACGGCAACGCGGTCGACACGGTGCTGCCGGCCAGGAGCGGGCGGCGCCACGTGCTGCACCTGATGCAGCGCATGCGTTCGCGTCCGGCGGCGCTGCCCGCCGGCGGCACGCGCCTGGCCGATTTGATCGAACGCGCGCAGCCGACGATGCGCCAACGCGCCTGCGTCTTCGTGGTTTCAGACTTCATCAGCGAAGACGGCTGGGAGGCACCGCTGGCACGGCTGGCCGAGCGCCACGACGTGGTCGCGGTGCGCCTGTACGACCCGCTCGAGATGACGATGCCCGACCTTGGCCTGGTGCTGCTGCAAGACAGTGAAACCGGCGAGCAGGTGTTCGTCGATACCGGTGCGCGCGGCTTTCGCGAGCGCTTTGCCGAAGTCGCGACGCGACGCGAGGCGGCCTTGCGCGCCTCGCTGGCGCGTGCCGGTGTCGACACGCTGGAGCTGTCGACCGAGGCCGACCTCGGCGACGCGATCCTGCGTTTCGTCGACGCGCGACGGCAGCGCAGCCGCATGGCGGCCGGCGCGATGGCGCACACCAGGAGACTCGCATGAGTTTTCTCTGGCAGGAGGCGCTCTGGGCGCTGCTGCTGCTGCCCTTGCTGGTGCTGGCGTACCTGTGGCTGCTCAAGCGCCGCAAGAAGACGGCCGTGACCTGGGCCAGCCTGGGCATCGTCAAGGAGGCCATGGGCACGCAGCGCACCTGGCGCCGCCATGTGCCGCCCGCCTTGCTGCTGCTGGCGCTGGCGGCGCTGCTGGTGGCCACCGCACGGCCGACGGCGGTCATCACGCTGCCGCTGGTCGAGCAGACCGTCGTGCTGGCAATGGACGTGTCGGGCTCGATGCGTGCGACCGACGTCGAACCGAATCGCCTGGTGGCCTCGCAGAACGCGGCCAAGTCGTTCGTCGCCGAATTGCCGCGAGCGGTGCGCGTCGGTGTGGTGTCGTTTGCCGGCACCGCGGCCATCGTGCAGCCCCCCACGCTCAGTCGCGACGATGTGGTGGCCGCCATCGACCGCTTCCAACTGCAACGCGGCACGGCCATCGGTAGCGGCATCGTGCTCTCCCTGGCGACCATCTTCCCCGACGCCGGCATCGACCTGTCGCAGATCACCGGCCAGCGCCTGATGCCCAAGGCGCTCGGTGATACCAAGCCGGAGAAGCAATTCACGCCGGTGGAGCCCGGCAGCTACGGCTCGGCGGCGGTGATCCTGCTGACCGACGGCCAGCGCACCACGGGCCCCGACTCGATGGATGCCGCCAAGATGGCCGCCGACCGCGGCATCAAGGTCTACACCGTGGGCATCGGCACCAAGGACGGCGAGACGATCGGCTTCGAGGGCTGGTCGATGCGCGTGCGGCTGGACGAGGAAACCTTGAAGCAGATTGCCGGAGCCACGCGCGCCGAGTACTTCTACGCCGGCACGGCCAACGACCTGAAAATGGTCTACCAATCGCTCGGCACGCGCCTGACGGCACAGAAGAAGGAGACCGAGATCACCGCGCTGTTCGCCGCGCTGGGCGGATTGCTGGCGCTGGCCGCAGCCAGCTTGTCGCTGTGGTGGTTCGGGCGCGTCGCCTGAACTGATGCAACAGGGTCTCGAACTCCCCTGGCTCGACGACGACGCCGCGCCGTTTCCGCCCACGTCAAGCGCGCTCGGCACCGGCAGCGATGCGCCCGGCCTGCTCGCCGCCGGCGGGCAGCTCAGCCCGCAACGGCTGGACGAGGCCTACCGGCACGGCATCTTCCCCTGGTACAGCGACGGCCAGCCGGTGCTGTGGTGGGCGCCCGACCCACGCATGGTGCTGCCGGTGGACGAGTTCAGGATCAGCCGTTCGCTGCGCAAGGCGCTGGCCCGCTTCATCCGCACGCCCGGCTGCGAAGTGCGCATCGACAGCGCCTTCGAGCGCGTGATCGCCGCCTGCGCCGGCACGCTGCGCGAAGGACAAAGGGGCACCTGGATCCTGCCGCCGCTGCAGCGCGCCTACACCGCCTGGCACCGCGCCGGCGCGGTGCACAGCGTCGAGACCTGGATCGACGGGCAGCTCGTCGGCGGACTGTACGGCGTGGGCCTCGGCCGCATGTTCTTCGGCGAATCGATGTTCTCGCACGCCACCGACGCGTCGAAGATCGCGCTGGCCGCACTGGTGGCGTTTTGCCGCGTCCACGCGATCACGCTGATCGACTGCCAGCAGAACACGCGGCATCTGGACTCGCTGGGCGCGCGCGAGGTCTCGCGCATCGATTTCGAGCGCCACCTGGCCCTCAACCTGGGGGCCCAAGGGCCGCCAGCCTGGACCTATGATGCGGCGCATTGGGCCCGGCTGGGGCTCGAGTCCCGCCCAGGGGTTGGCCCGCAGTGAGTTCGACTTGACCGCGCCGAAAGAACTCCCCCTCGCTTCGTTGCAGTTCTATGCCACGGCGCCCTACCCGTGCAGCTACCTGCCGGGCCGCCAAGCGCGCTCGCAGGTGGCCACGCCCAGCCACCTGATCCACGCCGACGCCTACTCGGGCCTGGTGGCCACCGGTTTTCGGCGCAGCGGGATGTTCACCTACCGCCCGCATTGCGACGGCTGCCGCGCCTGTGTGCCGCTGCGCGTGCCGGTGGCCGGCTTCGCGGCCACACGCAGCCAGCGCCGGGCCTGGAAGACGCACCAGCACCTGGTGACGCGGGTGCTGCGACTGGGTTTTCTGCCCGAGCATTACCGGCTCTACCTGCGCTACCAGTCCGGCAGGCACAGCGGCGGCGGGATGGACCAGGACAGTGTCGACCAGTACACCCAGTTCCTGCTGCAAAGCCGAGTCAATTCGCGCCTGGTCGAGTTCCGTGAACCGGCGCGCGAAGGCGACGGCCCGCTCGGAGCACTGAAGATGGTGGCCATCCTGGACGTGCTCAACGATGGCCTGTCGGCCGTCTACACCTTCTACGAACCCGAAGCCGACGCCAGTTACGGCACCTACAGCGTGCTGTGGCAAATCGAGCAGACGCGCATCCTGCAGCTGCCGCATGTCTACCTCGGCTACTGGATCGAGGCCAGCGGCAAGATGGCCTACAAGGCCGGCTTCAAGCCCCATCAGCTGCTGGTCGACGGCCAATGGGTGGCCGGCCAAAGCTAGAGCAGAACGATGTCGTATTGAGGGGGTGGGTTCGGAAAGCGTAAGCAGGTCAACGACTTTCAGCGAACCGATGGGCTCACGCGACTTCGAGCTACCCGTCTGGCTACCCGCATGGCATGGGCTTTCGCGAGACTTCGCGGGACTGCGTGAACCGGCATCAAGACGAATGCTGCCGAACCGCGCGCAGCATCGGCAACAGGGCAGGAACGTCGGCGACCACGATGCTCCACAGCGTGTCGTTGTCGATGCCGAGATAGGCATGAATGAGACGGTTGCGCGTGGCGACGATCATGCGCCACGGCACCTGCGGATGCGCATGACGCACATCGTCGGGTACGTGGGTCGCAGCCTCGCCGATGAGTTCGAGGTTGCGCAGGGTCGCGTCATAGACCAGCGTGTTGGCGACGAACGCGGGCTGATCCAGCCCTGCCGTGTAGGCCAGCACCTTCTCGGCGAAGGCAATCATGTCGTCGATGTAGAAGCGCCACTCGCGAACGCCGTCAGACATGCACGGCCTCGCGTTCGACATAGGGCCGCAGCTCGGGGCGCAGCGCCTTGTCGGTGACCAGGTCCACCCGACGCCCGAGCAGATCCTCGAGAAAGAACTGCACGCCAAAGTAGCGTGACGACGTGGCTGGCCCGTCAAACGAGACCAGGATGTCCACATCGCTGTCGGCGCGCGCCGAATTGCGGAC
>Ga0315287_10001796_pt1 | contig 20051 bp, 15 predicted proteins | sample YL17G11_0_MG_FD_205037 | JGI IMG/M metagenome (GOLD analysis project Ga0315287, IMG submission 205037) | Sediment microbial communities from Yellowstone Lake, YNP, Wyoming, USA - YL17G11_0 | ecosystem: Environmental > Aquatic > Freshwater > Lake > Sediment | place: USA: Wyoming | collected...
TATAGATATTAATTTCTTTAATGATAGAGCGCTGGAACACCTGAAAATATGAAGATATGTCGGGGCTGGTTGAGGGTGCGGTCAAGAATATGCCCCAAAATAGTAACGACAAAAAGCGAAAGAAATTTCTGATGAATGCATCGGGGGTCAGACCTTGACTTTTGACTTTTGATATTTTACGGACAAATCTCATTCGAGAGTCATCCTCCTTTTTGAAAACATCGAGCTTGGCTCCAAGAGGCAATAGTCTGAGGCATCGCCCCCGCGGGATTTATGAAAGGGCAGGGCAATCCTGCCAAGGCGGGACCCTACAAAATGAAAAAAGCGCTCTGAGTCTTTTTGACCCAATGAGCGCTCTATGGTTTGCCGCAGCATCTTCTTTTCAATTCCCCTGTAAAACCAAGCCCAAAATACGTCTTTTTTTGAATACTTTATACTTTAAAAACGATTTATACCAAATTTACACAAACCTGTCAAGGAAAGCCCATGAAAAGTATTCTATTTGTGTGATTGACAAATTAAGCGGAACCATTTTAAAATTAGCGAGGTAGAATTTCGGAAAGACTGAGCCGAGGCAACATTGTAACCTGGGTCGGGCCGGATAAGAATATCAGAAATACACAGGGAGATTTTTTATGAACTCAAAAGAGCGGATGCTGTGCGCGCTGAACCTGGGAGTCCCGGACATGGTGCCAATCTGGGAACAGGCCTACAACGAGTCGAGCATCATCGGCATTGCCAAACATTTCATGGATGCGGAAAAGCTCCCGGAACCCAAGCTGGTCATGGACATGAGCGGCGAGGAAAAATTCAAGATGATCGGGGGCCTGGTGGCTTTTGTCAAAGCGCTAGGTATAGACGGCGTGACCGCGGTCTCGCTGGCGCCTCGCACGCGCGTGGACAAGGAGCACATGAAAGACAGCCAGGGGGTTGTGTATCACCTGAGCGATTTCGGAGAGCCGTATCCGGTGCAAGGCCCGATTAAAGACATCTCTGACCTTAAGGACTTCAAGATGAGGCCGGTTGAGGACCCCGACTTTTTGATGCTGGATGTCTTCAAGTCCGCGCTCCCGGACCGGGGCTTTGCCTATCACATGTCCGGGACCTTCAAGCTGAGCTGGACCCTGCGCGGCTCCATGGAAGCCCTGCTCATGGACTATGTCTTAAACCCGGCGCTCGCGCACAAGCTGGCGAGGCTGGTCACGGACCACTGTTTTTTTACCATAGAGAAAGCCTTTGCCAAAGGCGCGGATTTCATCATCCTGGAGGGCGACCTTGCCTACAACCCCGGGCCGATCATGAGCCCCAGGCATTACCTCGAATTCATCGCGCCCTACCACAAGGAGATTTGCGACGCGGTGCACAAGCTGGGCAAGAAGATCGCCAAGCACAGCGACGGAAAGCTCACCCCGCTCGTGCCCCTTCTGCTCGACGCCGGGTTTGACGGCATCCATCCCATCCAGCCCCAGTGCATGGACATCGGCGAGATCAAGCGCGAGTTCGGCAAGCGCGCCTGCATCATGGGCAACATCGATTGCAGTTATTTGCTGGTGTTCGGCTCGCCGGAAGAGGTGAAAGAGAATGTCAGGGAGACCATTGCCATCGCAGCGCCCGGCGGAGGGTACATCATCAGTTCCTCCAATTCCATCCACCCGGGAGTGAAGCCGGAGAACTACATCGCGATGGTGGAAGCCGCAAAAAAATACGGGGTCTATCCCAGGCTGGCGGGTTGATTTTTCGTGACCTTGCGCTTCCTGAGATAAATAGCCAACAAAAAGGGTATGGCATAGAGCGCTGCCGAAACATAGAAGTTTTTGAGATCAGCCTTGGCTGACATCATGCATCCCCCGCCGCCTCCTGATTCACCCGCTGCCCCGGTGGCGATAGCCGAAGGCGGACATTGTCCGCTGTCAACAACATGCTCACAGAGTTTCTGGGACTCGTTGCAGGAATCAACGGTGCAAATATCGCTGTCATCGCAGTTCATCCCGGAATGATCGGAACAAGCGCCCTCCTGGCAAATATCCGCGCCGTTGCAAAATATGCCGTCATCGCAGGGAGCGGTGTTATTGACATATTCGCAGAGGTCATCATCTTCGCTGCAGGAATCGTCGGTGCAGATGTTGTGATCATCGCAGTTCCTGCCCGAATGGATCGAGCAAGAACCGGCGCTGCAAGCGTCGGTCCCGTTACACCACAGACCATCGTCGCAAGACAAAGTGTTGGGGGAATGCACGCACCGGGCTTCGGACTCGTTGCAAAAATCGTCGGTGCAGACATTGCCGTCGTTGCAGTCCAGGTCTGAATGGACCGTGCACGCGCCGGCCCGGCAGAAGTCCGCGCCGTTGCAGAACAATCCGTCGTCGCAGGGGCCGCTCTGGTTTTTATGTTTGCACGAACGGGAGGCCTCATGGCATTGATCCGCGGTGCAGGCGTTGCTGTCGTCGCAATTGACCGGGGACCCGGCATCGCAGCGTTCCAAAGTTTCATTGCAGGCTTCAACCCCATTGCAGTAAAGACCGTCATCGCAGGTTATTCCGGCATGTATTCCGCAGGTTCCATTGCTGCAGGTGTCGGTCCCGTTGCAGAACAGGCCGTCGTCGCAAGGCGCAGCGTTGTTGACATGCACGCACCCATTCACCGGGTTGCAAGTGTCATTCGTGCAGGGATTCCCGTCATCACAATTCAAGGTGTCGCAGTCTTTTAGAACATACATAAAAATGTCATAGTTACCATACCGGTTCGCGGTATAAACAACCTTGTTCTCATAAATGACTGGACAAGTTGGGACCGGGCCGATGGGGAGATCGGTGTCAACAGAGGTTTTCAAATCATGGACCACAACGACGGAACCGGTCCGCCGGAAAACTACATACTTTCCGTAAATGGCGCCGCAGTCATAAGCTGAGCTTGAGATAAGAGTGTCCTCAAGCGTGTCAACATTGAATAAATAAAGGCCTTGATTTGTATTATAGCGAGGCGGGCCCCAATAGTTATATAATATTTTATTCTCAGAAACATCAGCAACATAAGTTATATATTTGTTTGCCACCAATTTAATATCGCCAGGATGGGGCAAATGAGCATAATAATAAGTTGGAAACCCGACGCAAGAACCCATGCCGTTGCAAGGAACAGAACAATCAGGAAGAATAAACCATGAAACCAGATCATCCCAAATGAAAATATGGTCCGCAGCGCCAACATCGGAAAATATCGATTCAATGCCGGTGGTTAAATTATATGAATAAATATCTGTATTTTCCGAATCCGGATCGATATTATCGAAATTACAACCAAGATCATTTCTGTCGTCAGTCCATAAGACATAATTTCCGAAAATAGCCGGGGCCCATTGTAAGTGGGGATCATTGGTGATGCGGAACTCCGTCCTCAGACCAATATCATACAAGTAAATGTCATTATAGGCTGCATATACAACCTTGCTCTCAAATATGCGCTGCCCCCCGCCGCTGGCTATTCTGAACTCGGAGGATGTGAGCAGATCAAACACATAGATTCCTGAGCCGGGGTTTCGGTTATCCCGATATATGATGTAATTGTCCCAAATATCCGGGTCCGTTTGAGCGGCGGGATTAGTGGTGATCCTGATTTCCTGGGCGTTTATGGCAAGAGTCGGGAGAAAAAGAGTCAGGATGCAGATGAATAGTAAAAGGCCTGCATGACAATATTTGAAAAGCAGTTGTTTTGGTTTCATGGCAGCCTCCCTCCCTTGCTCGTTGCCCTGGTTTTTCAGTTCAGAAAATTCTCTTTAATCTTGCCCTCGCTTTATTATTAAATTGTTTTTATTATAGACGATATTTGGAATAGATGTCAAGTCGAAAATGCAACCGGACTAATTAATCCCGAAAGGACAGTAATCAAGGCGCTGCGGGCTTGGGCGGATTCGATTTAGTCGAGGAAGACTTTTTCACCCAGGGCCCCTTGTTGATTAGCACATGGAAATCACTGGCATATTCCGAGTCGTCCTCGTAATGGATCAGGATGTCGGATAGGCCGTCGTTGTTCAGGTCCATGGCTCGGTTGAACAAGGAAGCCGGGATCACGATCTTTTCGTCAATTCCCATCAGGTTGCCGTCGCAGTCGCGCAGGCTCACAGTGAGCGCTCCCTTTTCCTCGCCCACGCACTGGTCAAGGCAACCGTCGCCGTTGTAGTCCCCGAAGATATTGGGTATGCCGCTGTCCAGCCGGAACTTGGTGATGTTGAACTTTAGCGCGGTGGTGAAGGTCCGGTCCGGGAGCTCCTTGAATTTGTGGTCCCTGCTCTGGAGGAAGAAGTTCCATTTGACGGGAATTCCGCTCAAGACCAGGGCCTTTCCCGCGGACCAGGCGCCCAGGTCCATGGATGGGAATATGATATCGAGCAGCCCGTCTTTGTTGGCGTCCCTGATAAAGGCGCCCATCACCGTGTTATCCATTTTGAACTCGATGTCGGGAGCATTTTTATCTATGCCGTTGCTTTTTCCCCAGAAAAGAAGGCTCCGGGATTTCAGGTTGCCCATGCCGCCCTGGGTCTGAGTGGCGACAATATCCACCCGGCCGTCCCGGTCAATATCCTCGAAGGCGAAGTTGGGAAACTGGTCCTGCCGGCGCTTGCTCTTGGAGTCTTTCATGATGTCCAGGTTGTACCTCCTGGCCGGCGCAGCCGTGAATCCATGGCCGGTCTGGAGAAAAATTTGGATGATGTTCCTTGAGGTCACGATCAGGTCCGGCAGTTTGTCGGCGTTGCTGTCATAGGAAAAAATCCGGGGAACGTGATAAACCACCTGGAAATTGGGGGCGTCATCCCCGCCCAGAAATTTGCCCATGTCCCAGCTCATGATACCCATGCTGGGGCGAAACTCGATTTTTTGCTGAAGGAATTGGTAGTTGTCCATCTGCTTTGCGTACAAGGCATCGTAAAAACCAACCACCAGAATGTCGTCCTTGCCGTCCCCGGAATAATCGCGCGCGAACCGGTAATGAGGCACTCCCCGTTCATAGGCGAACGCGACCACGGACTGGGCCGGGAACATCTCCTTGAGCGGCCCCACCTTTGGGCCCCGGACCGAGGAATAGAAGATGCCCTTGTCGGTGAGGAACACCAACTCCTTGCCTGGGTCCGGGCTGACATCGCCCACATCCATTGAAGATACTTCCGCGGGAAAAGTCCAGTCGATCTTGTTTTTGATGTCAAACCCTCGGCCGGGGATCTGGCGGTAGATGGTCAGAAACCGTCCCGGCGGCTCCATGCTCTTGTCAATATGGATCACGCTCAGGTCCAACAGCTTGTCCCCGTCCAGGTCCTCGGCGATGATGTCGGTAATCACTCCCCGGACCTTGAAGTCGAGCCGTTGGAAGCGTTCCTGGGCTTGGAGCAACAGGGGCAGGCAAAAAATCGCCAACGCGAAACAAGCGGTCTTGCCGGTCTTATATTTCATCAAAGGAAACACCTCTCGCAAATCTTGGGAACAACTGGTTATTAAGCTAGCACGGCAATGGAGACGCGTCAATAAGATGAGAAGAAAGTCCTTGACAACCCGAGCCCTCAAAGCCTATACTAGCCGTCGATTTTGATTTTGGCTTTTTTGGGCGGACCCGTCTAAAAAAATATCGGAAAGGAAACGAATATGTCTGGGAATTACACGGTGATCGCTTGGGAGAAGAAAGGGATGGTGGCCGAGGTCTTTCTCAACCGGCCCGAGAAAAGGAACGCCATGAACCCGCCGTTCTGGCCGGAGATCCGCGAGGTCTTTGAAACCATCCACCGCGACCCGGAAATCCGCGTCGCGATCCTGGCCGGCAACGGCAAGCAGTTCTGCGCGGGCCTGGACCTGATGGCCAGCTCGTCGGTGTTCAAGGGCAGCGAGGCCTCAGGCGAGATGGACAGCGTTTATCACCTGATCCTGGAGATCCAGGAATCGCTCAACGTTATTGAGGAGTGCAAGAAGCCGGTGATCGCGGTAGTCCACGGCGCTTGCATCGGGGGCGGCCTGGACTTGATCGCGGCCTGCGATATCCGGCTGGCCAGCCGGGACGCCACTTTCTCGCTCCGCGAGGCCAGGATCGCCATGATCGCGGACCTGGGCAGCCTGAACCGCCTGCCCGCCATCATCGGCCAGGGCAACACCCGGGAACTGGCATTCACCGGAAAGGACATCGATGCGGAGCGCGCGCTTGCCATCGGCCTGGTCAACGCCGTGTATCCCGACCGCGAGAGCTGCCTGGCCGCGGCGCGCGAGATGGCCGCGGAGATATGCTCGGCCGCGCCCATGGCCGTGCAGGGCGCCAAGGAGGTGCTCAACTTCTGCAAAAACAAATCAGTCCGGGACGGTCTTGACTATGTGGCGGCGCGGAACGCCTTGTTGCTCAAGTCCGCGGACTTGATGGAAGCGTTGGCCGCGTTCGTCCAAAAACGCAAGCCGGAATTCAAGGGCAGGTGAAAAAAAAGGGCGCCCCCTCAAGGAGGCGTCCTTTAAAAATCTCAATGTTTTTTCAACAATCCCCGCCCTTGACGGGAGGGGATTAAGGGGCGGGAAATTTTTTCTGAAATTATTTTCACCCCCACCCTGACCCTCCCCCATCGCAGGGGGAGGGAATTTTCTATTGTAGATTTAAATTTATTTGTTGTTGCCCACCAACAGGTCCTGACTTTATTTCTTTTCCTGCTTGCCCACCTTGGCTCCGGAGTCCACGCTGATGGTTTCCTTGTACTCCACAACGTCGATATTGCAGTTCGGCCCGAGCTTGACCGTGCGGCCTTTTACAAACTTGGCGTTGACATTTTCAAGCGAGACCTCGTCCCCCTCGATTTTGTCGGTGTTGAGACGGGAGTTGCGGAAGATTATGTCCAGCAAGCGCTTGACCTCAATGTGCTTGCCTTTGATGGAGCCGATCTTGGACTCGCTGTTGATTGAGATTTTGATCTTGTCCGCGTTCAGCGTCCCTCCGATTTCCAGTCCGCCTGCAGAGGAAAATGATTTGACGGTGACATCCTTGGCGAATTTCAAGCCGCCGGAAACATTGACTGTGTTGCCTTGGAGAAGATCGCCGTTGACCGAGCCCGAAGCCTCCAGGTCTTTCACGGCCATTTTGCCCGAGACCTTGAGCGAGCCGGAAGACTCCACCAGGTCCGCTTCCAGATTGCCTTCGACCTTCATCGAGCCGCTGCTGTGGACCAGCTTGGAATTGATATTGCCGATTGCTTCCAGAGTGCCGGAGTTGTGGACCTCCTGGGCTTTGACATCGCCGTTGATTTTGGCCGAGCCTGAGATTGAGACCTTGTTATAGTCTCCGCCGCTGATCAGTCCCGTGCCTGAAATTTTTACATCATTGGCCTGTTTGTCCGCGCTTTTAACAATCCCGGTCACGGTAATCAACAACGCCGCGACAAATGCGATTGAGAACAATTTTCTTTTCATGTTATTTCCTCCTTTTTCTCGTTTTTGGTTTGACCCATTTTACTACCGGCCCGCGAATGAATTCAAGTCAGATTTTTCTACGACGCATTTTTCGGGAAAAAGTCATAGTCAAATGTGGGCCTGAAAGGCTGTTCCGGGATGATAAAGCAGCGGTCCATGATATTTTCCAAAATCCAGGTGAACTTCCCCGAGACCATCATTGAACCGCAATGCGCGCATTTCTTGATGTTGCCGGACGGGAGTTCCGCGCCGCAGTTGGGGCAGTATTCCTTGAAGATGCTCCTGGATTTCCGCTCGTCCCCGGGCCGGAGCAGGCTCCAGCCCTGTGAGGAGCCTTCGGACACGAGCGCGGACTCCGGTGATTTTGACCCGCAAAACCCGCATTCCCCGAGTTTCTCCAGGTCCAGGGGCGCCCCGCAGTTTTGGCAATGGCGCGACACATACTCGGTTTTCCGGTAAGGGGTGTTTGTCCGGTCCGAGCGCGCGAACAGGTAATATTCGGTGAATTTGCGCGGCGCCCTTGCTCCCCGCGTGTTCATCCGGTCTTGCTCATCACTAATTTGGAAGACGGCTGACGCTTCTATTTTGGCGATGACATGGTCGGTCCCGCCGTTGTCGTCCGTGTGGCAGTAATGATAGATTTCCGCTTTATTCACCTTGAGGTTTTCGATCAGAAACAGTTGCTTTGAGCGGAGCAATTTTTCAATCCGGTCATACAAGCGCTGGTAAATGTCTGGGCTGATGAATGCGGAGACAATATCGATGTCGCGGTTGACCAGGGCCTCGTGGACCTTGAAAAAAGCGATCTCGGCCATGTCCAGGAACTGGAGCTTGCTGAAGGACAGGTCGCGCTGGGCCAGGTCTGAAATCGATTGCCGCTCCTTGAGCATGAACTCGACCATCTTCTGCTCGGGCGGGGACAGCACCGCTGAGACCGGATCCCGGAAAAACATGAACACGGTCCTGGTCAGCCCGACGATGACCAGGGCCGCGAACCAATATCCCACGGTCCCGATTATCGCAACGAGCTTGAAAGACAGGCCCACAAACTGATGGAGCTCGTTTAACCTTGGGCTTTGGGTCGCGAACCTGAGAACAAGGTAGGTTATAACAACTGCCATCGCGGCCAGAACGAAGAGCCAGAAGAAAACTTTGAATTCGATCCGGACGATTTTTTGTTCCGCGTTCCTGAGCGCGTCTCCTGTTTCTAGCCGGGGAAGCAGCATGGATTTTTCAGTCCGCTTTGGCCGTCATTCTTTGGTCGGAACGGTCGCGCCGCACCGCCAGCAGCGTTCGTTGGTTATGCCCGCGACGTCCTGGACATTGGCCCCGCAACTGGGACATTTGACCAGGCCCAGGACATAGCGCTCCCCGGCGAGCGGGGTGACATTTTGCGGACGGGGCGATGACATTGCCCTGGGCTTCCAGACCGAGGCCTGCGAGATTTCGCTGAGCACCCAGGAGAAGGCGCCGGAAGTAAGCTCGGAGCCGCAGTATTCGCATTTCCCGACTGCGTTCACCTGGAGCGGCGCCCCGCAGTTCGGGCAGTGCTGCGATTGAATTTGCTCACCCCCGCTCTTGGTCTTGACCGAGTCGGAGCGCAGGAAAGTCCAATATTCGGTAAACGGCTGCGGCTCCTGGGAGCCGGAGATCATTTTTTGGGTTTTCTGGTCGATGATGTAGTCCGCGGCAGAGGCGTTGATCTTGACGGTGATATAATCGAAGCCTCCGTCGTGCACCGCTTCCACCAGCTCCACGCTCCCTACCGCCAGCTTGTCCATCTTGTTGATCTTGCCCTCGCTCCTGAACCCGGAAAGCTGGGACTCGAAGCGGCCGAAAAGGGTCGGGCTGATGAAGGCCTTGGCGATGTTCATGTCCCGCTTGGACCAGGCCTCCTGGATTTTGAAGAAGGCGGTGGACGCCAGGTCTTCAAACTGCTGCTCGCTGAAAGCCGGGTCGCGCGCTTTCAGGTCCGCGACCTGCTGGGAAACATTTGCGGCCGCAGCGGCTGTCGAGACCGAGATGAAAGGTTTGGCTGCGCCGCCGCCTCCGGTCACGGCATCGATCACGGAGTCAATGGGCGAATTGCCCGCGGCCGCCCCCATTTTTTTGCGTTTGGATCGCCGGGCGATGACCACGATGATGATTATGATCAGAGCCAGCTTGAAGGGCCAGGGCAGCCGGGAGAAGACCAGGGCGAAAAGCATGCCGATCAGGCCGTCGCCGCCGTCGCCTCCGCCGCCTCCGCCGCCGCTGGAATGGCCGGTGTAATTCTCTCCGCCCCCGCCCCGGGCATAGGCATCAAATCCGAAAAAGAGCATCAGGCCCAGGCTTGCAATTGCGTAGACAATTGCGGGGTTGTTCAAATATTTTTTCCAATTTTTTATTTCCACTTACCCTCCCAATTACTGCGGCCTTTTGATTCTATGGGGCCTCTTCGCTGATGCTCGGACTGGGTATTCGTAGGGGCAGGGCTTGCCCTGCCCTACCCGAGGGCGATGCAATCCCGCCAAGGCGGGACCCTACCAAGATATCGGGCCGGGGTGATGAGGCCAGACCCCTTTCCTCCCTCCGAATTATTGTTTGGTAGGCACCACGTTCCCGCAGTTCCAGCATTTCTCGTTGGTCACGCCCGCGATGTCCTGGACATTGGAGCCGCAGCTCGGGCATTTGACGATCCCCAGCACATAGCGCTCCGCGCCGAGCGGCGAGATATTTTGCGGCCGCTTGGAAAACGCGCGCGGCTTCCAGGCCGATGCCTGGGTGATCTCCGAGAGCACCCATGAGTAATGCCCGGAGGTTACCTCGGAGCCGCAGTAGTCGCACTTGCCGATCGCGTTCACCTGGAGCGGCGCCCCGCAGTTGGGGCAGTGTTTGGAGATCAGCTCGGGCGTCCCGGACGGGGTCTTGACCTGGTCGGAGCGCAAAAAAGTCCAGTATTCCGTGAACGGCTCCGGGTCTTTGGACCCGGAAACGATCTTGCCTGATTTTTCTTCAATCGTGTAATCCGCGGCCGAGGCGTTGATCTTTACCGTGATGTAGTCGTTGCCGCCATCGTGCGCGACTTCCGCCAGGTCCACGGAACCGACCGCCAGTTTTTCCATCTTGTTGACCTTGCCCTCCTGCTTCATCTGGTCGAGCTGGGCCTGGAACCGGTTGAGCAGGGTGGGGCTTACGAAGGACCTCGCGCTTGACATGTTGCGTTTGCTCCATGCGTCCTGGACCTTGAAGAAGGCGGTGGACGCGATGTCATCGAATTGCTGCTCGCTGAAGTTGGGGTCTTGCTTTTTGAACTCCGCGATCTGGTCGTTCAAGTTAATGACCGGGGCGGGCCCGCCCGCGACATTGGAAATGGCACCGGTCATTGCGCTCATGATGTTGGCCGCGGCTGCCGAACTTCCGCGGGCCGCTGCCGCGGCATCGATCTTCCTTTTCTTGGACCGGATCACCAGGTAAACGATCGCGATGAAAATGATGAAACCCAGGGCCTTGCCCGCTCCGCTCGGCTCACCGCTTCCTCCGGAACTTCCGGAACTGCCGGAGCTGCTGGAACTGCTGGGCCTGCTGGAGGAAGAGGAATGAGACCTGTGGGAAGATGACTTGCGGGAGCTGGAGGATGAGGACTTCCGGGATGATCCGGAACTGTAATTCTGTCCGCCGCCAGCGCGCGCGTGTGAAACCTGGACCGGCGCCAGGGCCAGGGCCGCGGCCGTTATCACGGCAAAAATGAAGACAGCGATTCCCGCTTTTTTATGTCTCATAATATCCTTCCTTGTTTCTGACCCGGTTTCCAAAAACCCGGGGCCTTGAAAAAACATCCCTCAAGGGTTTCGATTTATATTCGCATATCAGTTGATTTCTTTCAAGAGCAGAGACCAAACCAAAGGCTTATTTTTTCCACGGAATCCGCGCGTGAAGAATTTCACGGGCATCAATTTAAAAATCAACCGCTTTTTCCGACTCCCAGACTTTTTTGCCGGTTTTATCGATGTAGGCGATTTTTTCGTCGCCCAGTTTGATCTTGGCCAGGCCGTCCCTGAAGAAAAATCCCTGGCGCAGGTCCCCGGTCTTGTAGTCCATGTAATCCTCGTCCTCAATCCCGAGCGCGATCTCGTTCAAGGTGATGACCACCTTGCCGGTCTTGTCTATGAAGCTGTCAACCGCGGGGTTTGCGACTCCGACCCCGGCCATGCCGTCATGGAAACTTTCCGCGCCGCAGAACCGGGGCGTGATGACCATGGCCCCGGTCTTGTCGATGTATCCCCAGTTGGCGGCGCCGCCCTGGGCGAACCCGGTTGAGACCGCGGCCAGTCCCTCGGAGAAGGATTTTGCGTCCGGGTATCCGGGCGAGATGACAAACTGCCCGGACTTGTCGATAAAACCGTACATCATTCCCCGGTCGGTCTTGGCCTGCACCAGGGCCAGGCCTTCGGAAAAAGGCCGGTAAACGCCCGTCTCGGACTTGATGGTGAAAACGACATTGCCGCTTTTGTCAACCGCTCCCACGCTCCCGGTCCCGAGCGCCATCAGGGCCAATCCCTCGCGGAAGGGCGAGCAGAAAGTATCCGACTTGTTGACCACGGTCTTGCCGGTCCGGTCAACATACCAGGCCGGTTTCCCCTCATACTTGGCCATGCAGCCCATGCCCTCGGAAAAGGGCTTGGGGTTCACGCTCCGGGGAGCAAACAGAAAATTGCCGGACTTGTCAATGTAGCCGGACTTGTCAGCGCCGGTCACCACCGCGAAGCCTTCGCTGAAATCCCCAGCCACGCTGTAGCTCATGGGGATAACCAGCTTCCCGGTCTTGTCGATGTACCCGTATTTTTCGCTGTTGCTTTTCACCCGGGCCAGGCCTTCGGAAAAAGGCCTGGCGCTTTTGAACTGGCCTGGGATCACTTTGTGACCGGACCGGTTGATGTACCCGTAGCCGGCGAAGGTTCCGTCCGGGTTCCAGAAAGGAGCCGGGAACAAGGCGCCGGAGTCCTCGGACTTCACAGGCCCGCTGATAAAAATTGTAAAAATTATTAGCAAAACGCACGGAACGATCATGCCTTTGCTTTTCATGTCCAGCCCTCCGGTTTTATAGTCTGAGCAGCTAATAGTAGTCGGGTTTTTCCGACTCCCAGGTTTTTTTGCCGTTCTTATCCAGGTATTCGATTTTGCCGCTTTTAAGCCTGACTTTGCACAACCCGTCCTTGAAGAAAAATCCGCTGCGGCGGTCCCCGGTTTTGTAATCGAATTTATCTTCGTAATCAACCGCGGGCACCGCATCTTCCAGGGTGAATAGGATTTTTCCGGTCTTATCGATAAAGCTGTAAGCCGAGGACTCCGCGGCGACCACGGAGGCCAGCCCTTCGTGAAAGCTTTCCGCGGTATGGAATTTGTCGGGGATCTTCATGGCTCCGGTTTTATCTATGTATCCCCAATTGACGGCGCCGCCCTGCGGGTTCCCGACTGAGACCGCGGCCAGTCCTTCGGAAAAGGGGTGCGCGTCAAGGTATTGCGGCTGGACCGTGAATTCCCCGGTCTTGTCGATGAAGCCGAACCTCATGCCCGCATCGGTCATTGCCTGCACCAGGGCCAGCCCTTCGGAGAACGGCCGATATGCCCCCACCTGCTTTTTGATGGTGAAGACGACGTTTCCGCTTTTGTCCATGGCGCCGATGCTTCCGCTTTCCGCGGAGCTCATCTGATAGCCCCGTCCGGTCGGGTTGCTCAGGATTCCGGTCCCGCTTCCCACAAACAATAGCGCCAGGCCCTCATGAAAGGGCGCGCATGCCCCGAAGGCCCTGCTGATCATGGTCCTGCCATATTTGTCCACCCACCAGATCTCACCGGGCAAGTAGTGGGACACGCAGCCCAGGCCGTCGGAAAAGGTCCAGGGGTTTACGTTATCGAACGGGAAAAGCTCCCTGCCCGACTTGTTGATATAACCGGATTTGTCCTCAATGGTCGCCACCGCGACGCCTTCATGGAAATCCCCGGCGAATTTGTATTTACAGGGGATGACCAGCCTGCCGTTTTTATCGATGTATCCGTATTTATGGTCGTTGTCCATCACCCGGGCCAGGCCCTCGGAAAAAGGCCGCGCGCTCGCGAACCGGCCCGGGATCAGTTGCCGGCCGGAGCTGTTGACGAACCCGTAGCCCGCGTAGGTTCCGTCCGGGTTCCAGAACGGGGCCGGGAACAGAGCGCCGGAGTCCTCCGCACCCGCGGGCGGACCTAGCATGAAAGTCAGCGCGAAAAACCAGCCGGCAAGAATGTGGATGACCCTGCTCTTCATCTCAAGCGCTCTACACCCGATGATATTCAGAATTTTTGGCCCGCGCAAGCAAAGAATCAGCCGGCCCCATAAAACCCGGAGACCGGCTGATTTGTAATATGTATTACAATAATTATTTTATCTTGACCAGTTCCACCCGGCGGTTCTGGGTCTTGCCGTCCGCAGTAGCGTTGTCCGCGATGGGCTTGGTGTCCCCGAAGCCTTTGGTGGAAAGGCGGGCGGCGTCGATCTTGTTATTTTTCACAAGGAAGTCCTTGACCGAAGCTGCTCGCTGTTCGGAGAGTTTCTGGTTGGCGTCCTTGTTGCCCACGTTGTCGGTGTGGCCTTCGATGCTGAGCTTGAGCCCGGGGTTGTTGGTGAGTAGTTTTCCGACCTCCTCGAGCAGGGGCTTTGAGTCGTCCTTGATGGTTGACTTGCCGGTATCGAAGTTGATGCCGTGAAGCACGACCTTGCCCGCGGTGTCGAGCGCCTTTTTCATGCCCGACTCGTCGATCTCGATCACCTGTTCCATCTTGCCGATCTCTATGACATTGACATCGTATATGATCACGCCCTTGCCTTCCGCGTCATCCAGGCTTTTCTGGGTGATGATCATGACCCAGGTGTCAACGCCGGAATCGGTTTTTTCCACGGTGACCGGCTGTTCAGTGTTTTGCGGGTTGGCCGGGGCCTGGATTTTCCAGCCTTTGGCCTTGAAGGCGTTCTCGTAGTTGCGCAGGACCTGGAGCTGGGACATGCTCCCGTGCACTTCATACTGGATGAAATAGTGTTTGCCCTCCACGGACTTGTTCTCGGTATAGGGACAGGTGGCGCACCTGGTCAGCATGTCGAATGCTGCATATTCCTCGTACTTGTAGTCCACCCTCACGCTGCCGGGGTATCGGGGGACGAAGGCGAGGTCCTCGCCCTTGACATCGCCCAAGGCGTACTGCTTGTCCCACCAGCCCATCTGGAACAGACCCAGGACCGCGAGCGCGGCTGCGAACAAATAAGAGCTAAAGTTTTTAGGCTTCATGATAATTCCCCTTTACAGATACATAGATAATAATGTCCTATTTGACTTTGACCAGCTCCACCCTCCGGTTCTCGGCCTTGCCCGCGTCAGTTCCGTTGTCCGCTACGGGCTTGGTGTCCCCGAAGCCCTTGGTGGAAAGCCGGGCGCCGTCGATTTTATAATTCGCGACCAGGAAGTCCTTGACTGATTTGGCCCGGGCCTCGGAAAGTTTCTGGTTCGAATCCTTGTTGCCCACGTTGTCGGTGTGGCCTTCGATGCTGAGCTTGAGCCCGGGGTTGTTGTTGAGCAGCTTGCCGACCTCGTCGAGCAGGGGCTTGGACTCGGCTTTGATGGTCGCCTTGCCGGTGTCGAATTTGATGCCGTGGAGCACGATTTTGCCGGTGGCGTCCAGGTCTTTTTTCATCTGCGACTCGTCCAGCTCGATCTCCTGCTTCATTTTCTGCACTTCAATGACCTCAAAGCCTATCCAGAAATAGTTGTTTCCGGCTTCATCCTTCCAGCCGCCGCCGTCATCGACGTAAACCAGCGCCCAAATATCCTGTTGGGCGTCGGATTTTTGAGCTGTAACTGCATACTTGTTGTTGACAGGGTCAAGGGGCAATAAAATTTTCCAACCCTTGCTCTTGAATGCGTTCTCGTAATTGCGAGTGATTTGGAGCGTGCTTTTATTCCCGCAAAAGTCATATTTGACATGGGTGTATTTCCCTTCCACGGATTTTTCTTCACCGCCTTGGAGGGGAAAGGTGAAAGCATTGTATTCTTCAGCTTTGTACTCAAGGCGCGTGCTGCCCGGAAAACGCGTCAAATAAGGGATTTCACTGCCAGGCTCATCCTTGGTGGCGCAAACTTCTTGAGCTTGGGCCGAACTCCAGCCAAAGGCGGCAATCGCCACGGCCAGGACCGCAAACATCAAGACCAAACGACTGATCTTTTTCATTTTTTATCCTCCTTTTTCCTCTCTAGGATCGGATCAAAACTAGCACCAAGTCTTATCTTCTGCAAATAGAAAAATGAATTTCCTTATTCTGGATTCCAAATCCCGGGCCGCGATTTGTTTTATTTGTAATTGAATTCGCTGAATCCCTCGGGGATTTCAAAGGTTTCTTTGGGAAAGGTCTTGCCCACCTCATATTTGACGGTGCTAAACTCCAATTGCAGGACATCTTTTCCATTTGACTCCGGAATCGGCGGATAGTAATGGAGCTGACGCCTGACCCTTTTCTGGCCGTCAAGATAATAAAGTAAATAGCCAGAGCTATCCTCCGCCTTGAAAACTTCGTAATCCGCCCCCATCCATTTTACATTGGGCTGTTTGGTTATGACCATTTTTTGTGTGGACGTATCATGCAAATCGCTGGCAACCACATCTGACCAGCGCCTGCCCAATCCCGCGGTATGTCCCACCAGGATGTCATCCTCCTTGGTGTATAGGGCCTTGGTTTTGGTGAACTTTTTTTCCGGCGCCAGAGGCATGAAATCATATTGTTCTCCTCCTTTGATGATGGTCACGCTCAGCGTTTTCGGGTCCTTGATGTTGTCCAGAGTTTCTATCCGGTATTCATCACCGCTGATGTAAATGACGGTCCGCGACTCGCTGTCGCCTTCCGTGGGATTCACGTCGTCATGCCGGATAGCGGCTATTTCCATCATCTTGGTCGCAGTCGCCTTGGGCTCGGCTTTCTTATCCTCGGCGCGGACCGCCAGCGCGGGCATAAGCGCAACGCAAAAAACAACCAGTCCAAGCCTAGAGATTTTCCCAAAATTCATTTTTCAACTCCTTTCCTAAAAAATTCTGCACCTTTCCCGCCCGCCTTGATTCTTGTTTACGAAACATGGCCGGCGTTAAAGCAAGCCCGACTTATAAAACCCCGCGGCCCAGCCGGCCGGAATTACATTTTTTTGGCCTTCTCGCGCGCCTTGGTGAAATAGCCGTCGCACCCCGCCCGGTTCGCCTCGTAAACCGTCAAACGGAGGATCACCCCTTCCGAGGTCACGAGGTATTTGCAGCGCGTGTACTTCAACCCCGATCCACTGCCCTTTGAAAGGGGGTCAATATTATATTCGGTTATTGTTTGACAGAACGACCTGGCGTCCAGGACCAACTTGGTCTCATTGGGTCCGTACTTTATTTTATCATCGCTCTTGGCGTCGGACCATTCCTTGACATCCTTGTCATATTCCACTTTGGCCTGGCGGTAAAGTTCATTCTTCAGCGAGTCCCAGTTCGGGAAATTCGGGGCGTATTTGTCGGTCCATAAAGACAAGTTATAAAGGTCGGGCCAGTTGGCCTTCACTTCCAGATGGCTCATGAACATGGGAGTTACCATGTAGTCGCAGAAGAGCGTTCCTTTATCGACCTTTGCCGGGAGCAAGCCCGCGATGAACGCCTCGCAATTTTCATCAGCCCTCCCAAGGCCCGGCAGCAAAAACAAACCCAGGATTGCGGCCATTAATAGATTCCGGATTTTCATTTCAGTCCCTCCTTTTTCATAAAGGTCAATTTGCCTTTTGGTCTTGCGCTTCAAGCAATTTCATACGCAAAAAATAAAGTTGTCAAGCGTCTCTGAAACGTTTTTTGCCCATCCGAGCATGGTCGCAAAAACGACATGGCGCGGCAACCCGGGCAGGATTGGGGCCACGGCCGAGTTTGTCCTGGACCGGCGCAAAAGTGAATGACTCGGCCTTTCTTATTTCAACAGCCCCGCCAGCTTTTTGTAATCCAGGGTGTTGAGCACTTCAAACTCGCGGGACTCGGGCGGGGCCTCCTGAAAGGACGGGGCCACAAATCCGTAGTTGGGGATGTCGCTCCAGGAAATCACAATCAACTGGACTGCAGTCCTGGGCAGGGACTTGTCAAAATAGTCGGGGTTGACCATCACCAGCGGCCGGGCGTCCGGCTCGGACTTATCGACTATCGGAGGACCCAGCATCATGCGCTGCTGTGAGATGAAATACGCCGGCGCCTTGCGTTTTTCGGGTGAAAGTCCGGCCAGTTCGGCCTCCATGTTTTTTACCATAGCGGACAAGGGGTTTTCAGGTTGTTGGGCGGCCATTTCCGGGGGCAAGTTTTTATAGGATTTCTCAACCTCGGCTTTCAAGTCTCTGATGATCAACTTGAGGAACTGCTCAACCGTTGCGGGCACCCATACCGGCTTGTTGTTCTTGGCGATCACCATCATCCCGTTTTCATAGAGCGGGAACCCGTCTACGTCCTTGACCTTTTTCGGCTCGAAGAATATCTCGTTGCCCTGCTCGTCGCGCATGCCGTTATACCAGAGTGAGTTTTTAGAGGCGAGCACCTCCTGGAGGTTGGTGAAGACCGTGAACGAGGCATTGCCGCTTTGCGCGCGCATGGGCTTGCCGTCTTTGGACTCGCAGAAAAAAACCAGGCTGATGCCCAGCTTCCCCTTCACCCGGCTTTGTTTGCAGGAGTCCTTGGCGCAGGGCAAGTCCAGGTCCGCGCTGGCATCCGCGTCAATGCCCTTGGGGGAGCTTAACACCGGGGTCTCGTGAAACACCGCGGCCAGTTCCTGCATGTCCTTTGCGAATGCGTCCTTTTCCGCAGCAGTCAGGCCGTAAGAACCGAAGTTGAAGGTGCTCAGCTTGTAGCTCCACTTCCCGAGCAGATCCGGGTACAGGGCCCCGTCGTATGCCAATAATTGGAACCCGGCCAGGAATAGAATTGCAACCCACACGGCCTTTGCCGCCAATTTGAATGACCGCCGCTCTACGATTTTATTTGTCATGATCCTCACCTCCAGGCTATAGTTACCAAATTCCGAAAAGAGTGTCAAACTCTAACTCCAATTTTATTTATTTTTCCCTCCTTAATCTGTCGCTTGAGCTTATGGTATGACGAATCGATAGCATGAGTTAATGGGATTGCCAAAGCAGTAAATTATGCGGCAACCGGTAATTTTTCGGTAAATGCCGCGGAAAGATGCGCAGGGCAGGGGGCCTGTTTATTTTCTCATGGTCAACGCGGCGATCACCCGGATGCCTTTTCCGATTTCGTCCACAACCACGATCTGCCGCTGCTCCAGCTCCCTGGCCATTTCCGCGGCGGCCTGCGACTGTCCGATCATCCAGGCCACTACCGGTTTCTGATATTTTTTCACCATCTCGGCCATGGCATCATAATTGAACATCCCCAGCTTGACGGGCACCGCGAAGATGTGCAGGAAGACCGCGTCCACGCCCGGGTCCTGGATCACCGCCTCCAGGCTTTCGCCGAAGGTCCTGACCGGGCCGTTTTTTTCCATGGCCGGGTATAGGTCCACCGGGTTTGACGGCTCCATCCATTCCGGGAAGACCGCCTTGATCCGGGCCAGGGTTTCCGGGCTGAGCCGGGCGATCTCCATCCCGTAATCATGAGCATCGTCCGAGCAGACCACGCCCGCGCCGCCCGAGAAAGTGAGCACCGCGATGCGCGCCCTAGTCAGGACCTTATGCGGGCTTTTCGACAGGCAGCGGGCGACCTCCATCATGTCTTCCATCTCGTAAACGCGGATGATGCGCGCCTGGCGGAACGCGTCGTCGAGCACGGCGTCGTCCTGGGCCATGCTCGCGGTGTGCGATTTTGCAGCCTGGAGCCCGAAATCGGTGCGGCCTGACTTCAAGACCACGATCGGTTTTTGGGTGGACCTGGCCAGCTCGAAAAATTTCCGGCCCCGCTTGACCGATTCCAGGTACATGGCGATCACTTCGGTCTCCGGGTCGTTCACGAAATATTCCAGGAGGTCGGACTCGTCCACATCCATCTTGTTGCCGATGGAGCAGACCTTGGAAAGTCCGAAGGGTTTCTTGCTCATGATGTGCAAGAGAAACCCGGCTGAGAGCATCCCGCTCTGGACAATGAGCGCCACGTCGCCCGGGATCAGCCGTCCCTGCCACATCTTGGTGTTCATGAAGGACAGGATCTTCATCTGCCGGACATTGAGCATGCCCATGCAGTTCGGCCCCCACAAGCGCATGCCGGCCTTGGACGCGATTTCCAGGCAGCGGCGGTTTAACTCAATCCCTTCGGCGCCCACTTCCTCAAAACCCGCGGACTCGATGATCACCGCCTTGACGCCTTTTGCCGCGGCCTGCTCAATGGCTTCCGGGACTGCAGGCGCGGGAATGAATATCACCGCGGTGTCTATTTGGGCCGGGACCTCCAGAATGGTTTTATAGCATTTCTTGCCCGCGATGTCCTCCAGGTTCGGATTAACCGGATAGAAGTTGTCGCCAAAAGTCACATTTATGTTGTTGAAAAGGCTGTATCCGGGCTTCCATTGGTTGGCGGAAGCGCCGATCAAGGCCACGGTTTTAGGCTCAAAAAACAGTTTTA
>Ga0315287_10001798_pt1 | contig 20029 bp, 10 predicted proteins | sample YL17G11_0_MG_FD_205037 | JGI IMG/M metagenome (GOLD analysis project Ga0315287, IMG submission 205037) | Sediment microbial communities from Yellowstone Lake, YNP, Wyoming, USA - YL17G11_0 | ecosystem: Environmental > Aquatic > Freshwater > Lake > Sediment | place: USA: Wyoming | collected...
GTTTCCCAACCCGGTCGTCGGCTACAGCATCTGGATGAACTACTACGCCGACGGCTATCTCAACGGCAGCCACTATGAGAGCATCGATGGCGTCGAGAATGACCTTGACTTGGCGCTGACGCTCGACCCGATCATTCCCACCGACATCAGCGGCACCATCGTCGATGAGAACGGCGACCCGATTGAAGGCGCCTACGTGGAGTTCATCTTCTCGATGGGCGGCATCGGACCTCTGCCGATGGACATGGCTGTTCCGGCAGGCATGGATCTCGAACAGATGGCCGCCGATGGCACGGCTTCCCGTGAGGACTTTGGCACGCCACCGCCGCCGTCCGCTGCTGGCAACTCGCCGGACAGCTATGGCGGCTGGGATGCTGCCATGGCGCCCGCGGCTGGCGGCGCTGGAGAGTCGGACAGCGGCAGCGGCGCTGACAACACGCTGATGCAGCGCTACCGCTTTGAGCATCAGAATCGCGGTGCGAGCGCCGACGAGCCGTTCGATGGCTACTATTCCGCGACGACTGGTCCTGACGGCACCTACACCTTCGAGGATGTGCCGGCTGGCAGCTACTGGGTCTTTGCCAGCGCCTACAAGCACCTGCCGTACAACGCCGAGTTCACGGCGGTGGAGGATCCGGCAGAGAACGTGCTGGACATCGAGCTGCCCAACATTCCGGTGGGTATCGTCGAGGGCACGCTGACTGACGAGGATGGCAACCCGGTGGACGACGCGCTGGTGACCTGCACGCAGCCCTTCGTTGATCCTTACACCTACAGCGACGCCGCGGGCCACTACCGCATCGAGAACGTGCCGGCGGGCGACTGGATCATCAGCGCCTACAAGGAAGGCTACCTCACGGAGAGCAAGGACGTCTCGATCCCCGAAGACCAGGTTGCTTCCTGCGACCTGACGCTCACCGTGTATGAGACGCCGCAGCGCGATACGATCGCGGTGTACGGCACCGTATTCAACGGCAACGACAACACTGGCATCGGCAATGCCAGCATGGTTTTCACGCCGACCGATCCGACGCTCGGCAGCTACTACCGCCACGTGTTCAGCAACGACGCGGGCGAGTACGCCACCGACCTGATCGCCTCGATGTTCGACTCCTCGGGCTTCGAGCCCAACAGTGCGCCGAGCACCGAGTACAACCTGCTGATCCAGGCCGAAGGCTTCGAGGACCTCTACACCCGCATCTACGTCGATGCCAACTGGCCGTCGATGGATTACTGGCTGTGGCCGGCAGGCGCGATGAACGGCCGCGGCTGGGTTCCCGGCGGCGGCGGCGTAGTGCCACCGAGTGGCGGCGGAACTGATCCTGGTACCGGCGGTGGCGGCGGGTCTGAGCCGGGCGGCGAGCCTATGCCTCCCGATCCGATGCCCCTGTAGGTTAACGAACGCGGTGCCCGCCTGAGGCGCGCATCGACGAATCCTGGAGTACACGAGGCACCCCCGGCAGCGGGGGTGCCTTGCTATGGAGTGCAGCCCGAGCAGGCTGCAGCGGTGGGGCAGGCCGCTGGCCTGCCAAGCAGTGCCGCAGGCGAGCCGCCCGCGCCACCTATGGCCCAGCGTTCGCTAGAATACACGCCATGCCTGTGATCGGGATCTCGGTGGAACGTCTGCACAAGCTGCTGCGCAGCGACGTGGACGCGGACAAGATGGCGGAGCTGCTGGGTTACGTCGGTTGCGACGTGGAGGGCGTGGTCGACGTGCTGCGCTACCAGAGCCGCCACAGCGACTACGTGATCGAGGTCACGCCGCAGGAGAGCCTGCCGCTGACCGACCCTACCTCGGGCTTTACCGGCGTCACGCCGGAAGACGTGTGGCAGCTGTCTGGCCGTGAGCGCGTGGTGCGCCTCGACCTGCTGCCCGTGCGCCCCGACATCTTCGACGCCGGCGGCCTGGCGCGCGCGCTGCGCGGCTACATGGGCTTTGAGACCGGCCTGTCCGAGTACGCCACGCGACCGGTGCAGTGGCGTGTGGAGGTCGATCCGCGGATCACCGATCCGGCGTTCCGCCGCCCGCTGATCCAGTGCGCGATCGTGCGCGGCCTGTCCATGGACGAGGAGCTGCTGCGGGCGATCATGCGCCTGCAGGAGAACCTGCACTGGGCGCTGTGCCGCGACCGCAAGTTCGCCAGCATCGGCGCCTACGACCTGGCGACGCTGCAAAGCCCGATCAGCTACACGCTGGTCGATCCCGACACGTTCCGCTTCACGCCGCTGTTCTGGGGCCAGCGCGAGCCGGTCAGCCCGCGCGTGATGCTCGCCGAGCACCCCAAGGGCATCGGCTACGCGCACCTCGTGGAGGGGCTGGCGCTGCTGCCCGCGCTGCTGTCGGCGAATGGCAACGTGCTCAGCCTGCCGCCGATCATCAACGCCGAGGAAACGAAACTCACTCTCAATACGAGGGATGTGCTGCTCGACGTGACGGGCAGCAACGCGCCGGTCGTCGAGCGCGCGCTGGGCATCCTGGCGACCAGCCTGGTGGAGCTTGATCCGAGCGGCCAGGCGTACATCGAGCGCGTGGAGATGGCCTACCCTGGCCTCAGCATCGAGACGCCGCAGCTGCGCACGCAGCAGTACAGCGTCGATCCGGCGCACGCCGCGCGGCTGCTCGGCGTGGACATCAGCCGCGCCGACTGCGTGGAGCTGCTGCGGCGCATGCGCCACGGCGTGGCTGATCCCGGAGGGCGGCCGTCCCTGGCCGCCAGTTCAGTGGAGCGGGCTGCCGTGCCCGCCGCTGAATCGCGGACAGAGCCGCCCGCGCCACTGGAATCACCCGCAGGGACGCGGGTGCTCCCGCTTTCCGTCACCGTCGCCGCCTACCGCAACGACATCATGCACGAGGTGGACCTGATCGAGGACATCGCCATCGCCTACGGCTACCACAACATCCAGCACACGCTGGTACCCACCTTCACTGCCGGCGAGGGGCTGGAGATGAACTGGCGCAGCCGGCGCGCGGCGGCGGCGCTGTGCGGCCTCGGCTATACCGAGGTGCTCAGCCTCGTGCTGACTAACGAGCGCGACCACTTCGAGAAGGTGCGCCGCGCTGTGCCGTTGCGCCGTGTGACGGTGGCCAACCCGGCCAGCAGCGACCAGACGATGCTGCGCACCAACCTCTACAGCTGCCTGCTGGAACTGCTCAGCATGAACACCGACCACCCGCTGCCGCAGCGCGTGTTCGAGGTCGGCGACGTGGCAAGCTACGAGGGCGTGCCGGCGGAGCAGCCGCGGGCGCGCGAGCTGCGCGTCATCGCCGGGGCGCTGTGCGCCACGCGGGCGGGCTACGCCGACGGGCGCAGCGCGCTGGATGCGCTGCTGCACGAGCTGGGCTACCGCGTGGACGGCGAGCAGCGCGATGTGGAGTATCGGCCAGCCGAGAACCCATCGGCGCTGGCGGGCCGCGCAGCAGCGGTGTACCTGGCGATCTCCGAAGTCGGCGGCGGGAAGTCGGAAGTCGCCGGCCGGCCGATCGCCGAGGTCTTCGAGGTGCACCCCGAGGTGCTGGGCAACTGGAAGCTGAGCAGCCCAGTCGTGCTGTTCAGCCTCGTGCTCGGCCCCGTGCAGTACCATTAGCGCGGTGCAGCGTGCGGGATCGATCCCCGCGTGCGCCAGGGGGTCGGTGAATGAATGACATTACCCAGCGGTGCGCGGCTTGCGGCGCGCCTGTGTTGCCCGGCAACCGCTTCTGCACCTACTGCGGCACCGCCGTGCCGGCCGCGCCCCGCGCCGGTACTGGTCGCCAAGCTCGAGGCGCCGCCCGCCGCTGGTATCGCCTCTGGTGGGTCTGGCTGCTGATCGTGCTGCCGGTGCTGGCCATCAGCGGCTGCAGCTGGGCAGCGTGGCGCTGGCGCGTCTATATGGGCCGCGCGCCGCACAGGGTGCTGATCGGGCAGCAGCTCGCCTGGCGCGAGCTTAAGACGCCGCCCGATCCGAATATGCCGCGGCTGCTGATGCCCAGGCAGTTGATGTTCTTCAAGGTGGCGGTTGGCGACTTCGATGGCGATGGCAGCGGGGAGGTGCTGGTGACCGGCGGGCCGTCAAGCGCGAGCCTGATCGAGGCCGACGGCAGTGCGCGCCTGCTGCCGCAGCAAGCCCACTACGTGCCGTACCGCGCCCTGGCCTGGGACTACAACAGCGACGGCGTGGACGAGCTGATGGCCGACGACTACCAGGGGCGCGGCGTGCTGGCGGTGGATGTGCAGGGGCAGGAGCTGGGCACGCTGCCGGGCTGCAACGTCTGGGGCGCGACCTGCGTGGACTTCGACGGCGATGGCCGGCTGGACTTCGCCACCGAGGATGAGCAGCGCCAGGCGGTGGTCGTCTTCCAGCCCGGCGGCCAGGAGCTGTGGCGGATGCCACTGCCGGCGCACTGCTACAACCCGGCTTACGGCGACGTCGACGGCGACGGCAAAGCGGAGGTGGTGGTCAGCGACAACGGCACGCTGAGGATCTTCGGCGCCGCCAGGCCGGAAGCGCAGCTCAAGGGCTGGAGCGGCTACTACTGGCCGGCGCTGATCGCCGATCTCAATGGCGACACGCGCGGCGAGATCTTCGCCTCCAACAGCGGCTACCTCGATCCCGCCACGCAGCAGTTCACCGCCTTCAAGTACGGGCGGCAGGGCACCGAACCAACCAGCGACCCGTTGGAGACCGTGCTGCTGTGCGATCTTAATCGCGACAGCACTGCGGAGATCGTCACCAAGGGCCTGAGCAGCTTCGTCACCAACTCGCGGCTCTTTGTCCTGCAGCCGGACGGCAGCTGCAGCTATGACGAGCGCCTGGGCCATCCGATCGAGCAGCTGCTGAAACTGCACACCGCCGACGGCGTCGACCACATCGTCGTGCTCACTGAGGTCAAGCTGCTGATCTACCCGTAGTGCCGCGGCGCTGCGCTATGCAAGTGAGACGCTATAATCAGGCCAGTCTGGCGCGTACGCGCCACCGGGAGCTGCCAATGCGACGTCTCACTGCCCTTCCGCTGCTCACCGCGATCTGCCTGCTGCTGCTGGCCAGCGCAGTGCCCTCCTGCTCCGTGCGCACGACAGTCCCCGATGGCACGGGGCTGGCCAGCGCCGTGGACAACCGCGCTGAAGCACTGGCGCCCGAGCTGGCCGAGCTGGAGGCGCTGCCCACGCCGCCGGGCGCTGATCCAGCGCAGTTCGCCGCGCTGAAGGCGGAGTTCAGGCGGCTGCTGCTCTCGGGCGAGCTTAAGCGCAAGTCCGCGGGCAAGGGCACTTCGGCCGGCCTGGGCGTGGAGGTAGACGATCTCAACGTCACCGACAACGGCGGCGGCAACATGCTGCTATCCTGGAGCTATCACCACCAGGGCGACTATGACCAGAACGGCGAGGTCAACGTTGCGGACTTAAGCCCCATCGGCATGCACTTCCTGCAGAACAACGGCGGCGCCTTCTGGCAGGAGGCGCGCGTGGCCGATGGCGATGAGAACGGTGAAGTCAACGTGGCAGACCTCACACCGCTGGGCCAGAACTTCGGCAGCCTGGTGACCGGCTACCGCGTGGAGAGCACTGCCACGCCGGCCGATCCCGCGAGCTTCGCGCTGGTCACCGAGGTGCCGTTCTCGGCGGGGCAGTTCCTGATGGGCAATCCCTTCTGGCACTTCAGCACCACGCTGAACGGCCAGGCCGCGGGCTTAAGCTACCGCGTCGTCGCTGTGTGGAGCGGCAGCGTGCCGGCGCCGAGCTTCGACGAAGTGGAGAACAACGACAGCGTCGCTGGCGCGCAGGCGCTTAGCGGCAGCGTCAGCGGCTTCACCGGCAGCCTGGGCAGTGCCGCGGGCTACAGCGCCTACGACGGCGACAGCGACGACTACTTCAGCTTCCCAGCCGCCACCGGCCAGGACCTGGACATCACGCTGTCGCTGAACAGCGGTACTGGGGACATCGACCTGTACCTGCTGAGCAGCAGCGGCACTACGCTGCTGGCCAGCGAAGGCACGGGCAACACAGAGCATATCCTGGCGGACGTCACCGGCGGCGGGACCTTCGTCATCCAGGCGCGCTGCTACGACGGCTACTCCAACTACACGCTGGACTTAAGCATCACCGGCGGCGGCGCCAACCAGCCGCCCGACGCCGCGCTGACGGGCAATCCGCTTACAGGCGCCTCGCCGCTCACGGTCAACTGGGACGCCAGCGGTTCCAGCGACCCGGATGGCAGCATAGTGAAGTACGAATGGGACTGGGGAGACGACGGCGTCTGGGAGTTCGACAGCGGCACCGTCCCGACGGTGAGTTGCGAGTACACCGGCGACAACTCCACGTGGACGACGCGCGTGCGGGTGACCGACGACGGCGGGCTGAGCGACACGGCGACGGTAGTGGTGCACACGACAGGTGGCGGCGGATTCGTCGAGCCGCCGGTGGAGAACTACACCTTCCTTACGCCGGGGGGCTACAGCAATCCACAGCTCTGGCTGCTCAACTGCTACAAACCGCTGCCAGCCTGGCAGGACGCCGACCGCGTCTTCCAGTCGGACATCTTTCGCCAGTGGGCGGACGAGGTGCTGACGCTGACCAACGCGCAGCGCCTGGCCAACGGAGTCACGCCGCCGCTGACTTGGGATGCGCACTTGGAGCTGGTGGCCCAGGCGCACGCGCGTGACATGGCGCTTGAAGACTTCTTCGACCACGACAACAAGTACGGCATGTCGCCGTTCGACCGCCTCGACGCTGTGAACCGACCAGCGTACACCCCCGGCAGCGACATCGCCGGCGAGAACATCCTCGCCGGCCGCGACGGCGTCTCACCTTACGCGGGCACGCCACAGATGGCGATGGACTGGTGGATGAACAGCCCCGGCCACCGCGCCAACATCCTCAACCCGAACGTCACGTACCTGGGCGTGGGCGTCTACTACCTGACGGGCGACAGCAACGGCCTTTACGTCTACTTCGTACAGCTTTTCGCCAACTGGTCAGAAGATACAACCACGCACGACTGGCTGGAGCCGGCTGAGGTGCCCGCGCCGTAGGCGCAGTTTGCGTCAGCCTTGGCAGGCGTTGAACTAGCTGCGCGCAGCGCTGTATCATCTGGCGGTAGATTTGCCCGACGGAAGCACAATGGCTGGCAGCGAGGATCTCCAGGAGCGCATCAAGCAGTTCACCGCCAGGCTGGACGAGGTGTTCACCGAGTTCGCCGAAGTGATGCCCGTCGGCCACTCCGTGCTGGTGCACCCGATGCCCGAACTGGAAGGCTTCCCCTGGTTCGCCGCGGTGATGGTGCTGGGCCGCGGCAACGATCCGATCGTCGATCTGCTCGAATCGCTGGGGCGCACGATCAGCTACGCGATGGGCGCGGAATACGAGCAGGACCCCACCGTCGAGCATATCCGCGGTTTCGTCGAGTTCCTGCGCACACTGCCCATGGACGTGCTCGATGACAGCGAACCGATGGGCGAGGCTTAGCAAGCCTGAGCACTGCCCGGCCTGATTACGGCTGCTGCTCGTAGCCCGGCCGGAGTTCTTCGTGTACGCGCCTGAGCAGCCACAAACCGACCAGGAAGTACACGATGATCGTCGCGAACAGCCACTGGTTCGCCAGCGCCCAGGCGGCGTTGTTGCCGGCAGCCTCTCCCAGCCGCGCAGTCAGCCGCGGCAGCTGCGCGCCGAAGATGCCGTCGCGGATCGGTGCGGCGAGGATCAGCGCGGCGAACTGCGGCATCAGCGTCGTGACGTCCCACATCCCCATGTAGCTGCCCGCCTTGTCCTTGGGCATCAGCGTGCAGGCGAAGGCCCAGTCGGCGGCGAGGAACATACCCCAGCCCGCACCCATGATAATCCCGCAGCCCACTGCCACCCAGACACTGCTGGTCACGATCAGCGGGGCCACCATCAGGCCGGCCAACAGCATGCCGACGATGATCGTGTTCTTCTTGCCGAAGCGGTCCTGCAGCCAGCGGGAGCAGAGCGCGCCGACAAGTCCGCCGAGGATGAACAGCCCCAGGACGGCAGGCGCTGCGGCGTCGAGCACCTTTGGAATCACATCGGCTGCCACGCCCAGGCTGGCCAGCCAGGCCTCGCGGTTCAGGTTGTGCTCCACGTAGACGAAGGCGTAGGACAGGAACGTCTGGTAGCCGATGAAAATCACGAAGCGGCTGAGGGCCAGCCAGGCCAGGTTGGGCCGGCTGCGGATGCCGACCTGCTTGTAGTCGTGGATCATGCAGCCCAGCAGCGTCGGCGCGGTGCGGGCGAAGCGGATGACGACGCCGGTCAGCGCGCGGATCTCCATCACCGCGCCCTCGACGCGCGTCTTGGCCCCCTGCGCCCAGCCGTGCTCGTCGATGCCGTAGTACACGACGAGCATCGTGCCAATCAGCATCGCGATGTACATCGGCAGCAGCAGGACGGCGAAGCCCATCGGCAGCTGCGTGCCCATGTAGGCCAGCTGGCGGTCGCCGAACAGGAAGGCCAGCCCGACCATCACGAGGATACCGACCAGGTTGCCTGACAGGTGGTAGGAGCTCATGATCGCCCCGGCGCGCCCGAGCTGCTTCTCGGGCACGAGGTCCGGCAGCAAGGACTGGAAGGGCACGCTGGCGGAGTTGACGAAGAACTCGAGGATCAGGTACGCGCAGAACAGCATCCAGTAGTTGGGCGAGAGCACGAACAGCGCAATGGCAGCGCAACCCCAGAACACGCCGCGCATGATGAACGGCCGGCGCTTGCCCACGCGGCTCTCGGCGTGGTCGGAGAGGAAACCGATCGTCAGCTGTGTGCAGATGACGACGATGGCGCCAGCGGCCTTGATCAGCGCGTAGTAGCTGGCGTAGTGCGCATCCGGTACGAAGTACTCGACGCGCTTTGGCAGCACGATCATCTGCTGGCTGGCCCAGAAGAACTCCAGTCCGATCCACAGCGCGGACAGGCGCAGCATCTGCGCAAACGTCAGCCGGGCGGGTGCAGACGTGGAAATGGTCGCAGCAGTAGTAATTGAAGCAGCCATGCGCAATTCTAGCAGCATTGTGCTGTTAAAGTTATCTATACAGACGTATCAACGATTAATGATATGAACAGCTAAACATGCTGTTCACAATAACGTCTTCAGATTGTGGGTCACGTTGAGACAGCGGGTTGAGATTGAGTGAAGTTAGTGCCAGCAGCACGGGTTTGCGCCGTAAAGGTGCGGCACGACGCTGGCTGGCGGGCTGCGGCATCGCGCTGCTAGTTACGCTGATCCTGGGAGGCGTGGGCTGGTGGTACGTGAGTCGCCACCTCGGCGACATCGTCGCCAACCTCGTCAAGCAGCGCGCCGCCGAATCGCTCAACGGCCGTCTGGAATTCGCCAAACTCGACGTCGACCTGATGGGCCGCGCGGTGCTGACGGACGCCGTCGTCTACCAGTCCGGCAAGGCGGAGCAGCAGGTGCTCAGCTGCCCGCGCGCGGTGGTGACGCTGGACCTGCTGACGTTCCTCGGCCCCAACCGCGGCAAGCGCGCCGTGGTGGTCAACCTCTATGACGCGCGTGGCGTCGTCGTGCGCAAGCCTGACGGGGGTTTCAACCTGGCCGACCTGGTGAAGCCGCCACAGCAGGAGCGCGAGCCCATCGGCGTCTCGGTCGTGCTGCACGACGCGCAGCTGGCGTTCACGGACTTCTGCCTGCTCAGCCAGGCGTATCCCAGCATCCCCAAGCAGCAGGGCCTGGCCGCGCAGCTGCTCGCCGACCTGGGCTACAGCAAGGCCGGGCCGCAGGAGCTGAAGGCGCATAACGAAACGCTGACCATCAACGGCAGCGTGGCCTACAACCCGCAGCGCAAACAGCTGGCGCTGGAGCTGACCGCCAAGCGGCCGCAGGCCGGCGGCGAGATCACCGCGCAGGGCGGCGCTAGCTCCGATGGCACGAGCTTCGACATCAAGCTGACCGCCGAGAAGACGGACCTGGCCAGCCTGGGCGACTACGCCCTGGCGCTGTTCCCCGCGCTCAAGCTCGGCGCAGCCGCGGCGCAGCTGCCCGGCGAAGTGCAGGTGCCATACCTGGCGGGGCGTATCGAGCATGGCAGCGCGCGGCTGGTGAAAACGCGCGACAAAGCTGCGGGCGGGCTAAGTACCGATGCTGCAACCGATAGTACACCGCAGGTCAGCGGCAGCGTGAGTCTTGCGGATCTGCGCTATCTCAGCGGCCGCCTGCCAGATATGTACTTCCCCAGCCTGGAGCTGAGCCTGGACGATGTGCCGCGCCGCCTGGCGAGCGACTTCAAGCTGGAGACCATGGGGCTGCACCTCAGCGGCACGCCGAGCGTGAACCTCGATACGCGCGAGCTGGGCGGGCGGCTGAAGCTGAATGAGACGGATCTCAACAAGCTGCTCACGCAGCTGGGTTACGCCACGCAACAGCTGGACGGTTCGCTCTCGGCGAGCGCGCAGCTGGCGGGCACGCTGGACGCGCCGCAGCTCGACGGCGAGCTGGGCGGCGGGATGCTGATGTTCGGCCAGCTCGCACTGGGCCGGCCCTCGGGCAAGGCCAGCTACGACGCGCCGCAGCTGAAGCTTAGCGAAGTGAAGTTCAGCGGTGGCAGCCTGCCGCTGAAGGCCGAGGGCAGCTTCGATACGGCGCTGCGCGACGGCAAGTTCACCTTAAGCGTCGGGCCGCTGAAAGCCAAAGAGCTGCCCAAGCTGATCGCCAGCGTGAACAAGCAGGCCAAGCCGCCCAAGCTGGATGCGCAGGGCGAGATCTCGGCGTCCGCCGAGCTGAGCATTGCCAGGGGCGTCGTCTCCTCGACGCTGAAGGCCAGCAGTGTCGAGCTCAAGCTGGCCGGCGTGACGCTGCACCAGATTACTGCGCAGGGCAACACCACGCCGTCGGGGATCAGTCTCGACGCCGTGGAGGGCGAACTGACCGCCAGCCAGGCGCTGAAACTGGCGGGGTTCACCAGCGATGGCCCGCTGCGCCTGAGCTTCCGCTTCGGCGGTGATATCACCCAGGCCAAGGGTAAACAGCCGCAGCTTGCCTTAAGCGGCAAGGCGAAGACGCTCAACCTGGCGCCCGAGCAGGCCAACATCAGCTACAAGCTTGCCGGCCCGGCCAACGATCCCGAAGTGCGCGGGCAGCTGAAGACCACGCACGCCGAGCATCCGCTGGCGCTGTCGGCCACGGGCCACTACCGAGCTGGCATGGCGCCGGTGAAGGCGACGCTGACCTGGTACGACGCGACGGCGAACTTCGATGGCAAGGTGGATCTGGCCAAGCGCACGATGGACGGGCTGCTGACGGCCAAGGACGTCGACCTCAAGCGCTTCGCCGGCGACCCGCGGATCAGCGGCCTGCTCTCCGCCAAGGCGCAGCTCGGCGGCACGTTCGACAAGCCGACGGTGGCGGGCAGCGCCGACCTGCCGCGCCTGGCCTTCGCTGCGCCGCGACGGACATACGAAATCACCAAGGCCACGGCGGGGTTCAAGCTGGCCGAAGGCAACGCGCTGTCGGTCAGCGATGCCAAGTTCAACTTCGAGGGCAACGCCTTCAGCGGCTCAGGCATCATCGGCAAGCAGAGCAAGCAGCTGACGCTGAAGTGCAGCAGCTTCAACCTGTTCTCGGTGCTGGCGCTGCTGCCCGAGGAGACTAAGCCCGGCAACAAGTCCGCGCCCAACCGCCCGGCGCTGGAGATCAAGTCCGCCGGCCCGCTGACGCTGGCGATCAGCGGCGACCTGAAGAACCCGCAGGCCAAGATCGAATACGCCAGCGGTGCGGGCGCGGTGGATGGTCACAGCTTCGACAGCGCCGCGCTGGCGGCAACGGCCAGCCTGGACGGCCTGCAGGTACAGAACTTCGAAGTAAAGAGCAGCGCGGGCAGCCTGCGCCTCAGCGGCCAGGCGGCGTTCAGCGGCCTCAAGCGCGCGGCTGCAGCGGCCCCGCCGGCGCAACAGAAGGGCAGCCTGCTGAGCATGCTGCTGCCGCACCGCACCGCCGCTCAGGTGGGTGCGAAGCCGCCGGTGCCGACTGCGAAAGCCGGCTTCAGCGTCTCCTCCTTCAGCGCCCAGGCAATGATCGAAAACTTCGACGTTGCCGTGCTGACGCCACTGACCGGCGTGGCCTGGCTGACTGGCCTGACCGGTCGCCTGCATGGCACGGTGGACATCACCGGCAGCCCTAAGCAATACAGCGCCGACGGATCGCTCAAGCTGACCAACGGCGCGCTGCAGGGCCGGGCGATCAGCGAAGCCAGCGCCAAGCTGAGCACCTCCGGCAAGGGCATCGCGATCACCGACGCGCGCGTCGTCGCCGAAGGCACGGAGATCACCGGCAGCGGCGTGGTCGGCCCGACAGCCGCCGACACGCGCATCGACGCCGCGGCCAAGAGCCTGGAGCTGGCGCTGCTGATGCCGTTCCTGCCCCAGGGCACGCCGAAGCTGAGCGGCATCACCAGCGCCAGCCTGCAGCTCAAGCCCGGCGGCGGCAAGTATCCCAACCTGGATCTGCAGATCCACGATACGGGCGCTGGTGTGAAGGTCGGCCAGACGCAATTTGAGGCTGCCGATGCCGACGCCAGCGTGGCCAACGACATCCTGACGGTCAGGCAGTGCGATCTGACGCAGGGCGCGAGCACGCTGTCGGGCGGCGGCAAGCTGAGCCTGGCGGCGCTGACCGCCAGCGGTGGCACCAAGCCGCTGCCGCTGGATGTCTGGCTGAAGACTAAGTCGTTCAACCTGGCTGACGTCGCGCCACTGGTGCCGGTCAAGCTGCGCGGCTATGTGCCCAGCGGCAACCTGAGCTGCGATCTGACCCTCGCCGGCAGCACGGCCGATCCGCTGCTCTCTGGCAAGGCGGACTTTGACCTCACGCTGCCCTCGGCGCTCGATCTGCCGGAAGGGCAGCAGGCAGTCGCCGGCATGATCCGCAAGCTGAATGGCGAGGTGACCCTGGCGCGAAACGACCTCGACATCACGCGGCTCACAGTATCGACGAGCCAGGACAGTGGCCTGGGCACAGCCCAGGTGCGCGGCAGCGGCAAGGTGAGCTTAAACCCGCCGGGGCTGCTGTCCGGCAGCCTGGACGTCGTGCTGGCGCCCGAGGGTCAGTTCACGCCGTTCACCTATCGCGCCGGGATCAGCGCCAGCGAGAAGCCGATCTTCACCGGCACGCTGGGCGGCGTACTGCATGTCACGGGCAGCCGCAACGCCACGCCGCTGATCAGCGGCCAGGTGGTGGTCACCGCGCCGGGACAGTCGTCGATCTTCCGCATCCTGCCGTCGGAAAAGGGCCAGGGCGGCAAGCCCAGCAGCCTCCTGCTGGACAAGCTGAAGGTGCTCGTCCAGCCGACGACAACGATCCGCTACGACGCCCCGGCGTATCAGCTGGAAGCGCAGGTGACCGGCGAGCTGACGTTGTCCGGACATCCTGGCGTCGCCGAGGGCGCCGACAAACTAACCATCACCGGGCAACTCGGCATCCCCGACGGCTCGATGTACATGCCGCTGTTTAAGCATGAGATCCGGCTGGCCGATCCCAACAACAAGCTGGAGTTCACGGGTGGCTGGGTGCCGGTGTTCACCGGCCGCGGTGTGCTGGTGCTAGCCGATGCGCTTAAGCCGGGAGAAGTGGTCAACACCGGCGGGCTGCCGGGGGGCAGCGGGGCGCCCGGCCTGGCAACCCAGGACCTGAAAGTGTTCTTCAACTTCAACAAGGCGCCGCTGGTGGCGCAGGCCGACTCACTGACAGCCTCCCAGCAGTTCTCGCTGACATCGGAGCCGCCGCTGCCGCAGGATGTCATCATGCAGAAGCTGCTGGGCGAGTTCACGCAGATGGCCGGCCAGGTCGGGGACGTGCTCTCGGGGCGCACCGAGCTGGCGCAGTTCGCCGAAGGGCAGCTGCTGGAGATCGGCTCCAGCTTCATCTCGCACCAGATCGAGCGCGAGTTCGACCTCAAGCAGTTCAAGTTCGGCGGCGCGGGCAGCGAGTCGAGCCCGTTCTACGTCGACGTGGAGAAGCAGGTCTCGCCGGACCTGAGCCTGACGTACTTCCGCAACTTCTTCAACAACACGCAGCAGCAGGAGGAGTTCGGCGCGAATTACAAGCTGTTCGAGCGGCGCTACGGCAACCGCTACGAGAATTTGCAGCTGCGCGTCAACTTCCAGCAGCAGTCCGGCTTCAGCAGCAATGACCGCGAGTTCATGTTTTTATGGACGACGAGCTTTTAGGCAACGCGTAGTGCGAAATGCGGAACGCGATTTCGCATTTCGCGTTTCGCATTCCGCGATTAGCTCTTAGCGTTCAGCGTTTAGCGTTCTCTCGATGAACTTCAGTTCCCGTTCCCACGCCACGGCGCGGTTCTCCAGGCGCGCGATACCGTGCCCCTCGTCCGGGAACACCAGCAGCTCGACGTCGCGGCCGCGGCTTTTCAGCGCGTCGTACATCTGCTGCGCCTCGCTTGCCGGCACGCGCGGGTCGTTGGCGCCGTGGATCAGCAGCAGCGGCGCGGTGATGCTGTCCACGCGGTGGATCGGGCTGATACGTTCCAGCAGCGCGCGGTCGCGCTCCAGGCTGCCATACTCCGCTTCGCGCACTGGCCGGCGGTAGGGCGCGGTGTTCTCCAAAAAGGTGACGAAGTTCGCGATGCCCACGCTGTCCACGCCGGAGGCCCACTTGTCGGGGTACAGCGTCAGCGCGGCGAGCACGACGTAGCCGCCGTAGCTGCCGCCGGAGATGGCGATGCGCTGCGGATCGGCGAGGCCCTCGCTCACCAGCCAGTCGCGCGCCGCGGCGTAGTCCGCGACGCTGTCCTCGCGCTTCCCCACGTCGTCCAGATGCTGGAACCGCTTGCCGAAACCGTCACTGCCGCGCACGTTGGCCAGCAGCACGGCGATGCCCTTGCTGAGGTAGAGCTGCGTCTGCGGATCGAACCACGGCCGCACCTGCCCCTCGGGCCCGCCGTGGGCAATGATCAGCGCCGGCCAGCCGCCCGCGGGCTTGGCACCCGGCGGCTCGTAGAGCAGCGCGCTTATCTGAAGGCCGTCAAAGCTCTGGTAATGCACCGCGCGCGGCGTGACGAAGCTCGCCGGGTCGATGCCGCCCGTCGCGCTGTACGTCAGGCGCAGCGTCGCGCCCGTCGCCAGCTCGTAACGCCAGAGGTCGGTCGGGCCCTCCGAGCCGCTGACCTGCAGCAGCAGGTAGCGGTTCTGCCTATCGAAGCTGCCGACGCGCTGCACGCCGCGTGGCATCTGCGGCGCGGGCAGCTCCGTCATGTCCGGCAGCGTGGCGATGTGCACCACGCCGAAGCCGTCGACGTTCTCCGACCAGGCAAGGAAGCGCCCGTCGTCGCTGACATTCAGATCCTCGATGTCGCGCTCCGGCGTGAGGATCCACTCGTATGGCGGTGGCTCGGTCGTGGCAGAATCGCCGTTCAGCGTACGCTTGTCCAGCTTCATGCGCGCCAGGCCGACGAACTCGCGCCGCGCGTCGCAAAGGAAGTACAGCGTCTCGTTGTCCGCCCAGGTGAAGCTGCCGAAGCGCGCCGCTTCCTCGTGCGGCGTGAGCAGCGTCATTTGCTGCGATACAATCTCAATCAGATAGGCGTGACGGTCGAAGTTGCTGATGTTCTCATAGGCGATCATCAGGCGCCCGTCGGGCGAGAACGCGCCGCAGCTCATGTTGGCGTCGCGCTGCCAGAGCAGCCGGCGCTCACCGGTCTTGAGGTCGGCAAGGTAGATGTCGAAGTACTGCTCGTTGCGGCTGTTGTCGGCATAGCTCAGCAGTACTCCGTCGCGGCTCCAGTCGCCGCCGCGGTGGATCACCGCCGGGTCGACGGCGAACGGCTCAAGCAGCGTGCCCGCGGGGTTGGTGAAGTACAGCTGCGTCTTTTCGTTGCCGCCCGCGTCATAGCCCAGCAGCAGCGACTGCGGGTCGGCCGGCGAGTAGTCGCAGAAGTCCACGGGCTCGTCGACAAAGGTGATCTGTTGCGGGAAGCCGCCGTCCACCGGAATGCGCCACTTCTGCGCCGTGCCTGTCCAGTTGGTGGTGAAGGCGATCCACGCGCCGTCGGCGGAAAAGCGCCCGGCAGCGGCGTAGCGCACGTTGAGATAGCGCAGCAGCGCCGGATCGGGTTTGGGCGCGGGCTGCTCGGCAGTGGGCGGCACCGCCGGCCCGGCCGCTGCGGGCACGGCGGATGCATCCTGCGCCGCGGCAGGATGCGCGCAGGCGAGCAGCAGAGCGAGTATGATGAATGTGAAACGCAGCATGCGGCCATTCTACCCGAGCGGCGCGGCCAGCCCAGCATTTACGTGCAAGGCTGTGATTGCCTGCAAAGCTGCCCGAGGTATACTTTGCGAACGCTTGATGCGAGGTGGGGAAACAATGAGAGATTCCACATATAGCCCGCGCCGCTGCAGAGTTTATCTCGGCATGCTACTCGGGTGCGGCCTGCTGCTGATGCTTGGCTCCTGTGGCAGCATTCTGCCGAAGGACTGGCCGATAAAGGGCATGACGCTGCCGCGCGGCTGCCGCGTGGCTACTAAGCCGGCGATGATGGCCAATATGGACAGCGCCATGCCGGACGTTTTCGGCGACCAGAAATGGGAAGTGTGCTTCAACTACGACAAGGGCTGGGACGCGCTGGTGGCGCACCTCGACAAGAACATGGCCGGTCTGGGCTACCTGTCCAGCGACCTTGTTGGCGGGATGCAGAAGTACCTGGAAGGTGGCGACACCAGCCCTGCGCCGTGGAAGGATGCGCTGCCCGACATGAGCAACTTCTCGCGGATGTACAACAAGGAAGGCAGCGGCTACCTCATCATGCTGCAGAACATGTCGATGTTCAAGGGCATGGAAGGCAAGGCCGAAACCGACGTGGCGTCGTTCTGCCTGAGCGTCGTCAAGATCGGCGCCGGCATGCCGTTACCGCTGAAGAACGTGTAGCCTGAGCCGCTGTCCTCCTCGAGCATTCAGCGCTCAGCCAGGCCAGCCGCAGATGCCGAGCTGGCTGCAGTTCGCCAGCAGCCTAATGCTTGTGCAGGTCCTTGTGCATGATGCGGCGGGCGCGCTTCAGGCGCTCGCTGGGCGGCAGGCTGCGCAGGCGGGCGGAGAGATCGTCGTCATCCTCGTCGTCCAGCTTGGCGATGACGATGTCGATCAGCTGCGGCGGGAAGCCGCGCTTCTCGAAGAACGCGCGCTGGTTGCGCAGCTCGCGCGCCGCGCCGACGGCGCTGGTGGGCAGGCTTTTCGCGCGCTGCAGGCGGCTGGCGCGGTCGGGGCCGCGGCCGTCGTTCATCAGCTCGCGCGCCAGCACCTCGGCCTGCGGATCGAGCAGCCCGTCCTCGATCGCCATCACCATGCCCGCCAATAGCAAGTAAGTGAAGGCGCTGCCGTCGGGACTGCGCAGTTCCACCGTCGGGCGCGCCAGGCGCTGCGGCACGTCGCCCGTCTCGCCAGGATTCATGAGCTGGTCCATGCGCACGTCGACGTCGAAGGACAGCGGCACGCGGATCAGGCTGGCGCGGTCGGAAAAGCCCCAGCAGACGTTGACCGGCGCCTCCTGGCCGGGCACCAGGCGCAGATAGCTCGCCGCGACGGTGTTGCCGAAGGCCGTCAGCACCGGCGCATGGTTGAGCAGCCCGCCGATGAGGCGCAGCGCCTCGCTGCTCAGGCCGCCGTCCGCTGCCGCGCCGCCGCGCATCACGTTCACGCCGTCGCGCGTGAGCGCCATGTGCAGGTGCATCCCGCTGCCCGCCATGCCCTCGTCGAGCTTGGGCAGGAAGGTCACCGAGGCGCTGTAGTGATCGGCGATCATGCGGATCAGCCAGCGGCCCACGGCCAGCCAGCAGCCCAGCTCGGCGATGGGCATGGTGTCGAACTCGACCTCGTATTGCTCGACGCGCTTGCCGTCGAGCTCTGGATCCTCGCTCTCCAGCCGGTCGATATAGCCCACCTCGCTGTGGCAGTACTTGAGGCAGCCGGTGACCGAGCTCAGCACCCGCAGGATCTCGTCCGCCAGCGGGCGGCTGTGCAGGTACGGCGCGCTCTGGTGGTAGTTCTTCTGCGGCAGGCCGGTGAAGCGGTCATCCTTGCGGTGGAGAATCAGGTAGAACTCCAGCTCGGCCAGCGCGCTGAGCTCCAGGCCGGTCTTGCTTTTCAAGCCCTCGGCGGCGGCGAACAGCAGGTTGTCGTAGGTTACCGGGCAGGGCTGGCCGTCCTTGCCGGCAAAGCGGCAGACGATGTCCAGCTCATCAGGCGCCCACGGATTGAGGAACGCCCAGCGGTACACGGGGATGACGTAAAGGTCGCTTTGCCCAGGTTCGAACACGCCCGGAAACAGGCTCGAGCCGTCCACGCGCTCGCCGGCGGCGAGGATGCGCTGCAGGTACGCCGTGCTGTTGACCGGCACGCGCAGCTCCTTGAGCTTGCCGTCCAGCGCCGGGTAGTGCAGGTTGAGCACGCGGATGCCGTCTTCCTCGCACACGCGCACCAGGTCGGCGCGCTGCCAGTCGGCCGGCGGCTTGCCGAGGCGCCGCACCAGCGGACGGATGTCGTGCGCAAAGGTCTGGCTTGCTTCTTCCATCAGACGCCCCTGAAGATGAGGTCGCCCGTATTATAGGCCGTTTGCCCCTGCCGGTCATCGCCCCGCCGCGGCGCTACAATAAGCCGCCATGTACGGATTCGAGCAGCAGATCGCCGCCAACCGGGGCCGCACCGCCGGGCTGATGGTCGTCTTCACCATGCTGATGGCCGCGCTGGGCTGGGCGGCGGGCTACTGGGTCGATCCCAACACCCCGGAGATCGGCTACCTGATGCTCGCCGGCTTCATGATCTTCGCGCTGATCAGCACCGGCATCAGCTACTGGTACTCCGACGCGATCATCACCAAGATGGTCAACGCGCGGCCGGCTAACCCCACGGTGTACATCGAGAAGTACTTCATCGACAGCGTGGAGGGCCTGGTGCTGGCCTGCGGCCTGCCTGCGGTGCCGCGCTGCTACATCATCGACTCGCCGGCGCTCAACGCGTTTGCCACCGGCCGTGACCCGCAGCACAGCCTGGTCGCCGTGACCAGCGGCCTGCTGACAGCGCTCGACCGCCAGGAGCTGGAGGGCGTGATCGCCCACGAAATGAGCCACATCTACGACCGCGACATCCTGCTGATGGGCGTGGCGGCGGTGCTCGTCGGCGGCATCAGCATGTTCTGCCACCTGCTGCTGCGGATGATGATGTGGGGCGGGGGCGGCGGAAGCCGGCGCGACAGCAAGGACAGCGGCTGCGGCCCGCTGATGATCGTGGCGCTGGTGCTGATCATCCTCGCGCCGCTGTTCGCCAACCTGCTGAACCTGATGATCTCGCGCAAGCGCGAGTTTTTAGCCGACGCCACCTCGGTCAAGCTGACGCGCAACCCCGAAGGGCTGATCAGCGCGCTGACCAAGATCAGCCAGTCCACGGAGAAGATGCCGTTCGTGGAGAGCGAGCTGGCCGGGCTGTTCATCGATGAACCGCAGAAGAAGTCCGCCACCTCCGGCCTGGCCGTGCTGTTCGCCACGCACCCGCCGATTCAGGAACGCATCGCCGCCCTGAAGGCGATGTAACAGCCACAAAGCAGGCAGCAGGCAGCAGGAGCTGTAGGGCGCGATGTGAATCGCGCCGCTCTTTTCCCTTGCTGATGGCGTAGCTGCCCGCGCTTAAGGCGGCGCGCATTACTGCTCGCCCTACGCCGTCAGTGGCCAGACGATCCAGGCTAGGACAGCAAGGAAGGTGATCAGCGACAGCTTGTCCTCCTCGATGGCCAGCAGCACCAGGCGCGGCGGCGCGTAAAACATCAGTAACAGCGCATAGAAGCACGCCGCCAGCAGGATGCGCCCGCCCGTGAACAGGCCCGACGGCTCGCTGCCGCCCAGGTACGCCTGCCACCACGCCGCGGTTACCAGGATCATCGTGTTCGCGCCCAGCACGCCGACGATGCGCGCCGCCAGCGCGCGCCCGCTGCCGGCGGCGATGAGCGGCCTGACCTTGCTGATCGCCGCTGCCGGGAACAGGCACAGCGCAGCGAGCGCCAGCACGCTAAACAGGCCTACCGGCGCGCTGTGCG